>Ga0184640_10000295_pt1 | contig 12637 bp, 13 predicted proteins | sample PLM31_200_b2_FD_133161 | JGI IMG/M metagenome (GOLD analysis project Ga0184640, IMG submission 133161) | Groundwater sediment microbial communities from an aquifer in East River, Colorado, USA - PLM3-1_200_b2 | ecosystem: Environmental > Terrestrial > Soil > Riparian zone | place: USA: East...
GCGCCTCGGGCGGGATCGGGACGATCGCCCACCTCGAGGGGGTGGCAGGGCTGGTGCCCCGCGGGGTGACCGGAGCCATCGTGGGGCGGGCCCTCTACGAGGGGACCCTGGACCTGAGCGCGGCGATTCTCCGGTTCCAGAGCGGGGCGTGAGGTGCTGGCCAAGCGGATCATCCCGTGCCTGGACGTCAAGGACGGGCGGGTGGTGAAGGGGGTGCGGTTCGTGGACCTTCGGGATGCCGGCGATCCCGCCCAGGCGGCCGCGGCCTACGACGCCGCCGGAGCCGACGAGCTGGTCTTCCTGGACATCACCGCCTCGCACGAGCGGCGGAAGATCATGCTGGAAGTGGTCCGGCGGACGGCCGAGCGGGCCTTCATGCCCCTCACGGTGGGGGGCGGTACCGCTTCCCTCGAGGACATCCGGGCGCTGCTCCTCGCCGGCGCGGACAAGGTCTCGGTGAACACGGCGGCCGTGACGGATCCCGACCTGATCCGGGAGGCGGCCGAACGGTTCGGGAGCCAGTGCATCGTCCTGGCCATTGACGCCAAGGCGCGGCCGGGCGGGGGCTGGGAGGTGTTCGTCCATGGGGGGCGGACGCCCACAGGTCTCGATGCCGTGGACTGGGCGTCCCGCGGGGCGGCGCTCGGTGCCGGCGAGATCCTCCTGACCAGCATGGACCGGGACGGGACCAAGGACGGCTACGACCTGGCCCTGACCGCCGCCGTGGCGGGCGCGGTGCCGGTCCCGGTCATCGCCTCCGGCGGCGCCGGCAGGGCGGAGCACCTGTACGCGGCTCTGACGGAGGGGGGGGCGGACGCGGCGCTCGCCGCCTCCATCTTCCATTTCGGGGAGCTGAGCATTCCGCAGGTGAAGGCGTACCTGCGGGAGCGAGGCGTCCCCGTGCGGCCCTGAGAACGGGGAGGGGATGGACGAGCTCCTGGCCAAGCTGACCTTCGACGCGCAGGGCCTGCTCCCCGCCGTCATCCAGGACGACGCGAATGGCGACGTCCTCATGGTGGCCTCCATGAACCGGGAGGCCGTGGAGAAGACGCTGCAGACCGGCCTGACCCACTTCTACAGCCGTTCCCGCCGGCGCGTCTGGCAGAAGGGGGAGACGTCCGGCCACATCCAGCGGGTGCGGAGCCTTCACCTGGACTGCGACGCCGACGCCCTCCTGATCCGGGTGGAGCAGGTGGTGGCGGCGTGCCACACGGGGAACCGCTCTTGCTTCTTCACGCGGCTCCAGGCGGGTGGGACCCTGGTGGAGGAGGGGCAACCCCGCTTCGACCCCGCCCAGGTGTACGGGGGACTGCCGGCCGTGCTGCAGCGCGTCTTCGCTACCGTGCGGGAGCGGAAGGCCGCGGCGCCCCCCGGCTCCTACGTGGGGGGATTGTTCGCCGCCGGCCGGGAGCGGATCCTGAAGAAAATTGGCGAGGAGGCGACCGAGCTTCTCCTGGCGGCCCAGGGGGGAGAGCGGGAGGCCATCCGCTATGAGGTGGCGGACCTCTGGTTCCACACGCTGGTCCTCCTGGCGGAATGCGATCTCACCCTGGAGGAGGTGGCGGCGGAGCTGGCGCGCCGCGAGGGGAAGCGGAAACCGGACTACGGGCCACCGGAGGGGAGGTGAGGGCGGTGCCGGAGTGCCTCTTCTGCAGGATTGCGGCGAAGGCCGTCCCCAGCAAGGCGGTCTACGAGGACGGGGAGATCTTCGCCTTCGAGGACATCAACCCCCAGGCCCCGGTCCATGTCCTGCTGGTGCCCAAGCAGCACCTGGCCCACACGCTGGAGCTGACGGATGCTTCGGCGCCCCTGCTGGGCCGCCTCGTCCTGGCGGCCAACCGGATCGCCCGGGAGCGGGGGGTAGCGGAAAGCGGATTTCGCCTGGTCCTGAACACCAACCGGGATGGGGGGCAGCTCATTTTCCACCTCCACGCGCACCTGTTGGCGGGCCGGCCAATGGGGTGGCCGCCCGGCTAGTGCCGCACCAACTCTTTACCCCTAACGTCTCCCTCTGGTGCGGCACTTCCGCTAGGGGGGCAGGCCCCCCTTCGGCGCTCGGCTGGCGCCTCGCTGAGCACCCCCCAGGCGTAGGGGAGCTGCTCCCCTCCAACCCCTCAGTGCCCCTCGCGGATGCTTGTGGTGCTGAGGAGAATTTCGTTGGAGGGGCACTAGTGCTTGGAGATTCCGGTTGACAACAGAGCGGTCTCCCGCCTATATTTACGGCGACGGATGGTACTGTAGCACTGATCGGCGAAACCCTTTGGGTCCGCGGGTTCTGCGCCCCGGGAAACAAAGGGTTTCGCGTCTTTGTATCGTGGCAGCATCCCATCGGGAGGGGGGTGGATCTCTTGACCAGCGTGGTCGTGAAGGAGGACGAGAGCTTCGAGAGTGCGCTCCGTCGGTTCAAGAAGTCGTGCGAGAAGGCGGGTGTCCTCTCTGAGCTCAGGAAGCGTGAGCACTACGAGAAGCCCAGTGTCCGCCGCAAGAAGAAAGCGCTCGCGGCCCGCAAGAAGGTGCTGAAGAAGATGCGGCTGATGCAGGGGCCCTGATGGGGCTCCGGGCCCGTCTTGACGCCGACCTGAAGGAGGCCTTGAAGGCAGGAGAGAAAATCCGGGCATCCGCCATCCGGATGCTGCTTACCGCCGTGAAGACCCGGGAGGTCGCGGAGGACCGGCGCGGCGACCGTCGGGAGCCCCTCCCGGACCCGGAGGTCCTCCAGGTCATCGCCAGCGCCTGCAAGCAGCGCCGGGACTCCATCGAGCAGTTTCGGGCCGGCGGGCGGCAGGATCTGGTGGAGAAGGAGACCGCGGAGCTGGCCATCCTGGAGGCGTACCTCCCCCGGGCCCTGGTGCCCGAGGAGCTGCGGGCTAAGGTGGTCGAGGCGATCCGGGTGACCGGGGCCAGCTCCCCCCGGGACATGGGGAAGGTGATGAGCCGCCTGATGCCCGAGGTGGCAGGGCGGGCCGACGGCAAGCTGGTAAGCGAGATGGTGCGGGAGGAGCTCGGCAAGACCTGACGGAGAGCTATGGGCGGGATTGACTGGCTCTTCGGAGTGGTCCTGGCCGGCTTCCCGGTGCGCGGCGTGTGCAGGGGACTCCTGGCGGAGTCCCTTGCGTTTTTTGGCCTGCTCGCCTCGGCTGATCCGCCCCGTCGTCTCCCGGTCCCCGGGGTTCGGCCCGCGTGAGACCAGCCGCTCTCCGAGTCCCTCCATGGATGTGCACCCCCTGAGGGTTCTCGAGTTCCCCACGGTGCTGGCGTGCCTCGCACGGGAGGTGGAGACCCCCCTGGGCCGGGAGGCTGCGGAGGCGCTCGGCCCCGGCACAGATCCGGCGGCCATCGCCGAGAGCCTCGACGCCGTCACGGAGGCCCGCGAGGCGCTCCTCACGACCCGTCTCCCGATGGATGGGGTCCATGACGTCCGGGAGGCGGTCGTGGCTGCGCGGACGGCCGGGGCCTGCCTGGACCCGGTCACGCTGGCGGAGATCGCCTCCACCCTCGAGGCGGCCCGCCGGCTCCGGGCCGCTGGGGCCGCCCTGCAAGGCTCCTGGCCCCGCCTGAAGGCTGCCGCCGCGCGGCTCACCCCGCCCGCCGAAGTCCTGGCGGAGCTCCGGCGGTGCCTGGGCCCGGACGGCGCCGTGGCCGACGAGGCCAGCGCCGAGCTCACCCGGCTCCGCAAGCAGGTGGCGACCCAGCGGGAGGCGATTCTGGCCACGCTGCACACCCTCCTGGAGGTGGCGGCCGCCCAGGGGGGGGTGGCCGAGCGGTTCGTGACGCTCCGCAACGACCGCTACGTGATCCCGGTGCTCCGGGAGAACCGCGGGCGAATCCGGGGGATTGTCCAGGACCAATCGGCCAGCGGCCAGACGCTCTTCCTGGAGCCGGAGGGGGTGGTGGAGGAGAACAACCGCCTTCGCCTCCTCCGGCAAGCCGAGGAGCGGGAGGTCCGGCGGGTCCTGACCCAGCTCACCGGGCTCGTGGGCGCCCAGGCGGACGTCATCGAGGCGACCGTGCAGGCCCTGGCCGCGCTGGACCTCCTCCTGGCCAAGGCCCGCCTGGCTGACCGCTGGGGCGCGGCCCGCCCTGCCCTGGCCGCAGACGGGCGCCTGATTCTGCGCGGGGCCAGGCACCCGCTGCTCCTGGAGCAGGCGCCTCCCTCCGGGGCCCCGATCGTCCCGATTGATCTCGAGGTCGGGGGCCGCTTCCGGGTCCTGATCATCACCGGGCCCAACACCGGCGGCAAGACCGTGGCCCTGAAGACCGCCGGCCTCCTCACCCTGATGGCCCTCGCCGGCCTCCACGTCCCGGCCTCGCCCGATTCGGCCGTCCCGGTCTTCGACGCCCTCTTTGCCGATATCGGGGATGAGCAGAGCATTGCCCAGAACCTCAGCACCTTCTCCTCCCACATCGGGCAGATCGGCCGCATCCTGACTCAGGCCACGGCCCGCTCCCTCGTCCTGCTGGACGAGCTGGGGGCCGGGACCGATCCTGCGGAGGGGGCGGCGCTCGGGGTGGCTGTCCTGGAGGCGCTCCTTCAGCAGGGCCCGGGCGTGGTGGCGACGACCCACCTGGAGGCGGTGAAAGTTCACGCCGCCCGGACGCCAGGGATGGAGAACGCCAGCGTGGAGTTCGACCTGGAGACCCTCCGGCCCCTGTACCGGCTGAGCCTCGGCGTGCCGGGGCGCTCCTTCGCTCTGGAGATCGCATCCCGCCTGGGCGTGCCCACCCCCATCGTGGCTCGGGCCCGCGAGATCCTGGGGCCGGCCGCGCTCAGCGCCCGGGATCTCCTGGCGGGCCTGGCCGGAGACCGGCAGGCGGCGGAGGCGGCCCGCCGGGAGGCAGAAAGCCTGCTGGCGGAGGCGGCGGAGGCCCGGGAGCGCTACCAGACCCTCTGGAGCGAACTGCAACGCGAGGCCGCGGCTCTTCGGCGCCAGGCCCGATCCGATGCCGAGGCGGCCGTGGCGGCGGCTCGAAGGGAGGCGGAGCAGTTGGTCGCCCGCCTGCGGAGTGCCGGCGCCGACCGGGAGGCCATCAAGGCCTTCCAGCAGGACCTGGCGGATCTGGCGCGGGGGGTGGGGGAGAGGGTGGCGCCATCCCCGGAGGCCTCCCCGGCGCCACCGGACCTGCGGCCGGGTCAGCCTGTCCACCTGCGGGCCTACCGGCAGCGGGGGACGGTTCTCGAGGAGGTGGCGGCCGACGGGACGGTGGCGGTTCAGCTTCCGGTGGGGAAGGTTCGGGTGCTGGCCAGCCAGGTCCACCCGGCGGTGCCCGAGGCGGAGCCGGCCGCCGTCGCGGCGACGGTGCCCGCCGTGGAGGAGCTCCCCCTGGAGTTGAACCTGTTGGGGGCCCGGGTGGAGGAAGCGGTCAGCCGGGCCGAGCAATACCTGGACGACGCCTTCCTGGCCGGGGTGCCCCGGGTCCGGATCGTGCACGGGAAGGGGACCGGGGCGCTCAGGCGGGCCATCGCCGAGTTGCTCCGGGCCCACCCGCTGGTGGAGCACTTCTCGCTCGCCGAGGCCAGCGAGGGGGGGAGCGGCGCCACGGTGGTGGAGCTCACGCGGCGCTGAAGAGGAGCCCGGGGGGAGCAGGGGAGTCGCATGGCTGGTCTGATCCCGAGCGAGATCATCGCGGCCGTCCTGAGCGGCACCGACATCGTGGACCTCATCGGTGGCTACCTCCCGCTGACCCGGGCGGGCCGCTCCTTCAAGGCCCTCTGCCCCTTCCACAGCGAGAAGACGCCCTCCTTCACGGTCAACCCCGATCGGCAGATCTTCCACTGCTTCGGGTGCAGCGAGGGAGGGGATGCGGCCCGCTTCCTGATGCGGCGAGAGGGCTTCTCCTTCCCCGAGGCCATCGAGTTTTTAGCGCAGCGGGCGGGAATCTCGCTCCCGCGCCGGCGCGGCGGTGGCCGGGAGCAGGAGGACGGCCGCCTCCGCCTCTACGAGGTTCAGCGGGCCGCCGCCGAGTACTTCCGGCAGAGCCTGCAGGGGAACGAGGGGGAAGGGGCGCGGGCCGCTCTGGCGGGTCGGGGAATCCTCCCCGAGACCGTCGAGCGGTTCCAGCTCGGCTACGCGCCCGATGCCTGGGAGGGGCTGGTCCGGTTCCTCACCCAGCGGGGCTTCCCGCCCCGGCTCATGGAAGTGGGCGGCCTGGTCATCCCCCGACCTGGGGGGAAGGGGCACTACGACCGGTTCCGGGACCGCCTCATCATCCCGATCCAGGACCCGGCGGGGAAGGTTCTGGGTTTCGGGGGAAGGGCGCTGGGGGTCCAGGAGCCGAAGTACCTGAACTCCCCCGAGACCCCCCTCTACCGGAAGGGGCACCAGCTCTTCGGGTTGCCGGTGGCGGCCCGGGCTCTCAGGGAGAAGGGCCAGGCGATTCTGGTGGAGGGGTACTTCGACTGCATCGCCCTGCAGCAGGCAGGGATTTCCGAGGCGGTGGCGGTTCTGGGGACCGCGCTCACGCGCGAGCAGGTGTTGCTCCTCCGTCGGTATGTGGAGCACGTCACCCTGGTCTTTGATCCTGACCGCGCCGGGCTCCAGGCCGCGTGGCGGGGCCTCGAGCTGGTGATGGAGGTGGGGCTGGGGGCATCTATCGTCGCGCTCCCCGAGGGGACCGACCCGGACGGCTTCATCCGGAAGGAGGGGACGGAGCCCTTCCGCGTCCTCCTCGCCTCCGCGCAGGATCTGGTGGACTTCGTCCTCGGGCAGGGGACGCGGAGCAGCGGGGTCGAGGGAGCGGCCCGGGTCGCGGATCGGGTCCTCGCGGTCCTGGCCCGCCTGCCGGACGGGATCCGAAGGACCCGCTACGTCCAGAAGCTCGCGGAGCGGTTGGGGGTCCCGGAGCAGGCGGTCCTGGCGGACCTGGCCCGCCTCACGCTGAGCCGGCCCCCCCGACCAGAGCCGGGCGGCGCGGTCCTCCCGCCGCGCCCTCCCGTGGCGCCGGAGGAGAAGCTCCTCCTCCAGCTCCTCCTCCTTTTCCCGGTCTTCCGGGAGCGTGTCCGCGGGGAAGCCCCCGCGGTCCAGAGTGAGGCGACCCGCTCCATCCTGGAGGTCCTGGCCGGCCCCGAAGGCCGTGAGGAGGCTACGCTCGCCCGTGCCCTTGCCCATCATCCCCGGGAGGATGTGCGGCACCTGGCATCAGAGCTGTTGGTCTCGGACCCGGGGGCGCTTCCCGAGCCCGGACGGATGCTTGAGGACTGCATCGAGCGGCTCCGGAAGCGGGCTGAGCGGCCTCGGCTCAAGGAGTTGCAGCGAGAGATCGCCGAGGCCGAGGAGCGCGGGGATTGGGAGGCCGTATCACGCCTCCAGACAGAATGCCAGGAGCGGGCCCGCCGTGCTGGCTAGAGCCGCCTCGGGGTGATATACTACGTCTTTGGACCTGGGTCCTTCCCGTCAAACGGCGGGGGGGGGAGGGCCGACCGGAGCCTGAGACTTGGGCGATGAAGGAGGGCCAGGCCAGATGGCGGAGGTAGGCCGCGTAGAGGAGCTGAAGGCGCTCATCGCGCTCGGGAAGAAGAAAGGCTACCTCACCTACGAGGAGATGAACACCCATCTTCCCGAGGACGTGACGTCCCCGGAGCAGATCGACAACATCCTGAGCCTGTTCGACGAGATGGATATCGAAGTGATCGACGGACCGGAGAAGGCGAAGCGGCTGGGTGCTGAGACCTCGCCGCCGCCGGAGCCGCCCCAGGAGACGGAGCTGGACCTTTCCCCCGCCCCCGTGGGCCGGACCGATGACCCGGTCCGGATGTACCTCCGAGAGATGGGGAAGACCCCGCTGCTGACCCGGGAGGGGGAGATCCGGATCGCCAAGCGGATCGAGGAGGGGCGCCATGAGGTAACGGAGGCGGTCTGCCGGTCCGGGGTCGCGGTCCGAGAGATCCTCTTCCTGGCGGAGCGACTTCTCCAGGGGAAGCTCCACGCGGCCGACATCGTCGCCCTGAACGAGTTCGACGAGATCTCGGAGCAGAAGGAGCGGGAGCTCGTCAAGGCGCTGGCCCCCACCCTCCGGGCCCTCAAGCGGCAGCACGACAAGATGGAGGCGCTGGCGGTGCTCCGGGCCCGGGCCGTGAGCCGCGGGAGCACGAAGCGAGCGGAGAAGCTGGGGGTGGAGCTCCAGGCCTCCCGGGATGCCCAGGCTGCTCTCCTGCGCAAGCTGAACGTGAACCAGCGGGTCATTGAGCGGATCGTGGCCCGGATGCGGAACCTCCTGGAGCGGGTGGAGAAGGCGGAGCGGGAGGTCCGGGAGCTGCAGCGGGCCGGAAAGTTCTCCCAGGCCGACGTGGCCGCCTTCATCGCCGCGGGGGACCGCAACGGCAGCGCCATGCGGCCCGTGATGCGCCGCTCGCGCCTCTCGAAGGAGCGCCTACAGGAGTACGCGCGGATGGTCCAGGCCGCTGCCAAGAAGATCGAGAAGGCGGAGCAGGAGGCGGAGGCCTCTTCCGCTGAGATCAAGGAGGTGCTGGACGCGATCCGGCGCGGGGAGCAGAAGGCGCTGGAGGCAAAGAAGGAGATGGTCGAGGCCAACCTCCGCTTGGTGATCAGCATCGCCAAGAAGTACACGAACCGCGGCCTCCAGTTCCTGGACCTGATCCAGGAGGGGAACATCGGCCTCATGCGGGCCGTGGACAAGTTTGAATACCAGCGGGGGTATAAGTTTTCCACCTACGCCACCTGGTGGATCCGCCAGGCCATCACCCGGGCGATCGCGGACCAGGCTCGGACCATCCGGATTCCGGTGCACATGATCGAGACCATCAACAAGCTCATCCGGGCCTCCCGGCACCTGGTGCAGGAGATGGGGCGGGAGCCCACCCCGGAGGAGATCGCCCTCAAGATTGACCTGCCGGTGGACAAGGTCCGGAAGGTCCTCAAGATCGCCCAGGAGCCCATCTCCCTGGAGACCCCAATCGGGGAGGAAGAGGATTCCCACCTGGGAGACTTCATCGAGGACAAGGGAGTGATCTCGCCGGTGGAGGCGGTCATCGGGATGAACCTGAGCCACCAGACCCACGAGGTCCTGAAGAGCCTGACCCCGCGGGAGGAGAAGGTCCTGCGCCTCCGGTTCGGGATTGGCGACGGCTGCGACCACACCCTGGAGGAGGTGGGCCAGCGCTTCGACGTCACCCGGGAGCGGATCCGCCAGATCGAGGCCAAAGCCCTCCGCAAGCTCCGCCATCCGACCCGCAGCAAGAAACTCAAGTCGTTCGTGGAGGGGGGAGGCGAGGGGGCAGGGGTCGAGGGCGGGGAAACCTCCTCCGACGACTCCTGACCCCGGCTCACGGGCGGGGGGCCCATAGCTTAGCGGGCAGAGCGACCGGCTCATAACCGGCCAGGCCCTGGTTCGAACCCAGGTGGGCCCACCACGGCGAGACAGCACAGTTGGCCCGCCAGCCCAATGGCTGCGCGGGCCTTGCCATTCTTGCGCCGATGCTCGCGGCCGCGCGTCTGCCGCCGGCGTTGCCACCCGGTCGCCGGCGAGAACCCGGATTGTGTGACATAAGGTCCGGGTGGCGCCGGCGACAGGACCCGGACTTTGTCACTGTGATTCTGTCGTTTGTAATAGTTCTTCCCTCTCTCCTGTCAAGGGGCGGGGCCTTCGCATCCGGGCTCACTCGTCTCGGGGATTCTGGCCGCTCAGTCGGGGTGTCAGCGGCACGAGGCCGCCGTGCCTCGAGCGGCGTTGACCGGCCGTAGCAACTGTGCAAATATCTTGAACCGAGCGGCGCGGAGTCTCAGGCTCATAACCGGCCAGGCCCTGGTTCGAATCCAGGTGGGCCCACCAGTCTCGGGGCCCGGGGCAGCAGAGGCCCCCGGGGGCCCCTCCCGCCGGACCGGAGGCAGCGTGCCCTTGCCAGAGGTCGAGGACCTGATCGCCCTTCAGGAACTGGACCAGCGGATTGCCACCCTGGATGCCGCTGCCCGCGCCATTCCCCCCCTCATCCAGGAACTGGAGAGCCGGCTCCAGGCCTCGCGGAGCGCCCGTGAGGCGGCCCGGGAGGCCCACACCCAGCTGGAGAAGACGCGCCGCCTCAAGGAGGGCGAGCTCAAACAGGTCGAGGAGCAGGCCAAGGAGAAGCAGGCGCGCCTCTGGGAGATCCGGAAGAACGAGGAGTACAGCGCCGTCCTGAAGGAGATCGAGCTGCTGAAGGCCAAGCGCTCCGCCCTGGAGGAGGAGATCCTCCTCCTCTTTGACCAGATCGAGGAGATCACCCGGACGGTGGCGGCGCGGGAGGGGGACCTTCGGGAGCGGGAGGCTGAGTTCGCCCGCCTCCGGGGGACCAAGGAAGTCGAGCTCACCAGGCTCCAGCAGGAGGTGGCCGAGTTCACCAGGCAGCGAACCGGCCAGGCCCGCCGGATCGACGCCGGCCTCCTCCAGAGCTACAGCCGCCTCCTCAAGAGCCGGAATGGCCTCGCGGTGGTCCCCGTGAAGGACGGCTCCTGCAGCGGCTGCTTCGTGGCCCTCACCCCCCAGGCCCAGACCGAGGTCCGGAAGGGGGAAGTGCTGATGACCTGCGCCAACTGCCAGCGCATCCTCTACTGGAAGGGATAAGATGGGGAGGCGCCCGGCGACCGCCATCCTCCGGATCGACGGGGCCTCTCGGGGGAATCCCGGGCCAGCCGGCTGCGGGGTCATCCTGGAGGACACGGACGGGGGGCGCGAGGAGCGCACCCGGTACCTGGGGCGGGCGACGAACAACGCGGCCGAGTACCAGGCGCTCCTGCTGGGCCTGGAGCGGGCGGCCGCGCTGGGGTACCGGAGGGTGGAGGTGCGCTCCGACTCCGAGCTCCTCGTCCGGCAGATGACGGGGGCCTACCGGGTCAAGCACCCGGGGCTGCTGGCCCTTCACGGTACCGTCCGCCGCCTGCTGGAGACCTTCGAGCAGGTCCGCTTCACACACGTGGACCGCGAGGCCAACGCCGAGGCGGATCGCCTGGCGAACCTGGCGATTGACGAGGGGTTGGCGGCGGGGAGCCGGCGGTGAGCCCGCCCCGGGGACCGACGCCGCTCCGAATCGTCCTCGCCGAAACCCTCCGGGCGTTGGACCTGGAGCGGCCCCTCAAGGCGGCCAGCCTGGAGGGCCTCTGGCCCGAGGTGGTCGGGCAGGAGGTGGCGCAGCGGACGCGTCCCGGCCGGATCTCCCGGGGCCGCCTGACCGTCCTGGTCGCGGACAGCGTCTGGCTCCAGCAGCTCACCATGCTGAAGCCCCGCCTCATCGAGGCGCTGAACCGGCGCCTCGGTGACCCTCTGGTCCAGGACCTCTTCTTCCGCGTGGAGACGCTTCCCCCGGTGGCTATTGTCCCCCTGGCCCCTCCCCCTCCTCCGGCCGAGCCCCCTCCCCAGGTGATCCTGGATGCCTACCTGGCCCCGGTCCAGGGGCTCCCCTGCGAGTCCGTTCTCGCGCGGATCCTGCTCCGGGCTCTGGCCCGCTGAACCCTGTGGCCATCCGGCCACACAGAAGCTCCCCGGTTGCAGGAAGGCCACAGCGGCCGTGGCAGAGGAGCCACCCACTGGAGGACCCCCACCTGAGGAGGGGAAACCGTAACTTCTGAATTCCATGCTATTCAGCGCGTGCCGTGGATGAGCGGGGTCCCTTGGTCCTCAGCTTGCACTGATGGCGTCGGGTCTAAGCCATCCCCAGGCTGAAGGTACGACGCCACGAAGGCAGGAAGGGCGCCAGTGAGCCACCAGAAGACAATCCGCCGCCCCGTGAGCATCAGGGGTATCGGGCTTCACACGGGGAAGGCTGTTGAGCTCACGCTTCTCCCGGCCCCTCCCGGTAGCGGGATCACCTTCGAGCGAGCGGACCTCCCCGGCGCCCCCACCATCCCGGCCCGCCCGGAGCACGTGGTGGACGTCCACTACGCGACCACGCTCGCCCGGGACGGCGTCCAGGTGAAGACGATCGAGCACCTGATGGCTGCCCTGTCCGGCCTCGGTGTGGACAACCTCCGCGTCCGCCTCACGGGTCCCGAAGTTCCCATCCTGGATGGGAGCGCCGCCCCCTTCGTTGCCCTACTGAAGACCGCTGGGATCCGCCGCTACCTCCTCCGCAAGTCGCCGATCCGGGTGCAGCGGCCCATCACCGTTCGGGCCGGGGATCGGTGGATCCGCATCGAACCGGCCGACCGTCTGGTGGTGGAGTACACGATGACCTTTGGCCACCCGAAGCTCCCGGCCCAGCGGGTCGTCCTCACGGTGAACCGGGAGACCTTCGTCCGGGAGGTGGCGCCCTGCCGGACCTTCGGATTCCTCCGGGACGTCCAGTACCTCTGGAGCCAGGGTCTGGCCCTGGGGGGGTCGCTGGAGAACGCGGTGGTCATCGGCGAGGAGGGGGTCCTCAACGACGCCCTCCGCTTCGAGGACGAGATGATCCGCCACAAGGTTTTGGATCTCATCGGTGACCTGTACCTTCTGGGGCGGCCGGTCCACGGGAAGGTGACGGCCCACGGGGCCGGCCACGCCCTGCACAGCCAGCTGGCCCGGGAGATCCTCCGGCAGCACCGGGCGGCAGAGGCGGCGGCGGCCGCGACCGAGCCGGCCTGGGACCCCCCCCTCCTCACGCCCGAGCCCGTCTCCCCCGCGGCGCTGTAACCGCCCTTCCGCCTTGCCAACCCGGGCCCCTTTGGCTATA
>Ga0184640_10000296_pt1 | contig 12634 bp, 20 predicted proteins | sample PLM31_200_b2_FD_133161 | JGI IMG/M metagenome (GOLD analysis project Ga0184640, IMG submission 133161) | Groundwater sediment microbial communities from an aquifer in East River, Colorado, USA - PLM3-1_200_b2 | ecosystem: Environmental > Terrestrial > Soil > Riparian zone | place: USA: East...
AAGGCTCGCACACCAAATGCCCCTTCGTGCATTTCCAGGCCTCCCACACCCCCACAGAGTCCATCTTATCCATCACTCGTCTCCGAGTCATGGGGGCATCACATGTGTCGCATGCGCAGGCCTGGGCCCGGCACCACGGGCGGGAGCACACATACCCCTTCTCTACCCCACCAATCGCAGGACGCCAATGATGACGATGGCGCGAAGCGGGCATAACTTATTTCCTTCCCCAGACAAAAAGAATCAACGTGACCAGTGCCACCGCGAGAGCCACAGTTCCCACACTCAGCGTCAGGATACCCAGCACCCACACGACATCCGCCCACCGCTTCTTCCACCGTTCCCAGCGCGTGGGGCACCGTTCCACAGGAATCGGATTCAGGGTAAACGTCATAGTCCACCCCCCGTCACACTGCTGAGGAGAGAACCTCGGAGTGTCATCCCCCTACCCCCTTGACAACGTCCAAGAGGTGCAAGACCCCCGCCTTCAATCCCGCCACAGCCTCCTCCCGCACTTCCGATCGAGTTGGAGCGGCCACAGTAGAGGGGATGTGACCCCCCAGAGGGATCTCGTCCTCCGGAGACGCGGGGGGGACGGGCAGGGCAGACCCCGCTGAAAAGGACAGAGAGTCAGCGCCCAGAGAATCCATGAGACACAAAGGAGACACCGCATTCCCGAGGGTGTCTTGCAAGATCATGCACAGCACGCGCCGCAACGGAGGATCCATATAGTCCAACAGACGAGGTAAATCTTCCACCGCAGGGTAGCGAGGGAAAGAGGGGGGAGAAATGGTAGGGGACAACTCTCCTGGCTGCGTAGCGCACAACCGCTGCACATGAAAAACTGTCGCACTCGTGATGTGCAAATAGGCTTCCGCCAAGGGGGTACACCGACTGTCCCCGTCCTCCAGCAAATGCCGAACATCCCGCGAGACAGCTTCGGCGTATTTGAGATACGTAGAAAAAGCCGCCACGAGAGAATGAGCCGCCTCTTTCAAGGGCACCAACGTTTCCATTGCTCTTCCCCTTTCCTCTTGAGCCATTGCCGCACACCGCGCAGGCGCAGCGCGATGAGGCCTCCCCCTGGAACAACCAGGAGGAGGACACCCACCGCCACCACTCCAATGATCTTCCATACAGTTCGAGCCGTCACGCCACCCTCGCCAGAGCCTTCTCCAGCTTTTTGAAGGCCAGCCGCTCTGAGAGATCGTAGAGACCCTGAGCTTTGAGCACGCTCGCGGCAAACCGCGCCGCTATCCGCAATTCCGTGAGAGGACCCCGAGGATCATCCACCACCAACTGGTGGATATTTTGGATGCGAGTCACACATCCCTCCTCCGTGTTCACCCATATCACTTTCCTGTCCTCACGCACAGTGACTTGAACTGTCGTCGCTCTGATATCTTTCATACCCGTTTTTCCTCCTCGCGTGAGAGGCGTCGTAAAGTCCCCGCCTGCACATCCGCCTCCCACAGGATCCGGTTAATCGTTCGCCTCTCCTTCGCTCCGTGATCGTAGACAATCAGGATCTGGGCCCCCATCTCTAACACAGTGAACCGCTGCGCCGTCTCCCGATCCTCAAACACGTTCCCCCGCCTCGCCATGATCGCCCTCCCTCGTCGCACTTTTCCCTGGGGCATGACCGCACCCCAGGTAATGGGCTACCTGTAATGTAAAGATCCGTTCCATCTGCCCCGCTGTCGCCGTAATCGTCTGCTTGCTCTTTTCCAATTGAACCACGGCCTGTTCCGCCGAGGGGGGGACGCTTTGTACCACCCCCGTCTCCCCCGTCTCTAAGACCACCACGCGCATTCCCCGCCCAATCCGCCGATCCCGTTCTCCGGGGGGGCCATAGGCTTTGACACAGCACGCACACCCAAACAGACGGGGGAATCCCCGTCGGCGGAACCCCCGAGCGCACGCCACACAACAGTCACGCTTCGTGTCGCGGGACACTTGGGCCGCCACCTCTGGGGAAATCAGATCACGCTTCCGTGCTCGCTGGAGGCCCGCTTTCGTCACCATCACATTCCCCTCTTCCGTTTCCAGAGCAGCCGCCCGCCTACAACATACACACTCATGGCTGCTCTCCTTTCTGTGTGTGTCAGGCTCATTCTCCCTTCTCGATCTCCGCGAGGAGGTGCGTCGCGTGGTCGTCGAGAATATGTCGGGGAATCTCCGCGCTTACGTAGTCCCGCACTAGGGTTTCCAGCTCCAGCGCTTTGGCTAGGAGGCGTCGCTTCTCGTCTACCCACAAGCGATACCGGGCATTCTTCCCGTCATCGGGAAAAATCCACCGGGTACCCCCTAATTGCAGAAAGAGGGTATTCTCTCCCCCCCACAGGGCACTGAAACTGTTACCCTCGGGATCGTAGGTCCAGGTTTCCGGTGTGTGTGTCATGGCTGTTTCTCCTTTCTCCAAAAGTTAATTGACACGTGGATATAGTCGTCGTGGTTACCAGAGCGCCCTGTCACTATCTGAGCGACGTCCAGCGTGCGACTGTATAGCGTCTGAGACTCGGCGCAGGCCTCACAATTTTCAGAGCAATGAGCCCAGCCGCACTTTTCCTTATCATGTGGGACACTGAGGCGGTTAAGTACACGAATCTGGAGCCAACGATAACTGGTGCTGGTGCCGTGGTGGACCTTGGCTAAAATCCCCACGTCGGCAAGTGCTCTCTTGACGGCTTTCGTTTCCTCAATGTGCGTCTCAAATTTTCTCTCTGTAGCGTATGTCATGGCTAGGCCTCCTCTCTGACAGTACACGCTCAACTCCGCGTCGCTCGGCGTGGATCGCCGCGCGCACCCTGGTAGGCGTCATAGGCGTCGGCCAAAAGCCCCAATTCGATCCGCTCCTGATAAGTGGCCGCAGATTGGGTGCGCAACGATGGGCTGTATCCACCTTTTGCGTTAAGCATCTCCTGCATAGTTCGGAACGCGGTATATTTTGCGGTTAATTGATCGTCATTTATTGGTCCTGGCTCGTTCTCTTTTCGTGTCATGGCTGTGTCTCCTCTCCGCCGACAATCATGGGTTCACAGACCGTCGCACAATCCTCCTGTCGAGGGTGGGACAGATACGGATTGTGAGAGGCCGGGACGGGCTGTCTCACTTCATGCCCAGGTACTTCTCTGATCGGTCGTCCCGCGTGGACTCCTCCTGCTCCTTCCACATACTGGCAGATGCCCTTGAGCACCCACACCTGCACATTGTAGTCGAACCCGTTCCAGATTGTTCCGTCTGGGGCGATCTCATCGCGTGAGAGTCTGCTCATGGCTGTACCTTCCCTCGCACTTTTCGGGCGTCTTCCCTGTACTTCCACACCTGTGGCAGATACCCGTTGAACCGGGTGACATTGGCGCGCTTGTGGGGCGGGAAACAGCGCAGGCTCGGATGGCGGTACACTACTTCTTTCAGGTGCTTCCGGTATTCTGTATTCATTTTCATCGCTGTGTCTCCTCTAGTTTTTTCCAGGCTGTTACATTTTGTGATCGTGTGCTCTCATTGTTCGGTCCTCCTTCTACCCCCTTAGAGATGCAAGAACCAGACCGTTCTCCTAACTCTCCGTATTTACACACTTCTCATGAAAACCCTCCTCATAAAAGCGAGGGGAAAAGTAACGACCTTTTCCGTTTCTTCCCCCCTTTTCTCCGTAACCACCTAGAATCAGGGGATTTCTAGAGAGGAGGTGAAACACCCCCACTTTAGGTCACGCAGGTAACACTTTCAGGGAGCAGTGAAATAGTTTCACGGTATACCCCTCTTATTTTTATGACACAATACCGCCCGATACTCCCGAGGCCAACCGCGTCAGGGGTGTCTCGGCCTCGGTCACAAGACGTCCCCCTGCCCCCGCGTCTTTGCCCTCCTCCCACGTGCCCCGTACCGCAGGAAGATCCCACGCTCTCAAGGTGGACACGCACTCCCGTCCTCGCGCCTGCGCCTCGGGGTCCGCATCCAACGCCACGATCACCCGCCGAGGGCGCCGTGCTCGCAACAAGGCAATCTTTTGCGAGGTCACATGTTGCCCGAGGAGGGCCACCGCTGGACGATGCTGCTCTGCCAAGTGCAGCACATCGCCCGCCCCTTCGACCAGAATCACCTCCGCCCCTCTCTGCACACAGTCTACATTGTAGAGGATCGCAGACGCGGGACGCCCACACTCCGCTAACGGATCTGTCGCAGGCCCCGCCCGACTCGTGCGATATTTCGGTTCCGCCCCGCGATAACTGCGCCCCTGAAACGCCACCGTCTGCCCCTCCACCACCAGGGAAATAATCACGCGCCACGCCCATCGGCCCTCTGTGCAAAACCCCAGCCTAAATCGTTGGGCCGTCGCGACAGAGACGCGCCACTGATGCATCAAAAATGCCGCGACTTCTTTTGCCCGCACCGAGGCGTGATCCGAGACCCGGAGCAGATGCAGTGCAGAAGGGAGACGGCACCAATCTGTGTAGACAGGAGCAACGGGGCGTGTCTCTACTAAGGGACTCTCCTCCTGGTAGGGCGCAAGAAGTTCCTGTGCGTGACCGTAGGAGATGCCCCCTTCCAGCTGACACACGACAGCCACAGCCGACGATCCCCGATGGAGGGAGCAGTCTCCTCGAAAACAGGAGATCCGTTGAGTGTAGATGTTCAGCCACGCCTTCCCCCGTTGGTCTCCGCATCCGGGGCATCGTGCTAGGATACGTACTCCGGTACCCCACCCCCGGGACCCGTCCGCATTGAGGAACCCTACCCGTTGTCGGAAATAGGGTTCGCTAGAGAGAGTATCTTTGTGTGGCATTTTTTGGCCTTCTAGAGGCGGGGTGCCACACGCTCCTCCATCAACCTATCCCCCAGCTCAGCCAACTGCCGAAACAACTCCGCCTCCTGTTCCAACACTGTCCCCCGATCCCACTCTGGATCTGTTTTTTCTGTCACTGCGAGAGTGATCGTTTCCGACTCGTAAGGTTTCACCTGCCAACTACGGCGCCACTCCGCGCGAATTTCCCCCATCGGATCCCTCCTCTGTCTTGTGCCCCTCAGGAGGCACTTCAGAAATCAACATACGCCCCCGATCAATTTTATAGGTGCCCACTTCCGTTTCATCCTCTTCTTCTCGTGCCGCGACCAGGTACAACCGTTGCTTTCCTTCTTTCCGTAACTCGGGGCCCCCACACCAGGCCACCGCTCCATCCAGCACAGAAACGACTTCAAAGGCCTCCGCGATGTCCACCTTCGTCACCCGATCTTTATCCACCGCCTTACGATTTGTGAGTGCGGCGGACCAGACCACCACGTCCAGTTCCTTCGCCAAGGCCGACATATCCCGGCTGATCTGCGCCAACTCGTGACGCTTTTCCCGCTCATGCTTTTCGGTAGACATAATGTTGAGATAATCCAGCACCACCAAATCCACGGGCAAGCCCTCCGCCCGCAACCGTTCCACCACCTGTATTGCCTCCTCGCAGCCTTGTTTCCGCGCCTGGAATTGTTGCACCCAGACACGCCCCGCTCCCGCCGCTCGGAGACCCCGCACCGCGTGTTCTAAGGGTTCTGTGGAGACGTGGAGTTCCTCCCGCAGCCGGCACGCCACATTACGATCCATCCGCATAAGCATCGGGCGCAACCCCATCTCAAAGGAAAAGAAGGCCACCCCCCGGCGCTTCCGCACTGCATTCAGAGCTACATTCATCAGGAAAGCGGTCTTCGCACCCTTCGGTGGGGCGAGAATATAAAACGCCTCAGCGTAGCGGGGTCCCCCCTGCAAAAAGCGATCTAGGGAGGGAAAACCCGAAGGGAGCTTCCCCTCATACGGATTTTGCCGCCACCAGGCCAACCGTTCGAAGAGAGTCGCAAAATATTCTCCACCCTTACCGATCTTGGGTTCTCCTATCTGCAACGCCTGATCCATGGTTCCCCGAATGCGCCCCAAATCCATCGTGGCACCTTGTTGCACGGCTTCCACCCACTCCGCCGCTTGGAGGAGTGCTCGGGACACCGCCACGCTCTGGGCCCACCGACAGGCCTCCGCCATCACATATCGCGGATCCGAGATGTCCTGCCCCCGCACGAGGCGCCACTCGTCTTCAATAAAAGGGCGTTCCTCGGCAGAGAACGTGGGGAGCAGGCGAGTGAGCAATTCGTCTATCGTGTCTATCCCTGGGGGACCCCCTGGGTACTGCTGCACGTGCTGTTCCACGAGTTCGGCGAGACGTTGACGCGGGGGTTTGGGGCCACCATTACTTAGAGACCCAAAAAAGCGGGAGTGAAACACCTCGGGGGCGACACGCAACAGATCGCCTCGAATGGCCAGGGCAAGAATCTTGCGCTGAAAACCTGCGGTAAAACGGTACGGGGGAACCGCGGAGGGGATACTGTCACTCGGCGGGGGATCTCCCCGCCCTGTCTGTGCTCGATCCATAGCCTCGCCTCTCACGGACAACCTCTGTCATCTTTTCATTCACCAGACGACTCCACTCTTCTGGACGGTCACGAGGGTATCGTCGCATCCTCACCGTCGCCATTCACGGGTGACCTCCGTTATCTTTTCAGTCACCACACGATCCCACTCCTCGGGGCGCTCGTGAGGATCAATCGGTTGACCCATGGATGTGCAATAAGTTTGCCAGTATGTGGTGGCACGGCGGAGGGCTTCTTGCTGAACAGCGGTAGATACCGTGCGGCCACCGGATAGTGGGGGGGGAGGAGAGGAGAAGAACGCTTTCGCGTCGGCCAACAAGGGAGGAAAATTTACTCCCCAAATATACAGTAAGTTGCGCCAGTGGGGCCACCGATCTCCGTTCTTTGCTCGTAGTCGCGCTCGACGGGCCACGAGAAGCAATTCGGGCGGAGTAAAGCCCTCGTGCAACCGTCTATGCAGGACACGCACAACACAATTCCCATATCGCGACGTGGGGGAACACTGCACTCCGCCCAAAATACTGCACGCTTGAGCCAAAGTAGTGTACACCACTTGTTGGCGCTGTTTGTACTCTGCGGGGGACGGCCCCCGACAGGGATCCCCCCCGTCATCGCGCACCCGCGAAGAGGGGTAAAACACACTGTATCCTTGGGGGGGGAACACGGGGAGAGACGGGCATCGCAACACAATAACTCGGGCATGCCCTATTGTGGCCAATTTTGCGAGAGAACGTTGCCGAGGAGCACGATGATCTATTTCCAGCGCCATAGGCGAGGGAGAGTACACCACAAAACTCAACTTCCCCTGGCGCGGCTGCCCCGACACAAGGCACACGTTTGGGCGCACGCTCCAGTGCCACCCTTTGAACAACACGTTTATCGCCGCGCACATGGCGGCATGAGATACCCCCGCGTCAAAGGGTAATCCTCGCACCCCATCCTGCAATTGTTCCAAATCGAACGTCAGTTTTCGCATCGCCCACCCCCCGTCCCGCGCGAAGGAGAAGAACTCCCCCCAGTTCTCACAACCAACTTCTCTCTCAGTAACATGATTCCGTTTATCTTTATGTTTTTCATAGAGAGAAGAGTCTTTGAACTGGGGGGAAGACACGACGGGGGGTGCAAACCCACATATTTTCAGTTTTGAAGCAAACTCCGCCCTGGGATCGTGGCGTCTTTTTTCGCCACCGTCCCCATCGCGGTATGTCACTGTGGCCACAATGCTATACCGTGAAGCGCTCGGCTAAGGGTGCCGAGTTATGTGGTGCTGATCCCTACCCCCCGACTATGGGCAAAAAAAGCCCCGCTGAGGGTCTGGGGGACTTCAGCGGGGCGCTACAGAGAGGTACAGGGGCGAAGCGGGTTCGCCCCAACTTATCCGCTTTCGCGGTATAAGTCCATACATCTCGATACAAAAAATCCCGCTCCACAAATGCCATTTTGACCTCTCGCACCATCGTACCCCCGATCGATGGCATGAACGTCTTACGTAACCCTTACTCTACCCCACCTTTTGCCAAAAAGCAAGGAAAATTTTCACTTTTTTTACTCCCTCGTAACCCCACGGAAAAAGAGGGCTCATTATTCATTTGGCGAGAATTCATGTTCGAAGAGAGGGCGCATCCCCTTCCTGGCAAACAAAGATAATCTGGGCACCTCTCTGTCCTAGCTTGGTCTCAGACGCCTACTGGCTATGCACTGGAAGTTTGGGAGCCAGACCCAGTCTCAAGCCTTTCATGGCTATCCATCGCTGATTTGGAAGCTGGGCCCGAGAGTCCCCACACATCCCACCGGGGGTTGCCCATGCGCCACCCTCCACAGATCCTTGAGCAGCGCCTTCTGCACAAAGCGGATCGCCCGATTGTGGATGTGGAGCTTGGAGAGCGCACCTCTTATATGGCCATCAAGTGATGTTTGGGCATCTCCTCGCTCCCCGCTGGGCGCATCCGTTGTATGGCGATCATCACCAGTCTGGGCGCCAGCGCGAGGTGTGTCAGGCTCAAATTCAGATTGGCTGCTAACCGTATTCTGGGCACTGACAGGAGTCTTCGACACCTCATAGGCTTTCCGCTGATCATACAAGGTGCGCCAGGGGCCCCCTGTTTTGATCACGGACGTGGTGAAGACCCACAGCCGTGTCTTGAGCCGTCCGCTCCAATTCGCCTTCTGTCCTTTGGCCCGGCGCACGGCCTTCCCCTCGGGGCCGACATGGAGTCCGGCATAGGCCCACAAGCACCGGGGGGACTTGAAGCGGGTGAGGGGCCAACATTCCCCAAGGATGGAGACCGCGAGAGCGGGGCCAATGCCATGCTGGTCGAGGAGCCATTCCCCCACGGGGTTCTCCTTCACCAGGCGCTCCGCCAAACGGAGAATACGTTGTTCCTCCGTTTCGAGCGTGTCTACGGACGCGGCAAAGAAGGCCCCCCACGCGGAGAAGGGACGGGGAGGCTTCACCGAGGCGGGGAGCAGAGGCAAGACTTGGCGGATACGGTTACCATGGGCCAAGCGGACCCGCTGCAGATCCTCCACCAACCGATAGACCAGCTTGAAGAGATCGGTAGGCTCACTTACATTTTGGCTACCAGACTTATCTTGGGCACTACCGTCTGTCAGTGGAACGGGCGCATTTAACGCATGGCGATCAGTAAACCTTTGGGCACCGTTCGTCTGCTTCTTTTTCATAGCAACCTCCTTCTGAGGGAGTGGGCTCAAGTTATTTATGGACACGCATGCTTGACATGGGCACCACTCATCCTGCAAAGACAATGGGTACGCGCATAATGGAATTGGCAGTCAACTATTCGTTGGGCAGCACCCTTTCCCCTCACAACAGTGCGCTCAAGGCTTTCATGGCGAACACTACTGTACTGGGCAACACCGGGAGCTATCTGTCCTTCCGTAAGGGCGGACGTTGGGCTTTCTCCTCCGGAGCCTTGTGGAGCCATCGCAGGAAAAGAATCCCGAGCCCCCACAACATCCCCACTCCCATGACCGCGAAGGCCAACAGAATAATCGCCCCGAAAACAAAGACGATGCCCTTCACCATGTTACTTCCCCTTTTCGTCAATCGCGATAAAGGGCACCGCCGCCCCCGTCACACGCGGAAGCTCCCCGTTCCACTTCTCCAACGCCTTAAAGGTGAGAAGATCCTTCGTGAGAGATTCCCGCACGAGGCGATTCGCGTCCGCCTGCCCCCGGGCCAAGGCAACAGTGCGCTCGGCCTCTTTGACCGCCTGCTGGCGCATAAACTCGGCCCGTTGCACATTCTGTTCTTGGATCTGTTTCTGTTCAATAGCGGCACTAAATTCTTTGGAGAACTCAATGTTTGTCAGTGCCACGTCGTGCACGTCAATCTCATACTGGGACAACCGGACACGCAGCCCCTCCAAGATCGTCGCCTTGAGTTTGGGGCGATCCTGAATAATTTTTTCCACGGGGAACAACGCGGACGAGGCTTTGGCCACCTCTTCAATGGCGGGGGTGACTACACGATGCACAAAATCTCTCCCGACATTCTGGATGATCACGTGACACTTGTTGGGGGAGATCGCATAGTTCACCACCAAGGTCATCTGAACATCCTGCAGGTCACGACTGGCTCCTCCTGTCCTCACCTCGTGCCGCTGCACCTTGGCATCAATCTCATACATATCCGAGGTGAGGGGGTTGTACCAATACAACCCTTCAGTGTAGCACGTCTGATCCACCTTGCCGAAATAGGCAAAGACGGCGCGTTCGCCAGGATCCACTTGCCCACACGCCGTGAGGAGGAAAAGTAGAGACACAAGTGTCATGCGTTTCATGGGGCACTCCTTTCTGGGAGCATGCACGGTTGAGAGAAACTGGTGCCCAATTCAGAAACCACGGAGGTCGTTGTGGGTCGCAGCCTTTTTTCCCACCGCTGTTTGGGGGCAAGACTTTGATCCGGAGGGCGCTGTCGCACGGTATTCGACCAACTGGCAGAAGGTCTGTCTATACAGCGTGTGGGCACCCACCCCGCCGCCCGATAAATTGTTCCCGTATGGACCTCCGTATCTTGATAACTCACCAGCATAACGACGTGAGGATACAGCGTGCGTATTCGTCGTGTCATGACCCCCAACATCCAACTGGGTGTGTACCGAGGTGCGTCTGGAGCGACCGCCAAACGGCGCAACTCCAGCCATTCCTGTTGCGGGAGATGTCGGGCGACAGGATGATCCCAAATAGCTACCGCATAGAGTATATTATCCCCTTCCGCCCCGAAGCACAAATCGGATCTGATAAAGGGGCTGTCTATTCGGGGCAATCGAGAATGCCACAGCTGGTTCAACGCTCGTGCTTTATCATTGGGAATCTGTACCACGCGCATCTCGAGCGGCGAGGTCGGACTCGAACCGCCCTCCCCCTCCCTGGAAAAGAAAGGGTACATCACCCGGATGCTTTCGCCGCCTAACACAGCCATGCTTTTTTCCTTTTGAGCGGGCGCAAGTATCTCGTCAGAGAATCGTGAATCCTTGGCTCCTGTAGTCCGCAAAGCGCTGCTGCGCATGCCGGGCGAGGTAATCCTTGGGGTCCTCAAGATCATACCCGTCTTCGACATCGTAAATGAGCACCTCGTGCTTATCGGGGCGAGGGCGCAACGCTCGCCCCACCCGCTGAAGGGTTCTCACACTGGACTCCCCTGCCCCCGCCAGGATGAGTACGTCAATCTCCGGGAGATCTATGCCCTCATCGAGAATTGTGGACGCGAGGAGAAGGGCTCCTCCCCCCCAACACTGAAAATCCTCAATCGCTCTTTGCCGCACGGCGTCCGATTCCGACCCATGAATCCACCAACAGGCGGGCAGGACCTTTGTGCACTCGGCAAACAGGATCTCCCCGTGAGCGAGAGCAGAACAGAGGAGGAGCACCTTCTCTCCGCGCTGCACGTGCCCCCAGGCCGTGCGAAATAGTTGGGTGTTCCGGGCGGTGTTGTAGACAATTCCTCGACGATAGGCCTCCGCGAAGAGTTTGCCCCCGAGCGTGGACAACTGACGCGGGTTGCGTCGCCAGGTGGGGCAGACCATCTCTCGCACTGTGGAATACGCGGGATAGGAATGCTGGGGCGCCCGCAGACGGACAATCGTGGGGGTGGCGAGAAAACCTTGCTGAGAGAGCTCCTGAATGTCCGCTACCATGCACACGGGTCCTGTAATACCCTCCAGTCGGAGATTCCGAATATGGTCAGATGTGAGCGGTGTCGCGGACAGACCAAACCGATAATACGCCTGTGTGCACCAATTTGCCACAGTTCGCCAGGTGTCCGCAGAGGCGTGCATGCACTCATCTATCACGAGGCACTTCCACTCTGCCCAGAAATTTCTCATGTCCCCGAGCCCCGCATTTTTGCGAGGGTCAAGACGTACCAAGGTCTGGACCATGCCCACTGTGACAGGATACTTTGTCAGAATGCCCGCCCCGATCATGCCTACAGGCATGCCCAAACGCTCCACGAGACGCTGGTGAGTTTGATGAAGCAGTTCTTTGCGATGGATCATCCACAAGGTGGGCACCCCTAACTGACGAACGACGTCGCCGCCTACTTCCGTTTTCCCCCCTCCCGTGGGCATCTGGATCACACAGCGATAGCGAGCCAACGCCTCCGATACCGCAGCGACCTGGTAGGGGCGCAATGTGAGGGGAAGAGCCTTTCTCTGAGGAGAATTCTCTGGAGGGTTCTGCCACAGGTGGGGGCCATAGGGCGTGCACGACGGGGGAGGCGCTTTGTCTTTCACCGCAACGGTGTATCCTTTGGCGGAGAGAAGATCCACCAACCGAGGAGTGAGTCCTGCGGCACACACCAGGGAATATTGCCCTCGCGCCGCAAAGAGGCGTATATGCCCATCCCACCGCCCACTTTTGTACAAAGTGGTGTATTGCGCCCGAGGCGCGGGGAGTGTGAGAGCCTCCGTCAGCAGGGTGTAGGCCCCCTTCTCCTCACAGGTGATAGAGGCGTAGAGGATATCTTGCACAATGCGTACGGTGGACATGCTCTCTTCCCTAATCCCCCCCTAGGGGGGGTTTCGAAACCTGAAGGGCTCTGTGGACTTGGCTCAGGGGGCCACCTTGCCTCAGACCCCGTGTGGATGGGGATGCACGTTTGTCGTGTAGCAAGTTGTCTTCACGGACCACTTCGTGTTCGTGGTCCGGTAACACACCACCCGGGGTCGGTGATCGTGATAGGATCCCCGCCCCGCGCACCCACCCA
>Ga0184640_10000297_pt1 | contig 12632 bp, 14 predicted proteins | sample PLM31_200_b2_FD_133161 | JGI IMG/M metagenome (GOLD analysis project Ga0184640, IMG submission 133161) | Groundwater sediment microbial communities from an aquifer in East River, Colorado, USA - PLM3-1_200_b2 | ecosystem: Environmental > Terrestrial > Soil > Riparian zone | place: USA: East...
CATTCTTCATCTTTCGCCTGGATTCCTGACAGGCGCATTCGGGAATGACAAACGTTGTAGCGATATACGGAATTAATCCGATTCAGATAAACCTTTCAGCGGATAGACTCCGACTCTGTTCTTGACCGGGCGCATGCGCGGACTGTATAAGAAAACAAAGGGAGTGTGTATGTTATCTTTTCTATTCTTCGCGCTCGTAATTTTCAGCAGCGCATCGCAGGCGATTTCCGCTGAAAGCCAGAAGCTTGACCGGATTCGCGTCGGCTATTCATCGATTTCCAGCAGTCGCATTGCCCTTTGGGCTACGAACGATATGGGCTTCTTCAAGAAACAAGGCCTCGCGGCGGAAGTTATTGTGACTCCGGGCGTTCAGGGGACACAAGCTCTCATCGCCGGCGAGCTTCAGTTCTATCTTGGCGGCGTCGACTCAGCGGCGCTGGCGGCTGCCAGAGGTTCTGACCTGGTCGCGTTGGCAACTGCAGAGCCCATCGAATACAAGCTTATCACGCAGCCAGCTGTTAAAACGGTCAAAGAACTAAAAGGGAAAAAGATCGTCGTCGACCGGGTCGGCGGCACGAGCTACTATATTTCGCTTCAGATACTTGAAAAGGTCGGTTTAAAGTCAGGTGATGTCGAACTCGTGCAGGTTGGCGGAGGAGGTAATCAGCGAGTAGCGGCATTCAAGTCCGGACTCGTCTCCGGTGTGGTCACCGCCACCGACCGATTCGAACAATTGAAGATTCCTTACTACGTTCTGGCGGACGCGATGGAAATGGGAATCAAAGTAATGGGGAACTCGTATCTCACGACCCGAAGTTTTCGCGATCAAAATAAGGACGTGGTGCTGCGAACCATGAGAGCGCTGGTACAAGGAAGGCGCTGGGCGAAGGATCCGAAAAATCGCCAGGAGGTCCTTAAAATTTATAATCGCTATCTCCCCAGCACGGACCCATCCTTCATGGATCATTTGTACCGAAGAAATGTGGAGCCGATCCCGCTTTATCCGTATACCAATATCGACGATCTGCGTATTTTCCTCTCTTACTTAACGGACGCCAACCCGACTCTACGCAACTTAAAGCTGGCGGAATTTGTCGATAACAGCTTTCTCAAGCGCCTGGAACAGGAAACCGGTACCCAGCCCTAACCTGCAACAAAATCCAAAATCCGAAGCTCGAAATCCGAAACAAACCGAAAGACTTAAACCATAAATACGAATTCCGAAATGAGCGTGTTTGGAATTGTGTGTTTTTTGATCATTTAGATTTGTTTCGAATTCCGAATTTCGTTTTTTCTGTCCTTCGCATTCCTTGGCACCCCCTTCGACCTTGCTCAGGGCATGCTTTGCGCCTTTGCGCAAGCCATTCCGATTGCATTTAATTCTCTATTTTGTGTTCTTTGCTGCGCTAGGCTCTTTGTGGTTAAATTGTTTTTCTCCCCCGTCTTTTGGTTGCGGCTTAGCCGCGCTATGCATATCAGTCAAGCGTGCCGGGCGCGAAAATCTCCTTGATGTCGAGCCGCCGCTCGGTAAGCCCCTGCTCAACCGCGTAATCGAGCAGTGTCTCCAAGGCGATTTCGTTTTTCTCGACCGAGTAGGGCCAGGGATCGGGGCCGAGCAGGGCGCGCTCCTCTTCTTGTTCGGCGCCGAACCACGCCAGAGACGAGCGGCGATGGTCGGCCCAGTACCGATATGCCTGCTGCTTGGCATCTTCGAAAGCGCGCACGAGACGCGCCGCGACCTCGCGATCCCGCCGGAGCACTTCATCCTTGACGACGACGAGATGACGAATCGGAAAAATGCCGGTGCGGCGATAGTAGTCCACCTCGACTTCGCGGTAGTTGGGCCAGAGCCGTCGCACGACTTTGTTGATGGTAGAAGAGACGTCAGCCCCACTATCCGACAGTATTTGGGCATCCAATTCGCCTGTCTCCAGCAAATCTTGCATCCTTCGACCGGCAGGTGCACGCTCGATGCGCAGCCAGGAAGGCGGAGACCAGCCCGGCACATGCTCGGACCCGTCCGCAATCCAGTGGATCTCGCTCGGCGGCACGTCGAACTCATGTTGCAGCACGCCCCGGATCCAGAGCGCGATCGGGTTGAAATGCGCATGGACGCCAATGCGACGCCCACGCAGATTTTCGGGGCGTGCGATATCGGAGTCCAGGCGGACCATGACGCAGCTATGATTAAATCGGCGATGAGGGAAGACGGGGATCGCTGTGATCGGCGCCCCGCGGCTCCTTAGACCCAGATACTGGGCAATTTGAAGCTCACAAACATCGAATTCGAAATTGCGGACAAAGCGAGTGTGACGCTCGACCGACGGGAGCGGAATCACCGTTAGATCCACGCCGGGCGTAGGGACTGTGCCGTCGATGAGCGGGCGTGTACGGTCGTAGTCACCGCAGGACAGAGTTAGGCGGATACTAGTCATGCAACCAACTGAAAGTGTTAACGAGCGCGGTCTTCGACCTTCGCGCTAGTGCCTTTGCTTTAAGATATGCGACTGAGCTGACGAATATAGCACTGTTCGCCTCTAAGATAAGGCGTTAATAATGTCAAGCCAGCAAGATTGTTCTATTGCAACAATGCTGCACTACAACGACGCCGCGGTCAGGCTTGATAAACGATATTCTGCTGGTGACAAAGCGGTGTTGTGATACCAATAACCTTGACGATCTTGCCGAAACCGCAAGCGGCGGTGGATCTAAAGTGCAGAGGGCCCCGCGGCTTCCGACTCGGCCATTATTAGTTCTAGCCGGAAGGATCACACTCTTATAAATAGACATGCGGCCCCTGCCTGGGGGAGATGGCTTTCAAATCAGTCGGCTCTGGGCGGGATCGACGGCGAGTCGGCAGTGGGCCCGGCGTGGACCAGAAGAGAAGCCAGAACAGACACGATTGATTACTCCTTAATAACGGCCCGTCGCGGGCAGAGCGACGATGTAAAGCCGAGTGCGGAATCGCTCTTGAACCACTTCACTCGCCTTTTTCGGACGTGGTTGTAGAAATTCATCGCCGGCGGAGATGGTGACCATCCCGGTAAAGTCGAATTCCTGAACTCTCAACAGTACCGGGATCTCGGAAAGGTTTTCGACTTCGATGACATAGCCATGCAGCACGGGAGAACGGTACACATCGATAAGCTTCATGGAGAAAAAAGCGTCGCGGTAAACCTCTTTTTTATTGGCTTTGATGATCTCGTACCCATCCCACCGGCAGGGCCCGCATCATCGATCGCAGGAGGTCCAGCGAAGGCACTTGCCGAGCCCGTTCCGTTTGAACCTCAAGGGATTTAGGGAAATAGGAGATGACAATCGTTTGGTCGGGATTGTCGGAAACAGAAAGATTCAACCCGTACGTTGTTCCGCTTTCTCCGAGAACAAAGAGGGTGTCCTCTATTTCCGGCGCCAGCGCTCGGATGTAAAGAGACTTTTCTTCCTTTTCAACGGCAAAATCTGAGCGACTTAAAAAAACGGATCGTAGGTTTTCAGAGAACTCTACTCGGGACAGCCGCTCAGTAGAGACGGAGACTGAAATAAGTTTCCCTTCCCACGTGATCACCTTCGCATCAACAAGTGTCGGTGGAAGTAGAAGAACAACCAGGAGCATGAGGCTTCGCATGGGCCAGACTTTACGCGACGCCGTCGATCATCGGACGGGCTTAATTGGGACAATAAGACTGTTGAAGTTGAAAAGGACAGTTTACAGCAACTTAGCTATGCGCGGACTATTTCAGACTGAAACTGAACCGCGGGTTGGATTCAACACTAGGAAAAGCGGCACAAGAAGGGTTACGCAGTTGTTCCTAACGATCACTCATGCTGGCGGGCAAAACGAAAATAACCTCCAGGGATTCTCTTGCCTCTTGAACGTAGCTTTTCAAAAGACTCCCGTGTTCAAGAGATCTTGCTGGTCCTCCACGATACCCATTTCCATATCTCCAAAAGTTGAAACTGACTTATTCGTCTGACTCGGCAAGACGTCTTCGGAAACCCTATTGTTGATTCCTCCGTAATCAAACGCTCTTTCCACATCTTCCCTCATGTCCTCTCGTTCATCCGATAGCCCCTCAGATCTCTACTTCGACATCGTCTCCTTCGACTCGGGCGTTGTACCGGGCAACCCCTTTGGGGGCCGGGGGACCGAGGACCTCTCCAGTAGTCAGATCATAGGTTGCGCCGTGCCAGGGGCAGGTCACCTTTTTACCCTCAAGGGCCCCTTCTGAAAGCGGCCCACCGCGATGGGTACAGGTATCATCAATAACATAGAAGGAACCCTCCACATTAAAGAGGGCGATCTTCTTGCCATTGACCTCGACCAGCTTCCCCTGACCGGGAGCGATTTCACTGGTTTTAGCTACTTTGACAAACCCCGCCATAACTCACCTCCTAAAAATTTTTGATTGAACACCTGAAACCTTTCATCCTATCCGCCTAACATCTTCCCCGCCTGGCAAATACCACCCTCAGACCGCACTACGGCCGGGCTGGGAGGATCAGCCAGGGGAGTTCGGTAGCCCCATCCGTGGGCTTGCCGACTGTCGCAAGAATTTCCTTTCATAAATTCCCCTCTTACATGAAGCCAAGCTGAAGCTTAGCCGCTTCGGACATCGTGGACGGTTCCCAGGGAGGGTCCCAGACGACGTCGACCGTCACGTCCGTTACACCGCGAACACCCCTCGTCTTAGCTTGCACTTCTGCAGGCAATGATTGCGCCGCCGGACAATTGGGCGAGGTGAGGGTCATTCGGATTCCGACCGCGCCTGAGGGATCGACCTTCACATCATAAATCAATCCTAGCTCATAGATGTTGACTGGGATTTCCGGATCGAAACAGGACCGCAGAGCTTCGATCACCTCTGCCTCTATAATAGTAGCTTCCATAATAGTAGCTTTCATAACCACCTCCATCTGTCCGTCGTGCTCCTACACCATGAATAACCCGTGACCGAAAGGCCCCGCAGGATCTCAGGTACGTAAGCCGTCTCCCAGAGAGATATGTTTTCAATTCTTTTCATCGTTTCCCTTATGGGAAAAACTGAGTGTTAACTCCCCTGAGTAAGATTTAGTCACCGAAATAGTTCTCCGTCCCCGTTTTCTGCGTGCCCCGCGGTCAGGCGTTAGCAGTAGGCGCCCAACCCGGGTGGCGCGGAAGTTCGTCGTCGGGAAGAAAGACCAGCGGATGTTTAGAATTGACAAACACCCAACGGTCCGGCTTCTTCCCGATATCCTGCCCGCGATCCAGGGTAGGCACATGGATGAGAACAAAATCGGGAAATGCGTCAACATAGAGAAACATGTGGCAGCTGCATACCTTGCAGAATTTGCGATGGCACGTTGGCTTGGTATCGAAGCTTTGAACTTTATCATTGCCCTGGAGAATCTTGAACGCGCTCCTTTCCACGACTGCAATGATCGCCATGGCTCCACCGCAGATATCTGTGCAGTCTGTGCAAAGGCAGTAATGAACCTCAAAGGGTGCCTGGGTGTACTCAAAGCGAACCGGATTATCAACGCATCGGCATTTACCCGTTACGGATAGGTTGCTACTAGCCATACGCACCTCCTGAGAAAATATGTTTAACCTTTATCGCTTTGATCCCGTTCGTGTCAAAGGAAGAAATTTATCGAGTAGCATGACGGGATTGCCGAGATAGAGCTTTCGTTGTGCGACGTGCACCTAATCACCCTCCCCCAATGCACGATGGCTCCGTGACTGCGTTAATCAACTTACGCAAGCCTGAAAGCGGAGCTCCATGAACGTGCTACACGGTTATCGAGGTTGTTAAGATCCAAAGGCCAGACCTCACGCCGACTTTGCCGTAGAAGGGCTAAAGAACAAACAACGGTTAATGAAGAGCCGAAATCCTCGAATGGCTGAGCTTAAAGTTGAAGACCTAATCGACGCAAGCTTTATGCGCAAGCTTGATGAAAGTGGATTTATAGATGGGGCTATATATAGTAGGTATGGTATTAGATAGTAAAAAATATGCGACCAGTGTTCGGGGATTGCTTTGGAATAAGAATTGACTAAGCGTTTAGTCCAACCCGTTTTATCCCTAATGCCGCTCAGGGGATTCTGTCGAAACTCCGTTGCGCGTAGGCATTAGGGATAAAACGCTATACGTTGAATCTAATTTTAGGACGAAATAGTATTAATTTTCGCCTGGGAGACTGGAGACATCAACACTTACGCCGAACTACCAAAGGAACAAAACATGCTGACCGCAGAACAGAACGAGAAGCTCACCCTTGTTGGTCCTGGAACACCGATGGGCAACCTTATGCGCTGTTACTGGCACCCGGTCGCGGCAACCGTGGAACTGGAAAGGAATCCGGTTAAAGCGGTCAAGCTACTCGCTGAGTCGCTGGTGCTGTTCCGTGATAAGCGAGGTCACCTCGGGCTGTTGGCCGAGGCATGCGCTCACAGACGAGCCTCGCTTGTCTACGGGATCCCTGAGAACGAGGGTCTCCGCTGCGCGTATCACGGATGGCTGTATAATGCTGAGGGGAGGTGTTTGGATCAGCCGGGGGAGCCCGCTGGCAGCGCGTTCAAGAACCAGATGAAGACGACGGCCTATCCGGTGCAGGAGCTTGGCGGCCTGATTTTCTCTTACCTAGGGCCTGAACCAGTGCCGCTACTGCCCCGCTACAACGTGCTGGTATGGGACGATGTGGCGGGGGAAACTAACGGCACTGTCATCCCCTGCAATTGGCTGCAGGTTATGGAGAACCTGCTCGATCCGCTGCACGTGGAATGCCTCCACGGACGCTATTTCACTTACGTGCTTGAACGCAAGGGAGGAGACCAGCTCCAAGAGTTCCTGGCCCGCCACGCCCCGAGGCCCATGAAGAAGGTCCGGTTTGACCTCTTCGAGCACGGGATCATTGAGCGACATATGATCAACAACGAGGAAGACGGGAGCTGGCGGACTGGCGCTCCCTCCTTCTTTCCCACTACGTCGCTGCTCGGTTCTCCCGGCGGAAAGAGTGGTTCCATTATTTTCGTCGCGCCAATCGATGACACACACACTTGGTTCTTGTTGCACATGGCCAGCCGAGTATCCCAGCTAGCCGCGCAGGAATCGATTCCCTTCTTCGATGTGCCGGGAGTGGATGAAGCCGGTAAGTTCATCACGGACACGGCCAATGGCCAGGACCATATGGCGGTCGTGTCGCAGGGGAACCTAACCCGACGGGATCTGGAGCATCTTGGGACGTCCGATCAAGGGATCATCCTCTACCGCGAGCTCCTTGTGGAACAAATGGAGCGGGTCGAGCGAGGCGAAGAACCGATGAACGTATACCGAGACCCAGCCAAGAACCATATTATAGATCTTCCCGCGATAATGCCGGATGGGAGAATCTAGCGAGGACGGACGGTTGCGTATCGCATGGGAGCAATCTTGACATTTATCCCGACTTGCTGAAATACGAGTTACGGATTCCGGCGGCGAAGTTCGGCATCGGTGCAGCCTTGCGTCCAGGAGTGGAAGCTCCATAGTATCTGCGGCACTAACACCCGGATGTGAGCGATCTGTCTTCCTTCTCTACACCGATATCCGACCGGCTGAGGAAGACCGATCGCAAGTTTTCGGAGAACTCTATCCGGGTAAGCCGCTCAGTAGAAATGGAGACTGAAATAGGTTTCCCTTCCCACTTGATCACCCGAGCGTGGAGAAGCGAAGGGAGAAATAACAGGAGGGCAAAAATTATGGCGCGTCGCATGCGCCGGAATTTACGCGACGCCGGCGATCATTAGATCGACGTAATTGCGACAAATAAACGCCCGTAAGGGATGTTTTCGTGCAACCGGTTCATGAAATATTTGGATGTAGGACCCCAGCACAGAACATATCGAGTCGTGCTGCCGTTTGCTCTGGCGCGTGTCGCATCACGGTTCATTGCCAGTGTATTTCGCCAAGCGCCAAACTTCACAACACTACGGCCGCAGGATTGGAATTACCCCATTCGTCCGGCACTCACAGTCTCTATAGAGACTATGGCCAGCAATAAAGCATCGCTAATTCAGATAGATAGTGGAGTTTTAACATATTATATCATATTAGTTACTTATTATTTGATATGGTATTTCATATGAATATTGACTTTTCCAATATAGTTATTAGTATAATCTCATGACCCAAAGACGCTTAAACATAGTTGATGAAATGGCGTTATCTCGACTCACACCGCCGGAGACGAAGACACACGAGCCTTCGCACGGGGACTGGATTCGAATTCTGCGCGACTCCCTGCGCATGACCCAGGCCGAACTGGCGAGCCGTGCCAGGATCACTCAACCGCATCTGGCAGGTATTGAAAGCGGCAAGACCGATCCGCAGATCAGCACCCTTAGGCGAATCTTTGAAGCGATGTCTTGCGATCTGGTCCTTGAGCCACGACCCAGAAAGCCGATCAAAGAAGTGCTTCGCGGACGGGCGCGCAGTGTGGCGTTGAAACGTTTAAAACAGTCTATGGGAACTATGGCCCTCGAGCATCAAGCACCAGAGGCCGAGGTCTTCAAACAACTTCTGGAAAAACGTACCGACGAGATTTTGACCGATCGGCGCGAGAAACTGTGGCAACAGCCGGCAGATGACTGACAAAACCAAGACACTCGGAGCCACCCCAGGAGACGACACTTCGGGACTTATTCAAAGGCAACTGACCGATCGTCGTGCCCGCAATGCAGCCGAGCTCGATGCCATTTCACGCGCTTATAATAAACACATCTATAGAGCCCGAAGAAAAAGAGCCGGCGCGGAGTGGCTGACTGACACATTCATCCGCCGAGTTCATTACGACATGTTCGGTGAGATCTGGCAGTGGGCGGGAAAATATCGCACGGATCGGCTCAACATCGGTGTCGAGGCGCATCTCATTCCTGAACAAATAAAACTTCTATGCGGCGATTTCAATTATTGGAACTCCGATAAGGGGGCGATGCCGCCACTTGAAATCGCCGCTCGCTTACAGAACCGACTTACTAGGATTCATCCGTTTACCAATGGAAACGGCAGACACGCGAGACTAATCACTGACATTTTCTTTTACTCGGTCAGATTTCCTCTGCCTCAATGGCCTCAGATTCAGCTGTTGTCCGAAGGCGACCAAATTCGATCGCGATATATCGAGGCGATGAAAGCAGCGGATAAAGAAGATTACCGTGAGTTAATCGCATTCATGAAAGACTTCGTTGAGTAGAAACAAAAACGTCTAATCGAGTACAAACCCACCACATCAGACGTCGGACGCTGAGGCCAGCAGGCTCAGCGGAAATCGAATTGGCCGCAAGGAGGGTTTTTGATCGAAGTAAGAATTGAGGGAATATCGGGAAGATCAATAAGTCGCCAGACCCCTTTGGGGACTTGGCGACTCCGCTAATTCGGAAATTGTCCAGGATTACTTCTTGCCGGCTTTCTTCGCCGCCCAGTAAGCCTTCAATTTGGCCGACAACTTCGCTCTGGTTGCCGAGCTCATGGTCGTCTTATTGGGCTTAGCAGCGGGTTTGATTGGGAGCGTCGCTGGTTTAGCCCCTCGAAGGTTCGCCCATCTTGCTTTTTGAGCAGCCGCAATCTTCTTTTTCACAGAAGCGCTCATGGCCGGCTTATTCTTTGGCGCAGCTCCAGATCTGGCTGACCCGCTGAGGATGCTACCGAGCTCTTTGTTGAGCTTGTCGATTTGTTCTTTAATCGCGGCAGCCCGTTTGAGTTGGGTAATTGTAGGGTCAAATAAATTCATGGTGCTAGTTAACATTCAAAACTGGTGGAAATCAAGTCCTGGACAGATGCTAATTTCCGGCAGCGATGAGACCTTATCGTAAAATCAGTATCCCTGGCCTCAGCATTTTTATCGATTCACAGGGCGATGAGTAAAGTGTCGTCCTATTGGGTTCCCTTTATTCCTTTAGCCGCGTCGCGAGCGAAACTCCAGTCGGCGACTTGGGAAGGCGCGATATCCCGCTTTATTCCGACAATTTCCCTGATCATCGCAATTTCATCGATTATCGAGCTCTCTGAGGGAATCCCGGAATCAGAGTAGAGTTTGATAACATCATCGTAAGCCAAATTGGCTACCTCGTTATCGCTGATTCCCAGATCCGTAGCCATAATTTTCAAAACTCTTTCCTTGTTTTCCTTAATGAAGCGAATGGCCTTGAGAGTTGCCCTTATAGTCCGCATTACTGACTCTGGGTCATTTTGCATCGTGCGAATGTTTGTTCCGAAGCCGTTGGGAACGCCGCCCATGACATCTTTTGCGTAGACCAGCTCGCGGAGTCCCATTTTCACAGCCAGCTTGTTTTGAGGCGTAGACAGCATGGTGCCGTCGATCTTACCCGACTGAAGCGCCGCGAGCCGAAGTGGCGTTCCCCCTCCTAAAACCACGATTGAAACATCTGAGTCAGGCACCAGTCCGTGCTTTCTTAAAGCAGCGCGGGTATAAATATCCGCAGGTCCCTTAAGTTGAGGTACTCCCAGAACTTTACCTCTTAGGTCCTCCATTTTCCGGATTTGCGGTTTCACGACTAGCGTCTGGTCGCTTCCAGTCATAAAAATCATTACGGCGCGAACCGGCATCCCGCTAATAGCCGCTCTGATCGCGGAAGATAATGTGGTAACAAAGTTCAAATCTCCAGCTAAAAGACCTTGCATCGCTACGGAAGGTCCCATGACTATGAGTTCCGTCTCCAACCCTTCGCTTAGATAAAAACCTTGCTTCCGGGCAACAACAGCCGGTAGCGTGCTCATCGATAGCGTTGTCGTACCGATGCGAATCCTTTTTAGCCTGCTTCCCTCCTGTGCAACGGCCGGAAAGGAAAGCAGAAGGAGAAGGAAAGTTAGAAAAAGCGGCGACACTCTACTCCTTCATTTACGTGACTACAATTGGGCTGTGACCCTACCTTGGTTCCTAGCTCCATCCGTAGAATCGCCGACCATTTTGAGTCAAGATCTTTTCCTTCGTCGCCGCTGACAGATCACTCCGGTTGCGGAAGGTGGAAACAGCGTTCGGGAAGAGCCCATCCCAATGGGGATAATCAGAAGCAAAAAGAATCTTGTCATCGCCGATGGTCTCGATGACGTGCGGAAGGCTCTTTTCTTCAGGCTCCGCAGAAAAATACCAATTGCCGTGTAAGATATACTCGCTCGGTTTCCGCTTACAAAGCGGAGCCTCCACCTTACCGCGCTTCTCCCACTCCTCATCCATGCGCTCCATCCAGTAAGGCGCCCAACCGGCCCCGCATTCAAAGAAACCGACACGCAACTGAGGAAATCTCTCCGCGACTCCAGCATAAAGCAAGCCGGCGAACTGAATCGCCGTTTCGACTGGACGGCCGATCGTATGCATGAAAATAAAGCTGTCGAAGCGGATCTCTCCCGCTGGCCCATCACGCCCACCATGAACACACAAAGGCACGTTGAGACGCTGCATTTCTTCGTATATCGGCCAGAAGATTTTCGATCCCAAGTGCTCCTTCATGCTCTGTGACGCAATCCCAATCCCTGACAGTCCCAGTTCCGTTATTGCCCGATTCAATTCTTTAACCGCCTCGTCAACGGCGATAAACGGAAGCAGAGCAATTCCTTTAATGCGCGAACTCTGTTTGCAAATATCGGCGATATAATTGTTATAAGCCCGAGCATACGCAACGGCATAGTCGGGTTCAATGATCCTCCGCATGCCGAGGCTGTTGGTTGGAAAAAGAACCGCAATGCTTATTCCCTCTCGATCCATGTCGCTGAGTCGCGTGGCTATATCTGGATTCTCGGTATGGTCACTGTTTGTTCCTTCTCCGGCCCACATACCATCAGAGGCCAAAAGAGGGCTACCGCGTTTGCAGTACGGCTCTGGTAGATAAGCCCGAATATCGTTGTTGCTCTCTCTAATGTGAGCGTCCACATCGATTACATCGGATGACATTGAAAATTCTCCTTTCTCGCGCGACGTGTATCACACAGCCATACATGGCGACAAGCTTACTGTATGGCCCACATTGATTACTCCTTAGTGAGGGCTCGTTGGCACAGCGACAATGTAAAGCTGGGTTCGGAATCGCTCCTGGACTGCTTCGCTGGCCTTTTTCGGGCGAGGTTGTAGAAATTAATCGCCACCGGAAATGGCGACCATGCCGACAAAGTCGAGATCCTAAACTCTCAAGAGCACCGGAAACTCGGCCACGTTTTCCACTTCAATGACGTAGCCATGGACCACCGGTGACCGGTAAACCTCGACGAGCTTCATGGAGAAAAATGCGTCACGGTAGACTTCTTGTTTATCCGCTTTAATGATCTCGTACCCATCCACCGGTAGTCCACGCATCATCGACCGCATGAGATCCAGAGCAGGAACTTTTCCGGCGCGATCCGCCTGCACCTGAAGCGATTTAGGGAGACAAGAGATAACAACCGTTTGATCGGGATTGTCGGACGTGGACAGACTTATCTCATATGTCGTCCCGCTTTCGCCGACTACGAAAAGAACATCCTGGACATCCGGCGCCAGCGCCCGGACGTAGAGAGACCTGTCCTCCTTCTCTACGGCAATGTCAGAGCGGCTAAGAAAGGTTGACCGAAGACTTTCAGGAAATTCGATCCTGGTAAGCCGCTCGGTCGAGATCGAAACTGAAA
>Ga0184640_10000300_pt1 | contig 12599 bp, 15 predicted proteins | sample PLM31_200_b2_FD_133161 | JGI IMG/M metagenome (GOLD analysis project Ga0184640, IMG submission 133161) | Groundwater sediment microbial communities from an aquifer in East River, Colorado, USA - PLM3-1_200_b2 | ecosystem: Environmental > Terrestrial > Soil > Riparian zone | place: USA: East...
AACCCCTTGGGCTCGGTCGCGAGGATTCGGGTTTCCGCCGGTGGGCTACGCGCCACTTTGCCGGACAAAGTGCAACCGGAGCTCAGTGACCATCTGCTGGAGGGCATCGCGCTCTGCCGGCGGTGCCAAGGGGCTGAGGTGTTCGATCAGGGCCGCCACGCAGTTGATGGCCAGCCGGGCTTGGGGCAAGTCTTTTGCGACGAGACGCGTGGCCGGATGGGGGATCAGCCCCATATCTATCAACGCCCGCATCTGTAGCTCTGCGACGAAGAGGCGGACCAGGTCCGGGAGGGCAAGGTCTTCGGGGGGCGAGGCTTCAGCCTCCGGGGCCGGAGGATCCGGCCTCGCCTCTGAGTGCGCCTCGTCTGTGCGGGCGGTCTCTCGAGGGCCCTCGGCACCCACCCGCCGCCGGTCCGTGACGCGAAAGCTCGGTTCCTTTGCTTCGTCGGGGGCCTTGTCCGGCACTGTGCCTCACCTCCGATGAATCGAACCGCGGACCCTGGGGGAGACTTCGCACTCTAGTCTAGACGCTGGCATCGTCGGCCGCAACAGGCGACCCCCCCGGCAGGGTTACTCGCCGATGATCTTGATCAGGACCCGCTTCCGCCGCCGGCCGTCGAACTCACCGTAGAAGACCTGCTCCCAGGGCCCAAAGTCTAGCTTCCCGTCCGTCACCGCCGCCACTACCTCGCGGCCCATGATCTGCCGTTTCAGGTGGGCATCGCCATTGTCCTCGCCGGTCCGGTTGTGACGGTACTGGGCCACCGGCTCGTGAGGGGCGAGTCGCTCGAGAAAGTCGTCGTAGTCCTGGATGAGGCCTGATTCATCATCATTGATGTAGACGCTCGCGGTGATGTGCATGGCGTTCACCAGGCAGAACCCCTCGCGGATGCCGCTCTTTTTCACGGCGGCGGCTACCTGGGGAGTGATGTTGATATACGCCCGTCGGGTCTTGGTCTCGAACCAGAGCTCTTCCCGGTACGACTTCATGGCGCTCCCTCCGCGGTGAGAGCAGTCAGCAGCCTCCTGACTTCGGCGAGCCCTTCGACACACTCAGGGCGGGGCATTCGACTGAGCTCAGCCGAAGTCTGAGCAACGTCGAACCGCTCAGTCGAGCCGTCAGCCGTCAGCAAGCATTCACCGCCAGAGTGAGCAGATTCGAGCCGACGATTGATAACCGGTTGGCGGTTGCTGATTAGGCCGTGTCCACCGCTTGAGCGATCAGATCTCCCATCTGTCGGGTGCCGACAACCTGAGTCCCCGGTTGCTCGACGTCGGCGGTCCGATACCCCTGGGCCAGCACCCGCTCGACCGCCGTCTCGATGGCGGTCGCTGCCTCCTCCTGCTTGAGGGAGTAACGCATGAGCAGGGCCACAGAGAGGATCGTTCCGATAGGGTTGGCCTGTCCTGTTCCGACGATGTCGGGTGCGGTCCCGTGGACGGGTTCGTAGAGGCCCCCTCTCGCTCCCAGGCTGGCGGACGGGAGGAGCCCGATCGAGCCGGCGATGACCGCTGCCTCATCCGACAGGATGTCCCCGAACATGTTCTCGGTGACGATCACGTCGAACTGGCGCGGGTTACGGATGATCTGCATCGCGCAGTTATCCACCAAGATGTGCTCGAGGGTGACGCCGGGGAAATCCTGTGCGACCCGCACGACTACGCGTCGCCAGAGCTGGGAGCTCATCAGCACATTGGCCTTGTCCACCGAGGTGAGCTTTTTCCGGCGTCTGGATGCCGCCTGAAAGGCGAGGCGCGCGATGCGGGCGATTTCGGACGTGGTGTAGATGAGGGTATCTATCCCCGTCTCTTCCTCCCCGCGTTGCTCGATCCCTCGAGGGGTTCCGTAATAGAGGCCACCGGTGAGTTCCCGAAAGATCATGAAATCGGCCCCGTCGATCACGTCCCGCTTGAGGGGAGAGACGTCCAGCAGGGGAGGAAAAACCCGCACCGGGCGGAGGTTGGCATACAGCTCGAGGCCCTGCCGGAGTCGCAGGAGCCCTCGCTCTGGCCGCCTGTCACCGGGGAGGGTATCCCACTTGGGTCCCCCCACCGCCCCGAGCAAGATGGCGTCCGCCTCCCGACACCGGCGAAGGGTCTCTTCGGGCAGCGGATCGCCGGTCGCATCGATGGCCACCCCGCCGAGAAGCGCCTCCTTGAATTCCAGCGCGATGCCGTATCTTCGGGCGGCGGCCTTGAGAACCTTTAGGCCCTCCTCGACTACTTCCGGGCCGATGCCATCCCCCCGCAGGACGACGATGGTCGCCATCCCTCCCCCCTCCGCCGGCGATAATCCCGGGCGTTGCGCAACGCCTTCGTAAGTCGGGGGGCCAAAAGCCGTGCGCCGCGCACTCCCGCCTGCCTGCCGTGTCCCGCAGCTACCATAGGTTGGCTGCAGGAGTCAAGGGAAACACCCTTTCCTCCTTGCCCTGCCTCTTTCCATCTGATATCTTGAAACCGTCTTACCGTCTGGGAGATGAAGGTTACTTCTGCAGAGTTTGCAGGCAGCGCGACGGGTCCGAGCGGCTTTCCGGGTGACCGGCGGCCGGAGATCGCCTTTGTCGGTCGCTCGAACGTCGGGAAGTCCTCGTTGCTCAACCGGCTCTTGGGCCGGCGAGGGTTGGCCCGGGTCTCGCGGACTCCGGGGCGGACGCAGACGATCAACTTTTACCGGGTCAACGACGCGTTCTATTTCGTCGATTTCCCCGGGTATGGGTACGCCAAGGTCTCTGAGCGAATCCGGCGTGCCTGGAGACCCATGGTCGAGGGATACCTCCGGGGCCGAGAGCGCCTTCGGGCCGTGGTGGTCATCGTGGATGCCCGTCATCCCCCCACCCCTCTCGATCAGGAGATGGGGGCGTGGCTGCAGGCAGCCCGGATTCCGCAACTGGTCGTCTTGACGAAGGTAGACAAGATAGACCGGGGCGCCTGGCGTCGGAGTCGTGAGATCACGGCGGCGGCCCTGGGGATCCACAACCCGAAAGAGGTCTTGCTTTTTTCCGCGGTGACCGGAGAAGGGGAAGAGGGGCTGTGGCAGCGCCTGGCACAGTATCTGCAGCGCGAGGATTCTTCGCGTCGAGGGACCCAAGATTAACAGAGGATTCATGAACAAGAATCGGTGGGCCACCGTGATGGCAGGGTTGGTCTTCATCCTGGGGCAGGGGTGTTCGTCTGTTGCCCGGTCTCCCTCCACGGTCGCCTTCCCGCCACCCAAGCCCAAGCCAGACCCATCGGTCGAGGCACCGCCCCCGGGGTCCGCCAGGAACCTGACGGAGGAGAGCGCCGCCTACTACTACTTCCTGCTGGGGAGTCTGGCGGAGGACCGGGGGGATCTGGGCACCGCCCTCCGACATTACGAGGAAGCCTTGGCCTTCGATCCGGGCTCGGTGGCCATCCGGATGAGCATTGCGGAGCTGTACATGCGGCGCGGGATGGTTCAGGAGGCGATCCGCCTCGCCGAAGCGATCGTCGCCAGCCACCCGGAGAATGTGGAAGGCCTTCTGTTGCTGGCCACGGCCTACGAGAGCATCCGAAACGCCCGGATGGCCGAGCGATTCTATCGCGAGGCGCTCGGTCTTCAGCCGGATCGGGCGGATGTGTACCTGCGGCTGGGGAATCTCTTCGCGAGGACGACGAAGTACGCGGAGGCCGCAGAGGCGTATCGCAAAGCGATCGCCCTCGACCCGACCCTGTACCAGGCCAGGTACAACCTGGCCCGGGCCCTGCTGGAGACCAAGCAGGTCGATGAGGCCATCGTACAGCTGGAAGAAGTGCTGAGACTCAGGCCGGGCCTGGACCAGGCCAGCCTCCTTCTCGGCCTGACGTACGAGCGGCTGAAGCGATGGGAGTCGGCGCGCGCCGTCTACCGAAGCGCCTTGCAGGAGGACCCCAGCGACCGACAATTCCTCGAGCGCCTCGCCGAGACGTATCTGAGGACCGGGGATCTGGCCGGGGCCCTGGCAGAGTTTCAACGGCTTGCTGCCAACTACCCCGAGGATCTCGCCCTCCGAAATCGGATCGGCCTGGTGTTGATCGAGATGCGAAGGTACGAGGATGCCCAGAAGGCCCTCGAGGAGGTCCTCAAGCTCGACCGGGACAACCAGGAGGCGCGCTTCTACCTGGCGATCTGTCTCGAGGGACAGCAGCGGTATGACCAGGCCCTCGCCGAGCTCACGAAGATCCCCCCCCGCGGGGAGCAGTACGGTGATGTCCTGATCCACAAAGGATTTGTCTTCGGGCACCTCGATCGGTTGGATGAAGCCCTCGCTGCCTTTCAGGAGGCGGCGCGGCTGAAGCCGCAGGACGGGAACACCCACTACCTCGTCGGCGTGACGCATCTGCGTCGCAAGGAGTACGCCCAGGCGACCAAGGCGATAGAGGAGGCGGTGCTGCTGAACCCGAATAGCGTCAACTACTATTACCAGCTCGGGGCAGCCTACGAGCGGAACCGCCAGTTCGATAGGGCGGAACAGGCCTTCCGCCGGACCCTGAAAATGGACCCCAAGCATGCCGATGCGTACAACTATCTCGGGTATATGTTCGCCGAGGAGGGGATCCATCTGGAGGAGTCGGTGACCTTGATCAAGAAGGCCCTCGAACTCGAACCGAATAACGGAGCCTTTGTCGATAGCCTGGGGTGGGCGTACTACAGGCTCGGGCGACTCGACGAGGCCCTGCGCGAGCTCGAGCGGGCGGTCACGCTGGTTCAGAAGGATGACGCCACGATCCGGGAGCACCTGGGCGACGTCTTCTTTCACAAGGGGATGATGGCGCAGGCGGTCGACCAGTGGGAGCAGTCGCTGAAGCTCGACGCCACCAATGCAAAGGTGAAGGAGAAGCTCGAGCAGGCCCGCGGCCTGCTGCTGCACGGCAAGCCATGATCCCCGCGGGGCGGGGGTGGATGGGATGTGCACTCTTGGCCGTGAGCTTCCTGGCCGGATGCGCGAGCCTCCCACCCCCCAGAGAGGCCGGTCAGCCGGTCCCGCACGAGACGCGCGACGCGCTGGTCGCCCGGCTGCAGGTCCGCCAGGAGCAGATCCGGTCCCTGCGAGGCATCGCGGCGGTCGAGATCGCCGTGAGCGAGGAGACGCGAAGGTTTCGGGAGGCCTTGGCCCTGAAGAGCGATGGTCGATTCCGCCTGGAGACCTTGAATGCCTTCGGGCTGCCGGTCCTGATCGTCGCTTCGGATGGAAATCGCGTGGTGGTCCACGGCGCGTCGGAGCCCGGTGGGTCCCCGGACGGATGTGAGCTGCTCGAGCGTCTCCTCGGGCTTCGCGTCTCTCCCGCCACTCTTGTGCGGCTTCTCGCCGGTCTCTCCCCACGGCGCGTCGGGCCCTCCGTCTTCGCGTCGTACCTGCCCGGGCGGCGGGTGTATCTCCTCGAAGAGGAAGATTCCGATTCGGTGCAGCGTCTCTACCTGGACCTCTCCGGGACACTCCTGGGCGGAGAAATCTGGGCGGGGCGACGCGGCCTCTCTTTCGATTTCACAGAGATCCGCGATGTCGATGGGATCGCTGTGCCGATGCGCATTGCGGTCACGCAGGCCCGCAGGCCTGTGCGCGTGACGCTGACCTACGAGGCGATAGACGTCAATCCGATCCTCGCCGATCAATTTTTTCCATCTCCCCCGGCCGGCCCGGCACAGAGCGGGGGCTGCTGAGCCGCTGATGGATCTCACCCTCTGGGCGCCTGCCAAGGTCAATCTCTTTCTGGAGGTGCTGCGGAAGCGGGCCGACGGGTATCACGAGGTCCAGACCCTGCTGCAGCACGTGGACCTCTGCGACGAGATCCGGTTTGCCGAGGGCGCGGGGATCGTCGTGGAGACGGGCGGGCTTGTCTGCCCGGGGGGAGAGGAGAATCTGGCGCACCGGGCCGCGGCCCTGTTCTTCAAGACCACCGGCACCCCCCCTGGCGTCCGCATTGAAATCACGAAGCGCATCCCCCTCGGAGCGGGGCTCGGGGGAGGGTCGAGCGACGCCGCCGCCACGCTGTGGGGACTCAATCGCCTCTTCGGGACCGGCCTCACGTCCCCGGCCCTCCAGGAGTTGGGCGCCCATCTGGGGTCGGATGTCCCCCTGTTTTTCGAAGGCCCTACCGCGTGGGCATCCGGCCGCGGCGAACAGATCCGTCCCCTGCCTACCTTTCCCCGCTCCTGGCTGCTGATCATCTTTCCCGGTTTCCCGGTTTCGACCGCGTGGGCGTACACCAATTTGGAATTGACAGGCGAGGACAAAAGCATTAGGGTAAGGACGGAGGCGGAGCAGGGGAATTACGAACCTGTCGTTGCTGTGTCCTGGAATCGTCTCGAAGAAGTCGTCTTCCGCCGCTACCCTGTTGTCAAGCAGCTGAAGGTGTCTCTGGAGGCCTGGGGTGCCCGGCCGGCCCTCATGACGGGCAGTGGCTCGGCGGTCTTCGGTCGGACGCATACCCGCGAGGAAGCAGAGGGGTGGGCGGGCCGTCTCAGGGAAGAGGGGTACACAGTCTTTGTCGTCCAGACCCTGTCTCATCCCCCGCTGGCTCCTGGGGGGATCGGCGAGATGGGGCCGGAACGATCCTCCTGCTGAAGAGGGGGAGGGGATGAGCGTGTCGCAGCCATCACAGCTCATCCCCCAATTTTTTCGACGCGAGGTCCGGGTGATCGGGTCGAGGTGCGGGGTCGGCTAATGGTAGGCCGCCAGACTTTGGATCTGGCTGTCCAGGTTCGAATCCTGGCCCCGCAGCCATGGAGCAGAAGGAGGGCAGCGTGACGCGACTACTCCTCTTCTCTGGCAATGCCAACCGGCAGTTGGCACAGGAGATCGCCGAGTATCTGGGTGTCTCCCCCGGTCTGGCCGAGGTGTCTCAGTTCTCTGATGGAGAGGTCTTCGTCCAGATCTCTGAGAATGTGCGGGGCGCCGATGTCTTTGTGATCCAGCCCACCTCCCCTCCCGTGAATCACCACCTGATGGAGCTGCTCATCATGATCGATGCCCTGCGCCGCGCCTCTGCTCACCGCATCACGGCCGTGATTCCCTACTACGGATATGCCAGGCAGGATCGCAAGGTCCAGCCCCGGGTCCCTATCTCGTCCAAGCTGGTGGCCGACCTCATCGCCGTGTCGGGGGCCAATCGGGTCCTCACCATGGATCTCCACGCGGGGCAGATCCAGGGTTTTTTCAACATTCCGGTGGATCATCTCTTTGCGGCCCCGGTGCTTCTCCGCTATTTCCAGGAGCGGGGCTGGCACGGGGTGGTGGTGGCCCCCGATGCCGGTGGCGTGGAGCGGGCGAGGGCCTTTGCGAAACGGTTGGGGGCCCCACTGGCTTTTATCGACAAGCGGCGGGAGGGCCCCAATGAGGCCAAGGTGATGCGCATTGTGGGAGAGGTGAAGGATCAGGATGTCATCATCGTGGACGATATCATCGATACGGCGGGAACCATCACGCAGGCCGTGACGGCCCTTCGGGAGGAGGGGGCCCGCCGGATCTTCGCGAGTTGCACCCACCCGGTCCTGTCGGGACCGGCCATTGAGCGCATCGAGAACTCGCCCATCGAAGAGGTGGTGGTGGCGAATACGATCCCCCTGGATGAGCGGCGCTCGTCCAAGAAGCTGACCGTCCTCTCGGTAGCCCCCCTGTTGGGCGAGGCCATCGACCGGATCCATCGGGAGACCTCGGTCAGCTCCCTCTTCGTCTAAGTGCAGAGCGACGAGCCATGAGGTATGAGGTATGAGTGAAGAATTGGTTTCTCATAGCCCGTTGGCGAATTTGGGGTCTGCGGTGGAGCGCAGGAGGACCTGGGGGATCGGGAATTCACTCATTGCTCAGCACTCAGTCCTCAGCACTGCGTAAGCCTGGGGGATTTCAATGGAATTCGTCGATCTCAAGGTCGAACGACGGACCGGCACGGGAAAGAGCGTCGCGCGCAAGCTCCGTCAGGGGGGCCGGATCCCTGCCATCGTGTACGGGGAGGGAGCGCCGATCCCCGTCGCGGCAGATCCGAAGAGTCTGCTGAAGGCCCTCAGGACGGAAGCGGGCGAGAACGTCATCCTCAACCTCACGATCGTGGATACAGAGGAGGTCACCCGAAAGGCGATGGTGAAGGGGGTGCAGGTCGACCCTGTGACCGGAATCGTGCTTCACGCGGATTTCCTGGCGATCTCTATGGAGCGGCCGATTGAGGTTGAGGTGCCGGTGGAGCTCGTGGGCGTGGCGAGAGGGGTCAAGGAGGAAGGGGGGATCATCGAGCAGATCCTGCGGGAGCTCAAGGTGAAGTGTCTGCCCCGCGCCATCCCCGACGGGATCCAGCTCGATATCTCTACGCTGAATATAGGAGACGTCGTTCATGTCAAAGACCTGGCGATCCCGGGTGGGGTCGAGCTCTTGACCGACAGAGAGCAGGTGGTGGTGGCGGTGGCGGCAGCGCCGGTGGAGGAGGTCGCCGTGCCCGCGGCTGTGGAGGTCGCACCCCCCGAGGCTGCCGAAGCCCCACCAAAGGAGGGAGCGGCCAAGGAGACCGCCAAGCCCGGTGCAGCCAAGGAGAGTGCCAGGCCCGGGGCGGCCAAGGAGGCTGCCAAGCCCGGTGCCGCGGCGGAGGCTCCAAGGAAGCCGTTAGCCAAGGCACGGCCCGGGAAGGAGTGAAGGTAGGTATTGTGGCTCATCGTCGGCCTGGGAAACCCGGGACCCGAATACGCTCGAAGCCGTCACAACGTGGGCTTTGTGGTCCTGGACGAGCTGGCGCTGCGGTGGAACCGACCGATGACCCGTCGCCATTGGGAGAGTCTGTACGCGGAGGAGACGCGGCGAGATAAAACGATCGCCCTCATCAAGCCCCTCTCCTTCATGAATGAGAGCGGCAGGCCGGTCAAGGCGTGGCTGGAAGGGACGTCGGTCCCTCCAGAGAGGCTCGTGGTGATTCACGACGATCTCGATCTCGCCTTTGGGCGGATCAAGGTCGTGGCCAAGGGAGGACACGGCGGGCACCGCGGGGTCCGTTTCATCCAGGAGGCCATCGAGACGGTGGGCTTCCCCCGGGTGCGCGTAGGCATCGGCCGACCGGACACAGGGGACGAGGTAACATTCGTCCTGAACCCCTTTGATGAAGCCGAGGCTCGCCTCCTCCCCGACCTCATCAGCCGCGCAGCCGACGCCGCCGAGGAGATTGTCGAGCGGGGTGTGGCATCGGCCATGAATCGGTTTAACGTCTGGGAGCAGTGCAGGGCAGGTGGTGAGCCTGCCGAATCCACGGAGGAGGTGGACGGGTGCCAGAGTACGAAGTGATCGTCATCTACGAGGGGGGATTGACGGAGGAGGCGCTCGAGGCCCAGGCGGAGTCGTTTCGGGGATTCCTCGACCGGGAACGGGCTGAGCTGCTCGAGGTCCAGAAGTGGGGGAGACGCCGCCTGGCGTACGAGATCAAGAAAAAGCGGGAGGGCTCCTACGTCCTCTTCCGGGTCAAGAGCAAGCCCACCTTTCCCCAGGCCGTGGACCGGCACCTCAAATTCGCCGAGACCGTTCTCCGGTATCTGGCGGTCAGGGTCGAGCGAGCCGCACGTGGGAAGGCAGCCACGGGAGCCGCAGCCAGTGGGGCGGAACGGGAGGGATCGTAAGGCATGGCGAACTTCAACAGGGTCATCCTTGTCGGAAATCTGACCCGAGACCCGGAGCTCCGCTACACGCCGAGCGGGGCACCGGTCTGCAGCTTTGATCTGGCCGTCAATCGGAGTTATACCACGCAGGCGGGAGAGCGTCGGGATGAGGTGTGCTACATCACCATCGTCTCCTGGGGGAAGCAAGCCGAGACGTGCAAAGAGTACTTGAAAAAAGGGAGAGCGGCCTTGATCGAGGGACGTCTGACCCAGCGCTCGTGGGAGACGCCCGAAGGGCAGAAGCGGTCGAAGCACGAAGTGGTGGCGGACCGCGTCCAGTTCCTCGGGGGCCGCAAAGGCCCGGAGGAAGAGGCGACGCCGGCCCCTGCAGAGGACGAGCCTCCTTTCTGACTCCTGCGTGAGTCCACCAGCGGGCCGAACATGGGGAGAGACCAATGACGGTGGTCAAGCGACGGAAGAGTTATCGTCGGCAGAAGGTCTGCAAGTTCTGCGTGGACAAGGTGGAGCAGGTCGACTACAAGGATGTCCGACGTCTCCGGAGCTTCGTGACGGAGCGCGGGAGGATCCTACCGCGGCGGATCTCGGGCACCTGCGCCCCCCACCAGCGGCAGCTCACGGTGGCCGTCAAGCGCGCCCGCAACATCGCCCTGCTCCCGTTCGTGGCCGATATCAGTTAGGGGGATACCCATGAAGGTGATCCTGACTCAAGCGGTTCCCCATCTGGGTCAGGTGGGAGACCAGGTGGATGTGGCCAAGGGCTATGCCCGGAACTATCTCATCCCGAGGAACCTCGCCGTGGAGGCGACCGCGTCGCACCTCCGCTCCCTGCAACAGCTCAAGGTTCAGGGGGGACAGCGGGAGGAGCGGCTCAAGCAGGAGGCCGACAGCGTCGCGGAAAGGCTCCGGGGTCTCATCCTGACCTTCGCCCGGGCGGCGGGGGATCAGGAGCGTCTCTTCGGGTCCGTGACCAGTAGCGATATTGCCGAGGCGCTCGCCGAGCAGGGGATCCGTCTTGACCGCAAGAAGATCGTGTTGGAGGAACCGATCAAAGCCGTGGGGAGGTATGCCGTGCCTGTACGACTCCACCGAGACACCGTGGCCGAGATCCAGGTTCAGGTCGTGAGTGAGTCGGGTTCGGTGGTCTTCTAGAGGGGCCGCCAGCGTGGCTCAACGTTCTCCAAAGACCACCTTTGAGAAGGTCCCACCTCAGAACGTCGAGGCGGAGGCTGCCGTTCTCGGGGCGATCCTCCTGGATCGGGATGCACTGGTCAAGGCATTTGAGATCCTTCGCCCGGAGCATTTCTACCGGGAGGCCCACCAGAGGATCTTCGCCGCCTGCCAGGAGCTTTTCGAGCGGAGCGAGCCGGTCGACCTCATCACCCTCGCCAATGAACTGACGCGCCGTCAGGCCCTTGAGCCGATGGGCGGCAGTCAATATCTCGCCTCGTTGGCCGAGGCGGTTCCGACGGCTGCCAACGTTCTGTATCACGCATCGATTGTGAGGGGAAAGGCCCTCCTCCGTGCGCTGATCGGTACGTGCACGTCGATCATCTCCTCCTGCTACGAAGAGGCGGAGCCGACGGAGACGGTGCTGGACCGGGCAGAAACCGTAGTCTTTGACGTCTCCAAGGATCGGATCCGCCCCTCGTTCCGGCCCATCAAGTCTCTCCTCAAGTCCACCTTCGAGGATATCGAGCGACTGTACAGCCGGAAAGGCCATGTCACCGGAGTCCCGACAGGGTTTACACTCCTCGATGATCTGACCGGGGGTTTCCAGCATTCAGACCTGATCATCATTGCGGGGCGGCCCTCCATGGGGAAGACCAGTTTCGCGCTGAGTATGGCGATGCACGCCGCCATGGAGGAGAGGGTTCCGACCGGAATCTTCAGCCTCGAGATGTCCATGAGTAACGTGGTGCAGCGCATGCTCTGTTCCGAGGCGAGGGTCGAGGCCTATCGCCTCCGGACCGGCCGCCTCGGCGACCGAGATTGGCCAAAGCTGACCACCGCCGCGGGGCGGCTCTCGGAGGCTCCCATTCATATTGACGATACGCCCAGCATGAATGTCCTGGAGTTGCGAGCCAAGGCCCGCCGGGTCAAGGCCGAGCACGCCACTGGTCTCCTGGTCATCGACTATCTGCAGCTGCTCAAGGCGGGAGGGCGATACGAGAGTCGGCAGCAGGAAATGACCGAGATCTGCCGGTCCCTCAAGTCGTTGGCGAAGGAGCTCGCGATTCCCATTGTGGCCCTGTCGCAGCTTTCTCGGGCTGTCGAAGCCCGAGAAGATAAGAAACCACAGCTGGCTGATCTGCGCGAGTCAGGAGCCATTGAACAGGATGCAGACCTGGTGGCCTTCATCTACCGGCCGGGCTACTACAAGGCTCTCAAGAGTCCCGAGGCTGAGGAGAATTACGAGGCGGAGATCATTGTCGCGAAACAGCGGAACGGGCCCACCGACACGGTTCCGCTCATCTTCCGGCGGGAATACATGCGCTTCGAGAATGCAGACAAGACCCGGACCCCTCCCTTTGATCCTGCTCGTTAGCTGAGTCATTCGCCCTCCCCTGGGACTTCCGCGAGGTGCGACCAACGATACGCGGGTGGGTCGCCACTCACAGACCGATATGGCGAGGATCAAGACCCATTTCGAGTGTCAGCAGTGCGGGTATCAGGCTCCCCGATGGATGGGGCGCTGTCCGGAGTGCGGGAACTGGGGGAGCCTGGTGGAGGAGCGCCCGACTGCCGGCGGAGGGCGGGGCGCGGGAGTCCGGGGTCCGTCGGCCTCTCCCGTGCCGGTCACCGAGGTCGAAGGACCCGCGCTCGCCCGGATCCCCACCGGCTTCCCGGAGGTGGACCGAACGTTGGGCGGGGGAGTGGTCCCCGGCTCGGTGGTCCTCATCGGTGGTGACCCCGGTATCGGCAAGTCGACGTTGCTGCTCCAGGTCGCGGCACGCCTCGCCAGCCAGGGCCGCAAGGCCCTCTACGTTTCGGGGGAGGAGTCGACCGAGCAGAT
>Ga0184640_10000301_pt1 | contig 12589 bp, 12 predicted proteins | sample PLM31_200_b2_FD_133161 | JGI IMG/M metagenome (GOLD analysis project Ga0184640, IMG submission 133161) | Groundwater sediment microbial communities from an aquifer in East River, Colorado, USA - PLM3-1_200_b2 | ecosystem: Environmental > Terrestrial > Soil > Riparian zone | place: USA: East...
GTGTCATGGACGCGCTCATAAGATCACCGCCTTGATCCTGGTCCCGCACTTCGGACATGCAAAACGGGTTTCGTCCACCGGACGGAAGCGCAGGCCGCAATCCTTCAGATCGACGCTATCTTTCGGATAGGTCACCAGCAACCCATCAGCCGTCACATCCTCCAGCAATCCACAGTTGGGGCACTCCAGCAATTCGCGGTCGTCGGTGAAGATTCCAAGCGCCCGGGCCTGCGCTTTGACCTTCGCCAGTTTCCTGGAGAGTTCGACCAATTCCCGGGGAACGGATCGTGGCTGGTGCCGGCCGGATACGACCCGACTCTTCGCCTGCCGATGTGGGCCGGGGCGGGTCATGCCTGGCCTCCCTTTCGCGCGAGCGTGGTGAGCAAGGCTTTACCCTTGGCCGTCAGGCGATATTTCTGGAGGCGGCTGTTGGGTTTGTCGGGGAGGGTGCGTTCGATGAAAACATGCTTCATCAGTTTCTCGATGGAGAGTTTGAAGTTGCCGCTTCGTTGAGTATGACCGAGAGCCTGCAGGATGTCTTTTCTCCCGCGTTCTCCCGTCCTCAAGGCAGCGAGAATGGCTTGATCGGTCTCGAACAAAGTGACTGGGGCCTCGACTGGGGCCTCGACTGGGGCCTCGAATTGTCCGATCATTCTAGCCGACTCTGGCCGTGACTCTGGCTGTGTCTTTCCACCAATCGCCTCGAAGGCCCGCCCCGGCTTGCGACGGAGGGTGATGACGAAGCCGTCCGTCAGGCTGAACTCCGGCTCGGCCAGGCCTGCGTTCCGGCAGCGCTCGATCATGTCACCCGTCCCGGTGCCCATGCGTTCGATGTATTTCGTCAGGTAAAGCGGCTCGGCAAGAAGCGGGTTCCCCGGCACCGAGCCGTGAGGGTGGCGAAGTTTCTCCAGGGTCAGCGAAGGCGGCAAAGTGCCGGGGTTCCAGACTTCAAGCCGATCGGAAAATAGCATGACCTGCACGCTGCCGTTGCTGGTGTAGTCGCGGTGGGCTACGGCATTGACGATGGCTTCTCGAACCACTTCCGGTGGCATCTCGTATTCCACCGGGGCCTGCGTGCCGTGCGCGCGCGTGCCGACGGCGAGGTTGATTTTGGACAAAACAAAATCCACCGCCTGATCCACCAGATCGAAAACGGTCCCTTTATAGACCTGATAAAATGGAATCGGCTTGCGGACTTCGGTCCCGTGGAAGTGGGCGCACTTGATCTCGGAGGAGATCAGGAAGCGTTGCGGCGCGTTGCCAAAGAGGAGGATGGCGGCATGGGTGGGCCGTCCGTTTTTGACAAGGTTCAGATGCTCCAGCACTTCCTCCGGCGCGGTGTCCTCCGTCAGGGGGAAGCCGCGGGCACGCCGCGCGATTCCCACGAAGCGTCGAATTTTTTCAGCAGACAGGTCCTGCAACGACGCATCCCGGCAGACGGTGGCATCGAAGGGGCCGGAACGGAGCAATTCTTTCGCTGCCAAGTAATCCACCAGGCTGGCATACACGGCGGGGATTAACTCGGCGGCGGTCGTGAACCGGCGACGGATCAACTGCGCGCCTGCCGCCGTGATCAGTTCCCGCATTTTCGGTTGGCGGCCTGCATCGTGGCTGCCCTTGACGAAGACGATGCGCGGCTTGCCGAGCTTGGCGGCTTCGTTGAATTCGCGATGTGTCGGGGAGAGACCATCCGCGTCTTCCCAACCGTATTGATCGCCCAACAGGGCCAGATAGAGGTCGCAGCGGCGGACTTCCTCAATGTAAACGGCATCGGCGCGGCGGTCGCTCGCGGGGATGTCCTCAAACAGGAAAACGTCGAAAAAGCGGCTTAGCAGGGCATCGCCAAGGATGTAGGCCTTGAGCGCCTGACGCTCATCGACAAACTCCTTTTGGACGCTGCTGAAGAAAATCCGCTGTTTCATCCCTCTCCGCGTCTCCGCGCCTCCGCGTGAACCTTCGTCCTCATTTGATGATCCTCCCGAGAACGGCCTTGATCGCTCTATCCGTCTCCATTGCTTCCGCCTCCAACGCCTCCAACTCTTCCACAATCTCCGTGATGGGCCGGTATTCCTCGCCCGCACCGGTGTGGATGTAACGGCTCGGCGAGATATTGAAGTCGTTCTTGGCGATCTCCTCGCGGCTGACGATGCGCGAGTATTTCTCCATTTCCTTCCAACTAGAAACAGTCTCGGCGATACGCAGGATGGCTTCCTCCGGGATGTAGTTCTTCGGATCGCCCTTGGTGAAGTCACGGCTGGCGTTGAGCAGGAAAAGTTTATCTTTCCGCTCCTTCGACTTGGCCTTGTTGAGGAAGAGAATGATGCCCGGCGCGGTGGTGTTGTAGAAAAGGTTTTCCGGCAGATAGATCACGCCCTCGATCAAGTCCTGCTCGACGAACCACTTACGAACGTCTTTTTCTTTGTTGGTGTTGGCGTTGCCGGAGCCGCGCGCGGCGGCGCCGGTGTCGAGCACTACGGCGGCGCGGCCAGCCTGTCCTGAGCTCGTCGAAGGATCATTCATGCTGGCGAGGATGTGCTGCACCCAGCCCCAGTCTGCCTTGCCTCCGGGGTAGCCTGCGCCTTTGGGGAAGCGGTCGAGCTCGTCAGCGTCGTAGTCCTTTTCCTTGAACTCGTTCTGGTTCCACATGGGATTGGCCACCACGCGATCAAACGTCTGGAGGCGATTGCCCTGGCGGAACTTGGGCTTGCGGAAGGTATCGCCGATCTGTATCTCGCCCTCCATATCGTGGATGATCATGTTCATGTTTGCCATCGCCCACGTTCCCGGCTCATTTTCCTGGCCGTAGAGTTTGGCCGGAGCGAAGGTCTTGCGTGAGCGCAAGCTCATCTTTTCCTGCAAGACCAGCTCGCACTTGATGAGCAATCCCGCAGAACCGCAGCAAGGATCGTAGATATCCATCCCCGGTTCGGCGTCCATGATGCGAGCGATGACGAAACCAACCTCCGTCGGCGTGTAAAACTCGCCCGCGCTCTGGCCGCTGCCTTCGGCGAATTTACGAATCAGATACTCATAACTGCGACCGATAATATCCGGCTCCACGTCGGCGAGCCCGAGCGGCTTTGCGCTGATCGACTCGATGAGATTGCTTAACCGGTCGTCTTCGAGATCGCGCTGGCCGTGCGTCGTGGCATTAAAATCAACGCGGTCGATGATGCCTTTGAGTAGCGGGTTAGCGTCAGCGATGGCCCGAAGCAGCGTGGTGAGTTGCTCGCCGATTTTGTCCGAAAGCGTGCGGATGACGGACCAAACAGGATCGTCAGGATTCTTCGGTTCCAGCGGCAAGAAAAACCGTACCAGCTTCTTGTCGGCTTTCACCAACTTAAACGCCTTAGCCCGTGAGCCAACTTCCTTCGCGATCCGGTTCACCTCGTCATCGAAGACATCGCAAAGCCGCTTCGCAAAGATAAGCGGCAGGATGTAGTCCTTGTATTTCGGTGCGTCCTTTGCACCGCGAAGCGAACATGCGGCATCCCAGATCCACGATTCCAACGACTTATCCGTGTTTGAATTGGTAGCCATCATGCGCCTAAATATCTGGAAGAATTTCCAAGGCCAGATCTGACCTTTGCTGCTTGTCGGACTGCGTTTCGACACCTGTGAGTGTAACGCCCTCTTTCTTGGCTTCGATAACGCCGGCCGCCCGACCATCGACATAAAGGAAGTAATCTGCGAAGCCATAATAGTTTGTGCATCGGGTCCTTCGAAGCTGTTTAATTTCTCAATGTCTTACGCTCTTTCGCAGTCTTATGACAACCAATCCCTCAAGCTGTCCGGACGGGGGGGTGAAGCGGCCCAATCTTAATACGAAATTGGGAGATAGCAAGGGGGAAAAAGAAAGGATGAAGGATGAAATTGTCCGGGGTCTGGTTTTGGTTTCTTACCAAACTTGGTGAAGGCCATTGGCCGTACAAGATTGACTTTAGCGGCCTTGGGGGGTACTTAGATAGCCAGAGGTGCTGTGTCGTGGGAGTCATCAGAAAAAACCTTCCGTTTCTAAGTCGGCGTGGGCAAAGAAAGGTTGAGTGTTTGTTCGACACGGGCGCTTCGTCGAGCTTTATCCGGCCATCGCTGGTCCGGGTCCTGGGTCTCTCGACAGCGGATCTCCCCAAGCCGCTGCGCATTCGTCTTGGGAAAGGTTCGACTCAGGTATCCGAGATAGCAGCCGTTATGATCCGCCTGAACGGGGCAACTCTTGCGGATACAGCGTATGTCATGCCCGGGCTTACTGAAGATTATGTCCTGGGAGCCGAGTTCCTCGAACGCTACGATATCCGGCTTGATCCCAAGCGTCGCCGTCTCCTTCTTCCTTCCAAACGTCGCCTATCCGTTATCTTGGTCTAAAAGCCGATCCTGAAGTCAAAAGGATCAAGACTGGTCTGGCGCGGCTGTTAGAAAGATCTCTGCCAGACTCTGAGCGCCAGGAAGATGCCGCTTCCGATCAGCAGCAGACCGGAGAGGATGCGGAGAGGGGGCTCCAGGCGGGAGGAGATGAAGCGTCTCCCTCCGGCGACGACATAGATAACGATGAGCGTGAAGGTGGTGGTGCCGAGCCAGAAGCCTATCGGAAATAGCGTCGCCCCTAGGAGGCCGCCGCGCTCGAAGCCCTGCCGGATAAAAGTAGCCCCCGCGGTTCCCCAGTAGAGATAGGGATAGGGGCTCGTGAGCTGGCTCAGGGCCCCCTTGAGAAAAGGAGGGATCTCTTTTCTGCCGGAGATGGCGCCTCCCGGGTCAACGTCCTGGATACTCCCCGGGCTGGAGCGTATCGACTGGATCCCGAGCACGACCAGCACTCCCCCACCGATCCATCCCAACACCAGCGCCCCTTCGGCTGAGCTCAGGGCGAGGCCTTTTCCGGAGAAGAGGGATGTCTGAAGAAAGAGCCCTGCTGGCACCATGATCGACGCATCGATCAACACCGGGGCGATCATGGTCATGAGGCCGGCCCTGGCCCCTTTTCTCAGGGCCTCAGTGGCGACCAGGATGATGATGGGACCGGGGATGGAGGCGACGGAGAAGCCGATGGCAAAGGCGAGCGCGAAGGTCACATCTGTCCGCCTTTGGCGGAGAGACTAAAATGGAACGTCGTCATCGAGGGGCGGGGCACTGCCAGTCGCAGAGGGCTCTGCGGGCGCTTGGTCTTCCGCCTCCGGCGCCACGCGCGTTCCGCCACCGCCTCCCAAGAACCGGACCCTCTGCGCCACGATCTCTGTCACATATCGCTTGGTGCCGTTTTTGTCGTCATAGGAGCGGCTGCGGATGCTGCCTTCAACGAAGACCTGTCTGCCTTTGGCCAGGTACTGGGCGCAGGTCTCACCCTGTTTTCCCCAGACCACGATACTGTGCCATTCCGTTCTCTCCTGGCGGTTGCCTTCGGCGTCGTTCCATACCTCAGAGGTGGCGATGGGAAAGCGTGCGACCGCCCGGCCGCCGGCGGTATGGCGCACCTCAGGGTCCTTGCCGAGATTGCCGATGAGGATGACCTTATTGACTGACACGAAAACCTCCCAGGCTATTACTCAGATTCTTTCTTCTTAACGCCAACGCAATCTTTAGTCAATAAAAAAAGTAGTGCTCCGGGAAATAAATTTTTCATTGCTTTTTTACCCTCCCTAGATTAGAATAGGCTGCTTTTTTATAGGTTTTTTTGAATAATTACTGGTCATTAAAAATAAGTTTTATTTCGATGCGCTACCTCCTCAAAGCACTCCTCGTCATTATTATCTCTTTGCCCTTGGGTATTGTGCTTGTCTCCTTAGCCCCCTTCGATCGCAGGGGCAAGATAGCTCACAGCATCACCCGGCTCTGGAGCTGGCTGGTTTTGAAGATCGGCCGCAACCGTCTTCGAGTCCAGGGGCTGGAGCACCTCGATGCCGGGTGCCAGTATATCTTTATGGCCAACCATCGGAGCAATATCGACATCCCGGCGCTGGTTCGGACCCTGCTCCCCTTCCAGCTCCGCTGGGTGGCGAAAAGGGAGCTGCTCTTTGTGCCCCTCTTCGGCCTGGCCTTCTGGGCCGCACGCCACATCGTCGTCGATCGGTCCAATAGCTTTAAGGCCATGATGAGCTTGAGGAAGGTCAGGAAGGGGATGGAAGGGGGCTCCTCCGTAGTCTTCTTTCCCGAAGGCACGCGCAGCCAGCACGGCAAGCTCCTGCCCTTTAAACCGGGCGGCTTTATGCTCGCCACTATGACCGGAACCCCCATTATCCCGATCACCGTCAACGGCAGCGACGCCGTTCTGCCCAAGGGCGATTGGCGCATCCGGGGAGGGGAGATAGAGGTTGTTGTCCATAAGGCCGTGGCCGTGGACCCGTATCATCGGGGGAACCTGCGCCACCTCATGAATCGCGTGCGGGGCGTGATCGAGTCGCGCTATCGGCGTCGTTCGGATCCGGCGAGCGCCGGGCCGAATCACGTGCGCGGCGAAGAGATCCCTGCACAGAAATGGGTGCCATGGAACCGCTAAGGGTGATCCCGTTGGGTGGGTTGGGTGAGTTTGGCATGAACATGATGCTCCTCGAATATGGAGAGTCGGTCATTGCCGTCGATTGCGGTCTCATGTTTCCCGGGGCCGACCTCTTGGGGATCGATCTCGTGATCCCTGACGTGAGCTACCTGAGGGATGAAAAGAAAAGGCTCCACGGCATTCTCCTGACCCACGCCCATGAGGACCACATCGGCGCGCTCCCCTACATCCTAAGGCAGCTCCCGGTGCCGGTATTCGGCACCCGCCTCACCCTGGGCCTGCTGCGCAGCAAGCTCCGGGAACACGGTCTCGAAGCCACGACCGATCTGCGCGAGATCATTCCGGGGCAGCGCTGGGGGCTGGGGCCTTTTCAGATAGAGGGCATCCGGGTAACTCACAGCCTCATCCATTGTGTGGCGCTGGCGATAGAGACGCCGGTGGGAGTGGTCGTCCATACGGGCGATTTTAAAATCGATCACACGCCCATGGAGGGTGAGGCCTTCGACTTCCGGAGATTTGCCGCCTACGGGGAGAAGGGCGTGCTCCTCCTGCTTTCAGACTCAACCAATGTCGAGCGCGAAGGCTATACCCACTCGGAGCAGGAGGTAGGAAGGAACCTGGAGGGGATTTTTCAGGGGAATCACGGGCGGATCTTTGTCGCGACTTTCTCTTCCAATATCCCGCGCATCCAGCAGGTCGCCGATCTGGCAGAACGTTTTGGGCGCAGCCTCGTCCTGTGCGGCCGCAGCATGGTCAACAACAGTCAGGTCGCCGCGGATCTGGGCTGCCTGCGCCTCCCGGCTGACGTCATGACCGAAACCGACCGGTGGCAGGACCTCTCGGCCCAACGCCTCATCTTTCTCACCACCGGGAGCCAGGGGGAGCCGCTCTCGGTCCTCAGCCGCGTCGCCCTGGATAACCACAAATGGATCAAGATCGGAAAGGGAGACACGGTGATTCTTTCGGCCCGGTTTATTCCCGGGAACGAAAAGACCATCACCAATCTCATCAACCACCTCTACCGCCGCGGCGCCGAGGTGCATTACGAAAAGGTCTCCGAGATCCACGTCTCGGGTCATGCCAGCCAGGAGGAGCTCAAGACCATGCTGCAGCTTACCCGACCGCGCTACTTTGTCCCAGTCCACGGAGAGTACCGCCAGTTGATCAGGCACAGCCAGTTGGCCCAGCGGGTAGGGATCCCGGCGGAGAACTGTTTTCTCTTGGAGGATGGCGAGGTGTTGGAGTTGACCCAGCACAGCGCCAGAAAGGCGGCTCAGGTTGCGGCTGGAAAGGTCTTTGTCGATGGTAAAGGGGTAGGCGACGTAGAGGATGTCGTGCTTCGGGACCGGCGCCACCTCTCCGAAGGCGGCATGGTCCTGGCCGTGATGGCGATCCATCAGCAGAGCGGCGAGCTGATCGCGGGTCCGGACCTGATCTCGCGCGGCTTCATGCGCCCTGAAGAGGGGGAGGAGGTTTTAGAAGAGGCCAAGCGGGTGGTTCTAGAAACCCTCAAGGGAATGAATCGCGCGGCCCGGACCGACTCCATGGAACTCAAGGAGGAGGTGCGCAAAGCGCTCCGGCGCTACTTTAACAAGGCCCTGGAGCGCCGGCCAGTAGTTCTACCCTTTATCATGGAGATGTGATCCTCTTGGAGCTTCTCAACGCCTTTTTGCTGGGGGTGGTCCAGGGGCTGACCGAGTTTCTTCCGGTAAGTTCCGATGGTCATCTGGTCATTGTCCAGGGATACCTTCCTGGTTTTCAGCAAAGGGCCATGACTTTTGACGTGGTGCTTCACCTGGGCACCCTCCTGGCTGTGTTGGCCTATTTCTGGTGCGATGTGCGCGCGCTTAGCTATTTTTTGTTCGGCAGAGAGATCCAGGAAAATCCCTTTCCCGTGCGCCGCTGGTTCTGGCTCATCCTCGTCGCTTCCATCCCCACGGGGCTGATCGGTTTGAGCCTGGAGCAGGCCGTGGAGCCGCTCTTTTCCTCTCCCACTTTCGCCGCCGCCGGTCTCGTGGTCAATGGGGTCCTCCTGTTGCTCACGCCGCTGGCGCGGAAGGGTGACCGGCAGGCAGGCGATCTGCGGGTGGGGGATGCGCTCCTCATCGGCACCATGCAGGGCTTTGCCATCCTGCCTGGCATCTCGCGCTCCTCCAATACCATTGCCACAGCGATGTTCCTCGGCATCCGAGGGGAGGTTGCGGCCCGGTTTTCTTTTCTCATCTCCATACCTGCCGTGGCGGGTGCCGTGCTGCTTAAGCTGGGGGAGCTTCGCGGCGCGGGCTGGGCTGAGCTGCTCCCCTATGGGATCGGGGCCGGCGTTGCCTGGCTGAGCGGGTTGTGGGCTATTGGCTTTCTTCTCAAGGTCATCATGAGAGGGAGATTCCAGTACTTTGGCTATTACTGTTTGGTCCTGGGCGGAGTGGTCCTTTGGCTGCGCTCAGCCAGCTGATTTCCGGAGGTAGCTATGGAGCGAGGTTCCAGGCTTAAGCGCGATATCTGGGGAGTGATGATCTGCGCCCTGGCCGTGCTTACCGCTTTGAGCCTTCTCTCTTATGATCCCCGAGACCGGTCGCTCAACACCCCTTCGGGCAATGTGCCGGGCCACAACTGGGGTGGAGTCGTGGGGGCCTACTCGGCCGATCTCCTGCTCCAGGGGTTGGGTCTTTCCGCCCATCTCCTTCCGCTCTTCCTCCTGATCCTCTCCTATGATCTCTTTCGCCGGGCTGAGCGCGGCCTCGGCCTCATGGAGATGGTGGGCTATGCCCTCTTCTTCTGGGGTGGGGCCATCTCTTTGAGTCTCTTCTATGACCTGGAGGTGGGCCGAAGGTCAGGGGGGATTGTCGGTGGTTTTTCCAGGGAGCTTCTCATCGCTCTCTTTAGCCGTGTGGGGAGCTATGTGATCGTCTCTGCCCTCCTGCTCCTGGCTCTCATGCTGGCATCCCAGACCTCGCTGGCGGCTCTGCTGGAAGGAGGGCAGAGAGGATTGAGCAGGATCGAGAGATGGGTCCTGGCCGGCCTCCAACGCCTGCACTCGAGGGGGGGTGAGAATCCAAGGAGGGAGCGGCGCGAATATAGTCCTCCGCCGATTCTCCTGAGGGAGGAGGTGCTGGAGGAAGAGCCCAGGAGGCCGGCGAAAAAGTCTCCTGCGCCGCAGGAGCAATTTGCCTTTGTCGATGTAAGCCAGGGCTACCGGCTTCCTCCCCCAAGCCTGTTGGATTCTCCAGAGGGCACTCAGGTCAAGATGGATCGTGAGACCCTGGAGGCCAATTCGCTTATCTTAAAGCGGAAGCTGGCAGATTTTGGTGTGGAGGGAGAGGTGGTCGCCGTGCGCCCCGGGCCGGTCATCACCATGTATGAATTCAAGCCCGCACCGGGGGTCAAGGTGAAGCGCATCGTCACCCTGGCGGATGACCTTTCCATGGCGCTCCGCGCCGTGAGCGTGCGGATACTGGCGCCGATTCCCGGGGAATCCGTGGTGGGTATTGAAATACCCAACCCGCGGCGTGAGAAGGTCTTTCTCCGGGAGCTCATCGAGAGCGATGGCTATCGAGGTGCGGAGTCAAAACTGACGCTGGCTCTGGGCAAGGATATCTCCGGTTCCCCTTTCCTGGCGGACTTGGCCCGGATGCCGCACCTGCTGGTGGCCGGGGCCACCGGGACTGGCAAGTCGGTCTCCCTCAACGCCATGATCCTGAGCATCCTCTACCAGGCCACCCCGCAGGATGTTCAGTTCATCATGATCGACCCCAAGATGCTCGAGCTCACGGTTTACGAGGATCTGCCCCACCTCTTGGTGCCTGTGGTGACCGATCCGAAGAAGGCAACCGTGGCCCTGTTCTGGGCCATGGATGAGATGGATCGTCGTTATCGGCTGATGCGCGACAAAGGGGCCAGGAGCCTCGACCACTACAACCGCCTGGTGGAAAAAGCGCTGGCCGGCGGCCATAAGGTCATCGAGCTCAGGGAGCCGGAGAGCCTTCAGGAGGAGGGCGAAGGGGTGGAGGGCAAGGCCCCACTGGCGCACGAGCGGCTGCCCCGGATCGTCATTGTGGTGGATGAGCTGGCGGATCTGATGATGACCGTGAGCAGAGAGACCGAGGAGTACATCACGCGTCTGGCCCAGAAGGCCAGGGCCGCGGGGATCCACATGATCCTGGCGACCCAGCGCCCATCGGTGGATGTCATCACCGGGCTCATCAAGGCCAATTTCCCCGCGCGCATCTCATTCCAGGTCACCTCCCGCGTCGACTCGCGCACGATCCTCGATTCTATCGGCGCGGAGCGTCTCTTGGGAGACGGGGACATGCTCTTTCTCCCGCCGGGGACCGCGCGCCTCACCCGGGTCCACGGGGCCTTCATCTCCGACCAGGAGATCCGCCGGGCGGTGGAGTTCATCAATCAGCAGGCAAAGCCGCGCTACCGCCATGAGGTCTTTGAGGCCAAGAAAGAGCTCGAGGGCGGGGATATGGATGAGGACTATGATGAGATGTATGACCTTGCCGTGGAGCTGATCACTGAGACCCAGCAGGCCTCGATCTCCATGGTCCAGAGGAGGCTCAGGGTAGGGTACAATCGCGCCGCGCGCATGGTCGAGCAGATGGAGAGGGATGGGATTGTGGGGCCGGCGGAAGGGGGAAGACCGCGCGAGGTCTTCGCGCGCAAGCTGGAGGAGTGAAGAGGATGAAGCCCTCTGTTTTAGTTTTTCTGACACTCCTTCTTCAGGGCCCCGCCGCGATGGCGCAGGAGATCAAAGATGCGGACTCTATTATCGAGAGGCTCCAGAAGAGATACGACTCCACCATCGATCTGGTGGCGGACTTCCGCCAAGAGACCGAGTTCAAGACTCTCAGGCGGACTCTCCAGGCCCGAGGCAAGCTCTATTTTAAACGGCCTGGGAAGATGCTGTGGCGCTACGACCAGCCCAAGGATCAGGTGCTGCTCGGCGACGGCAAGAGTCTCTATTTTTACCAGCCGGAGCAAGGGCAGGTTGTCAAGAGCCCGCTGGGCAGCGCCTTCCGCTCGGATATCCCCCTTTCCTTTCTGCTCGGGATGGGCAACCTCAGACGGGATTTCCAGGCCATGCTGAAAGGATTCGAGAAGGGAAATTACCTCTTAGAGCTCAGGCCCAAGCTGGACTCGGGAGGGATCGGCGAGTTTTTTTTAGGGATTGAGGGTGAGCAGTTCGATATCCTCTGGGCACGCATTCGAGATCCGGCTGGCAACGTCACCACGGTTCGTTTCTTTAACCTGCAGCGGGGAGTGGGATTGAGGGATTCCCTCTTCCGCCTCCAGGTTCCTGAGGGGGTGGATGTGGTGGAGCTGGGGTCCTCCACAAGCCCTTGACTATGGGCGGATTGGTGCCATACTGGGAGTCTATACCTTTCCCTCAGAAAGGATAAGCAAGGTGAGAAAAGAATTCCTGAAAAGGACAGGGGAGAGGCTGCTGGAGAAGAAAAAGCAGCTCTTGCGCGAGATCCAAGAGCGGGTGAAGGAAGAGACGGAGGGGAGCAAGGACGACGGACGGGACACCTATGATCTGGCCAGTGAGGAGAGGGATCGGGAGATCAATTTTATCCTGAGCGACCGCGAGCGCGAGAAGCTGGCGGCCATTGAGGAGGCCCTCCAGCGCATCAAGGAAAAGACTTACGGGATGTGCGAGTGTGGTTGCGAGAACTGCGAGGGGGAGATCGGCTTAGACCGCCTCAAGGTTCTTCCCTTCACTCGGCTCTGCGTCAGGTGCCAGGAGGAGACAGAGAAAGAGAATAGGCTGCTCAAGGGGTTCGAGGACGAGAGAGGCTACCGCAAACTGGCCACGACGGATATCGAAGAGGACAACTTTTAGCCTCAGACCCCTTGGGCTCTCGGGCGCGCTTTAAAAAAGCGGACGGCTGATCCGGTCCCATCCCAGGACCCAGAGCATGATCGTCCCTGTGGCCAGGGTGGTAGTCAGAGTGGCGAGGGCAGCCTTAGCGGAGTCCAGTTTATGGATCTGCTCCGTGCCGAGAAAGACGAGATAGAAGCTGTAGAGAAAGGCGAAGATGCCGAGCACGGGCATCCAGGCCAGGGTGAGACAGGCCCCAGCATAGGCCCACACGCGTA
>Ga0184640_10000302_pt1 | contig 12587 bp, 14 predicted proteins | sample PLM31_200_b2_FD_133161 | JGI IMG/M metagenome (GOLD analysis project Ga0184640, IMG submission 133161) | Groundwater sediment microbial communities from an aquifer in East River, Colorado, USA - PLM3-1_200_b2 | ecosystem: Environmental > Terrestrial > Soil > Riparian zone | place: USA: East...
CAATCAGGATGGCCCGCCATCCCCGCATATATCCCACCGGCTCTTCGATCTCGACATACTTCCCCGCCTCCGATGGATGAGGGATGCGCTTCTTCTCTGTCATTGGGCAGGAGAATTCCGGGATTGCAGTTGGCTCCACGCGCATCAAAAACAGCTTGTCCGCCGCAGGTTCCCCGCTCACTATCACCGTCTTTGGAACCAGGATATATAACCCCATGATGGTCGGATCGGAGTGCGCGCGCTCGAAATGGAAATTGCGGTTGAGCCGCAAGAGTTTCTGCCGGAACTTCGGGAAAGGCAGTGCCCGGCCCATCTGCGCCAGCAGGTTCGTTACCTGCACTCCGCCATCCGGTTTCAGGTCGTCCCGCGCGCGTGTGATACGCTCCATGATGGATTCCTTCTGAATCTCCCGCGTGCGTTCCAGCGTTTGTTGCCGGTCTCTTTTTTCAGGAGTGAGTGCTGGCGTCCCCGATGTCGCCTTATTCCCTTTCGGGGCCAGCCAATTGAGCAAATCGCGTGTTACGGGCATTTTTGACCGACTGCGAACGTTCCCTGGTCTTCCAAATCATCTACCGCTTCCAGGATGTGGAATCCCGCCCATCGCATCGCCATGCCCAGACCGTCGGCGGTGAACCGGAAATAATCGGACGGGTAGTCGTGCCGCTTGAATCCGATGTTGCGCGTGGTCAGTAAGCAGTACCCGTTTTGAGACAGCAGCGTATGCATGGCCTGGACCGAAACCCAGAAGCATGGATCATGCTCCAGCATTTCCGTCGAAACAATAATTCCGAAACTCCTAGGCCCGCGGCGCAACGTTGCCGCCGAATCCACCATATCCACCCCTGGACCTGGCCGGATGTCAATGCCGAGATAGGTGGGGAACCGCTCGCGGTCGGCAAATAATTCCCGGACGCTGCCATTCACGTTATAGCTGCCGACCTCCAGCACTGGCCCAGAGCACGGGAATCGCTCAAGCGCCGACTGAATGTAATTCATGCACGCTGGCGTCATATTTCTCCCGCAATAGCCGATGTGCTCGTTCGCTGCGCGCCTCCAGCGGTTCCAAACTGGGCCAACTGGCCTGTCCCACATGTTCCACCAGGACATCAGTCTGGATCGCCGCTTTCCAGCCCTTCGCGTAGGCCCGAATCAGCCAGTCGTCATCGTCCCCGCCGCCGGGCGAGAATCGCTCATCGAGATAGCCCACATCCACAATCGCTTCGCGCCGAACCATGATGCACCAGAACCACAGTTTCACGTCCAGGATGCCGTGCGGCGTCATCGTCGGCCCGACAAAATGAAGCCCGGAATGTTTTGGCAGGGAACCAGCCAAACCCTGCTGCACCCGATCCGTTGCCGGGCCAATGGCCGCCAGTTTCGGATTAGTTCCAAACCCTTCCGCCAGCTTTTCCAGCCAGCCTTCCGTCACCACTTCCGTATCGCTGTTCAGCAGCACCACGTAAGGCGCCGTCGAGAGCGCCAAGCCAAAGTTAATTGATTTCGTGTAGCCTAAGTTCTCGGACTGCGGGAAATGGCGCACTCTCGCGTTCCAGGCATGGAAACTGGGAGGTCTGTTCGGTCTGTTATCAACCCAAATCACCCGGAAACCCCTGGACAATCGCAACACTGATTCCAGGCAGGTGGCTGTTAAATCCGGCTCCCCATAGGATGGCAGGATGATGTCGAAGTTCACGTAATGATCCCCAAGTCCTTCATGCGGTCGGCCACTTCCCGCTCCGCCCGCTCGATGTAGGTGTTCCCCCAGAGGCCCTTGACGTATTTCAAATCTTGCCAGCAACGGATCACCAGCGCCTTCATCTCCTCGTAGCGGACCTCGCTTAACTCCACGGCCCCTTTCGCTTCAACTTGTGTCAGGGGTCGCGCAGGAATGGGTTGCGGTTCTGCTGCCAGCGGTTGCTGAGATGGTGCCGTAGGCGGTTCTGGTTGCGGCTCCGGTTCAGCTACTTGCTCTGGTGCGAGGGGCGGCATATCTGGTGGCTTCGGTCTTCGGACCCGCCGTGCGGTTGCTTGCGCCATGTCTCACCTCCAAACATAGGAATGGGTTCTCTCTCAGCAATTCACTTCCGAAAAGAGCCAACAGGGTGGCACGGCCTACCTCTTCAATCCACCCCCTACGTAATTCATTTTGTTCCTTGAGTTCCTCTTTGCTATAGCATGGTTTTAGCAACAGGGGCGGAATTGATGCTTGGACCCTGGAAAGGATACCGCCCATTTCGATTTCATTTATCATATCGTTACCTCCAAACCGTGGAATAGCTTTTACCAACGTGCGTCATCAGGATGTCCAGGAAATACCCGGCCCTGTATCCGGCCTTGCGCAACGCCATACAGTGCGTCCCATCATACCCCCTGCCTTCGAGCGCTGGCCACTCGCCCATCACTCCCTTGCGGCAGAAGCGGATTCCACCCACCGAGACGTGTTCCATAACCTCTGTGTCGTGGTGGGCCACGCCGCTCACTAGCAGCGGCTTCTCTTCATCCGGCGGGGTCCAGGGGTGGATATGCTCGTTCGACGGCCACAGCGAGAGTATCCCGTAGTCCGGGTGCCGCCCCATGATCGCAAGGGCTTTCTGGATAAACGGCTCCGACTCCGGCAGGCAGTCATCATCGGCGCAAATGTAGATGTCGGATTTCGCTTCCTGGTCGGCAATGATGCGCCGCTCGCGCTGGAACGCTGCGGCTTCCCATAGGCCATCCATCAGCCAGCGTGGAGTGCAGTCTTTTTCCTGCTGCCATCGCTGCCAACAGACTTCCGCTATGGTTCCTCGCAGCGTCCCAGCGCTTGCAACGCTACAGAAAAACAGGTCAATCACGAACTAATAGCTGGCCCCCATCGCCGAACGCGCTCCGATGAAGTGGACCTTCAAAGAAGCATACGACGGGCTGGTGCCGCCAATCGTGAACAGGATGCGGATGTTGCGCGAGATCGGGCAATTCGACGCCAGCGCGCCGCCCGTATCGGCCACGGCTGACTCCGCTCCCGCTTCCGCCACCCGCCGGAATGATGCGATGATTCGCCGCGTCCCGGCAGTCGTGGTGGCCTGCGCGAATCGGAACATGGTAAACCAGGTCGTCCCCTCATCCGGCGAGACCTGGATTGCTACGTCCAGCGTCGGTGAGGTTCCGGTCCCCGTTCCATGCTCCAGGATGAAGACCCCACCATCCAAGTCCGTGGGCATTTCGAGAGCGCCGGAGTTGATGGTCGCTGTCGTTGCCGTGGTCTTGGAGAAGAGGTTCGTGACATACGGTCTTGAGACAGAGCGTGCCATATCACATCACCTCCAAGTGGAAGTCTTCGAGGGTTGCCTTATTGCCAGCGTCTCCTACGGAGAACGTGATCCCCACCACAAAGGCGTTCCCTTCGTCGGTCGGGTCCACGCTGGTAGGGGCATTGTCTAGCGTCGTAAAGACGGCGTGCGTCCCGGCAACCTGGCTCGTGCCGGAACCCCGCAGAGTTTTCAGGACATCCTCAACAATGAATTCTCCTGTAATGCTCCAAGGGGCGTCCGTGGTATTCACCGCCACGGCAGTCGAGGCTTCCACGGTCGTGTTGCTGCCCGGGGTGCCCGAAGTGCCGTACTGCAATGTGACGGTTACGTTGGTTGTGACAGCCGTTTTCACATTGCCAGAAGCGTGCACTCGGAAGGATTTCCCTCTCAAGCGGTCGGTGCCGGGAATGTAAACCTTGACGGGAACGGCAGAGTCAGCGGATGTTTTGAACAGCGTAAAGGTTGTGCCAATCGTCGCTGTGTCTCCGAGCACCGCTGGCTTCGCATGCATTCTTGAAACAGTGTTTGCTGTTGCCATTTTGCCAGCCTCCTTTACACCAAGCTCACGTCGGCCTTGATCTTGCGGCAGCGACGGTTAGTGGAATCGAGTTCTTTCACGACGAACACGAATCGGTAGCTCACGAAAGCCCCGATATTGCCTTCCGGGTCAGCGGGATTCGGTCCTGGCTGCAACGTTCGGATGTTGAACGCCTGCTTGCTGGGGTCGGTGAGCCGCGTCGGCCCGGAACCGGCTAGGTCCACGGCCCCAACGGCGCCCTTCCCGATCAGGTAGTTCCAATACTTCACGTTCGGGGCGGTGCCGGAAGTCTTCACGTTTGTGGTCTGGACGATTCGGGTGTTGTCAATACGTCCCACTTCGTTCGGAAGCGGCGCGCCGTTGATGAAGGCTTGCGGGTTGGCGTACTTCATGATGTCAATGAAGCCGCCAGCGGTGTTGTCGGCCTTCAGGTCATACACCGCGTAAGGGTGCATGATGAGCAGCCGGTCGGCGGCGCCTTTTGGCCCGCCGCGCGCATCAATCCCGTTCAGGAGCGCGTTGTTCAGCCGAATGTCTCCGGTGGTGAACGTTGCTCCCAGGGTATCCACGTCGTTTGCGGTCGGAGAGTCGAATTCCAGCCGCGCGATGGTATCCACACTGAGTGCCCCACGGTAGGACAGCAGCTCCGTGTGATACAGGATGGTATTGGCGATGTCGGTTTCGAGCAGGAGCGCCGAAATCGAATAGAAGTCGGAATACGGCGATACCGTTGCCGAGACGGTTGTGCTTGCGGACGTCAGCCCAGCCCCCACGGTCCCTTCCGAAGATGGCGTGGTATTGGCCCCCGGCAAGGTCGGCCGCCACCACTGCACGGTCATGCCTTGCCTGCGTTCCAGAACGTCGTCCTCGCAGCCGCTCAGGAACCACGTCATTTTCTTCAGGGTATCCAGGGCCTTGCGCTTGTAGCTGACAGTCGCAAGATGCGCTTTCCCGGCATCGGTGGTCATGTTGGTTGCTGGCTGGTATGCCACTGATTACACCTCCGGTGTCAAAAGAAGTTGTTTAGCTATAGCTAAACTATTAGCTAAAAGCTCGTTTCTGTTGTCCCTGGCTTTTTCAGTCGGCGTTCGGCCTACTTACTTCAGCAACGAATCAGCGCTAGAGGTTCGCTCCCGCGTTGCTTTACCGATCCACCGCCCTTGGAAGGTTCGCTCCCGTTTAGGCGGGCAAAACTTGCAATCAACGGCTGGTTCTCAGCCAATAACTGCAATGGTAAACCAAATCCGTATCTTGTCAAGACTTCATTTCAGGCCGTACTTCGCCTTTTGTTTGGCAAACTCTTCGTCCGACATCGCCAGCAACTCCGGTTCAGACGGCATGGCAAGCGTTTTGGGGCCCCCACCGCCTGTCGGCGTGTTCGGCGGCGCAGTCTCACGCCCGCCGCCGGCGTCTGCCGGATTCGCCTTGACCTTGCCTTCCCGCACCAGGCTGTTGAAGGTGATCTCCAGGTTGTCGGCCGTCAACGGGCGCTTGTCGGTTTCCATGCGGCCGCTCATCAGTTCTGCCACATCGGTTGAGTCGGGATACCGCTCCCCAATCCGCCGGTGAAACTCTGCAATCGCCATGTTCCCCTGCACCTGCGCCAGCATCGTGTCCGCCGCACGCACGCGCTCCGGGTTGAATACCCGCCGGAATTCATCGGCGCTCTCGTAGCCCAGTTCGTGCGCCATCAGCTCCACATTGGCCTTCCCCGGCTCGACCGTGAAGCCTTTGTAGTAGGACTGCACATCAAACCCGTTCTTGGGCGTGCTTACTGGCGGAGCGGCCCGCTCCCTCTCAGCCGCTCGCAGCGTTTCGATCTCGTCCTTGCGTTCCTTCAGCGTCCGCCCCGCTTCTTCGATGGAGCTTTTCATCTTTTCAATCACTTCTTCGTTGGTTGCCCCAACAAATCGCGCCCCAGTCTCCGTTACTATTTCAATCTGTTCCGGCGGCTGGTTCGCAGCCGCCAGTGTTCCTTCCGCCATCGTTGCCTCCTAGTCTTCAATCGCTTCTTGCATCAATACCCCGTCCAGCCACTCCTCGCCTTGCGTCTCAAGAAGTTGGACAACCAACTCCGCCCGCTGCTGGATCGCACCTGCCGCCTCCACCTGAACCATCTGCAGGACGTGCTCCCGGTGTTTCCAGGACAGTTTCAGCCCCAAGTTCACAAACGGGTCCAGTGATTCCGACTGCCGCAATGCCCCCAAAGCTGCGTCTGCCTCCTGCTCCAGAAAGTCCAGCAGGCGTTTCCAGCCCGGCAAGGCGGTCAGCGCTTTGTACTCTGCGCCCTTCTTCAGGACTTCATTTTCTTCCGGTAGCAGCTCGCGCCCTTCGAGTCCCTCAGGACCTTGGTTCTGGCTCATTGAGCGCTTTCTGCTCCTCCCGCTGCATTGCCAGCGTCTGTTTCACGATTTCCTTGATTAACTCGGCCTGGCTTTTTTCGCTCTGGTTCTCGCTGACCGATTCCAGGCGCTCCCGCTGCATCTGCATTCGCAGCGTTTCCTCAGCCGCCGGCTGATTCATCTTCTGCTGCTCTTCCGGGGTCATGTCGCGGAAGAAGGCCCCGCGCGGCCGGTAGTCCACTGCATCCATCAGCATGTCCGCCAGCTCTTCCACATCCACAGTCTTTGACTGCTGCTGCGCCAGCATGGTAAGGAACGCCGGATTGAGCAAGCCTTGCTGCATTACCGGAAGCGCTTGCAGCAGTGAAGTCTTGGCGCGCGCGCGAGTGCCCGCCCGCAATTTGAACCGCACGGGCGAGTTCATGATCTCGAACCCTTCCGCCTCTTCCATGCCCCAGCGTACCTTCGTTTCAGGGTCCAGAAAGCGCACATTCATGTCTGCAAAGAAGTTCAGCACCGGCTCGACAAAGCTGTACTCATCGTTCTCGACGGAATAGGTGTGGCGTTTCCCGGTAGCCCCCGCTTGGATGTTCGCGCCCGTGGCCGTCCGCAGCGCGGCATTGCCTTGCACCGGGGCGGCACCGGTAACGGATTGGTCGGTGATCCCCGTCGTCGCCTGCGCCCGCAGGTCGGACAGGCTCACTTCCGCGTAGAACTGCTGTGAGACGTTCAGAATATCGTCGTGGATAATATCCTCTCTGGGGTTGTCCGCCTCGCGCGTGATTCCAGGCCGGCGGCGCAACTGGCTCTGCGGAATGGCCAGGCCGCGCCGCTTCGTCATGCCGCGATGGATGCCCAGCGCCGCCTCGTCTATCCTCGCCTCAATCATCTCCCTGGAAAGTTGCTGATCGCCTTCCACCACATCCGTAATGGCGAGACCGTAAAATCGGTCCAACACATCAGCGTAAACGGTGTTGAAGAATGGAATAATGCCGTAGCTGTTAGGTTCATTGTAGATCGCCACCTCCTGGTTGAGCACCCAAACCACGCGGTCTGCGGTGTAATACGTCACCAGCTCCAAGCGCTTTCCGGCAGGGTCAACCGTAGTCGCTTCCGTGGGGTTCCACGTCACGCCACGCATAGCCTCCGACTGCTGCTTGGCGGCGTCCCCCTGGCTCTGGCTGGTCTTCATGCTCAGTTTTACCAGTTCGTCATTGGCCGGGATGTCGAAGTCTGGCTGGTTGCGGTATTGCTCCAACTCGTCTATCCAAACCAGGCAGCGCTTGCAGGCAAACCGGGCGTCCTGGACGCTGGGCGACTCACAGTTATCGTCAATGTAGAAATCGCGCAGGGAAGTGTACCGCGCGAACGGCCGGTTGATCCGTTCTGCTTCCTCGATTTTCTGCACCTTGCGTTTCACCGGGCCAATCGGCGTCGGAACCATCCCCATCATCGGGTCGAATACGTTCCGGGTCTGGCGATAGAAGTACGGCACCCATTTCTTGCGTGTTTTGGTGTACGATTTCCAGCCTGCCTCGATAATGCCGTTCCCAAAAATCAGCTTGGCCTTGAATGCCCGGCGCATGTGCTCGCGCCCGCCAGGTTCACCCTTTGGCCCCTTCTGGTCAAACTGCCAGATCACCAGGTCGCGGTGCCGCCGCGCCGCCATCGGCTGCACCCCGTATTCCGGGTCAATATCCGCCCAGGGATAGTCTGCGAAGATGTCCATGAATCGCGGCATCAGCGATTCCACCATCTTGAACGCCATATAGACAGGGATATTGGCGCGGGGAATGCGCGTGCCGGGCCATACCTTCTGCGCGGAGTAGGCTTTGTAAATCTGGTCGGCACGCGCCCAGCGGCCTTCGTGGTTGGAATGCCTGGCTGCTGCCGCCGCCTGGAAGTCCTGCACCGCCACTTTCAAGGCGTAGGCATCACTCCACTCTTGTGGCGGGATGATGACCCGCTGCTCTTCTTTTTCCGTCAGTGGCGTCGTTGCGGTTGCCATAAGGCAAGCTCTTAGCCTTTAGCTTCTTTTGGCTAATAGCTAACGGCTGTTCTTTTCAAAGTCCTACGTACACCCCGTCGCGGTCAGCGTCCGGGTGCCGGAACATCCCTTCATCCCATACCGGCTCCCCAGCCGCCCCAAAGCCCAGGAACTTCGGTGCGCGCGCTGGCAGTGGCTTGCCGTCCCAGTCCGGGGAGTCTGGCATTACGTCCCCCGTGATCCCGCCCTCACGGTTCTGCATCTGGTCCGCCAGGGTATCCAGGATGTCGTCGTGATACGTCGAAGTATCGGAAAACCGCGTAATCTCATGGATCAGTTCCAGCTTGTACGCCAAGTCGTCGGCAAAGCGGATGATTCCGGCCTGGAACCACGGCTGCAACCCTTTGATGCGATGTTTCTTGGAGATCCGCGTATCGCGCCGGATGGGGACGATCATGGGGTACTTGCCGCGTTTCGACATCTCGCGCTTCAGGAACGGCAGCAGGATTCGCGTGTGCGCCTCTTCCTCCATTTTGATATCAATGAGCTTGTTCCCGTACCGCTCGTGCATCTCGAAAATAAGCTCGATCACTTCAAACGGCGAGAAGTGTCCCGCAAAACCGTCCACAATCAGGCAGCGGCCATCACGGTCGAACCCGCCCACCGAAAATGCCGAGAAATCCCCTGTCTCTGTGGGCTGCATTCCGCCCAAGTCAATCGTGGCGTGCATCCGCAGGAACGGCAGTATTTCCCGCACGGTCTTGCGCGCCACAAACTTAATCTGATCTTGGGTCGCCAGTCCGCTCCCCTGCGGGATGGGCTTGTTGAGGTACTGCGTGGAGTAGATATATTCCCCGTCTTCCCGCCGGATGCGGTCCAGCTCAGTCAGCGGGAAGCGGCTGGGCCAGAGCGGGGAGCCGTCATCGTTCACGGCGCCGCGCACGTGCATCTTCCAGCCGCGAATCCGGCCCTCTTCCATGCGCTCGATGATGTCTCCGTAGAGGTCGTTGAAGTCATATCTCGTCCCTTCCACGTCTCGCCATCCCCGGTGCGGCCAGATGTCGGAGCGTTGCAGCAGCGGCTCCATATACCAGAAGTGCTCTTTCACTTCCCTGATTTGGTGCGGGGTCTTCACATTCTCTTTGTCCACCAGGTCGGCGCACTTAATCACGTCGTAATGCGAGCCGGAAATGGCTTTGCCCACCGAGGACATCGAGACCGTAGGTTCTTTGAGCCATTTCTGCTTCCGGCAGGGCACCGTGAACTCTTCATTGCTTCCGAAGTCTTTCACGCTGCGCTGCGGGCAGAATTCCGGGAAGAGCCACCGGAACGTCCCGTTGTACCGGAAATGTCCCAGAGTCTCTTTCAGGACGCGCTCGGCCTGTTCGCTGATGCCGGCGCCCAGATGAACCCGCACGTCAGGGTAGTTGATGATCCACTGCACCGAATGGGAGATGGAAACGATGGTGGTTTTCAGAAATCCGCGCGGGTCCAGGATCAGGTTGTCGCGGGAACCGGAAAGCTCCCACAATGAGCACGCCGGCTTGTAATCGCGCCAGTTGCCCTTATCATCCAGGATTTCACTTCCACCTTGAAACTGCTGCAAGGAATCCAGGATTGGCCCGTGAATGGCAAGGTCAATGTCCTTGTAGCCCAGGATTCGCGTCGCCAGAAAATGCAGGTCCGTGCGGGCGCGCTGGCGCATGGCGTAGTATTCCTGCAAGCCACGCTGATCTGCGGAGTCCTGAGCCGTAGGTCCTGACTCCTGCCGAAGGGCGTGTCGAAGGGGTCTACCGCTTTTTGCCATAACCACGTTTTGCCAATGATTTTTGCAGGTTGGGGAGCTTCGATGCTGAAAGTCCTGAGCGGAGCCGAAGGGCTGAAAGTCCTGAGCGGAGCCGAAGGGGCATCCCCTTCTTGCGCGCTTTCCCGGAGAGGATAGCGTGCGCTAAGCGGACCTGTGCCTGACTGCTAAGAATTCTTCACCTCCCAAATGTTTCAGTTGATATAGGAGTGACATTCGAATCGAGGTTGTGCCTTGGATTCCGGCATTTCATTTAGCTGCTTCCGCTGGGCGGTGGAACCATTTCTTGAGGTGCTCCGCTTCGCGCTCCGGCAAGTTTTCAAAGCGCAGACAGGCCCTCTCGCTCCAAGGCGATTCCTTGCAGATTTCGAGAGCATTGTCTAGGACGTTGAAATTAAACCTTACCGCGTCCGCACTCGGCACATTCAGATTGAGTCCTTCGTCCTTTTTCTGCCCTTGCGCGAACGCAACCCCAATAAGTAATAGCGTCAAACAAACCAAACGAAACATCGCGTTGATCCCCTTTCCTGTACTAAGAATAATCCACCCGGAACAATGACAACCCAAAACTCGCTAATCAATAACGATCACTTGCGGCGCAGTAGCTGGCGGCGCAGCCTCTTTCAGGGCCATATAGATTGATGCATTATCGTTGGTCGTACCAACCAATGTAGGGTCTGACGTATCCCCAGTCGCCGTCAAGATGCGCCATTCCCCGCAACTGCCCATGTCGCTGGCTTCACCGCCAGTCAAGGTGTTCAAACAACCCGCGCCTGGATACAGCGTATAACTTGCCGTGGCAGTCATGCTGGTAGCTGCATTGGATTCCGGCGCGATGCCGCGAAGGAACAGGTACTCCAAGCTAACTATTCCGCTGATCGTCAGGCTTCCGGCATCGGCATTGTCCGATGCCCCCGTTTGAATCGCTCCCTCAATCGTGATGATATTGCCAGCCCCGATGGTAAATTCTATGCACTGCATCACTTTGTCGGTGATAGTATTGGCTGTCGTCAGCGTGATCGTGCTACTGCCGGAACTCAGCAACGTGCCGAGAATGGAATACCACGCTTCCACTTGCGCGCCGGCCGCAGCCGCGCCCTGACCATTCCTGAATGCAGCTAGAAAATTGTAGGTATTGGAGCTAGAATCCGTTACGCTGGCAATCTCGCTGCTAGTTCCATCCGCAGTGCCAGTATTGTCTATCCCGAAAACACAGAGCATTACATTACCGACTTCGGCATTTTCAACCGCCAAGGTACAAACTAGGGTAGTGTCGGAAACCTCCTCCGAAGTGTTGCATTGTGCGCCGCCCGAAGCCCACGCCCCCCAGCCCGCCTGCGGCAGGAAAAGTCTAGCCAGCAGCACGGTCAAGAAAACAGCGTTAATTGATCTGCGCACGAATATGAATCCTTACCGCTGTCGGCGTGCCGGCGACAGAAATTATTTGCAAGTTGTGCGGCACCTCAGCGGCAATGGCGGAGTCGGCGAACGCCGTGGTCGTCTCCGAAGTATCGTCGCAAACCAGCGAAGCCGTCAAACTGTTTGTGCCAGCCATGTTCGGCGTCGCTTCCGCCCGCTCGTCAAGCTGGATGGTAACGGTGCTCGCGGCGGGCAGGCTGGAGCAAGTCACCTCCTGGAGCGTAACAGCGGCGGCCCAATAAAATTGGACCTTGTTGGTCAGGGCCGTGGTCGGATCGAAGATGGGAATTGACTTCGTGAGCTGCTTGTTGGCCACTGCCAACTTACCCGAATCCACTGAGCCGGCGTCAATTGTGCAGCCGTCCTCGCCAGCCGTGCAGGTGAAACTCCCGAAGTCTTCCGCTGTCATTTCCGTGTCATCAATAGTCTGGCCCAACAAACTCACCGCCGCCGACAGGTTGGCGTCAGGGATGTCCCCGGTGATGGCATCGGCGTCCGCCAAGTCCAGCGCACCCCAGTTACCAGTGCCAGTGCCGGTGACGCGCAACACCTGGCCCACCGTAGCGGGGCTGGAGGTGGCCGTAGCGATGAAGTCCGTCGTATCAACGCCATCGAGCGCCGGGAAGAGGTGGAGTTGCTCGTTGGTATTCGCCCCCACATTGCCCTCGCACAGGAACCCGCCGCCTCCCGTGCCATCCAGTGTGGATACGCACTCCTCGGCGTTGAAGGCCGGATTGCCAGCGAGCGTCTGCGAGAAATCAAAGGCGGGCGTCCCCGTCGCATTCTCCGCCGCCGCCGGGAATCCCGTCAGCCCGGTGCCGTTGGTCAGGCTGGCAATGTAGTTCCCGGTTGTGTCCGCTGGCATCCCCACGCTGTCCGCCCGGATTACTCCAGAAATATCGTTCGTGGTGTTGACGAAGTTGATATCTGCGGAATCCTCGAACCGCCCCGTGGTGACAATCGCAGTGAACGTGCCGGCATTGTCGCCGTCCTCCACCTCCATCGAATCGCCGCCAGCGCCGCCCTGATCTGCCGTGCAGGTGATGACTCCAGTCCCGGCGATGGCACTCACCTTGTCCGTGCCGCCGCAGGTGAGCGGCTGCACCGTATTGGAGTCCGCGTTGGGCAGTGTCACCGTGCGCGCGGCGGTAGGGTCCGTCACGGCGATGGTGGTTTCAAATGCGTCCACCGTGAGGCCTTCCAGCAC
>Ga0184640_10000304_pt1 | contig 12558 bp, 13 predicted proteins | sample PLM31_200_b2_FD_133161 | JGI IMG/M metagenome (GOLD analysis project Ga0184640, IMG submission 133161) | Groundwater sediment microbial communities from an aquifer in East River, Colorado, USA - PLM3-1_200_b2 | ecosystem: Environmental > Terrestrial > Soil > Riparian zone | place: USA: East...
GATGACTCGACTATCTTTGCCGCGTCATTGGCCGAAAGGATATCGTTCGTGTGGAAACAATCTAAAGGCAAGCGCTCTCGCAAGCGGGAGGTATTGATGAGCGCGATGATTCACTACAAAACACAAGGGAAGGAAATGGTCATCAAAATTGTCAGGCGCGAGAGCGGTTCCATGATGACCGTTACCTATTGGGCAAAAGTAGTATCACTCATTGGCATGGTTGTGGCCAAATGGCTGGTGGGATTTTGATCAACGCGCTTTGCTTGAAAACTTTTCGAATTCCGTCAGGTCATCCCAGAGGGCTTTAAGGAGATTATAGGGAAGCAGAACAGGGTTACAGAACAGACATTTGTAACTCGACTATCTTTGTCGCGTCATTGGCCGAAAGGATTTTGTTCGTTCGTGAGGAACGCATTTAAAGCCAAGCGCTCGTGCAAGCAGGGGGCTTTGATGAACACGGAGTTTCGTTACAAAGGGCCACGGCGAGAAGTGGACTTTCGATATGTCGGACGCGAGTGGGCTTTCTTGGTCGTCGTGATTGTATCGGCAGGGGCGATCTTGGGAGTGATACTTGTGAAACTGCTAGCGGGGTTTTGACTCAACGAGGATTGCTCGAAGCTTTGTTCGGTTTGGTGATGTCATCCCAAAGGGCTTTAAAGGGATTGTAGGTTCCCTTGTGATAAGCGTAGCCAGCCAGCACAATAATGAGCCCAACAAGAAATATCCAGCCTACAGCATCCATAAATCAATCTCCTTCAAGCGCGTATGCAATCAAGAATGTTACCGCGCCAAAAAATAACCCAAGGACAATTGGCATAAGGCTTGGACCACTCTCTGTTAGAAAGCCGTAAAGCACGAGTCCAGTGTAGGATAATTTAGATACATCGTAAAGATACTTGGCTACGCTTTCCTTTTGTTTCTGAGTCACCAAGCGTCCATAGCATAAAAGTCGCTAAAAGAGCTAGCACGGTTTTCCTTGACGACCCAGGTGCCATTTCCAATAAGAACACGGCCGAAGAATCTAGAACTGGAAAATTTCTTGTGGTGAGAAGGATTGGATTGTAAGATCGGTGTCAGACTTGCTTAAGTCTACTAACTTCGATGTTGGCGAGCGCTTGCTTGTTGGTCGTGATAAAACTTCCGACTCCTTACCGGTGCGATTGGCCAGAATCAGTTTCGCTAATGCGCCGGAAAATTGTATAGTATCGACTATGAAGCGATTTACGACTGCTACGGCGAAACAGAGATTCTCCCTCCTTCTCGACACCGCGGAACGTGGTGAGTCGGTTATTATCGAACGCCGAGGCGTACGGTTTCGAGTGCAGCCCGAACGCCAATCTGTGTCAAAGAAAACTCGACGTAAGCCGGTCATCGAAATCGTTGACCCGGCGGTCGCTAAAGGCGTTTGGCGATGGCAGTGGAGAGCCGATGGACTACGCTTCAGTAGGAACGTAAGAGAACGGCGTTGATCCTGCTCGATACCAACGCCCTTATCTGGCTCCAGGCCCGCCACCGACGCAGCCGACCATTGTCACGCTGGATGGGGCGACTCTACATCTCCCCGGCGAACTTACTTGAGCTACAGTTTCTGCTCGAAGCGCAGCGCATCCGTCTTCGTACCGGCACGCGAATCGATAATCTCATGGACGATCAACGCTGGGTTCTTGACGATCCGCCCGCGGCAGCGTGGTTCAGCGTGGCGCTCGAACTAACATGGACAAGAGATCCTTTCGACCGTCTTTTGGCGGCTCACGCGCGGTACAGAGGCTGGAAGTTGGCTACCGGAGACGGGCACCTTGTTGAACACCGTGGTCCTACTGAGGTGATTGAATTGTGAAATGCTTCGGAATGTGCCCAGTCAATAAGCTTTTATCAAAACGTCAAGCTCGTCGCTGAGAAGGATATCGTTGAGATCATGGCTGGGTTTTTCATGCCTCAAAGCAAAATTTGGAGGCGGCGAGCGGATTCGAACCGCTGCATCGAGGTTTTGCAGACCTCTCCCTTAACCACTTGGGTACGCCGCCGTCAGCTGGATAGGTAACATGAACTTTCCGCGACTTTCAAGAACGGCTAAAATTATTGACAAGCTATAGGGAAACACGTAATTAAAAAATGAGTTATAAATGGAGTATTTGTCATGGCGACGATGATTACCGGCGATTGCATCAATTGCGGGGCATGCGAACCGGAGTGCCCGAATAACGCAATTAGCCAGGGTGATCCCGTATATGTTATCGACCCGCTTCTGTGTACCGAGTGCGTCGGGTTTCACGATTACGAGGCGTGCGCGGCAGTTTGCCCCGTCGATGTTTGCGTGACCGATCCGAATAACATTGAACCCGAAGACGCGCTAATTGCACGGGCGCGAGCGATTCATCCGGAAACCGCCTTCGGCGACAATTTTCAATCCCGTTTCCGAAAAGGGACGGCAGACGGAGCGCCGGCGGCGCCAGCCACTCAGCAAAGTGCGCCGCCCGAAAAACCGGTCGCGCAACCCGCACCGGTGCCAAAACCAGTGGCACCTGCGCCGCCGGCTAAAGCGGCTTCTCAACCGGCGCCGCCGAAACCAGTGGCTGTCAAAAAAGACCGCCCGCCCAAGAAAACTTTTCCGAAGGAAATTTCGGTTAGCTTCGAGGAAGCATCAACGCAGTACGCTAGCGGAGGAGCGACGATGAGCCCATCGGTCCGCCTCGCCGTGATCCTGTTGCAACCGGTGATCGGCGCGCTCCCGCACGATATCAAGAAGCGGCTCGAAGCCGCGATGCAAACGCCTCTGTTCACGGCGGCTGGAAGCAGCGCGCTCAACATCGTGCACAACGCCGTTCTCTATCCGCTCGTTTGCATGGTGATTGCGGCGAGATTCAACGGACCACAAATTATTTTCAGTCAACAAATCAACAATTATATTTTAGTCGGCTTGTTACTCGCGGCTGCCGAGGGAGTCTTTCGTCTCAAGGATGGGATCTTTGGCTTGAAGACGGCCGACGAAATGACCTTTCCACCTTCCTTTTACGGCGCACCGCTCGGTTTGATCGCTGAAACATTGCTGATGAAATACGTTGGCTTGGTGAGAGAAGTTCCGGTTCCGGTCGAAGGATTCTATTCAAAAGGCTTTGTCGACAAGCGCGAGCGGGAGCGGCGCTACGGCAACGTGTACACGGTAGAAGACCGCGGCGGAGCTTTTCTCGTGAGCATGGAATTTCCGCGCTGGATGCCGGACATCGGCATCGCGAGTCGTGAGCAATTGCCGGATGAGATGCCGGATTACGATTACGACCTGGCATTGCAAGATAGCCAGCTTGTCGTCAAGGGTAAGTGCACGGATGAGAACGTGAGAAAAATTTCTGCGAGCGTCGGCGCGTTTCCGCCGGAATTTACCACTCAGATATCATTTCAGCAGAGAATTAGCGGGTTTGCCCACCATTTCGAGAATAAACTTCTGAAAGTGTTAGTCGTAAAAGCCTAGTGAAATTTCGGGAATCAGCCATCGTTAGCGAAAAAAAGCCGACATCTAATGCAGTGATTGAGCCACAGGGTGAAGACCGCAACTATGGCTTTTTTACGTCCGGGGATAGCGTAACCTTTCGGCCCATAACCACCGCCGACTTGGAAGAGGTGATGATGATCGAAAGAGCCTCCTTTCACTATCCGTGGAGTCCGGGGTTCTTTCGCCAAGAGATGCAAGTTGCCTGCGCCCGGTCAATCCTTGCCGAATTCGAAGGACAGATTGTCGGCTACATTCTTTTCTGGCTTCTGCCGGGAGCAATCGATATTCACAACATTGCTGTGCATATCGATTATCGGCGGCGCGGTATCGCACGTCTGCTTCTGAGCAAAGTCGTGAGCGAAGCCCAGCGTCAATCAGTAATTCGAGTGATGCTTGAGGTTCGGAGATCCAATTCAGCGGCCCAGAAGCTATACGAGTCTGTTGGGTTCTTTAGTACCGGAGTACGCAAAGGTTACTATTCCGACAACGGTGAAGATGCCTTGGCCATGACTCTGGAAGTGCCGCCTAAAAGGTGAAATCTCTGGCGAATTTTGTCCATTTTTACCTTCTTCCGTTATCTTGATATTTCATATTTAAACTACTGAAAAAATTATTCTTTCCACCGCTCGGCACTGCTCTTGACGGCCTCTCTACCGCTAGTGTATAAGTTAAGAGTCAGTTAATTTCACCAAGTGGCGGTCTGTAGTTTAGGACCGCTAATTTTTTTGAAGGTCCTTTGATCGGGACGAAAGAGAGCGGCATGTTAGAGACGTTTGACCGACAACTGCAATCTCACCGTCAGCCGCTAATCCGATTACACCTTCCCCAGTCCTTCCACCGCAACCACGAACCGTACGTTTCCGCCGGTCAGTTCTGTTTAGAAATCGAACTGAAGATTGAATGTCACAGTTCACGAGGAGGCCAATATGTTTAAGGTAGGTGAGAAAGTTGTCTACCCCGCTCATGGCGTGGGTGAGATCGAGTCTATTCGCAGTCATGTTATTTCGGGCACCGAGAAAAGGTTTTACATGCTTCGAATACTCGAAACCGATATGAAGATCATGATTCCGATCGAGAACGTTGAGTCTGTCGGCTTGCGCAAGATTATCGACCGCGCGATGGTGAACAAGGTGTATAAAGTGTTGCGCCAGAAGAAGGTGGAAACTGACCAACAAACCTGGAATCGTCGTTACCGTGAATACACGGAAAAAATCAAAACTGGTTCGATCCTCGAAATTGCCAAGGTTTTGCGTGATCTATTTGTCTTGAAGGGGGATAAGGAACTTTCCTTCGGGGAAAGAAAGATGCTGGATACGGCTCGCAACCTGTTAGTCAAAGAGTTGTCGATCGCGCGCTCTCATTCCGAAGAAAAGATCATGGACGAGCTGCGTCACATCTTCACCCATTAGTTCGAGCTTCAGGAGGATGCATTTCTTAAAAGCCGAGAGTAAAACTCTCGGCTTTTTTGTTTTGCCGGACCATGCACGCAACCGCCATCGTCCTTGCTGCGGGTGAAGGCCGCCGAATCGGCGGGGAAATATCTAAAACGTTTCTGCCGATTGCCGGCCGGCCGTTGGTGCTGCGCACCTTAGACCGCATGTTTGCGGCGCATACCGTCGAGAACGTGGTTCTTGTGATCGCCGCTAACGAGATCGAGCGCTGCCAATCCATGCTCCGCGCCGATGCCGCGTTGCGGGACCGTCCATGGCTGCTGCAAGTCGGCGGTCTCACACGCCAGCAATCGGCAAAGCGTGGACTGGAGAAGATTGGCTCTGATACCGATATCGTGATTATTCACGATGGAGCGCGACCGTTCGTGTCCGCCGGCCTCATTGATCACTGCGTCGAAGTCGCCGCTGACAAAGGGGCCTTAGTCGTCGGCCTGCCCGCGCGCGATACGATCAAGGTCGTGACCCAAGATCATCGGATACAATCGACTCCTGATCGTAGCTCACTGTGGGAAATTCAGACGCCGCAAGTATTTCGCAGAGAACTGATTGTGGCGGCGCATGAGCGGGCGGAAAAGGACGGAGTCCAGGTCACGGACGACGCGATGGTGGTCGAGCGAATGGGGACGCCCGTCTATGTCATCGACGGGGAGCGAACCAATTTTAAGATTACCGTGCAGGAAGACGTCTGGCTGGCCGAGACGCTGATCCGAGAGGGACGAGTTCCTTAAGAGGCTAGACGGCGTTTTTCTGCAAGACCTCGTTTAAGCTGCCGCTACGAAATCCCTGCAGATCGACACTGACGTATTTGAAGCCGACCTGTTTGAATCTTTTTACGACCGCATCGCGGGTGGCCTTTTCGAAAAGCCGGTCGATCTCGTTCTGGGCGACTTCGATTCTCGCCAGTTCCCCATGGTAGCGTACGCGAAACTCGCGGAAGCGAAGTTCCTTCATAAATACTTCGCAGGCGGCGACTTTTTTTAAGCGTTCAAGGTCGATTTCCGTGCCGTAAGGGAAGCGCGAAGATAAGCACGGGCTCGACGGCTTGTCCCAAGTCGGCAATTGAAGTTCGCGGCTATAACGCCGAATGTCCTCTTTAGTCATCTCTGCTTCTACCAAGGGATGGCGCACGCCCCATTGATCAGCCGCTTTCAGTCCTGGGCGATGATCTTTGAGATCATCCAAGTTCGTTCCGTCCACGATATATTGAATGCCGAGTTTATCGGCTTCCGCGCGGCAGATCCGGTAAAGCTCGTCTTTACAAAAGAAACAGCGATTAACCGGATTTTGCGAATACGACGGATTGGCCAGCTCGTGCGAATCGAGGACGATGTGGCGGCAGCCTAGGCTCGTGGCAAATTCTTTGGCGGCATCGAGCTCGCCCGGTGGGACGGTGGGTGAAGACGCGGTGAGGGCGATGGCTCGTTCCCCCAGAACCATGTGGGCAGCCTTGAGCAAAAAAGTCGAATCAACCCCAGCGGAAAAGGCTACCAGTAAATCGTCCTGTTCGCGCAGGAGATCGGTTAGCCGTTCGAATTTTGTGTCCATCGTTTGTCGGCGAAAAGATCGGTGCTCAGATAGTGTTCGCCCTTATCGGCGAAAATGGTAACGACCACATGACCTTTGCCCAAGCTCTTCGCTACTTTCAAAGCGGCGCAGCAGGCCGCTCCGGATGAAATACCAACCAACAGGCCTTCCTCCGCCGCCAGTCGCCGCGTGTGACTCGTCGCTTCTTCATCGCTTACGAGAATGATTTCGTCGAGAATCTGGCGATTGAGAACCGCCGGAACAAAACCCGCACCGATGCCTTGGATCTTGTGAAAACCCGGCTCGCCGCCGGAGATCACCGGCGAGGCCGCCGGTTCGACGGCGCAAATCCGCACACCTTTCATTTTCTCTTTTAGCACTTCGCCGACGCCGGTAATCGTGCCACCGGTGCCCACGCCGGCCACGAACCCATCAATGCGCTTGAATTGTTTTAGCAACTCCACCGCGGTGGTCTTGCGATGCATTTCAGGGTTCGCCGGATTGTTGAACTGTTGCGGCATAAAGTATTCACTATTTTCCTGTAACAGTTCCTCTGCTCTGTGAATCGCGCCGCCCATTCCCTTAGTGTCGGGTGTGAGGATCAGACGCGCGCCATAGGCGGATAAGAGGCTGCGCCGTTCCTCGCTCATCGTGTCGGGCATGGTCAAGATTAAATGATAGCCTTTAACGGCAGAGATCAATGCCAGGCCGATGCCGGTGTTACCGCTGGTCGGCTCGACGATGGTGGCGCCCGGTTTGAGTTTTCCCTGGCGTTCGGCGGTTTCGATCATGTTGAGGCAAATACGGTCTTTGACCGAGCCACCCGGGTTGAAAGACTCCAATTTAGCCCACACTTCCGCGTCGTTTTTTCCTGGAAGAACTCTAAGTTTAACCACGGGGGTGGAACCGATAAGGTCTACAACGGATCGCGCGCCGTTCAAGCTTGCCACAATGAGACTCGTCTTTCTTGAGAGGTGTGAGATTCGAATTGACGCAGGTCAAATGCTATAGTTTCGAACTGTCAAAGTCAATGAAAACGATTCACAACACTGCCTGCGATGCGGCTCGCAGTCGCCGTTGTGTGCTCTTTCCCGGTGCGCTCGGTGATTTCATCTGTTTTTTGCCGGCGCTTCAAGATCTCGCTCGGGATGCCGATGTCGATTTGTTTGCGCACAGTGAATTTGCCGAAATAGCTCCGAGCGGCGTCAACGTTGGCTCGCTCGAACGCTACGAAATCGGCCGGCTTTTTGTCGGTGACTGCGCCGACGATGAAAGATTGCAAATTTTTTTCGACGCGTATCAGTCAGTCTATTCATGGATGGGCAGCCGCGTGGATAATTTTGTCCGTCGACTGCGATCGAGGTATGGCGGCAACGCGAAGATTTTCCCCTTTCGATCTAACGATCCGACGGTTCATCAAGTTGACTATTACCTTAGCTGTTTGAATCGTGCGATCACGGTTTCGATCCAACCCGAGATTGGCTTGCGCCCCGAGGCGATCCGCTGGTGTGAAGATTTCTGGGCACAGCACTCGCTCAGTGGACGGCGGGTGATGGTGATCGCGCCGGGAAGCGGTGCGCGGGAAAAAAACTGGCCGGAACAGTATTTTCTTACCGTGACCGATTGGTGGCGTGAAACCACTGGAGGAGTCATCGTACTTCTTCTCGGTCCGGTGGAAGCAGAACGAGTCGGAGTCGAGCGGCTGCGAAAGGCATGTTTGGTCGCGAGCGACCTCACTTTGTCGCAAGTGGCCGCCGTACTTCGCTGCGCTGATCTTTATCTCGGTAACGACAGTGGCATATCCCATCTGGCCGCCGCGCTGGGAGCTCGCACGGTTGCGCTGTTCGGTCCTTCGGATGCGCGGCAATGGGGGCCGCGCGGTAAGAGAGTCACGGTGGTACGTCGCAACATCGAGTGTTCTCCATGTCAGAATTCGACGATGAAGAGCTGTCCCCATCACGCTTGTTTGACCGAGCTTCGGCCGAGTGACGTGATTGACCGGATCGCAACCCTGGCGCAAGTAGTTACCTTGACAAGGGTGGAGGCAGGGATTAAAGTTTGACTTCAGAAATCTTACGTGATTGCGCACAAATACTTTAGTCTTAGATTGAGACTCCGCGAAGCGTGGCCCTGTTTGACTTAGATTAGGATCTTGCAAATTTGGATCAACGCCTGGGAATACGGTGGCTCTGAACAGGCCGCGCGATTTCCAGGCTTTTTTCTTATTGAATGGGAGAGACTGAAGATGGCCGACGAAGAAGGGAAACAAGAGGGAAAGGGTTTTACCGTACAGGATCGAAGGCGCTTCTCCCCGGATACCGGTGAGGTCCGAAAGGACACCCCGGAAGAAAATCAAGAAGCCACAGGGAGAGTAACGCCAAGCGATGCCAAAGCCGGACCAGCAGGCAATGCCTCGCAGGAGGCGCTGCCGGAGATTAATTTTTCTACTTTTGTCATCGGTCTGAGCACGCAGGCGTTGATGAATTTAGGAGAGATCGCTAATCCGCTCACCGGGAAAGTTGAAATGGACGTGCCGGTGGCGAAGCAGATGATCGATATTCTAGGCATGCTCAAAGACAAAACTCGAGGTAATCTCAACGCGAGCGAAAACCAGTTGATGGAAGACATTCTCTTCGATCTGCGCATGAAGTATGTCGAAGCGGTTAGAAAGCGATAGGAGTCATCGATGGGTTTGAAGAACCTCTGGGACGGCAACGTGAGCTTGAAGGGAGTCATCCTGGTTGCTTTGGTGTCTCTCGTGGTCGGGCTCGGCATCAGCGGCAGTTTGGATTGGTTATCGCCGAGCCGGGCGGTGAATTTCTTGGGTGACGCCGGCGGCCCGGATGTCCGTGTCCAAGGCGGTTTACCTGATTTCGTGACCTTGGCTCGAAAGACGACGCCGATCGTCGTCAATATCTCGACTACTCAAACGAGCGAAGCGCGCGGTTCGCAGGAGTTTGGTAGCCCATTCGGCGACGATGATCCGTTCAATGATTTTTGGCGGCGTTTTTTCGGCGGGCCGGCGCCGCGTGGTCCGCAGCGCCAGCGCAGCCTGGGCTCCGGTTTTATCATCGATGGCGACGGCTCGATTCTAACGAACAACCATGTGGTGGAAAATGCTTCAAAGATCGTCGTGAAACTATCCGACGACCAGGAGTATGAAGCCAAAGTGATCGGCCGTGACCCGAAAACCGATATTGCTATCATCAGGATCAACGCCAAGACTAATCTTCCGACCGCGAGCTTTGGTGATTCCGATAAGCTGGAAGTTGGCGAGTGGGTGATGGCGATCGGCAATCCGTTCGGACTCGACAGCACGGTGACCTCCGGTATCGTCAGCGCCAAGGGCCGGCATATCGGCCAAGGCCCGTACGACAACTTTATTCAAACCGATGCATCGATCAATCCGGGCAACTCGGGCGGGCCGCTGATCAATTTGCGCGGCGAGGTGATCGGCATAAACACGGCAATCTTCAGCAGGACCGGAGGCAATATCGGCATCGGCTTTGCGATTCCGATCAATTTGGTCAAGGAACTGCTCCCGCAGTTGCGCGGTAAAGGCAAGGTCACGCGCGGCTATCTCGGCGTGTTGATTCAAAAGGTGACACCAGAAATCGGCGAAAGCTTGGGCCTGGAGAGAAGTTCCGGCGCTTTGGTGGCCAACGTGTCTAAAGATGGCCCGGCGGACAAAGCTGGTGTAAAAGTCGGCGACGTCATCATCGAATTCGACGGCAAAGAAGTGAAGGACTCGGGAGATCTGCCGATTATCGTCGCGCGCACCGCGGTGGATAAAAAGGTCAGGATGAAAGTGTTGCGCGATAAGAAAGAGATTGCTCTCAATGTCGCCGTCGGCGAGCTCAAGGACGAAGAGGTTGTGGCCAGCGCACCCGAGAAAGGCGAATTGGGTCTCACGGTCCAGAGACTGACGCCGCAAATGGCGGAGAACCTGGGGTTGGAAAAAGTGGAGGGCGTCGTCGTGACCGCGGTAGAACCGGGAAGCGCCGGCGACGATGCGGGTATCCGTCGGGGCGATGTTATTCTGGAAGTCGATCGCAAAGCGGTGCGCAGTCTCGACGAGTACAAGAAAGCCGTCGCCGCAGTGCGCAAAGGGCGCGGTGTGCTCTTCTTAGTGCGCCGCGGCGAGAGTACGATTTTTCTTGCGCTCAAGCCGCAGCGCTGACGTTTCTTCGTTTGTAGAATCTAGCCAAAACGAGGCGCGGCGCATTCCGGACGCCGGTCTCGTTTTGTTGCTTTTGAATTGTTTCTGCGCGAAAATTGAAGCGCGTTTGAGGCCTTCGGTTTGATAAAGTCCAAACTTCGCATCTTTAGCATCTCACTGGTTGCGCTCCTCGTCATAACCTCCAGCGGCCTGGTTTTCGGAGCCTGGTACCTAAAGCGGTTGGAAGATACCGTGAGCGAAAAATTCGAGGGACGGAAATGGGCTTTTCCGTCCAAGATTTATTCTGACAACTACCTTCTCTATGTCGGCGTCAGTTTGCGTCTGGACGATTTCGCCGAAAAACTTCGCCGGCTCGGATATTTTGAAAGTCCCAGCACGCCCAAAGCGAAGGGCGAGTATCGTATTTTACGCCCGGATGGCTTGATCGAAATCTATCTGCACGATTTCGATTATCCCACGGAACAGTTCAAAGGAACTCTCGTCCGTATCGGGCTTCAGGGCACGGCGGTCACGAGGATTGAAAACTTGGCGACTGGCAAGGAGCTATTTTCTTTAGAGCTCGAGCCGGAGCTCGTCGCCGGCCTCTATGAACGCATTTGGCAGGAGCGCACGGTCGTCAAGTTGGCGAATGTTTCACCGTTGATCGTGAAGACGGTCCTGGCGGTCGAAGACGAACGTTTTTTTAGCCACCATGGAGTCGATCCGATCGGTCTGACGCGGGCGATGTGGGTGAACCTGCGCAGCATGAGCTTACAACAGGGCGGCAGCACGCTGACTCAGCAGTTGATCAAAAACTTTTTCTTGAGCGATGAGCGGACCCTGAGCCGCAAGATACCGGAAGTGCTCATGGCGTTGATCGCGGAGCGCAAATATTCCAAAGAGACGATTTTGGAAAATTATCTCAACGAAATTTACTTGGGCCAAAAAGGCTCACAAGGAATATTCGGCGTGTGGGAGGCGGCGCAGTTCTATTTTGCCAAGCCTCTCACCGATCTGACGGTGGGAGAGACGGCGCTTCTGGCGGGACTGATTCGCGCGCCGAACCGGTTGTCGCCGTACCGCAACGCCGATCTCGCGACCAGACGGCGCAATGTCGTATTGGCCAAGTTGCTCGATGACCGCATTATCACGCGCAAGCAGTACGATACGGCGCTGCGCGAAAAGCTGCCCCAGCGTGCTTTGATCAAGGTTACCAACGACGCGCCGTTCTACGTCGATTATCTCAGGCGCGAACTGGACGAAAATTATTCCAGTGCCGTGCAAAACAAAGAAGGCCTGCGGATTTTTAGCAGCCTCGACTTGCAGCTGCAAAAAATCGCCGAGCGTTCTTTGGTGGAAGGCCTAAAGAAGCTCGAGGCGGCTCACCCATCGCTGCGACGCAAGGGCGGCGAGGAAGGCCTCGAAGGAGCCATGATCGTGTTGCGGCCGCAAACAGGTGAAATCAAAGCGATGGTGGGCGGGAGAAATTATCAGAAGTCGCAATTCAATCGGGTGTTTCAGGCGAAACGCCAACCGGGCTCGGTTTTCAAACCATTTGTCTACCTCGCCGCGTTGATGTACGGCGGCCAGAGCGGAACTCAATACACTGCGGACACCGTGTTGAATGACAGTCAGTTTACCTGGAGCTATGACGGCCAGAATTGGCAGCCGACCAACTACAATAACGAGTATTTCGGCGCCGTGACTTTTCGCCGCGCTTTGGAAAGCTCGCTCAATTCCGCCACCGGGCGTTTGGCGCAAGACGTGGGCGTTCGGCGCGTGCGCGATGTCGCGCATCGCCTAGGAATTCAAAGCTCGCTGCCGGCGGTGCCGTCTCTCGCGCTCGGCTCGGCCGAGGTCACGCCGTTGGAAGTGGCCGTGGCGTTTTCCACTTTGGCGAACGGCGGCGTGCGGACGCGACCGCTGGCGGTCAAGCA
>Ga0184640_10000305_pt1 | contig 12502 bp, 11 predicted proteins | sample PLM31_200_b2_FD_133161 | JGI IMG/M metagenome (GOLD analysis project Ga0184640, IMG submission 133161) | Groundwater sediment microbial communities from an aquifer in East River, Colorado, USA - PLM3-1_200_b2 | ecosystem: Environmental > Terrestrial > Soil > Riparian zone | place: USA: East...
GGTTTTATCGGCGTCTTCGGTATTGCCGCTAGAAACGGCATTATCTTGGTGAGCCGCTACCGCCAGCTTCGGGCTGAGGGGAAATCGAGAGAGGAAGTAGTGGTAGAAGGATCGAAAGAGAGATTGGCCCCTGTTCTCATGACCGCGGCCGCAGCAGCCCTGGGCCTTCTGCCGCTCCTCTTCGGTGACATCGCGGGTAAAGAGCTGGAGCGCCCCATGGCCCATGTGATTCTCGGGGGACTTTTTACCTCGACGTTTCTCAACATGATCGTCGTGCCGGTCCTTTACCTGAAATACGGCTGGGAGAGTGAGGAGGTCTTCGTGCGGCAGCTCGCCGTCGAACGCGGGGAGCTATTGGGTGTGACCGAGGAGTAAAAAATGAAGATGATGAAAGGAGGCATTCATTTTATGTTCTCAAAAGCACTCTTTGGCTTAATTTTTGCCTTTTCTATCGCGTTTTCCAGTTGGGCCTTTGCCGATCCGGTCTCAAAGGGCCATAAGACACCCCACGGTGGAATTCTTCAGGAGGCTGAAGGGATGCATGCAGAATTCCTGATCGACAAAAACGGCCAGCCGAAACTTTACTTATACGATAAGGCAATGAAACCTTTAGGGCGCGGGGACTTGTTAGTCAAACTGACGGTCAAGGGTCATGAAGCTGTCCAGCACGAGCGAGATCTAAAAATATCGGGCAATCCCAGGGAATGCACGCTCTTCAAAGGGGAGCCTGTCAAAGGGCTGGCCGACTGGGACCAGGCAGCCGTGAGCCTTAAGATTAAAGACCGTTGGACCCACATCCGGTTTTCTCACCATTGACGGGACAGGGGCACTTGCATCATGCTTAGTGGAACGTAGGAGGTGCGGTTGAAGGGCATAGGGCCGGAGCTGTCCCAGATGGCGGGCATGCATCCGGTTGAGTTTCTGGCCGAGTCGATCATCAATCCCAATGCGGTGATCGACCCGGAGGATAAAGAGAAGGGCTATGTCGGGGAGGATGGCAGGTCCAAGATGCCGGACTACAGCGATGTGCTCACTGTCAGGCAGGTCGCCGACCTGGCCGCTTATCTCGATTCCCTCAAAGAAAAAGGACACGCCGGCCGCTGAAGACGTTTTCTACCAGGCCTCGTGCATGACCTTTGAAAGGAGCTGATAGGTCTCCTGGTTGTGGATACCGATTTTTCTAAGGTAGCCACTGCAAAGGCAGCGGAAGAAGGCCTCTGCGGCTTGAGCTACGATCATCCCCTGGCCGTTGAGGGTCCTGTGTCCGCTCAGCCGGCCGTGGCGCAGGAAGACGGTTTCGGCCGGGAAATAGATCATGTCGTAGAAGCCTACGTGGAGCGGGATGGTAAGAGCGAGGCTCCATGAAGCGCGGTTATTGGCCTCGATGTCCGCAAGCGAGGCGCTCAACCAGTTACGATAAAATTCGGGCTTGCCATACTCGGATGCAGGGAGAGTGGCCGGGCTGGCGGGGGCCAGGGCCGAGTAAGGCTCAAGGCCGGTAACCCTGCCATCGGCACTCTTCCGCATACCCCCCTGGCCTTTAGTTGAGCCGTTGATGATCAGATTCACCCGAGGCGCCCAGTTGCGAACCTCGTCCTCTTTGAGGGCCCTGGCGTGGCCCCCGGCCTTCTCGATTTCTTCGGCTAAGGAGCGGGCCGGCCCTGGCGTCCGGTTGCAGATGAGGAGCTTCCCGTTTGCCAGGGCTGGGGCGAGGGTGAAGGCGACTGCCCGGGCGGCGCCGCCGGCGCCGATGAGCAGCACATCCATGCCCTTGAGGGATTTTGCCAGAGGCCTCTCCTCTCCTGGTTGGGGCCGGGTGATGCTTTCGAGGCAACCCTTCCCATCGGTATTATAGCCGACCAACCGGCCGTCCTCCGTGCGGGCTATGGTGTTAACCGCTCCGATCTTTTTTGCCTCTTCGTCCAGGCTATCCAGGTACGCCATAATTTTGACCTTGTAGGGAATGGTCACATTGACCCCAATCACCCGGTCGGATCTCTTCAGCGCCTGAATCAGCTCGGGCAACCGGGACTCCTCTACGTCCAGGGGCAGATAGATGGCATTCACGTCGAGAACGCGAAAGGCTGCGTTCCAGAGGGCAGGGCTCTTGGAGTAGCGGGAAGGGCTGTCGCCGATGATCCCGGCAAGCCGTCTTTTTCCTATGGGCTCTCGATCCAGGGCGTTGCGGATGCAGGCCTGGATGGCTTCCATGTCGTCTGTCGGGGCCACGAAAAGAGATTGTGATCGGTGGGCAGTCAACAGTCAACAGCCGATAGCCCTCGATTCACTGCTTACCGTTCACGGCTCACTGATTAATGGAGAGGTTTGATCACCATCTTGTCGCCGGAAAAGCCGAGGAGGGATCGCTTCTCGTTGACTACGGTCTCCAGGACCACCTCCCGCTCCCAGAGCTGGTGCAGGTACTTTAAGGTCTTCTCAGCGTATTCCAATTGAAGGTCCCTCCCGTCGTGGGAGTGTTTTAAGAGGAGGGCGCGGTTGTGGTGATAATCCGCGTCCTCGATCTTGATCACCGGAACCGTCCCCATCCCCACGTTGTGGATCAGGGTCTCCTTGATCTCGCGCCAGTTCTCCTTGTCGGCGACCCGGCTGATCACCCTTTCGTTGCCCCGGGCCTGGTGCTCGAAGAGATTGAGCTCGCGCATCAGCTCCTCGGTGAGGTAGCGGCGGAGAAAAGAGGTGTCGCGCTCGACTTCACGCACTTCAAAGATCTTCTCCCTCCCTCCTTTTTTCCTTGGGCCGTACTCTTTCTCCTCTTCTTGTGTGGGGTGGTCCCAGCGCCTTTCGATATCCTCCCAGATCTTGATTCCCAGGTGGTAGGGATTGATCGTCCCAGGGGCGGGGCTCAGGACCTGGCTGTGCCGGACCATGAACTCCACCCTCATGCCTTGGGGCAGATCCAGGGCCTCCACAATGCGCTTGTGCCACAGGCTGGCCCAGCCCTCGTTCATGAGCTTGGTCTCCATCTGGGGGATAAAATACTGCGCGGCCTCGTGCACTATGGTGAGGAGGTCCTTTTCCCAATCGCTGAGATGCGGGTTGTGGTCGCGGATGAAGATCAGGATATCTTCTTCCGGATAGAGGGGGACTTTGGTCAGGTCCGGCGCGGCATACTCGCGGCGCCGATGGATGGACTGGAAGGGATCGGCCGACGGCTGGGATTCTTCCAGGCGGCGCTCCTGTTCTTCCGCCGGAGTCTGTTTCCGGATCGCCAGATTGCGCCGGCACTGGACCGCGAGGGCGTGGGCAGCGTCTAAGAGACGCTCCACCTTTTCCAGGCCGATGCTGGGATCCTCCACGTATCTTCGCACCCGATCGGCGTGGGTCTTGAAGGTCTCCAGAGTGAGATCAGGACGAGTGGACTGGAAGGTGAAGTTGTTTTTGAAAAAGTCATTGTGCCCGTAGACGTGCGCGATCGTGAGCGCCTGGAGGAGAAGCGTGTTGTCACGCATCAGGTAGGCGATGCACGGGTTGGAGTTGATGACCATTTCATAGGGCAGTCCGCCGACGCCGTAGTCGTAGAGGGTTTTGAGCTTCTCATAGCCCTTGCCGTAGGACCAGTGGGGATAATGGGAGGGCATGCCGGAGTAGGCCATGTACCCGAGCATCTGCTCATGGTCGCAGATCTCAAATTCCTGAGGATAGGTGTCGAGGCCGTGTTGCCGCGCCAGCGTGAGGATGCGTTCGCTCCAGCCCTCCAGCTCCCTGATCGTGTATGAGGCAGACATGGCTCTGTAGGGTCAGGCCACTTCCTCCCGGGCGCGATCCTTGGAGAGAAGGGCCTTGAAAGAGGGCCAGATATCCTCCTTGCGCTGGATCTGGACGGTGTGGAAATTGTCCGCATGGAGCTGGGAGAAGAACTGGATCATGCTGTTGCCGTAATAGCCGGAGCCCAGGGGCTTGATCTCTCCATAACCCAACAGGTTAGCCACTTCGGCGATCTGCCTGGCGGCCTGGAGGGCGGCGGCGTTGTCGGATTCGAAGTTGTCCCCATCCGAGCAGTGAAAGACATAGATGTTCCACAGGGAGGGGTGGTAGCGCTGGTGGAGGATATCGAGGGCCTTGTGGTACCCCGAAGAGATCAAAGTCCCGCCGGACTCTCCTTTGTGGAAGAACTCTTCTTCGCTGACCTCGCGGGCCTCGGTGTGGTGCGCGATGAAGACGATCTCTACATTCTGGTATTTGGTGCAGAGGAAGCTATGGAGGAGGAAAAAGAAGCTCCGCGCCAGATATTTTTTCATGGTGTCCATAGAGCCGGAGGTGTCCATGATGCAGAGGACGACGGCGTTGGACTCGCGCCGGATATCCGTCACCTGGTGGCGGTAGGTGAGGTCGTCTTTGTGGAAGGGAAAGCGGCGCGGCTCAAAGGAGATGATCTCCCCGCGCAGGGTAGCCTTCTTGCGCTTGACCCGGGAGCGGACCGTGCGTTTCTTGTCGAGTCGAATGCGCACCCCTTTTTTGCGGTATCCCCGGCGTCGGTAGTGCCGCTCCAGCTCGATCTCCCGGAGCTGCTTCCTGGCGAGGTCCGGCAGCTCCAGATCTTCGAACATGATGTGGATGAGCTCTTCCAGGGTGATGTCGGTTTCGTAGTAGTCGATGCCGGGCTGGTTCCCGGCCTGCTGCTGACCCTGTCCCGGCCCCTTTCCCTTGCCGATCACCTGCCCGGGTTGCACCTCTTCTCCGGCCCCCTGGCCGACCCCGGGTACGTTTTCCCCATAGACGAAGCGGTACTCTTTGACCCCGCGGATGGGGACCTTGACGATGCGGTCGCGATCTTTGCCGATAATGGACTCTTCGGCGACGATCTCGGCGATGTTCTCCCGGATGGCCTCGCGCACCTTCTGGCGGTGGCGCAGGCGGTCGCCAGCGCTGCGGTCGCTGCGCTCGGCTGAAGAGGAATGATAGGGACGGAAGATCGCCTCCATAATCAGTGAATAGCAAATAGTAAATAGCGAATAGTCAGGAAGGCCGGGTTGGGACCATTCACCATTCGCTATTCACTTTTCACTCATCAGTCTTTCCACAGGTTGTTGGCAGCATACTTCAAAATGACATCGACACAGTTCGGGCAGTAGCCGTTGTCCAGGAGGTTTTTCACCATCGCGTTGTATTTCTCGCTCTGCTCCTCGTCCCGGGTCCTGGCCTTGGTGATGATGCGGCTCAGGTCGCGCACCGAGGTCATGAGTTTTTTCTCAATCGCCTCTTTCATGGGCTCATAGCTGCGATAGTCGATCTTTTCTCCTCTCCGGTTCGCCGCCCAGAGGTAGGCGATGACCTCCTGGCGGAAGCCATCGGCCGCTGAACCGATGATGGCGATCTGCTCTTCTATAGATTTCATGAAGCCTTCGTCAGGCGCGAGCTCTTCCTTGGTGTTGTGGTCTTTGACCTTGCCCTTGTTCACGTAGGCCTCGGCATGATCCAGATAATTCTGGAATAGGGCCTCGGCCTGCTCCTGATAGGAATAGACAAAGGCCCGGGTGATCTCTTTTTCCAGGTTCTCGAGGTATTCCTTGTGCAGGGTGTCCTGGAGAAATTCGAGGTGTTGCTTGCGGGTGTCATCGGGGAAATCGGCCTCCTTGACCATGTTGATCAAGGCCTCCCGGACATTGATGGGGTTGATGCATTTTCCCGCCGCGTTGTCCGACAGCGCATTGTCCAGCGCCTTCATGATAAAGCGGGTGGAGATCCCGGTCATCCCCTCGCGCTTGACCGCCTCGCGCAGCTCCTGGACATCGACCTTCTTGGTCCGCCCCTTCTCTACCACCTCTTCTCCGTTGTAGAGCTTGAGCTTGGTCATCAGATCGCATTTGTTGGTGGGCTCCAGCCGGGAGAGAATGGCAAACATGCATGCGATCTCCAGGGTATGGGGGGCCACATGGGCGTGAAAGTCGGAATGGCGGATGATCTTCTGGTAGATCTTTACCTCTTCCGAGAGCCTGAGGTTGTAGGGGACCTTGACCACGACGATCCGGTCCAGGATCGCCTCGTTGGTATGGTCGGCCTTGAACTTCTGCCACTCTGCTTCGTTGGAATGGGCCATGATGACCGTATCCACATAGACCAGGCCATGCCGCCCCGGGGCCGGGATCACCTTCTCCTGGGTGGCGGTGATGATGCAGTGGAGATATTCGATCTCGTTCTTGAAGACCTCGATGAACTCTACCATCCCCCGGTTGCCGATATTGAGGGCGCCGTTGAGCTCCAGGACCCGCGGATCGCCCTCCGAGTAGAGGTCGAGCTTGGAGATATCCTCGCTCCCGATGAGGACCGAGGTATCCTGATTGTTGGGGTCCACCGGAGGGACGACCCCGATCCCGACCCGGGCGCGTTTTGAGAACTCCCTGGTGTAGACCGGGACCTCCTCGTAGCGGCCGTTGAACTCCTGCTTGAGGCGGTAGCGGCAGACCGAGCACAGCTCACCTTCGATTTGCACCCCGAGCATCTTTTCAAATTCCTTGCGCAGGTGGCGCGGGATGAGATGGAGGGGCTCTTCAAACATAGGGCAGCCCTCGATCGCGTAAATCGGATCGCTCTCTTCCAGCCCGCGATGGATCTTCTCGAGGAGGGAGCTTTTTCCGGAACCCACCGGGCCCATGAGGTACAGGACCTGGCGGCTCTCTTCTCCCTTCAAGGAGGCGGCGTGGAAGTAGCGGACGATCTGGGCGATGGCCTTCTCGATGCCGAAGAATTCGTCGGCAAAGAAATCGTAAACCTTGATCGATTCGTCTTTGTAGAGTTTCTTGATGTGCGGGTCATCCGTATCCTGGATGCCCTTGACCCCAACTTTCAAGATGAGGTCGTAAATGCGGGCGTGCGCCAGCTTGGCGATCGAGGGGTCCTCCTTGACCTTTTCCAGATAGTCCAGGAGGGTTCCGTGCCACTCCTTTACAGGACGGGAATCCCGGTCCTTGCGGATGATCTTTTCAAATTCTTTATTGTGCTCCATTCCAATGGCTCCTCCTTTGGGAGTTGATGCTGCCTGTTGGAAACTGAGGATGGATTTTTGAGTAAGGATGGATTCCGCTGCGCCAGGGGGGCGACCTTTGCTTTACCCATGAGAGGTCTGAGATACACCTTATTGGGCCCTCTTGGTCTCCTTTAGGTCATTGGGGTTATCCAGGTACCTACCATTGAACCGCTATTTTGATCTAAAGTCAAGAAAATTTATTTGTTTTCCTGGCCTGGTCGCTGCCTGGACCCGGCGCGCCGCTGTTTTTGGGGGATAGGGGTCGGACCTTTATTGTTTAATTGGGGTGTTGGCGCCTCCCCCAGAGGAGGTGGGGGGGATGGGGGCCTGAGGGTGGAGGGCTGGGGCTGACAGGCGGGGCGGGTCGCGGGCCTATTTTAGGCAGCGCTGCATCAGTTGGTCCAGGAGGTCAACAGCCAGGGTGAGCTCCTCCCTGGTGGTCTCGAAGGAAGGGGATAGGGTGAAGACATTTTTGTGGTATCCCCCAACGTTGAGAATCAACCCGTAGTTTTTTCCGTTTTTCTTCAGGTCCCCTTTCAACGCCTCCTGGAAGATCCGCTGGGCCAGCTCCGGGTTGGGCGTGAAGCCATCCTCCTGGCACAGCTCGATTCGGAGGGCCAGGCCGAGTCCGTCCACGTCTCCCATAATCTTGGGGTACTTTTTCTGCAGATCCTTGAGTTGGGCCAGGAAGTATTGGCCTTTTTCGGTGACCTTTCTCTCGTAGTCCTTCTCCTCCAGGAGCTTGAGCACTTCCAGGGCCAGGGCTGTTCCCTGCGGATTCGCCGCGTACGTAGAGTGGGTCGAGCCCGGAGGGAAGGTCTTGGGGTTGATGATTTCTTCCGTGGCCCAGACCCCGGATAGAGGGTTCAGGCCGTTGGTCAGGGCCTTGCCAAAGATAACGATATCCGGGACGATGTCGAGGTGCTCGATGGCCCAGAACTTCCCCGTGCGGAAGAAACCCATCTGGACCTCGTCATCCACGAGCAGGATCTTGCGCTCCTCAAGGATCTTTTTCAGTCCTACGAAATACTCCTTGGGAGGGATCACGTAGCCTCCGGTCCCCTGGACCGGCTCCATGTACAGGGCGCCAAACTCGCACTCCCCGGCCTTAGAGTCCCAAACCGAGTAGTATTCCGTATCAAAGAGCTTCTCGAATTGCTTGAGGCAATAAAGGCCGCAGCTCTCCCGCTTCATCCCGTAGAAGCAGCGGAAACAGTAGGGGTAGGGGACAAAATGGGCCCGGTCGCCGAAGTGGCCATAGCGCCGGCGGTAGCGATAGCTGGAGGTAATCGCGGTCGCCCCGAGGGTCCGGCCGTGGTAGCCCCCCATGAAGGCAAAGCCGGAGTTCTTACCGGTGGAGTTGCGCACCAGCTTGATAGCATCCTCTACAGCTCCAGAGCCGCCAATATTGAGGTGAATCCGTCCTTTTTTGTGAAAGATCTTCTCGCACAGTTGGGCGAGGCGGGCCGAGAGCTCGACTCTTTCTGAATGGAGATAATGGCTGCCGAGCTGGGGGAGCCGATCTAGCTGTTCTTTGAGGGTTTGGTTGAGTCGCTGGTTGCGGTAACCGAAGCCCGCTGTGGCCGAGGCCATCTGGAGATCGAGGTAAGGAGTGCCCGAGGGGTCGTAGAGAAAGCAACCCTCACAGCTCTCAAAGATCTTGGGTGTCGCGCCCGAGTGCACCGCGTCGCCCCAAGAACAGTAGTCTGCCTCCAGTTGCAAGAGCTCCCTTTCAGTCATCGTCTTCCTCCCGGAATCTTGATCGAAAGGCGTCAAGGATCTGAATCACATCACGAAAATCATCGAAGGCCTGGCAGCTCATGCCTTCTCTCTGACAGAATTGCCTGAGCGCGCCCTTGGCCAGCACCAGATCTGCGCTCTGGGCGAGGAGGAAATCGGATACCCCATCTCCGATGACGATGCTCTTGTCGGCGCTGGCCTTTAACTGCTCAAAAAGCCCGGGCTTGCAGGTAGCACAGCCATGAGCGCATCCCTGCGGGAAGTAGGGGAAAGAGATGACCGCCTCCTCCCCTCTCAAGGTCAGGCTGCAGGCGAAGACCGGGATCTCTTTCGGCACGCCGTTCCACGCAGCCAGGGAACGCTTCAAGATCCTCTCGATCCAGTAGTCAAACCCATCGCTTAAGATATAGAGAGAGTCGCCCTTCTCCGTGCACTGCGATGCAAAGTCGGCGAAGGAGGCATCGACCTCAATCGTGTCGATGAAGTCATCCAGATCCCTTTGCCGCACGGTTATGAGCGGCATCTGCTTTTCCAACACCGCGCGCGCGCTCAGCCCTCCTGCGAGCCATTCTTCCTGGATCTCACGCCATGAGGGGTGGGCGAATCTCTCCAGCACAGTGTCAGTGATATTCACCCGGGTGATGGTTTCATCGAAGTCGCAGAAGAGGCCAAGTTTCATGGTTAAATTTTCATTGCTCATATCAGGATATTGCTCCGGTGTAAAGACGCGAGCAGCCTCCCACCAGGCGAATCCTTTTTATGCTGGGCTGTATCTTAAAAGATATACCCCTTCTTTCTTGCCGGCCTCTGCATGAAGTCGTTCGCCATAGATTCTCCCGGTATTTTAGATTGTTACTCGATATGAAGAGGTTTCCCCCGTAATGGCATAGCATTTGCTGCCCGGTAAGCAATGACTGGAGGGGTAGAAATCGGGATAGGGCACCTCGGGTGCCGGGGTCGGACCTTTAATTTTTCCCTTGACACCTGTCCGGCAGTTGCGCTATAAAGCCCCTTTTGGTGAGTCGAGGAGAGATTTTATGGCCCGGCCGCTGAGACTTCAGTTCGACGGTGCCCTCTATCACCTGACGGTTAGCGGCATCAACCGGCAGCCCCTCTTTAGGGACAACCAGGACAGGCGGCGCTATCTGGAGCTCCTGAGTCGCTATCGGGATCGGTATGAATTCAGACTCTATGCCTACGTTCTGATGAACCATGATGCCCATCTCCTGCTCGAGACCCCCAGAGGCAATATCGGCAAGATGATGCAATGCCTGGGGACGAGTTATACGTCGTACTTCAATCGCCGGCACAAAAGGAGAGGGGCTGTCTTCGGGGGACGATATAAGAGCTATCTGGTTGATAAGGAGAGTTGTCTTCCAGAGGTCACCCGTTATATTCATAGGGGGCACCTCAAGTCTGGTTTAAAGAGAGACTATCCCTGGAGCAGTTACCGTATTTATCTCGGAAGGAAAGTATCGGGTCTGATAGAGACCGAACCGGTTCTGAGCCGCTTTAGTCGTTCGGTTAGGGGGCAGCGCAGACGTTATCAGGAGTTTGTGGAAAAGAATAATAATGTCAGGGAAGACGCTTATCCCCCTAAGGCGAATTCGCAACAGCTGGCAGGCTTTCGACCTCAAAGTTCAAAGGAGGAAGAGGCGCCTTTGAGAAAAGCGGAGCGGATTCTGCACGAGGTCAGCCTCTCCTTAGCTCCTAATGAAGATAAAGATTTGCGCCCGAGAAGACGAGGGGCTCTGGCCAGGCATGTGGCCATGTACCTTATTCGGAGGCAGACATCTCTCCCCTTGCGTTCTATTGGAGAGCTACTCGGAGTTAAGGCGCCGGCGGTGGCCCTGGCCATAGAGAAGATAGAGCAGTTGTTGAAACAGCAGGATTTTCCTGACGAACTAAAGGGCTTGTTGACAAGCGACCATCTCCCTCCTTCCAACAAGGTAGGGGAGTATGCCTCTCCTCAGACGGAATGAGCCATGGGCGAAGAGCTACTGGAAGCGAGAGCTGGACTTCGCTGGTATCCCCTTCAGACGAAGCCAAGGAAGGAGACCTATGTCGAGAAGAGACTCCAGGCTCTGAAGCTGGAAGTCTTTCTTCCCTGGCTGCGCTCACGGCGCCGGATAGGGAGTCGGCATCAGTGGGCATTGATGCCGCTTTTTCCGGGCTATATCTTCTGTCGCCTCGATCTCGCCCTTTCGGGGAAGAGCGCCCGGTATGCTCCAGGAGTAAGGGACTTCGTCAAGTTTGGCAGTCGGATCGCTCAGGTCGAGGAGGAGGTTGTTCAGACCTTACGCGACCGTTGCCCTGATGGAGTGGCTCAGATCCAGGCGCGGACTTATAGAATTGGAGAGTCGGTCAGGATCCAGGAAGGTCCGTTCTCCGGTCTCGAGGCGATTTTTGAGCGCGAGATGAAGGGAAACGAGCGCGTGGCCGTTCTGCTCGAGCTTCTGGGCCGAAGGACGCGGGTGGTCCTTTCGAGCGAGATGATCTCTAGAGCTTGAGAGCTAAGAGTCGAGAGCTGAAAGCTTAGCAAAAGTAGATTTAGCCCTCAGCACTGAGTTCTTACCGCTCAGCGGAGGCCGCCGAGGCTTTCCGCGTGGCGGCTAAAATCAATGGCCCTCTTTTCTCAAGGGTGGAAAAAGGCGCTGCAGCCTTGCGGCTATGCAGAGATGGCGGAAGCCTAACTGCTTACTTATTTGCCAGGATCGAACAAGCTTCTGCTTCTACCAGCCGTTCATCAGCAGTGACCAAGGTCAGATCATAAACGATTGCTGTTGCAGCCAGGAATCGATCGACAGGATCCTGATGAGGAAGATCAATAGCGCGGCTCCGGATGGCAACTTCATTATTCAGCGTCGCTTCTTTGAAGGGGGTCGCTTTCAAGGTAGTGCGTATCCAGGTTGAAGGGTCGGGGTTCAAGATAACTCGACCTTTTTCGGCAAGGACGAGTACTTCCCAAAGGCTCATGGGAGAAAGCCAGATCTCATTCGAGAGATTTTCCAGTTCGGTTGCTACCTGCTTAGTGAGTCGCTCAGGTTCCAGAAGACTCCAGAGAAAGATGTGGCTGTCTAAGAGAAGCTTCATGGTTCGATGTTCGGCTTTATAGCCTTCTGGCCGACCAGCCGACTGGCTCATCCGAGAGATGAAATAGACCAAACGACGAGAGAGACCGGACGACTAGACGACTATCTGGTGGCTTCCCAATCGCTCTGGTTGGTTGCTGGAGAAACGATATCGCCCATGATTTTTCCAGTGGACTGAAAAGATCCAAGCCAGGAGGCAGGTTTTTTTGGCGGCGGAGGGGGGACAACCTGGGCGATGGGCTCTCCCTTGCGGGTTACAAGAATCGGCTGCCCTGTCCGTTTGACTTTTTTTAACAAAGCCAGGCATGTCGCCTTGAACTTGGATATGCTCACTTCTTCTATCATGAAGCTAACCTCCATAATTTTTTGCATCCCCTGGGTTGCTTAAGATACCTTGTGTATCATAGTCAGTGACCATGGTCAACGGGTCCGAATTTAAGATGAAAATCGCAGATATGACCGAAGATCAGGGAATGCAAAGGGCCAATTAAAAACAGAAGCGAACTGAAGCTTCGTCAAATCTTTGGAAGCATTTCACTGTGGATTAACCGGAGCGAGTCTATTTCTTGGTTCAGAAGGTCGTGGGGAAAGAGAAGATCATCCAAACTCTACTGAACCGTTGTCCCAATGGAGTAGCCCAGATCCAACCCCGGCCCTATAGAGTCGGTGAGCCCGTCAGGATCAA
>Ga0184640_10000306_pt1 | contig 12496 bp, 17 predicted proteins | sample PLM31_200_b2_FD_133161 | JGI IMG/M metagenome (GOLD analysis project Ga0184640, IMG submission 133161) | Groundwater sediment microbial communities from an aquifer in East River, Colorado, USA - PLM3-1_200_b2 | ecosystem: Environmental > Terrestrial > Soil > Riparian zone | place: USA: East...
AGATAAGGCTGGACATCGCCCGGCAGCTTAGGGTAAGAAAGGGTCAAACGAGCTGGGAGTAAGAGGGGTCAAAAGTGACAACTTTTTCTTTTTGGCTTCTGTCAGGCGGGGCGTGAGACTCTTGAATCTGAAAGATTGTATAGATTGAAAGGCACGACCCCAAAGGTACCCCACGAGCAGGAAGCTCTTTTTCGGCTTCACGTCGCGACGGCGGTCGCTCGCTACGCCATACACAAAGCCCGCACGACAAGTACACCGCTATAACGAATGATTGCGGATATCTAACGGATTGTTTCAAAGAAATAAAAAGGTGGTTCCTGCGATCAAAGGTTACTGTAGCGAAAGATGTGATCCCGAATCCGCTCACGTCATATATTGAATAGACTACTGAAGTCTAACTGTTCTGGAGGCTCTTTAGGCTCAATCGCTTTATCGTATGCTCTGGACATTAGAGCAGGGGCCACAGGATGGTCGGTTGCGTGAATCATATAGTACATAATGTTTCCACCATGTTTACGTCTAAAAATCGGCCAGGCTAATGCATATTGATATCCAAGCTCCTTCTTAAAACGCTGTACGAAGGACTCCTTTCGCTCATCCGGTTTCATCTTGCGCCATTCTCTCCATCCATGTCCGCCCCACCATCTATCCAGGACATCCGTCTTCTTTTGAGCGTATAGGGCTCGGTCAAGCCAGAAATAGGGGAAAAAATAGAATAGCTCAATTTTGTGTCCGTTGGTTTTATAATTCGCTAACCGTTGCAGTGTAGACCAATGACACTCGAAAGTTCGCTGATCTAGGAGGCAGAAGGTAGCCTCTTTTTGGCCAATTACGCCTGTTGAAAGGAGATCACGGATGACCAGGACATTGAAGTCGCCTTGAAATACTTGGATATTAAGGTCCTGATGGGTGTGCTTAAGGGCACGCAGCCTGTTACATAGTCTCCTGTTTTTCTCAAAAAGATATAAGTGCCTTAGCCACTGCGGCTTGAGTTCTGTCACCAGCTTCGCAGCCCACATCTGTGGCTTGTTTGGTTTCTGGGGTCCAGCAAATCCGTCAATATAGGTCCCGTGCTTTGTCACCATCAGGAAATAAAAGAGATAGCGCTCAATGAGTTTTGCTTTGTTCTCTGTCCAGATCGGGTGCTCTAGGGGTTTAAATGACTTTGGGGGTGGGGCGGTAGGAGGGAGGTCTTGGAATAACTTTTCTTGTTTTTCGTTTGCTTCTTTTCTACGCTTTGGCATTATCTAAATACCTAACGACCTTGTCGCGGGGTGCGTTAAAGGCATCTCGTCGTAAGTCCGACCGTTTAGCTTTCTGCCGTTTCTCGTCTTATGGACGCCGCCCCATTGCTTAAAAAAGAAAGCAACGTTTGCTTTGGCACATTGATCTTTAATTGATAGTACCCAATCCTTGTGCATGGGTCTTGCTTTTGGTCCGCTTTCCCCTCCAACAATGACCCAATGAATTCCGCGAAGATCCAAGCGGCCAAGATCTTCCAACAGAGGTTCGATCGACAAGAAGCGAACCTTAACCGGCGTTTCTCGTAGATCATCAATACGGGGTATTCCGTATCGCTTATCCTCGACGCTGACTCCCCACCAGATATGTTCCAATTGGGAAACGAATTTGAGAGGACCACAAAGAAGCTCTCGCATCCGATGGGACCGCTTTGTCAACACTTGGAATGTGTGCCAGTTTGCTTCCTGCATGATACGAGCGATACGGAGAACGTAGTTGTTCGGCACATCCTCCTGGAACAGATCGCTCATAGAATTTACAAAAATATTCCTTGGGTGCTTCCAGCGGAGGGGTTCGGTAAGCTTGTTCGGAACAAGCCGCAGATCAAAGCCCCGTTCGTAGGGATGACCACGGACCCCTCTAAAGCGTTCCGCAAAGGCCTCCGCATAGCAGTTCTTGCATCCGGGGCTGATTTTAGTGCAGCCGCGGACGGGGTTCCAAGTAGCATCGGTCCATTCGATTTTAGAGCGGTCACTCATAGCAGCCTCTTTAGCTCTGAGTGAGATTTACGGGACTTCTAGTAAAATTTCAAGCGCTAATGATCGGAACTTCCTTTTGAGGGTCAGCTACTGAGAACTCAAAATCGCCCCGCCAGCCCAGGTTTGAGAACCTCAGCAGCTATCAGAGAAAGCGCACTGGCCCCTTGAGGAAAGCTGGCTCACCAGGGGCGCAAGCGGCGGGCCGCCAACTCTAATGTCTGAAATGCCCCATGCCAGTGAAAACCATGGCCATGCCGTGCTCGTTGGCCGCGGCGATGACCTTCTCGTCCCTGATCGATCTCCCAGGCTGAATGACTGCCTTGGCCCCCGCCTTTGCCGCCTCATCGACACCGTCGCGAAACGGATAGAGGCTAGAGTTTGTCGAACTCCTCAGAGGATAACCCTGCCTGTTCGATGACGATGGCTCTCAATGTTCCGAGCGGAATGTCGCGACCGCCGTGGACGTGCACCGACGTTAGTCTGCCTGTCCGGGGATGTTTAAGGTAATAGGGGTCTTTGACCCAGTCTTTACCTCTAAGGAGAGAGACAAAAAGACTCCTCCCTTGTCCGTTTTGTCGCTTGGTGGAATTTCTTTCCCTTCATCCAGCAGAACCTCGATGAGGCCGCTTGCCAACTCTCTAAGATTGGCGAGCGCTTCTTCTGCAGTCGCGCCAAAATCGGCAGTATGATTCAAGGCAGGAAGCTTGGCAGTAACCTGTTTAGTCTTGGGATCTGTTTCAAATTCTACCTTATACGTGCGCTGTAACATGTGTGAAAAGAATATTCGCTTGGGCAACTAATGTCAATCTGGCCTGAGACCGTAAGCATTAATGTCTAAAATGCCTGACGCCAGTGAAGACCATGGCCATGCCGTGCTCGTTGGCCGCGGCGATGACCTCGTTATCCCGGATGGAGCCCCCGGGTTGAATGACTGCCTTGGCGCCTGCCTTTGCCGCTTCATCGACACCATCGCGGAAAGGATAGAATCCGTCCGAAGCGACCGCGGAGCCCTTGAGGTCGAGGCCGTTGGCCTGGGCGCGCATCACCGCCAGCTTGGCCGAATCGACCCGGCTCATCTGACCGGCGCCAATGCCCAGGATCTGATCGGCTGCGGCGAAGACAATGGCGTTGGACTTCACGTGGCGGCATACGCGCCAGGCAAAGTCCAGGGCCTCATATTCTTTATCGGTCGGCCTGCGCTCTGTCACTACCTTGCAGTTCCTGACATCGACCGAGGTTTGGTCCCATTCCTGGACCAAAAGACCGCCTTTCACCCGGCGCAGGTCGTAGCCCCCCTGGCCTTTTTGTCCCATATCGACTTCGAGGAGGCGCAGATTCTGATGCCGCTTGGCAGAGAGGATCTTTCTGGCTTCAGGAGCAAAAGAGGGAGCGAGGACGATCTCTAAAAAGATCTCTTTAAGCTCGCTGGCGGTCTCTTCATCTACCGGCCGATTGAAAGCGACGATACCCCCGAAGATCGAGACCGGGTCCGAGGCGCGCGCCTTGCGGAAGGCGTCGGCCAGAGATCTCTTGGAGAGCGCCGCCCCGCAGGGGTTGGTGTGTTTTATGACCACGGCCGCAGTCTCGGAAAACTCCAGTACTGCTGCCAGGGCTGCGTCCGCATCCAGGATATTGTTAAAGGAAAGCTCTTTTCCCTGGATCTGTTTGGCCCGGGCGATGGAAGGGCCGGAGTCCGCGCCGCTGGAATAGAAGGCGGCGTGCTGCTGGGGATTCTCGCCGTAGCGCAGATCCTGAATCTTGGCGAACTGGAGATTGAGAGTGCGACCCCAAGGGGTGGGCCGCTTCTCTCCGTCGAGTGAGTCGAGATAGTTGGAGATCGCTCCGTCATAGTGGGCGGTGTGCTGGAAGGCCTTGCAGGCCAGACGGAAACGGCTCTCTTGAGAGATCTCGCCACCCCGGTCGCGCAACTCTGAGACAATCGGACCATAGTCAGCCGGATCCACGACCACGGCCACATGGGCGTGGTTTTTGGCCGCTGCCCGCACCATCGTAGGGCCACCGATGTCGATCTGTTCTATAACGTCGGCAAAGGGAGCTTGGCTTGCCGCGGTCTCCTCAAAGGGATAGAGATTCACGACCACAAGATCGATGGGAGCGATTCCGTGGGTGGCCATCTGGGCCAGATGCTCCGGGTGATCCCTGAGGGCCAGGATGGCGCCGTGGATCTTCGGATGGAGGGTCTTGACCCGGCCATCCATCATCTCTGGAAAGCCCGTGATCTCAGAGACCTCTCGGACTGCAATCTCTTTCTGGCGCAGCAGTGCTGCGGTCCCACCGGTGGAGACGATTTCGATGCCCAGCCCTGAGAGATCTCGGGCAAATTCAACAATGCCTCTTTTGTTGGAAACGCTGATCAGGGACCTGCGGATCTTGCCCACGGCTTTCTTCTATGCCTCCCCAGAGTCGTTATAAATGCGCGGCACCCGAGAGCTGATCGAGGTGAGGATCTCGTAAGAGATCGTCTTCGCCCAGCGGGCCATCTCGTCGGCAGAGACGGTCTCTCCTCCCTGCGCGCCGAGAAGGACGACCTCTTCGCCCTGCTGCACTCCCGGTATGTCGGTCACATCCACCATAGTCAAATCCATGCAGACGTTGCCCACGACTGGCGCCCTGTGGCCACGAACCAGCACAGCCCCCTGGTTCGATAAGAGCCGGTGGTAGCCATCGGCATAGCCCACGGGGAGCGTGGCGATGAGGCTTTCCCTGGAGGTCACGAAGGTCCGGCCATAGCTGATGCCCAATCCTTTGGGGACCCTTTTTAACTGGAGGATGCGCGTCTTCCAGGAGAGCACCGGCTTGAGTTGCGCCTCGTTGGCCGTCTCCGGCGCGGGATAGATGCCGTAGAGCATCAGGCCCGGACGGACCAGGGTAAAATGGGCCGGGGGAAGGGTCAGCACCGCGGCGCTGTTGGCCAAATGGATGAAGGGCAACTCATGGCCTTGAGAGCGCAGCCGCTCAATGACCCTATTAAAGGAGTTGAGCTGGCTTTGAGTAAATTCTCCCTTCACGTTCTCCGCCTGGGAAAAATGGGACATGATGCCTTCCAGCCGGAGCGCCTTCAATCGATCGAGTTGAGGAAGCCAGGAATCGATCTCTGCGGCGCGCAGTCCGATCCGCCCCATACCGGTATCCACCTTCAAATGGAAAGGGAGAGAGCTCCCGCGCCGGCCCATCTCCGCTTCCAGCCGGTGCATGATCTCAAGCTCGAAGAGGACTGGCGTCAAATGGTTTTGGACGAGATCGTCTAACTGCCCTGGATAGACCCCTGCTAACACGAGAATCGGGGTTTGAACGCCTCCTCTTCTCAGCTCCATCCCCTCTTCCGCTGTGGCCACACCGAAGGCATCGCTGCCCTCGTCTTCAAGGACCCTGGCTATCTCGTGGGCCCCGTGGCCATAGGCATTGGCCTTCACTACAGAAAGGACTTTGACTCCCGGATCAATTTTTTTCCTCACTTGCTCAAAGTTCCAGCGCAGGGCCTCAAGATCGATCAAGCAGAAGGTGGGGCGTCCTTTGGGAAGTGGTGTCATGAAAAGAAGCGGACGTGTCCGAACATTACGTTATGGCCATAACAAATCTATCTGTGGTTGTAAAGCATTCAGGCTTCCTGGTTGTCCCGGAGGGGCTTTCAGAAAGGATCGGAAGGCAGCTCAGGAGATCTTAGCTCCTGGTGCGACCTTTTTTTCAGGAGTTAAGATCACGATTCGATCCTCGTCCGTAGCGGCGAGCAGCATCCCCTGACTCTCTACGCCGCGGAGCTTAGCGGGCTCCAGATTGGCCACAACAACGATCTGCCTCCCCACCAGCTCTTCCGGGGCATAGTGCCCTCTGATACCGGCAACGATCTGGCGCTCTTCTGAGCCCGGGTCGATTTTGAGGACCAAGAGCTTATCAGCGTTGGGGTGAGGATTAGCTTCTTTTACGGTCGCCACCTTGAGCTCCAGCTTTCTGAATTCACCGATAGTTACCATCTTCCGCCCTTTCTAAAGGATTTTCCCGCACGATAGCAGAAGGGAGAGGGCGAAAAAAGAATCTCGCCCCTCTTGACGTAAAAATAGGAAAAATATAATAACAATAACAATTACTAGTTAATTCTAAAAAAGGAGGGTTGTATGGCTAAAAGCTTAAAGGGGACTAAGAGTCTCGAAAATCTGAAAAATGCCTTTGCCGGCGAGTCGCAGGCAAACCGGCGCTACCTCTATTTTTCTCGGGTGGCGGATATCGAAGGCTATCCGGACATCGGCGGCCTGTTCCGCGACACCTCGGAGGCTGAGACCGGTCACGCCTTCGGTCATCTCGACTTTCTAAAAGAAGTGGGAGACCCGGTGACTGGGGTGCCGTTTGGCAACACAGAGAAGAACCTCAAATCGGCCATCGAAGGCGAGACCTACGAATACACGGAGATGTATCCGGGCTTTGCCAAGAGTGCCCGTCAGGAGGGCCTTCCTGAACTAGCCGAGTGGTTTGAAACCTTGGCGAAGGCGGAGAAGTCCCATGCCGGACGCTTTACCAAGGGTCTCCAAAGGATCGTGGGCAAAGAGCCGGCTGAAGCGGCAAGTTAATCCTTTAGCTCCAGGGTGGGGTTGGGGATCTCAGCCCCACCCTGGGATCGTCCCATGGCTTTTGAATTAGACAGCCCATCTTTCTGGGATGAGTCCCGGGTCGAGGGCGAGCTTAAGCGCGTCTTCGATATCTGCAACGGGTGCCGTCGCTGCTACAATCTCTGTCCCTCGTTCAATGATCTCTTTGCCCGGCTCGACCAGGACTCAGTGGATGGGGAAGCGGAGAGGCTGGGTGGCGGGGACTTCAGGAGCGTCACCGATCTCTGCTATCAATGCAAGCTCTGTTTCAATCACTGTCCTTACACCCCGCCGCACCGCTGGGAGATCGATTTCCCCCGGCTCATGTTGCGCTCCAAGGCGGTCCAGGTAAGGCGCGTGGGGCAATCTCTGCAAGATCGCTTTCTGGGTCATGCAGATCTGATCGGTCGCCTCGGGAGCTTATTCGCCCCTCTGGCCAATTGGGCCAATCGCAATCCTTTCTGTCGCTGGATCATGGAAAAGGCCGTTGGGATCCACCAGGACCGGCTGCTTCCCGTATATGCCTCGGAGACCTTTCGCCAGTGGTTTGACCGGCGCGGCTCGAACGCCGGCCAACGGGACAAAAGGAGAGTTGCCCTGTTCTATACCTGCAGCGTGAACTTCAACGAGCCCGAGGTGGGCAAGGCCTGTGTGAAGGTACTGGAAAAAAATGGCATCCATGTAGCCTGTCCGGAGCAGCGCTGTTGCGGCATGCCGTTTCTTGATGGCGGTGATATCGAGGCGACGCGCAGGGGCGCTGAGGCCAACGTCGCCTCCCTCGATGCCCTGGCCCAAAAGGGCCATGACATTGTGGTTCCAGGTCCGACCTGCAGTTACATGCTCAAGCGCGAGTATCCTATGCTGCTTAAGGGCGATGCGGTCGAGAGGGTTGCGGCCAGGACCTTCGATATCTGCGAGTATCTCATGGCCCTTCACGGCGAGGGAAGGCTCGATACCTGCTTTGTCCAGGGGGCGGGGCGCGTGGCCTACCAGATCCCGTGCCATCTGCGAGCGCAGAATATGGGTCATAAATCCAGCGATCTCATGCAGCTCATCCCCGGCACCACGGTTCATCTCGTGGAGAGGTGTTCGGCTATAGATGGGACATGGGGTTTAAAGCGCCAGTACTATGACCTCTCCTTGAAGGTGGCCGAACCCCTTCTCCGGGAGATTCGTGAGAGCCAGCCCGATCGGATCGTGTCGGATTGTCCCTTGGCCGGGCTGCAGATCAGTCAGGGGTTGGGTAAAAAGACCCTCCACCCGATCCAGATTCTAGAGAGGGCCTATGGGTTGGAGGAGGGTTAAAAGGTTAAAGGGTTAAAGGGATCAAGGGATGAAGAAGGTAGTCTTGGACGATCTCATGGGCCTGGCGGCGTATGAGAGGGCCCGCCCTCAGTTCTGCCAGGAGATGATCGAATACAAAAAGAACCGCCGCCTGCCGGTCGGCGATCGTGTCTCTCTGGTGTTTGAAAACAGGAAGACCGCGATCTTCCAGATTCAAGAGATGATCCGGGCGGAGAGGATCACAGACCTAGATAAGATCAAGGAAGAGATCGAGGTCTACGACTCGTTGATCCCAGAACAGGACGAGCTCAGCGCGACCTTGCTGATCGAGATCGAGGATCAGGCCAAGATCCGCGAGGAGCTGCTCAAGTTTTTAGGGATCGATGAAACGGTTTATCTCAGGATCGGAAAGCAATATAATATTCAAGCTGTTTTTGAGAAGGGTCGTAGTAAAGAGGACAAGATCAGCGCCGTGCAGTACATCCGTTTCCCTTTCGGTCCCGAGGCGCGCGCAGCCTTTATAGCAGGTCAAGGAGATATCCTCTTCTCGATCCGTCATCCCCATTACCAGGCCGAGGCGAGGATCGGGGAAGAGATGAGGCAGTCTCTCATCCAGGACCTCACGGAGTAAGGGCCTATGGCAGAAAATCAACGGCGGCGCACGCGACAGCTCGAGGTCATTTGGCAGGCCGTCAAAGACGAGACCTCCCATCCCACCGCAGACCAGATTTACGAAAAGGTTCGCCGGGTGATGCCGAACATCAGCCTGGGCACGGTCTATCGCAACCTGCAGAAGTTGGTGACGGAGGAGAGACTCCAAGTACTTACTCTGGGCCGCACCCAGCGTTTTGATCCCATGGTGCAACACCACGAGCATTTCATCTGCGAAAAGTGCGGCCAGGTCTATGATGTCTTTTTAGAGGCTAACAACCGCCTCCTCTCCGGTTCACTGCCACGCAAGGGCTTTACCGTCACTTCCCGTCAGCTGGCCTTCTACGGCGCCTGTAAAGATTGCGCAGCAGCCCTGTAGAAGGATAGACTTGAGGTGTAGCAGAGGGAAGGAGATGGAAGAGACCTACCTCCCTTCCGACTCCCAGAAAAGCCTCCTGGACCTGTCCCGGCAAACTCTGGAGTCTTTCGTCCGCGGGAGCGAAAGTCCCGCGGATAAGATCGAAGATCCTTATCTCCTGACCCATCAGTACGGCGCCTTTGTCAGCCTGCATAAAGGGGAGGATCTCAGGGGATGCATCGGGATCTGCTTTCCCACGCGCTCCCTTTATGAAACCGTCCAAGAGATGACCGAGGCTGCTGCCGCGCGCGATTATCGCTTTCCTCAAATCAGCATCGGTGAGCTTGCGGATATTCACATTGAGATCTCCATACTATCCCCTTTACGGCTGGTGCAGGATCCTCTCTCCCTGGAAGTTGGCAGACACGGGCTCTATATCGTGTGTAGGGAGAAGGGAGGGGTCCTGCTGCCTCAGGTGGCTACGCGCCATGGTTGGGATATGACCACCTTTCTGCGCCAGACCTGCCTCAAGGCCGGCCTGCCCGAGGAGGCCTGGAGGGGCCCAGAGACTCAAGTATCCTCTTTCACGGCCCTGATCCTTGAGGAGGAGAGATAAATCAGACAGTTTTGCCAGGATACGGGCAGAGAGAGTGGACGACGCACTTGGGGCAGAGGGGCTTGTTGGCAAAGCAGATACGCCGGCCGTGATACTGGAGCAGGTGGCAAAAGCGCACCCTCTGATCTTCAGGCACGAGGAGCAAAAGATCGGACTCGATCTTATCGGGATTGGTATTGCGGGTAAGGCCCAGCCTCTGGGAGAGGCGCATGACATGGGTATCGACGCCGATCGCCTGTTGGCCGAAGGTATTGCCCAGGAGGATATTGGCCGTTTTGCGCCCGACTCCGGGGAGGGTTAAGAGATCTTCGAGATCCTCGGGGACCTTGCCGTGAAAGCGCTGGATGATCTCCTGGCAGCAGTTCCGGACGAGCCTCGCCTTGCTGCGATAGAAGTTGATTTGGCGGATCTCCTGCTCCAGCTTCTCCAGCGGGGCATGGGCGAGATCCTCCACTGTGCGGTATCGAGGAAAGATCCGTGCCGTTACCTGGTTTACGAGATCGTCCCGGGCCTGGGCGGCTAGGATGAGGGCAATGAGCAGTTGCAGGGGAGTGGAGAAGTTGAGGTCGAGTTTGGCATCCGGGTGAGCGCGATTCAGCCTCTCGATGATCTTTGCCACCCTCTCTGAATTTGACGGAGGGTCTGCTTTTTCAATCGGGGCCATTGGGGTTTTGCGCCGATTATGATACCAGTAGAGACACAATGTCAAAGGGAGGTACGGGGCCGTGGATTTAGAGGATGTAGCTACGATCAGCACCATCAAGCAGGAGATCAGGGCGCTTAGAAAGCAGAAGGAAGAGATCCTGGCCTCATCTCGGGATCAGTCCCAGATAGAGAGGGTACGGAGGAAGATCAAAAAACTCAAGCACCTGACCCGCAGGCTGGCTCGTGCGGCAAGGCCCAAACAGGCTAGCCCGCCTAGTCCGGCACCCGAAGGGCAGGCTGCCTCCGGATAGGGCTCCTGGAGCGACGACTATCAGTCGAGGTCGATATCCTTAAGCGGCTTCTGAAGCGGTTCTTCTTTGGCCTTCTTGAGGAGCTCCTGGAATTTTTTATCCAAGAGCTTTCCTTTGCTCTTTTCCGCCTCGCGGATCTGCTGGTATTTCTCTTCGCGCCGGGTCGCCTCTTCGTGCAGGACCTTGGCCGCGTCCTTTAGTTGGGTGAGCGCCTGGGGCTTGGGAGGCAGCTTGTGGTCCAAGACCGCAGGTAATGTGGCATCGACGGTAAGGGTTGCCCCGCAGCAGGGACAGGTTACCTGTATAGTCGAAGGGTCTTTCTCAGCCACAAATTCTCCTTGATCTTTATCCCCTGAGTTCGATCTCCTCCCCATCAGGGCCGCGAAAGACGACCCTGCGCCATCCCTTTTCCCTGGGCTCCCTTGCGGCTGTATCGTGGGGTGGCCTAATCATCTCAACGCCGCTTTTCTGGAGCTGAGCGACGGCGCCATCCAAATTCTCCGTCTCCAGGCAAAAGTGGAAGCCCAACACCGATCCGTCAGATCTATGAGTCAGCTCTAAGACCGTATCTCCGAGTTTGAGGTAGGCGATCTCCATGCCGCCGGTGGCCCGATGCTGAAAATATTTCTTGAAACCGAAGTGGCGCTCGTAGAAGTCCGCGGACCGTTGGAGATCCCTCACGTGGAGCGCCACATGGTCGATGCGCTTAAACATGATCTCTCCTGCTTGCGCCTGATGACCTCAGGATATTACTTTCGCCTGGGGTTTGGCAAGAACTTAAAAATGGTGGAAAAAAATTTGCTGGCAGGGCTACAATAATAAGGAGGGTTACGCTCTAATCTGTGGCTGTTTATCGTTTGATCGATGAGCTCGTCTTTCCCCCCCCAGACCATGCCGAGCCCAATGGGTTGCTGGCTGTCGGGGGGGATTTGCGCAGCGAAAGGCTGATCCGGGCCTATCAGTTGGGGATCTTCCCGTGGTATGAAGAGGGGCAGCCGATATTGTGGTGGTCTCCGGATCCCCGGTTGATCCTGGAACCTGAAGAATTCCACATCTCCAGGCGGCTGGGCAGAACCCTCAAGAAAAGGAAATTCAAGGTTACTTTCGACGAAGCCTTTGTCGCGGTCATTCAGGCCTGTGCCACGGTCTTGAGAAAAGGACAATATGGGACCTGGATCACACGAGAAATGCAGGAGGCCTACATCCGCCTCCACCAACTGGGCTATGCCCACTCTGCGGAGAGCTGGTTTGAGGGCGAGCTGGTAGGGGGGATCTACGGCGTTTCTTTGGGGAGATGTTTTTTTGGTGAATCGATGTTTTCCCGCGCCACCGATGCCTCCAAAGTGGCCCTGGCTACTCTGGTCCGGCAGCTAGAAGAGTGGGGCTTCTCCATGATCGATGCCCAGGTCACCACGCAGCATCTCATGAGCCTCGGAGCCAGAGAGATACCCAGGAGCCTCTTTCTCCAAAGATTGGAAAAGGCCCTCAGCTTTCCCACACGCCGGGGACGGTGGGAAAGGAGCGCGGAACAGGCCTTCCGCTGGTGAAGGTAAAAGAGATGGGTTATCTTTTAGTCGAGTGAGGAGGGGGTCATGGCTACAGTCAAAGAAACCTTCACGATGAAATATCAAGGCAACAAAACTGCCCCGGTTGTGGAGGTCTCCTTTGCGGTCGGGGAGGAGGTCAAGCTCCTCAAGGAATGGAAGGATGATACCTGCCTGGTTAAAAAGGGAGATCAGGTTTTTAATGTCCCGAAAAAGTATTTGAACCTCTGAAAAGCTTGGCGAGGAATGGTGAGCGGACCCTCTTTATCTTGCTGGTTGACAAATTAGCCCCATACCGGATATTCCAGAAAGGGCGATTCGGGACAGCGCCCGACACCCCGCTGTCATTTTCATTAAAGGAGCTTCAACCATGGTAATGCCGGGAACCGATATGAAGATTGCCGAGACCCCCAAAGAGGGCCTCCAGGACTACAAAAAGGTAGACGCCTACGAGGCGTGGCTCAAGAAGGAAGGCGTGAAAGTCTA
>Ga0184640_10000307_pt1 | contig 12471 bp, 13 predicted proteins | sample PLM31_200_b2_FD_133161 | JGI IMG/M metagenome (GOLD analysis project Ga0184640, IMG submission 133161) | Groundwater sediment microbial communities from an aquifer in East River, Colorado, USA - PLM3-1_200_b2 | ecosystem: Environmental > Terrestrial > Soil > Riparian zone | place: USA: East...
GCCGGTCGCGTCGCTGACGACCTTCACTTCAACGCCGGGCTTTATCTTTATCGATTGGCGCGACATTGCCGTGAAGAACCGGTTGTCGGTGCCGGCCACCACCCAACCGAAACCCGAGGGGGCCTCTCCGCAGCGAAGCGCAGTCGGAGCTGGAGAACGGTCACAGCCAACGGCCAAGAGGACGAATAGCAAACACCATAGTCTCGAGCGCATAGTCGGTCCTCCTATCGGTTCATGCACGGTCGAGTCAACAAAGCGAAATTGGAGTCGGAGTCGGATTTCCTTCCTTCTTGGGCGAGGGAATGACCAAGTGTTTTCTACATAACACGCGGCCGCAGGAGCGGCAGAGCCCGCCCGCGGTCTCGGCGAATTCCCCGCCACACTCCTCGCACCTGAACGGAACAACCTCGCGCCTCGCCATCCCTTCATTCACCTATTCAAGCCCAACCCCGGCCCCGCTCCCGCGGTGGGTGTTGGATTGCAAGACCTGACCCTCATTCCCCCCCCCGCGCCCCACCATCCCTTCCGTCACCTATTCAACCCCACCCTGACACCGCGGCCAACAAGTCGTTGCGCACGAACACCCTCCGCAGGGAGTTCCCATGCACGACTTGAAAAAGCCTTGACACCGCTGCTGACCACTAAATACGATAGGCCGACAACTGAGGAGAGTATAGTAGACGATTCGTGACTGAGGACGCCCGGCAGGGATACGCCCCCCGGGTGTTTGAGTTATAAAGAAGGTGGCCGGGGTATGAACACGTATGCCGTCCTCGTATGGCTTGTCGAGTTCATTCATCTCCTTCTTGTCATTTTTTTTGTTGCTGGATTCTTCGTATCCATAAAAGGACATCGCACCTTTCGGTTGCTTCACAGTATTAGTCTCTCAGCACTCCTCCCCATCCAGCTTCTCTTTGATTTCAACTGCCCCCTTGTGGTGCTCAATGGTCGCCTTGGAGAATTAGCGTACCCAGGAATTACCGGAGAATGGCATTACAAATCATTCTTGGTTCCGTTGGTCCAGTATCTGTTCGGAATCAATATGCCGGAAATCATCGTAACCGTTGCCACTATACTCGGTTCTATCATAGCAGTTATGACGCTGGTGTATATTCTACTCTCCAACAAAGCCTTGGCTCGCCAGGAAATATAAACAAAACCTAAGGCCCACCCCTATCGGCCCCGGCTCACGATGACGGGTGCATCTGACAGGACATCCTTCCCCAAACCGTAAATCTTGGCCATGCCTGGCCCTCCCAAAGACCAAGCGACTTGACCCCAACCCCCTACCATCCCGGGACACCCCATTCATGCATTTTTGCTACGCATTGGGCCCACGTGCCGGAAAAGACGATCTGCGTAAATCCGGCTTTGATGAGATTACCCATCCCACTCTCACCAGGGCTGTCGCAGGCAACACTGTACCTATCCGTAGTCGGGTTGCGGCCAATGTAGCAAGGGCCTTTGGCGTCTGCCTTAACAGGCTTTGCCGTCTTCCTGGCGGGCCGGGTTTTTGCCTTCGTCTTACTCTTTACCGTCCTCTTTTTCACCATTACACCCCCTTTCTGCTATCCACAAAGCAGCCTGCCCCGCGGTCTCGGCGAACTCTGCGCCACACTCGTCGCACGTGAACGGGACAATCCTGACTCTCGCCATCCCTCCATTCACCTATTCACAATCGGCGACAGGGAGTTTGGACAGCAAACAACTTGACCCCTTGTCCCTGAAGCCGAGTCGGCGATGGGTGCCAAGACGGGGAGAGGGGATTCTTACGTCCGCACGATCTCCTCCGACTTGTAGCGCGGAAGCTTCAGCAGGTTGTCGCCTTTGTCCTGGTCCGGCTCGTCGCGGTAGTAGACCGTTCCGCCCGCGCTGTTGCGCATCTTGATGATTTCCAGGATGTAGTGCTCCAGGAAGAGAATCTTCCTTTGTTGCAGGTCGGCGAATTCGAATGGCTCAAGATCGAACTTGAGATATCGCTCGCGCTCGCGGCGGAACCGCCGGGGAAGCCTGGCTCGAACCTCCTCGGCGAGGATCGCGCTGAACCGGGTCTCCACCTCCGCCGGCGTGGGCTCGCGCCCGAGTTCTGCGAGCAGTTCCGCCCGAGCCCGGTCGCGATATTCCTGTTCATGGGCCGTCCGCAGCTCTTGGCGCAGCAAGCGCTCGGCAATCGCGTGTATCTCGGGTCCTTCGCGCTTCGATAGCGTGAGGATTTGGTAGATCTGATGCTCTTGCACGTCCACCTTGAATGGCGAGTAGGGAATCGCCTCCACCAGCCGTCCGGCCTTGACTCGCTCCACCGCCTGGTCGAGCGTCAGATGTACGCGCGTGGCCTCGACGCCGCTACCCGGGGGCACCGTCTCGACAAATTCCATCTGGTCGGTGGCTGGGTAGACGGGACCGAGCAGAGCTTCGAAGCGGGGCCAATCGCTGACGCGATAGAGCAAGCCGCTCATCGTTCCCGCCGCGTCGCGCACTTCGGAGCGGATCACCGCGTCTTCCAGCGGCTTCGGCTCCTTACCCACCCGCAAGTCGTACGCGGCGAAGGCCATGCCCTTGTCGTTGATCGCGACCTCCTTCACTAGCGAAACGATCTGGTGGTTCGTAAAGTAGGTCGGATCCCAGCGCCGCTCTTCCACCGTGAGTTTGTTGGGAAAGGCATCGAGCAGCGATGCATCTTCCAGCCGGCTCTCAATGATCGGCACCGCTTTCGACTCGCCCGCTTTCTCAATCGCGACCTTGAGGGCGAGAGCAATCAGCGTAAGGGGCAGCGCCGCTTTGAGCGTAATGAAGCTGAGCAGCACCGTCGCCACGATCAGGTAGCCGAACGCAGGAATGTTCAGGTCGAAGTCCGTCTTAAACGTGAGCACCCCGTCCTGAATGATGGGAATGAGCCGCACCTTCATGTTGAAATTGGGATTGGGCAGATTGTTGAGATAAATCTCGCCCTCGACGTCGATGACGAGAATGTTCTCGTACGTCGCGCTGCCTCCCCCGTGCACGTGCATTTGGGGATAGACGGTCGCATGGAATAGCTTGCCCTTCTCCTCGCCATCCTCCATCACCGGATAGTGGAATCCTCCCCCGGGCTTGGGCTCGGCCATCCGGTGGAATATGTCCTTGCCGAGCAGGGGATAGAGGTCTTTGCTGAAGCCGAACGCCAGGTGATGATCCTTGGGCAGAAAGTTTTGCGCAAGGGCGAGATCGCCGCGTGGGCCCACGAACGCATCCGGCTCCGGCCCGCTCTTCAGCTTCAGATTGACGTAAATACCGAGCGCTGTCGGATGCTCGTCGTCCTCGGCGAAGAACTTCTGGGTTTCGATCTGGTGGATCGCGCCGTTCTCGCCCACGATGCGCAGCGGAATGCTCCGATCGAACTGCGCCTTCATGTTGGCGAGCGTCTTTGCCTTGTCCCAACCGTGTTCAGGCGGCAGGTTGTTGGCATTCTCGATGAGAACGCCGCCGATATCGACCAGCTCCAAGTTCAGGCGCACATTCCGCTGAAAGCCGTTGGCATCAGTTTCGGCCGAGATATAGAACCGCGAGTCCATGAACATCGGAACCTCCGGCAGCACGAGCTGGTTACCGCCGGGAATGGCGGGAGGCTGGAAGACGCTCACGATGAGGTCCACGCGGATATCCGCTTCCTGGTCGTCGGGAAGGAGCGTCACATTGCAGGCCTGGTCCTTCTCGGTGAAGTCCCTAAAGAGATCGGGGAAGGGGTGCGGCGCAAAGTCTGCCCTCGGCTCGTAGAGACGGTTCGTGCGCAGCTGCTCGGGCGGGTGGACGACGGTATAGGTGGTTCTGCCGGTGACTTGATTGAAATCCTCGTCCCACCATGGGATGGAGCCGGTCTCGAACGAGGTGAGCAGGAAGTACTTGATGTACTTTTCGCTAAGCAATAGCTCGATGTCAAAACCCGAGCTAACAAGGGTTTGGTTAATCATCTCTCGGCTCCTCTCCTAACTCTAATCATCGCAGGGTGTCATATTTCGTTCGCGGGTTGCTGACGTGCAGATGCCGGAATTCGGGGGACACCATACTTATTTCTGTCAGGTGCTTCCGGCACAGGAGGCGGCCGCAGGGGCGGCAGAGCCCGCCGGCGGGCTCGGCGAATTCCCCGCCACACTCCTCGCACCTGAACGGTACAATCCTGGTTCGCGCCATCCCCTCATTCACCTATTCAAGCCTGACCCCGTCCGCCTCCTCTTTCGCACAGCGCAGGCCTATGTCACCGCTTACATGAGTCGGGTGAAAATTGCGCCTAGCCGCACAGCGAGCGTCACGGGCCCCTTCTCTCCACGAGCCGCCGCGGGTCACCTTGAACTCTTTGCCGAAGGGTCTTGTGAATTCCCCGTGGGGGAAACCCGGGTATGCCTCGTACCAGTCCTCGACCCACTCCCAGACGTTGCCGGCCATATCAAAGACACCGAAAGGGCTTTTACATTGCGAAAACGATCCCACCGGGGAAGTTTCGCCAAGCTTAGCCTCCGCCGTATTACAAAACACGCGTCTTTCGGCCTCGTTCTTATCGAAGCGGTTTCCCCATGGGAACCGTCGGCCGTCGAAGCCCCGAGCCGCCTTTTCCCATTCCTTTTCAGTTGGAAGTCGTTTCCCCGCCCACTTGCAATAGGCTTTGGCATCCGACCAAGAAACGTGCGTCACAGGATGATCCTGTGTGCCAGGAGCGTAGGTGCCGTCTATCCAGGATCCCGGGGCGCGATGACCTTTCTTATCAACAAATTCCTTGTAGCGTGCGTTCGTGACCTCATAAGTGTCAATATGAAAGCTGGGAGTCCGAACGTTCCGATTTGGAACCTCGTCAACAAACCAAAGCTTTTCGCCCCCCAAGTCCGCCAATACCCTGTCAACTTCGTTGTCGTCGGTCCCCATAATGAATTCACCGCTAGGAATGAACTTCATTTCGGAGGCTACCGGGGAGGGTCCGAAAATCTTGTGCCACATGTTATAGAGGGCCCATGTGGCGCCGGGGACAGCGATGCACAACCCGATCCACCACACGTTTCGCTTCACCCAGTTAATGAACATCTGTCCGCCTCAGTCTAGGTAATACGTGGTCTTCCCAAGTATATCCTACGGAAATTGGGGTCGGAGTCGAATTTCCTTGCTGCCCTTGTTCGAGGGGCCGGGACGCCTCCGGCTTGAACTCGCGCGTGAAGTGTTTCCGGGGTCGCATGACTCACCTCCTCGGGGCAAGTTCCTTGTGTCCCCTTTTGAGGTGTCCGTCAAATCGGGGGTAGATCAACTTGACCCCTTGGCTCATTTTGTTAGACGAACAGCCTCTTGAAGAACCCTCTCCTTCGGAGGTCGCCGTGGATCGACTCGTCCCGAACTTTGTCCCACTCCTCCTTCAAGAGTAGCTGGGATTTGCGCACGATCTCGTCAAGCAAACTCTTGAGTTGAGTTTCGTGAAGCTTGTGGGTGACCTTTGGGATCTCCTCGACGAGCCGAATCAGTTCGTTATCGAGGGTGCCCTTGGGATTTAGCTGAAGCTTCACTAGCATTCTCAACCGATCCACATCCTTTCTGACCGCATTCGAATCCTCTGGGGACAGTTCATCTTGAGTCATAACCCAGTAGTAGGTTCTGCCGCAAAGCGTGGATATGGATTCTCTCATGTTCTGGATCCACTTGACTCGCTCGGACGTTACGGTGTTGATGAAGGTTGTCCTCTTGCTGTTTCTCAAGTTGGACACTAGATTCCATGCTCCGAGGAGAAACGTCAGCAAGATTCCCGCGTCTTGCCAGGTCATGTCATCTCCCCTCCTGATCGTTAACTACTGGGCGGCCGCCGGTGCCCGCGGTGGTGAGGCCTCTGTTGCGGCTGCCATGTGTATTTCAAGGCCGAGTTCTGCAAGCAGCTTGCGTATCTCGACTTCAATCTGTTCGCGCTTACTTGGCCAGATGCGAACAAGCACCTGAATGGTCTGGTAAACCCGCTTCGGGTCTGGTGCGTCGCTGCGTTCAAGTGAACGACCCAACTCGGCCAAGGGCCCGCGGGTGCCGCCCAGCTCCGACGCAAGATTGTCAATCTCAGAGTTCAATTGTTTCGAGATTGCGACCAGTGAGCCGCGGAGGCTATCGCGAACTGCGACGATGGCGCGAGCGTTCACTATCGCATTGTCAGCACCCTCCTTATCCGCCCGCTGAATGAGTTTGTCGAGCTCCTGCACGTACTTGCGGGGGGCCGCCTCGATTCGCCTCCGACTTTGCCGATGCCCCAGTATCCAACCCCACGCGAGGCCGAAGATGCCGAGAATGGTTGCAACTATGATTGGTGCAATGACGTTGTTGAAGATGTCCATCGGTGCCGCCTCCCGGCGCTCAAGCGCGGTTCCCGCTAACACCTGCCACTCAATAGAGCCTTCCGAAAGCATGTTGCTGCCTAACTACAATCAGACAGAACTGCCTACTACCGCAAACGCTGCAGTTTCTTGAAGCTAAGTCAACATTGCATGCCTGACACCGATTGTTCATGTCGGCCCGTCACTGATCCCAGGTGCGCTCGCAACCCCTACTTTTTCCGCTCTCCCCTGGCTCTTTGTTTTCTCGCCTTCTGGCGACCACGGTGGTGCTTAGCCTCCATTTTCCGTCTGAACTTCTCAACCTCCGTCAACATCCTCTCGGCCCGGTCGGCTCGCGTTCTCTCCGTGGCCAGTTCCTTCTCTGCTTGGACTCTCTTCGCCTCAATTTTCTGCGTAATTTCGTTAGCTAGTTGTACGGCCGCCAGGGGTCTATAGATCGGTGGCACTCGATTCAACACTGACTCTAATGACTCTCCGTACTTTTGCTCGATGGTTTGTGTATACTCTTGACGCAGCTCTGCAATAGCCAACTGTGCTTCGTCTATTACACCTCCCATCGCACCTTCAACATCCTTGTGAGCAAGCACATTTAGGCCGGATTGTGCAAGCCCCCAGAGTAGCGCTTCGAATGCACGATCCCCAGTAGCATAATCAGCTACAGGTGCCAGGGTTTCCGTAAACCTCAAAAACCCATCTGGTTGCCAGGTAATACGAGACCTGGGCTCAATAGCGTTTAAGATAGACGTTTGACTGATAAACCAGGAGGTAGACGATGCCCCCTCACGCGACATGATGTAGTAGGTCCCCTCCCTCTCTCGCTTAACTATTAATAGTGCTTCCCCCTCAGGCCCAGCCTTACGATAGAAATCAGACAGCCTATCCTCCTCCCGAGAAGGACTTTTACCCTCGCGCGCCTCCGCTATCCTAGCAACATATTCGTCCAAGATTTCAAAATCAGCACTCTTGACCCCAGGCCAGTCTTGGAAAGCAACTACCTCGATACCTATCTCTCCCAAAGCACGCTTGACATCCTCAGCGCCAGGGTTTTGTATCCCAAAGATTTTGAACTTGTACCGATCCCAATCACGGGGATTTCCGGCATGCTGCCACCTTATAAAGCCTCCGAGGAACTGGTTAGACTTCCGGTATGGCGCCTGCCCCATCGCAGCTGCAATCACGGCTCGGGACGCGGAACCATTTACCCTGATGACATTATCTCCAAACCGCAAATGTTCTCGTGTCTCATGGAAAAGCTTCTCGGTAGTGAACGTACGTATCCCTGCTGCACGCAAGCGCAGGAAGCATTCTCGAAAGACCGTGTTTGTCGGGGCAGCAAGTGCCAACGCTTGAATTTGCGCATCTGAGTCAATTAGCCACACAGTTTCTCTTGAATGATTAAGCCTCTCTTTGGCAGTATCGCCGAATACTCCCAGCGCATGAAAGCCGAAGAATCCCTGGGATATCCTACCCAAGTACTCGCGCTCCGCCGTGCCCGCGTCGACGAAGGCATCCACCGATTCACTAACAAATGCCTGACGATGCAACAGACTATCGTACCTTGCTGACGCCTCGCTAATAAACTTTAGGATCGACTTCGGCACCCCACCGACCCGTCTCAAACCCCCACTTGAGAAGAGAGTAGTTGCCAGGGTCAACCCGCCCTCCCTAAAGTATCCAGTCAGCGATGCCTCGATATCCGCCGAAATTTTCGCCGCCACATCACCTGTCAACGCGGGGTACGCGCGCTGCAACCGAAGTCGGAGTGACTCGAGAAACCGATTTCGGACATGTTCGAAGCCTGCCTTGCTCTCCGCAGCCAACGTTTCCGCCTTCTTGGTAACCCTGAAATCATCCCCAACACGCTCGAAAAGCCCTTGCGTTAACGCTCTCATTCCAACCCCTTCGGAAAGACTAATAGGCAACGGGTAATCCGCCGGCCACCCTGCTATTTCGAGGGCCTCTTGTATAGCGAATTTTTCCGATGATCGTAGCTTCGGAATGGCCGACTGGATCGCAGCAATTAAGATATCTAGCCTCTTTTCGTCATAATCACTTTGCTGGAGGAGTTTGTTGAATACGAAAAATCCAGGTGCACCTGCGCTAGACTCCAGCGGCGAATGTAACACCCGTGCAATGCTTTCTTTAATCCTAACTGCTGTCCGTGGAGGAACGAATTCGCTGACGTTCTCTATCAGTCTGACAAGGTTTCTATGCTCACCATCCTGGTTATCATATGAAATGACACGGATTCGATGCTTTTCGAGGAACTCTCTAGCTCGGTCTGACGAAACATCAGGCGCTATCCAACAGATGGGCTGGACGACTCCTGCCCCTTGTTTCGCCGCCTCTAGCACGTGGCGTATGTTCTTATCAGTAAGAGAATGCCCAATGACCACCAGACGGTTCATTTGAAAGACAGACGTCATCTTTGTACGCCAGTACTTCCAACTATCAGCTTCCGCTATTTCACGATACTGGCTTGTAGTTAAGATAAGTCCTATTTCCGACCGGAGGTCCCCATGTAATTTAAAAATCGCACCGTTGAGATCGGGAATCAGGTGGGCCATATGGTCCTCGGAGTTTGAGTACGGAACGTAAGCCTCGCCCAATTCTGCCAGCTGTTTTTGAATCTCATCGTCATAATTAGTGGTCAGATACACAGGGACGGGCCACCTAGCAATGAGCTTGTATATGTCACCTAGGCCTGTAGGGGTAAGCTTTTCTTGGAGAGATTGAAGTAGTCGCGGCGCACCCAAGCAAGCCTTGGCCTCGTCGAATACTTTGGGAAAATCCTTGTGCTCCATAGCTGGTCGCAAAACACTCATAGGATGTCCCGGCTTTTCGGTCTTAACCGTCGAAACGGCATGCGATGCCAATTTTTCCCAGGAAGGGTAACCCATCTCGATTGAGGGACCAGACCCGACTAAAACCCAGGCCCGCCCAGATCTGAGATAATCTACTAGAAAGATGTCCATTAGCCCAAACCGATTCAGTTATTGACTATGGACCATTTATGTTGCCAATCCCAAGCCCTCGAAGCAAAAAGCACCGGGGGGCGAGGGTCCGCCCGGTGCTAAGATGGGTCCGGGGACTATCGATTCTATTTCCATCTTTCTGACTACCTACCCAAAGCACAAACACAATGCTGTCGGTAACTTAAGATATTTGGGCGGGGGTGTCAATTACTTTCAGGTCGGAAAAACCGGGCGGAAATTGCAGAGGATGGAGGGAGAAAGTCTAGGGCTTGACACCACTGGAAGGGTGAGCAATGCTTAAGCCTGTCCCGCCAACTACTCGGGGTCGGAGTCGAATTTCCTTACTCCCCCTACATCAGGAGCCGGACCACCTCCAGCTTGAACTCCCGGGTGAACTGTTTGTGGTGTCGCATGCGGCACCTCCTCGGGGATTGTGGTCCCTTTTGAGGTGTCCTCAAATCGGGGGCAGCTCAACTTGACCCCAAGCCTTGTCGTTCTGCGCGACGTTCCACCCTGGTCATCTCACGCTGGGGGTCAGGTCTTGCAATCATACATCCCCCGCGTGCTCCAAGAGACCACTCACCGTTCAGTCGCACCGAGTCGGCCCAGACCCATATCCGGAGGTTTCGATCTTTTTCAGTTTCCCACCCTCAAAGGTCAGAAGATGGATCAGCCGGCCGTCACCGCAGTTGTACATAAGGACTTCGGTCTGCTCGACCGTCTTGCTGACGGTCCCCTCTCGAATGACTCGCCCCGGTTCCTCCTTGGTTGCTGTGCCGCTGAATGAACCGGTCACCTCCTCTTTGACGACCCGGCTTGACGTGGGGTCACCACACTTCGCAATGACAATATCAATAAAATCACTCCTGCTGATGATGCCCCCCTCACACCGAAAGGCAAACGCGTTCTGCGCAAAAAACAGAGTCGCCGCGCTCGCGATCACGATTGTCGTTATTATTCGTGCCATTTGTCTTCTCCCTTCCAACTGCAAAAGACGTTAGGGGTCGACGCTGTTCCGTTCGTCAAAGTAAAAAGCACCGGGGGTGCACGACCCGCCCGGTGCTGAAGTGAGTCCGGGAGTGAAATTACGACTAGTGTTAGCGATAACCTAGAGAATTCGAGCCGGGCTGTCAATCAGAAAACCTGGTGGGGAAAGGCGAGTTACACCACCGGGCCGGTGGGCGATGCTTAAAACTGGCCCACACAGGGAGGTCCCCGTGAGAATCGCGATCGGATACCTTGGGAATCCCGATAGCCTGCCGGATACGCTCAAAGAACGCGACGCGCACCCCGCCAGCGCAAGCCCTTGGAGGATTTCGTTTTTGAAGGAAAGTGGGGGGAGGGGCGGAAGGTCATTGGTGGTCGCGGATGAAGCGACGCCAGGCCTCCAGCACTGAGTCGTGGAAGGTCGCCGGATCTCGTATCGGGTCCGAGGGCTCAGGCGGAGGAACGAGGATCCCCCGCTGCCGTGCCGCCTCCTTTACGTAGTACCTCCAGATCTCGTCTTGGTCCCGATAGCCCATCTGGATGAGCTCCACGCCGGCCGCCCATTGGACCACCCACCGCACGGTGCCCCCGGCCTGGACGGGACGCTTGCCCAGCGGGAGCCGGAGAGAAAGGTCAAGTCCGACAGGAAGAATCACCCGCTGCGTCGCGAGACACAGCCCGGCGGTCCCGATGTTGGTGATCCGCCCCATCTGGGCATGCGCATCCCCAGCCGTGTAGTCCACCGCGAGGTCGCAGGAAATGCGGGGTGAGAGTCGCCGATCAATCAGGTCAGTCATGACGCTGTCTTGGCTGAGGATGCCGTTTCAAAAATAAAATGGCCCCCGGGCTATGCTCCGCAACCTACCCCCCTTTCCCTTCCCGTGTCAAGCACTCTGATGTCAGACACCGCCTACAAGTTATCGGCCTAGAAAAGACTCCCGACCCCTTTTCCGCCCCTCCTTTTCCGCCCCTATTCACTTGTTCACGCCCGACCCCGTCCCTTCCGAATGTAAAAAGGTTCCTGACACCTTTTCCGCCTCCTAGGGATGTTCCACGCGGAAACTCGAAGGACCGCCCGGATGGTAGCTCTTATGTGTACCGACACCTCTGTTCCCTGTCAAGCCCCTTCCCTCTTGACACCCGTGCGGTGGCAGGTGGTGCAGAGGGGGGGCGGCGCGTCGCGAAGGGGGGTGCGCTTGCGGAGCGGGATGACCAGGAAACCAAAATTGGGGTCGGAGTCGAATTTCCTTGCCGTCTGGGTGTCCGTCAAATCGCGAATAGCTCAACCCGACGAACCTGTCTCGATCTCGTTTCAGTCGCACCGAGTCGGCCCAGACCCATATCCGGAGGTTTCGATCTTTTTCAGTTTCCCACCCTCAAAGGTCAGAAGATGGATCAGCCGACCGTCACCGCAGTTGTACATAAGGACTTCGGTCTGCTCGACCGTCTTGCTGACGGTCCCCTCTCGAATGACTCGCCCCGGTTCCTCCTTGGTTGCTGTGCCGCTGAATGAACCGGTCACTTCCTCTTTGACTACCCGGCTTGACGTGGGTTCACCACACTTCACAACGACAATATCAATAAAATCACCCCTGCTGATGATGCCCCCCTCACACCGAAAGGCAAACGCGTTCTGCGCAAAAAACAGAGTTGCCGCGCTCGCGATCACGATTGTCGTTATTATTCGTGCCATTTGTCCTCTCCATTCCAACTGCAAAAGACGTTAGGGGGTGACGCTGTTCCGTCCATCAAAGTAAAGAGCACCGGGGGGTGCACAACCCGCCCGGTGCTGTGGTGTGTCCGGGGACTGAGATTTCAATTGCGATATTTCCTACAGACCCCTAAGGCACAGACAGAACTTATGCAAGAAATTAGAGTATTTGGGCGGGCGTGTCAATGGAAATGGCGGGTGGGTAAAAGGCGGGTGCTTGACACCTCTGGGGCGGGTGGGCGATGCTAGAACTCCCCCACCAACATGAATGCACAGGAGGTCGCGGGTGAAAGACACGCTGAAGGAGGGTCTAGAGTACGCACACAGATATCGGGTCCCGGAGAACAAAACGGTCCCATACATTTACCCTGAGGCGAAAGTCTACCAGGAAATGCCCAAGGTATTCGCCACTGGATTCATGGTCGCTTTGATCGAGTGGGCGTGCATCGAGGCGATGGCACCGCATATGGAA
>Ga0184640_10000308_pt1 | contig 12448 bp, 8 predicted proteins | sample PLM31_200_b2_FD_133161 | JGI IMG/M metagenome (GOLD analysis project Ga0184640, IMG submission 133161) | Groundwater sediment microbial communities from an aquifer in East River, Colorado, USA - PLM3-1_200_b2 | ecosystem: Environmental > Terrestrial > Soil > Riparian zone | place: USA: East...
GGGGGAGTTTTTGGCCAGGTGGAGCCAGGCGCTGAAGGCCGCGTGGCAGCCCGGGATGAGATCCGCGCTGTAAAGGGCCTCGGGAGAGAGGCCCGTCACCCTGGCAGCCTTCTGAAGCGAGGCCGAGTGGTGGTCGCCGCCGAAGCGCGGGTCGGAGTAAAGCTCGTCCTTTTCGTGCTCCCAGACAAGGCGCTTGATGTCAGGGGGCGAGGAGCCCTGGACATGACCCCAACAGTTGCGCCGGTTCATGTTGAAGTGGAGCTGGTGTGAAAGCATCACCTTTCCCCGGGCCAGGGTCATGGGAAAGGAAAAGAAGCGGACCATCTCCGCCGACTCGTAATGCTCGTTGACCATCCGGTTTAAGGTCTCCCTGAGCTCTTTAATACCCGTCATCTCTGTTTCCTTTCTCTTTTCATCCGGATTCTGAGCCTTCGTCGTCCCCTAACCTAGCAAGTCCGGCCTCTGGCTGGCAAGCGCGCCGATTCCCATGGTCTAAACTCTTTAAGCCGTCTCCTCACGGGACCGCATGGACCGTGATCCTATTTCTTTCTCTGAACCCTCTCAACACCGTTTCGGGAGTGATGGGGAGCTCGGTGATCCTGACTCCGGTAGCGTGGTAGATCGCGTTCGCGATCGCCGGGGCTACGATACCGATGCCGGATTCGGCAATCGATTTGGCTCCAAAGGGGCCGGGCCCTTCCTGGGCTTTGACGATCGCTGTGGTCAAAGGGGGAATATCTCGGATCGTTGGAATCTTATAATCGCCAAAACTCAGCGTCGTGACCCGGCCATCCTCCACCGCCAGGTGTTCCATCAGCGAGAATCCCAACCCCTGGACCACCCCACCTTCAATCTGGCCGTGGTAGAGAATGGGATTGATGATCTTGGTGGCATCGACGGCATAGGATAAGCGCCGGACCTTGACCGCCCCCGTCTCCCGGCTCACGGCCACATCGGCCACCACAGCCTGAAAAATATAAACGTCAGGCCTACCCGCCTTGCAATGGCCAAATCCGCAGAGGACCCGATCCTTGAGGCGACGGGCAAGCTCCTTCAGGCTTAAAGACTCCTTCTTAAAGCCGGCAAGACGGACACGCCCCTGCTCCCACCGCACCTGCTCGACTGCGACTTGCCAGAAGGCGGCCGCTTCCTGGCGCATTAATTCCGCCAGAGAGTGGGCCGCGCGGGCAACGGCCTGGCCTTCGACATGCATGCCTCTCTGTCCCCTCACACCCTCATCGTAGGGGCCGCGATCCGTTCCTCTGACCTCGATGTGCACCAGCGCCGGATCGACACCCAGGATCTCTGCGGCAACCTGCCGGTGCATCGTGTAGGCCCCCACCCCGACGTCCCGAACCGAAGTGGCCAAACGGATCGAGCCGTCCGGGCCCAGGAACAACTGTGCACTGGACTCACCGGTCCCAATATGTCGATGACCAAAAGCAAGACCGCGGCCAAATAAGAGATCGCCTTCGTTTTTGGATCGGCCTCGATGAGCCTTTTTCCAGCGCGCGACTTGAGCTACCCGTTCCAGCACCTCCTCCCCACGCGGGTCGCGCAACGGCTCTGCTGTAGACAGGGTATCTCCCTCCCGTAAGGCATTGAGCAGGCGGAATTCCACCGGGTCCAGCCCCAGCGCCTCGGCCATCATGTCCATGTGGCTTTCCACCGCAAACAGGGTCTGGACCTCGCCCGGGGCACGGAAGTAGCCGCAGGGGACCTGATTGGTGTAAACCACATAGCCTTCCATCCGGACATGTGGGGTGCGATAGGCGCCCGCCAGAAGGAACGTCCCATTCAGGCCGTTCCTGGGCGTGCGCGCGCCATAGGCGCCGCCGTTGTAATAGATCTTACCGTCCCAGGCCCAGAGGCGGCCATCTTTCTTGACGCCCGTGCGCAGCACCACGACCGCCGGGTGGCGCGGTTGACCATCCGAAAATTCCTCTGTGTAACTCTCGACATATTTCACCGGCCGGCCCGAGACCCGGGCCAGATGGTAGAGACAGAGAATATCCTCGTAGTCCAGTTTGCCGCCGAAGGAACCGCCGGTGAAGACCGGCTCCACGACGATCATCTCCTCGGGAATGGCCGTGTGAGCCGAGACCCAACGACGCACCAGGAAAGGCGCCTGGTGGCAGTGCCAGATCGAGACCCGCCCTTGGCGATCGATCTCCACCACCCCGGCGCGCGGCTCGATAAAGGCCTGGTGCACCATGTGGGTGCGGAAGGTGTTTTCGAAGATCACGTCGGATTCCGTCAAGCCGCGATCGACCTCTCCCTTAGTGGAGCGCTCCACGGATCGGACGTTTCTGAGATCTGGATGGTCATTTTTTTTCGGCCCTTCATAGGAAGCGTAGTTGGGATGGAGAATAGGCGCGTGCGGCTTGATCGCCTCAAGGGGGTCCCAGACCGCGGGCAGCTCTTCGTAGTCCACCTCGATCAACTCGATGGCTTCCTCAACAGTATCCCTATCTACCGCCGCCACTCCTGCTATTTTCTCTCCCGCGTAGAGCACCCGGCCCTGGGCCAGGACCGGCTTGTCCTTGAGGGCACAGCCTTCAAGGCGCGGTGAAACGTCTTCTCCGGTGATGACGGCCTTCACCCCGGCGAGCTTACGCGCGCGGGAGACGTCCACGCGGACGATTCGGGCGTGAGGTAAGGGACTGCGCAGGAACCCTGCCCACAGGCAATCGGGGCGAATGATGTCCGCTGCATAGAGACAGGCGCCCGTCACCTTGCTCATCCCCTCCGCCCGGCTGATGCCTCGACCGATGACACTGGGTCTCACGATCATCCCCTCTAAGCCCCCTTGGCCCTTAACCCCTCCAAAACCCTTTCTGCGGTAATCGGCAGCTCGGTGATGCGCACCCCCGTGGCATCAAAGACCGCATTGGCTACCGCCGGGGGCGCAGGCGTGATCGAGTGCTCCGCCGCAGGCTTGACGTTAAACGGACCCGGACCGCTCTTCGCTTGATCCACAAGCGTCGTCCTATGCTGGGGGATGTCCTTGATGCAAGGGATCTTGTACTCCCCAAGATGAAGCGTTGCGACCTGCCCTTCCTGGATCATGATCTCCTCGCACAGGGCCATGCCCAGGCCTTGTACCAGGCCTCCTTCGATCTGACCTTGATGGGTAAGGGGGTTAATCACCACCGAGACATCGTGGAAGGTGTTCATCTCAAGGACCACCACCTCACCGGTCTCCGGATCCACCTCCACATCGGCGATCTCGGCCTGAAAGATGTGTTCGGCCGGCCTCTCAGTGGCCTTGTAGTAGGCATAGCCTCGACCCGGCTCTCCCGGGACCAGTTGGGCCAGTTGCCTCAGGTCGAGCCTTTTCCCTGTGCCTTGAAGATGAGCTGCTCCATCGCGCCAGACCACCTGGGCTGGATCGACACCCCAGTCAACCGCGGCCCGTGCCCGCAGAGTTTCGATCAAGGCCCGGGTGGCGCGGGCGACGGCCTGGCCGATCGTGTGCGTCGCCCCCTGCCCTTTGATGCCGTCATGAAATGCGGCCCGGTTTGTGTCACCGACCTCGACCTTCACCCGCTCCGGCTCAAGGCCCAGAACCTCCCCCACGATCTGCTGCTGGATCGTGTGCACCCCGCATCCCTGGTCCACAATCCCGGTGATCAAACGGACGCTGCCATCGGCCTGGAGGAGCAACTCCGCCCCGGCCTCGCCGTAACCGATGTGGCGGCAGGCCAGGGCGATCCCCCGGCCGATCAGGTTTCCTTTTCTGCGCGGCCTGGGCTTCGGTCTCTTCCAGCATCTTTCCGCCGCAGTCAGCACCTCGCGGCACTTAACGTCCCGGTAGGTAAATCCAGAATAGCTGCTGTCCCCTTCCGCCATGGCGTTGCGCATCCTGAAATCGAAGGGGTCCATCCCCAACCCGGCGGCGATCATGTCCATATGGGTCTCCACGGCAAAGACGGTCTGGAGTTCTCCGGAGGCGCGCATGTAACCTCCCGGGACCTGATTGGTATAGACGCAGAGACTCTCGATCTTGGTGTGGGCAATGCGGTAGGCCCCACCCTGGGTCAAGCCGCCGTTCATGTGGGCCCGCGGCGTGGGCTTGAACGAGCCGTAGGCGCCACCGTTATAGATGACGCGCGCCTCGCGGGCGGTAAGAACGCCATCTCTCTTGACCCCGCTCTTCAGCAAGATCACCGCCGGATGGCGCGGGCTTCCGGCCATGAGCTCCTCGGTATAGCTCCTGACGATCTTGACCGGACGGCCTGAGATGCGGGCCAGATAATAGGCCAAAGGGATATCGTGGAGGTGATCCTTCCCGCCAAAGGAGCCTCCCACGGTGACCGGGTGAAAGACCATGCGCTCCTTGGCCATTTCCAGATAGTCGGCGAGCTCATCCCTTATATTGAAGGGAGACTGCTCCGTGGCCCACACATGGATCGCGCCGGCGCCGTCGATCTCGACCAGGCAGGCGGTCGGCTCGATATAGCCCTGGTGCACCCATTGGGTGCGAAACGTGTGCTCGAAGACCTCATCGGCCTGGGCAAAGCCCTGCCGGACATCCCCCTTGCTGGCGCGGATGACACTTTGAACATTGTGCAGCCCGACCGCTTTAGCCTTCGGGTCTGCCATTTCATAAGAAGGGTAATCGGGATGGAGCAGAGGCGCGCCTGGCTTGATCGCCTCGAGGGGATCGAAGACCGCCGGCAGCTCTTCATACTCGACCTCGATCAGGCTCAGGGCCTCCTGGGCGATCTCTTCATCGATGGCGGCTACGGCTGCTACCTTGTCGCCGATGAAGAGGACCTTATCACGCGCCAGGACCGGAATATCCTTCAAACCTTTGCCTACCCGACGGGGACTCACATCCTGCCCGCTGATTACGGCCTTTACTCCTGGGAGTCTCTTAGCCCTGCTGGAGTCTATGTTGAGGATGCGGGCATGGGGGAGCGGGCTGCGCAGGACCTTGCCGACTAGCGTCCCTGGCCTGACCAGGTCGGCCGCAAAGAGACATTTTCCGATAACCTTATCCGACCCTTCGGCGCGGGGTAAAGGACGGCCGATGAACCGGAAATGTGAGTCAGGGTGAAATTTCATTCTTCTATAGTTCGCCGCTGCGAACCACCGGGCATTTCCTCGAATGCCTTGCTCAGCTTTTCAATCTGGATCATCAAATTTAGCCCTTCGGCATTTCCTGAAGTATCTTTCTCAGCTCCACGGATAGGTGGCGCAACTCCGGGTTGCTGACGACAAACCGGGCGTCAACCCTGAGGGGTTCCTTACCCCGGACCATGAGGTCCTTGAGTTCGGCCGCAGACTGCGAGCCGGGCAAATCGGGGTGATCCGTGAAGTAAGTCTTGTAGGCGATCCTCTGGCCCTCTGCGCTCATCACGAGGTTGATAAAGAGCTTGGCCAGATGGGGATTGGCGGAGGTTCGGGGCACCCCCAGATAAAAGAAGCCGATGGTGGTGCTATCCTCAAGGATGGCATGTCCCAGCGGCGCCCCCTTGGATTGTGCCTGATGGGCGAAGAGGCTGCCACAGCCCAGCACCAACATACTGAACTCTCCGCTGATAATGCGTGAGACCTCACCGCAGCGTATGAGCCCGCCCACATGGGCAGAGAGCTTCCTGACATAGGCCTTCATCTTCTCCGGCCCCCACTCCGGACGGGCTGCGACCCGGTCGAAGATCCCGGCGTTCACGGTCGAAGCGATCTTCCCCTTCCACTTGGGACTCAGGACATCTTCGAGTCTTTTGGGCACTTCGGCCGGCGCCACCAATCCGGTGTGGTAAAGGACGCCGGAGATGATCCCTCCGATCTGAACCCCGTGCGGATCCGCCAATCCTTTTCTGATGCGCGCAGAGAGCCTCGTGTAGTCGTATTCCTCCAATACGTTGCGCTTCCATAGATCCCCGTAGTGGGATTCGGTCCCCAGCAGGAGGTCGCTTGAGGCCTTGTAGCCGGCAGCCACTTCCTGAGTGATCTTGCCTGCCATCTGGGTCATGGAAGGACCGGGCGTGAAGTTCACCCTGATATTCATCCCGTACCTCTCATGGAACAGGGCCTGGAACATCCTGGCCCCCTCGGCCCCGCTAAAGGACTCTTCGCTCCAGGAGAGGTTGAGCTCCTTCTCCCCTTTTTCCTTGGCCGCGGCGATGAGGCGGACGACCTCCGCGGAGTGCTCGCCCTTGCCCGCAGAGACGGCGGCAATTCTGAGAGGCGGAGCCGGCCATCCAGGGGCCGACAACAGGAGCAGGGCTAGAGTAAAGACCAACGACTTTTCTGGTTGAGCTCTCATGGATCCCTCCGCTGAGGTGGAATGAGGAGCACCACTATAGCTTTCCGGGAAAATCCCAGTCAATGGGGCAATCTTTTGACCTCAGGGTTGGCGTAACGCGTGTCGGAGGTCTGACGCCCTCCCAGGAAATAATAGGCCAGGACCAAAGGGATCAAACAGGCGAGCAGCACCAGGGTAATAGCAGAGGCAACGCCGTAATTGCCGCTCATCCAGATATTCCAAACCACAACCGGCAAGGTGATGTTGTTGGGGGTGAAGAGGATCGTAGCGACGGTGAGCTCGCGATAAGTGATCAGGGCCATCCACAGCCAAGCGTTGAGCAAGGCCGGCCAGACCAGCGGCGCCAGGATGCTGCGAGCGGCCCTGAGGCGGCTGGCCCCGCAGATCGTGGCCGCCTCCTCCAGCTCATGGTGGATCTGAATCAGGGCGGAGTTGAGGATGCGGGTCCCGAAGCTCAAACGATCCACCACATAAACCATCGCCAGCAGTGTCAGCGAGCCATAGAGCGGTAGCCCTCTAACGACAAAGAGGGCCACGAACAGAGCGCCGACACCAAAGATAACTCCCGGCACCGCGTGCGGAAGAAAGGCGAAGAAGTCCAGCAGGGCACGAAAACGCGTGCGCGAGCGAACGACCATCCAGGAAAAGCCGCAACTCAGCAGGAGGGCTAATGTCGGGACCGTCACCATCAATATTCCCGTGTTGGCGGCGCCTCGAGCAAGAAGACTCAGGGGGAGATTGCGGAAGTTTTGCGGCGAAAGGCTCGCCCATGCCGGCAGCGAGGGGGGCTGAAAGAAAGGCAGGCCGGCTGCCCAGGCCAGGAGCAGGAGGGGCAGTCCATGACTTAGGAGCAGATAACCCCCTATGAAGATCCAGGCCGGCGCCATCCACCGGCCGAGCTCGTGTGGGCAGGGGCGATACCCTTTGCCGGTCACCACCTGGTATCGATGGGCCTTCCTGATGATGCCGCCGTACCAGGCCGAGAGGAAAAGCGCGACGACGACCATGAGGCTCGCCATGGCTGCGGTGGGGCCGTAATCGGGCAAGGAGTCGCCGGTCACAGTCTGGACGTAAACAAAGGTGCTGAAGGTATAGATGCGCTGGCTCATCCCCAGGATTGCAGGTGTGTCAAAGGAGCCGATGGCGATGGTGAAGATATAGAGAGCACTAGCCAGAATTCCAGGGGCCATTAACGGCACAAAGACCCGACGCATCATCTGGCCGAAGCTCGCCCCATGGATCGTGGCCGCCTCTTCCAGGGCCGGGTCCATGGAGCGAAAGCTCGTCGAGGTCAGAATAAAGGCGAGCGATGCCAGGCTTAGGCCCTGGACCCAACCCATCCCAACGACACTGGTGATATTGAACGGGGCCTCGGCGAGGCCGGTCAGGCCCATGAGCCAACGGTTGACCATGCCGATGCGCGGGTGCAGCAGGAAGAGCCAGCCCATGGCCACAAAGAACCCGGGCAGGAGGAGGCTTAAACTCATGACCGCGTAGACGACCGGTTTTCCGGGGAGATCGGTCCTTTCGACGAGCCAGGCGATGGCGATCCCGAAAAATAGGCTCACCACGACCGTCACGGCGGAAAAGACAACGGTGTTGGTGAGCGCGGTGATGATGAAGGGATCCGCGTAGAGCTTGATATAGTTTTGCAGGGTCAGGCGCGCGTCCGGAGTTCCAGGCAACCCTTCAAGGAAGCTCAGCCACAGGACGGTGGAGAGCAGTCCTAAGACGATCAAGACCACAGGCAAGATGAGAAGCCAGAGGGGATGGAAGCCCTTCAGAACCTCAACCCATTTCCCGTGCCAGAGCATTTCCCGCCTGACCAAGACGAATTTCCTTCCCTAAAACAACGGCGAGAGTCTAGGCTTTTGACAACCCCACAGTCAAGATATAAGAAGGTTGGGGAGTCAAACTCACATGACGTTACCGGATGTGCGATTCGAGAAGCCATGCGACTCAGTCTTGACCGGGGGGATATGGATGAAGGCCATCGCACTGTGTTGGTCGATTTTCTGTTTTCCGCTGCTGGCCCTGGCCCAGCAGAAGAGTTGGGAGACGCAGTGGGAAGAAATCCTCAGCGGCGCAAGAAAAGAGGGCAGAGTCGTCGTCATGGGTTCGGCCGACCCGGTCCTTCGACGCGAGCTCCCAGCCGCCTTTAAGGCGCGCTTCGGCGTCTCCTTAGATTACCTGAGCGGCCGTGGCGGTGATAACTTCGCCAGGTTAAGCATGGAGCGCCGCGGAGGAGTTTACACCGTAGATGCCGTGATGGCCGGTATGAGCAACATGTTTGACTATTTCAACCAGAGGTTCCTCGACCCCCTTCTCCCGGCCCTGGTCTTGCCGGAGGTCCTGGATGCCTCGAGGTGGAAAACCGGCCGGCTCTGGTTTATGGACCCGGAGGGAAGGTATATCCTGCGTCTCTACAATTATATTTTTAGCGGCTTAATCTTCTTCCACACCCGCTATGTGAAGCCGGAGGACTTTCACTCCATCAAGGAGCTGCTCAATCCCAAGTGGAAGGGGAAAATCTCTGTCATGGACCCGACCGTTTCCGGACCGGGGGAGCTTGAGGCGGCCAGCTTCAGCGTGCAGTTGGGTGAGGAGTTCGTGAAAAAACTCTATGTGGATCAGAAACCGGCCATCAGCCGGGACAAGCGACAGATAGCGGACTGGCTCGGCCGGGGCTCTTATCCGGTCTCTCTCAGCGTACCGACGGAGTTTGCCACCCAGATGAAGCGAGAGGGGCTCCCCGTGGATATGGTTGCGCCGAAGGACATCCCGCTCACCATTACCGCCGGCAATGGGCTGGTGGCCCTGATCAACCAGGCCCCCCACCCCAACGCCGCACGTCTCTTGGTGAATTGGATAGCCTCAAAAGAGGGGGTTGAGCTCTTAGGCCGGGCGCGGCAAAAGCCCACCGCACGGAAAGATATCGACGAGTCTTATGCGGTCTCCTGGGAAGTCCCCCAACCTGGTGTGCGCTACTTTGATACCTACGACTGGGAGTTTACGGCTATGATGAGGACGAAGTTGACACAGCAAATGAGGGATCTCCTGAGAAGACGCTAGTCCTCCCGGCGGCACGCGCCGATCTAAGGACCCGTATGCCATTCAAGGGCCTGCGTGATTTTGTTCATCTGCTGGAGCGCCAGAGAGAGCTCCAGCGTGTCACTGGAGCGGACTGGAAGCTGGAGATGGGAGCACTCACCGAGCTCATGTGGGATGCCGGCGGCCCGGCCCTCCTCTTCGAGAATATCAAGGACTATCCGAAAACCTTTCGGCTCGCGACCAATCTCTTCGCGACCAGGAAGAGGTGCCTGCTCGCTATGGACCTGCCCCTGGACTTGACCGAAGCGGAGGCGATCCAGGCATTCGAGAAAAAGATGGCCGACTACAGACCGGTTTCTCCCCGGACGGTCAGCTCCGGACCCATCACGGAAAACGTGCTTCGGGGCGACCGGGTGGATCTTCATAAGATCCCGGCTCCGCTCTGGCATGAATCCGACGGCGGGAAGTACATCGGCACCGGTTGCTGTGTCATCCAAAGAGAGCCCCACGGTGGCTGGGTCAATGTTGGAACTTACCGGGTAATGGTCCATGACCAGCAGACTGCCGGGATCTTTATATCGGAGCAACACCAGGGATTTGCGATCGAGAAAAAGTATTGGGAAAAAGGGCTCAGTTGCCCGGTGGCGATCTCGCTTGGCCCCGAGCCGGGATTGTTTCTCGCCTCATCAGGCGGCTTTGGCTTCGCCTGGGGCGTGAGTGAATACGACGTGGCCGGCTATCTCAACGGCGGCCCCGTGGAGGTGATGATAGAGGAATACACCGGCCTGCCCATCCCGGCCCACTCCGAGGCGGTCCTGGTCGGTGAGATTCCACCTCCTGCGACGGAGATGCGACTTGAGGGCCCCTTTGGTGAGTTCACCGGCTACTACGCCTCCGGGACGAGGCCTGAGCCGGTGATCCGGGTCAAGGCTATTTACCACCGCCATGAGCCCATCCTCCTGGGCAGCCCCCCGCTCATGCCGAAGGGACCCTGGGGTTACAGCTTCGCCCTGCCGGTAAAGAAAAGAGGGCTCAAGCAGAAGCTCCTCGCCCAGGGCATTGCCGACGTGCTCGACGATTGCACGGTCTCGATCCCGGGCGTGGCCGTGATCAAGATCCACCAGCGAGACGCAGAACAGGCCGCCAGGGTCGGTTCAGCCGCAGTGAGGATGACCTCGGCCCGCATCGTCATCATCGTCGAGGAGGACATCGACATCCGCGATCCCGGCCAGGTGCTCTGGGCCGTCGGGACCAGGTGCGATCCGGAGAGCGGGGTAGAGGTCATCCCAGATTGTCCCACCCATTCCCTCGATCCCGGACTGCCTCCGGAAAAGAGAAAGAAAGGCGAGCTGACCACGGCAAAACTGGTCCTGAACGGCTGCCGGCCTTACCGCTGGATGAAGGATTTTCCGCCGGTCAACAGATGTAGCCGGGAGCTGCGCGCCAGGACCCTGGAGAGATGGCGCCACCTATTTCAGGACATGGAGGTCAAGGCGTGAACCGCGAGGAACAGCTTTCGAGGAAATAAGAATTGAACGAGATCGATCAGCTCAAGCAGGAGCTCATCCTCGCCTCATCGATACTGGAGTGGGACATCGGTGATATCTGGGGGCACGTGAGCGTGAGATTGCCCGATGGCCAGGGGTTTCTGCTCAAGCATCTCCGGCACCAGGTGGAGGAGCGAAACAACCCCAAGGAGATCATGGTCTTCGACTACGAGGGCAGAATTTTGTCCGGAGCCAAAGGAGTCCCCAAAGAGATCGTCCTCTACACGACCCTTTACCGGACGAGGAAAGAGGTCCACAGCGTCGTCCACGCCCATCCGCCGGTCGTCATCAGCCTTACCGCAGTCAACCGGAAGATCGTTCCCATCCACCTCCATTCCTTTGTCTTCCGCAGGCCCGTTCCCGTCTATCCCACGCCGGTCATGATCTGCACTCAAGCAGAGGCTGAGGCGGTGGACAAAAAGATGGGAAAGAACCCTGCGGTCATCATCCGAGGACATGGCGCCGTGACCGTAGGGAGAAACCTGCGGGATGCGACGATCGCCATGCTCTATCTCGAGAGGACGGCGCGGATGATCGCCCTGGCGGTGCCTTACGGGAGGGTCAAAGCCATACCCTCGAGATATATTGCCCTGCAGGAGAAGCGATTGGGGCGCGACAAGGGACCTATAGGCTTCAATCTGGAATGGGAATACTTCACCAAGAAGCTGCAAAAAGGCGAATGGTGGAGCAGGTAGTTCTTGAACGCAACGACGTTCAGGAATTTCTGAGAGTGGCGACCTTATCCCTTAAATTCTTGACGAGGCGATAGAGGGCCATGAGGTTACCGGTCACTCTTAATGTGTCTGATCGCGCTACAGGGTTGAAAGTGACCGCCCGTATGCGCCGCACAATATTTTCAGACATCTTGCAGTGGCGCAGTTGGATATACACTCCGGATGCAGAGGACAGAAACTGGGACTGGATGGCAATTTTCGCTGAGGCGATTCAATATCCCCGACGTTTCGAGTGCTATTCGCTCACTGTAGAAAGCGACCTCCATTGCCTGATGCGCCTCGATGTTCGCGGCAGGCTGTTGCGTGGTGTTCGATGGCTGATCATTGAATATTTGGCGACGAACCCGGCAGATCGCGATAAGAATGCGGGGATCAAGTATTTGGGCGAATCCATGATAGCAGTTGCTACCGAGAGGAGTTTGGAGCATAATTTGAAAGGTTGTCTTTGGTTGGAGTCGTTGCCACGGGCCCAGGAGTTCTACGAGAATCTGGGCTTTGAACGACTGAAGCGTCGATCCAAAGAGGGCTACAGTACGTATATATTAGGCTTCAAAACGGCGTTGCAATTATTGGCCGCCGTTAAAAAAAGGAGAGGATGGAGAGATGCCGAAGAAGTTTGATCTAGAAGCAGCCGCTGAATTGGAGATCGTGGGAGCCTTGGCAGTTGGTCATGGGCGCCGCCGACGGCGTTCGGCTTCTAGAGGTTTAGTTCGCCTATCGGAAGTCGAGATCCAGCAGGTTTTCGATGCCGCGTATGGTCTCGCCAGGCTCATTGAGCGGGTTCCTCGACGCTCGATTTCCACCGCCAGCGGCAATTCTCTACGGCTGGAAAAGAAAAAGAC
>Ga0184640_10000310_pt1 | contig 12424 bp, 15 predicted proteins | sample PLM31_200_b2_FD_133161 | JGI IMG/M metagenome (GOLD analysis project Ga0184640, IMG submission 133161) | Groundwater sediment microbial communities from an aquifer in East River, Colorado, USA - PLM3-1_200_b2 | ecosystem: Environmental > Terrestrial > Soil > Riparian zone | place: USA: East...
ATCCCCGGAGCTTTCCTTAGGTCACTGGGTGGCCGCGATCCGCGAGCTTTTTGAAGAGGTGGGAGTGCTTCTCTGCGTCGCCGAAGAGGGCCGGCCTTCAGACGGGAGAGAAAAAGGGCATCGAGAGAATCTGGCCGACAGGCGCAGGGCCCTGCTCCATGGCTCCATCGATTTCCGGGAGTTTTTGGAGTCAGAGGGTCTTCTCTGTGACGCTGGCCTTCTGCGCCACTTCTCCCACTGGCTCACCCCGGAGGAGTTTCCCACCCGCTTCGATACCCGCTTCTATCTCTGCCCCTTGCCTCTGGACCAAGACCCACTGGCGGCTTCGGAAGAGGTCGCCCACGGCTTCTGGGTTGCCCCAGAGCAGGCCCTCGACCTCTGCCAGCGAGGAAAGCTCCCGGTAATCTTCCCAACCTTCGCCGTGCTTCGCAACCTGGCCGATTATGACTCGCTCGAGAGTCTCTGGACCGAGTATGGGCCGCGGTGAGACACGCCCCTGGGTGTTACAGGCGTCTTAAACCGGGGGGAGGCATTTGATGAGGTGCTACGAGCCTGTTTTCGCTAAGACGTAAAGGCCTGGTGCTTTAAAAATAGATCGGCATCCCCGCGGCTGAAAAAGACCAATATGACCTCCTGAATCGAGGTATCCGAGCTAAGAAATTTCTCTGTGGCCGAAGAGGAAACCTTCGCTGCTTCATCCTGGGGATAACCGTAAACTCCGGTTGAGATCGCAGGAAAGGCTACGGTCTTAAGCCCGTTCTCAGAGACGAGTTTTAAACCATTGCGATAGCACGCAGCCAGCAGCTCCGCCTTATCCTTTCCCCCTCGTCCGTAGACCGGTCCTACGGTGTGAATCACATATGTGGCCTTCATCTTGCCTGCCGTTGTCATGACCGCCTCGCCGGTGGGAAGCCCGTCGGGATATTTCGTGCGGCGGATCTCTTTGCACTCCTTCAGAATTGCAGGGCCTCCGGCTCGATGAATGGCCCCATCCACTCCACCTCCTCCCATGAGCGAGCTATTGGCCGCATTGACGATCGCATCGGCATCCTCTTTCGTAATATCACCTGCCTTCACCACCACCCTTCCGTGCAAAAATCTCTTGAGCTCTTCCATAGTCAAACCCTTTAACCCTTCATATATTCTTCCCACTCCATGAGCAACTGATACTTCTTCTTCGTGTTGCATTCTCTACAGGCGGGGACCACATTCCCCTTAGTGCTCTTTCCGCCACGAACGATCGGGACGATATGATCCATAGTGAGCGAGCGGGGAGGGACCTTTTTGCCGCAGTAATGGCACTGACCGGAGGAGCAACGTCTCTTCCACCACTGGCTGGAGCGCAGCTCCTTGGCCTTCTGGCGCTCACGCCTTACCTCTTCCTCGCTAACGGATACTAGGAAAGTGACTTCACCTTTGCCCATACAGAAAAAATGAGGTTACTTCAACCAATACTTCAGATATCTCAAATAGAGTCCGAAGCCGATAGCCACCGCAAGATAGAGGAGTCCGCGGAGCAAGGCCCAGCCATTACCTGCATCCCAATAGCCCCTGAGCTCCCACAGAGAGATGCCGAAGAAGAAGAGCACGGCGGTCGAGATCAGAATCTTATGGGCCGTCAGTAGAGTCACACAAGACCCCTGATCCTAAAATCGATGGGCTTCCCCTCTTCTTCATCTCCTCCCCTCATCTGATCCAGTTTTCTCTCCATCAGGGCATCAACGCGAGCCTCATCACATCCTCTGGACTGATCGTAGCCAGACACCGGCGGTGAGGACAACTCTTCATAACTGGGGGGTCGCAGGGCGAGCATGCTACGCTTCGGGTCACCACGGTCACCCGCTTCCCGCGCGGCGCCCATTGCCTCGCGTCGGTCGGGCCGAAGAGGGCGATGGTTTTCACCCCCAGTGCAGCCGCAAGATGGGTGACGCCGCTATCGTTGCCCAGATAGAGATCGGAGCGAGCCAGTAGAGCGGCTAACTGCGCCAGATCCAGGCCTCGGACCACGAGCCCGTGGGCCCAAGGATTCCCTACTTCCGCCCTTTCCTCTTCCACCGGCCCTAAGATCACCAGGGCCTTGTGCCCAAGCTCCTCTTCCCACCGCTCAGCCGCGGATTGGAAAAAATCCGCAGGCCAGTTTTTTCCCCTCGCTCCGCTTCCGGGAGCCAGGGCCAGCACCTTTCTCCCCTCAAGCCCATATCCTTGCCAAAAGCAGTCGCCCCAGGCAATGGCATCGGATCTGATCGGGATGATAGGGAGGGGGCCCCGCAGATACGCTTCCTCTAAACAGGACAGGTAGTAATCCGCCATGTGAATGCCCAACTGGGATGGGTGAAAGGGGAAGATCCCGAGATCGCCCTGGCACAGGGCCTGAAGGTTGCTGACGAAGTCGGGCTGGTGGTTCCCCATCCAGGAGTAAACGAACGTGTAGGGACCGAAGAAATCTTGAAGCCTTTGATCTCGTCCGGCCCCGGCAACGAACAGGGCGGCAATCTCGCGGCACTCGAGGGGGCGCATCCTTACCTGCGGAGAAAGCAGGGCCGCATATTCCGATCTGGCCAAGAGATCTACCGTTCCCCACCTGGTCATCCGCTCCAGCGCCGGGAGAAAACAGATGAAATCTCCTAAGGCGCCGGGGAAGATCGCCAGACCCTTTCTGCCTTCCGTGGAGAGAGGCGACTGCGGTGAGTTCTGCAATTGACTTTTCATCGCCGAGAATATAACATAAGCGCAGTTTTCATTCGAGTTCCCGTCCGCTCAATGTCAGACAAAGACCAAAAGGCATGACAGCTCTAAACGGCTCCCGCTCCATCTTAGACCTGATTGGTTCCACGCCAGTTGTCAGATTGAGAAACCTTCCCGGGAAAAACGACGCGGAGGTCTGGGGCAAGCTGGAGTCCTTCAATCCCGGTGGCTCCGTCAAAGACCGCATCTGCCTCAGCATGATCGATGCGGCGGAGCGTGAAGGGAAATTAAAGCCCGGGGCCACGATCGTGGAGCCGACCAGCGGAAATACCGGCATCGGCCTCGCCCTGGTGGCAGCGGTGAAGGGCTACCGTTTGATCCTCACCATGCCGGACACCATGAGCGAGGAGCGGCGCAGCCTTCTCACCGCCTATGGGGCACGGCTCATTCTGACGCCGGACACCAAGGGGATGGGCGGCGCCATCCAGAAGGCCGAGGAACTCCTCCTCGAGCACCCGGATTACTTTATGCCGCAGCAGTTCAATAACCCGGCCAATCCTGAAATCCATCGCCGCACCACGGCAGTCGAGCTCCTGCAGCAGTTCAAACGGATCGACGCCTTCGTGGCCGGCGTAGGAACCGGAGGAACCATCACTGGAGTCGGAGAGGTCCTCAAAGAAAAGATGAAAGGCGTCAGGGTCTATGCGGTGGAGCCGGCCGCCTCCCCGGTCCTCTCGGGAGGAGAACCCGGATACCATAGGATCCAGGGGATCGGTGCTGGCTTTATCCCCCAGATCCTCAATACCCAGATTTACGACGGGGTCATCGCGGTGACCGATGAGGACGCCGCCCTTTATACCCGTAGACTGGCGCTGGAGGAAGGGATCTTCGCGGGCATCTCCTCCGGGGCTGCGTGTTGCGCCGCCCTCCAGGTCGCCGGGAAGCTGGGCAGGGGGCATGTCGTCGTCACCGTGCTCGCGGACACAGGCGAGCGCTATCTCAGTACAGACATCTTCGGTGATCGGCAATGGATACAAAGCTCGAGGAGTTAAAGCAGATATTGAAAGAGACCGGCGGGGTCGTGGTGGCCTTTTCCGGCGGGGTGGATTCCACCTTCCTCCTCAAAGTCTCTCATATGGTATTGAGAGAGCGGGCGGTGGCGCTCACCACCTCCTCCCCTACCGCACCGCCGGGGGAGCTGGAGGCCGCCCGGGAGCTGGCCGGACTGATAGGAGGCCAGCACATGACGGTGGCCTCGCACGAGCTGGGCAACCCTTCTTTCACGGAAAACCCGGTGAACCGGTGCTACTTCTGTAAGGATGAGCTCTATCGCATCTGCCGCCAGGTAGCCGATCGGTTGGGGATTCAGGCGGTGGTCGATGGCACCAACCTCGATGACCTGAAGGATCATCGCCCGGGGCTCAAGGCGGCCAAAGAATGGCGCATCCGTCATCCCCTAGTGGAGGCGCGGATGACCAAAGAGGATATCCGCCGCCACAGCCATGAGCTTGGCCTCCCTTCGTGGAACAAGCCCGCCATCGCCTGCCTTTCCTCGCGCTTTCCTTATGGCGTCGAAATCAATATGGAGAGGCTGGAAAAGATCGCCGCCTGCGAACGGTTTTTGCAGGAGCTTCGCTTCCGCCAGTTCCGCGTGCGTTATCACGGAGATCTGGTGCGCGTTGAGGTTGCGGGGGAGGAGATGGAGCGCTTCTTCGATGCGGCCGCAAGAGAGGCCATCGTGCAGAGGTTTAAAGAGATCGGCTTCAGCTTTGTGAGCCTGGACCTCCAGGGATACCGCAGCGGCAGCATGAACGAGCCCCTGGGCAACAAGACCCGTTAGGGAACCCGTCCTTCGCGCAGGAGCATTTCAGCGAAAAGCACATCTTCGGGGACGGTGATCTTAATATTCGTGCTGTGCCCTTCCAAAAGGGTAACCACCTCTCCCAGGCGCTCTACGAGCATGGCGTCATCGGTCGCCTCTGTGCCTTTGCGGCCGGCCTGACGATAGGCCTTGCGGATAATGTCGATGCGGAAGGCCTGGGGGGTCTGGATCTCCCAGAGGGAATCCCTCGGAGGCGTCCTTTTTACCTGCCGATTCGCGGATACCACCTTGATTGTGGCCCGCACAGGGATGCCCACCACCACGGCACCTTGCTTAAATGCCGCCTCCGCGCACTGGTCGATGAGACGAGGGTCAACAAAGGGACGCGCTCCATCGTGGATCAGCACCACCTCACAGTCCTCATCCACCCGCGCCAATCCCCGACTCACGGAATCCTGCCGCCTGGGACCTCCAGTTTGCAAAACGCATTCAAGAGAGCTGAGTTGAGGGTCTGACCGAATGAGCCCCCGACACTTCGACAGCTCTTTATCGGCCGTAACCACAATCACTTTGCGCACGCTCCGGGACGCCGCGAAGCGGCTCAGGGTATGGAGGATCAGCGGGCGACCGGCCACGGGCAAGAACGGTTTGGGGACATCTCCCCCCATTCTCTCCCCTGCGCCGGCCGCAACGATCACCGCATTAACGCGCATCGAGGCCTGAGTACCCTAAAAAAACAAGAGCCGAGAGAGTCCTCCCCCGGCTCCTATGACCCTTTGCCAGGAACCAAAGACCTAATGAGCGAAGATGTGGCGCAATTCTTCCATGATCTTTTCTTCCGAGTGGGCGCGGGCTATGGAGAGCTCTTTCACCAGCAGGTTCCTTGCGGTATCCAGCATTTTCCGCTCCCCGAAAGAGAGCTCCTTATTTCCCTTGAGAATAAAGAGGTCGCGCAGCACCTTGGCGATCTCAAGAACCGATCCAGTCTTGATCTTCTCTGTGTATTCTCGATAGCGGCGGTTCCAGGTTTGCTGGTCGCTCTCCAACTTCTTCTCGCGCAAGATCCGGTAAACCTTAGATACCATATTTTTATCGATCACTCTTCTCAGCCCGACAATTTTCACATTATCGACCGGAATCATGATCTTCATATCGCTATCGAGAATACGCATCATATAAAACTTCTTTTCTGTCCCTGATATGACCTGCGTGCTGATGGCCTGAATCTCCCCTACCCCGTGGGCAGGGTACACGACCTTTTCACCGATCTTGAACATAATAACCCCCCTCCTGAGAAATTCGCTTTGCAACCTCTTCGCAAGGTCGCACCCTGCCACAATCTGTTCTGTGCCTGGAACTGGAGAAGACTGCAGTCGAAGGCCAAGATCGTTATCAAAAGTACAATACCTCATCTGGGTCGCCACAGTCAAGGGCACTGAATCCCGCGCCGGCCTCTCTATCTTGCGGAGAGCGATAAGAAAAATTTAGACTATTGTATTAAGTTGATGTTCTAGAGCGGGGCTCCCGGTTGCCCCAATGGCAGGACCATGACCAGGGCGTCTTCCCCATTATCGGCGTAGTAACCCTCGCGTACCACCTGGGCTACAAAGCCTAGCGAGCGGTAAAGTCGCTGGGCCGCGTCGTTCGATTTTCTGACTTCAAGAGTCACCTGGCTCAGGCCAAGCCGCAGCGCCTCCTCGATCACCCCCTGCAACAGGGACCTTCCCACTCCCTTGCGGCGGTAGGCGGGATGGACGGCCAGATTATGAATATCCGCCTCGCTGGGCAGGAGCCAGTAGATAATGTAGCCTATGATCCTCTCCCCCAAGTGAGCCACCACGGCCCGGGCACAAGAGACCTTAAGCTCCTGGAGAAAAAAGTGGGCACTCCAGGGACTGGAAAAAGAGGCCCTTTCGATCATCATCACCTGGTCGAGATCGGACGGGCTCATCTGCCTGAATTGGACGCCGCCCGCATAAAAAGAAAAGCCACCGGGATCACTCCCCTTCTGTGGCTTCTCCCAGGATCCTTCCATGCTGGTTTTATCAGAAATCGTTGCTCACCTAAGTCCTCTGTTTCAAAAGGAGGACCTCTAAGAGTTTATTTTCCCGGCGATGGCAAAACCCCTCGACCCTCTCCTCCAAAGGGATGACCGTGGCAAACTCAGGAGGAAAGGCCCCTACGCTGGAAGAGACCTTCCTGATCTTCTCATCCGGGCAGCTCCCCTTGATGATAAAACAGCCGTCTTTCAAGGCCAGATCATAATCATAGTCAGGCATCTCCTCGGGGAGTCCTGGCCTCAGTGAAAGCGCCATCTCCGGGACCCTGTGGGGAAATTCCAGCCGGACAAAATAGGCCTTCCCCCAATCCTCGACAGTGTAGACACTGCCGTAGCGCCTCTCCCGCTCCAGCTTTTCGACGAATCCCTTCCCATAGAAGCCATCCACCGGGACCGTCAAGGAGCGCATCACCCCGGCCCCTCTTTCCATGAGGGATTGGACACAGCGCGCCAGCGGTCCCCCATACACCGAGCCCCGAAGGACCATCTCCTGCGCCGGCCTTGCCTGAAAAATCCCCTCTCTGAGGCGGAAGGCTCCTTCGAGGGCCCCGAACAGGACACCCAGGAGAATCAAGCCGTTAATTCTTTGGCTGAAAAGGACATCGACCCCGATCCAAGCAGCAGCCAGCACCATAAGGGTGAGGGGATAGAGGACCATGTTCATCAGGATATTGAATCCCGTGGCCCCTGCCGGATGGAAGCAAAGGGAATTTCCCACTGCCTTCTCCAGATGCGCTTTGGCTTGGTGCGGTAAGGCACCCAGGATGGGTTGCAGCACAAAGACCAGAAGTCGGGGAAGAGCTCGGTCCAGAGAACCCCTCCGCTCCAACTGAAGCCGCAACTCCTGAAAATTCGCCGACAGCTCCCCGGAAAACTTCCTGTCAGAGCTCACTGGAGGAGAGGCTGGAACCGGGTTGGGATCGGGAAAGGTCATATTCCTATCTCATCTTACTTACTGGTTTCGTTTTTTTTTGTCAATGATTTGGCCTACCTTGAAAGGGACAGAAATTCTATGTTACACCTAAGCCAAGGGCGGCGTACCCAAGTGGTTAAGGGAGAGGTCTGCAAAACCTCGATGCAGCGGTTCGAATCCGCTCGCCGCCTCCATTTCTCCCCCTGCCCCTCTCCCTTTCCGTCCCTCTGCATCACCCATTCCTGAAAGATCAAAAAAATCTTGAACCTGGAGGGGGGGATGTGGTAAGGGACCAGAGGAGCCTCAATCATGGAGACCCTGCTCCAATATTTTATCGAGTACCGCTACCTCGTCATCTTCTTCGGGACCTTCATCGAAGGCGAAGTTGTCTTGATCGCCGGCGGTTTTCTCGTCTATGAAGGGCACTTGAGCTTTACGCTGCTTGTGCTCATCGCCACCGCGGCTGCTATCCTGGGGGACAATTTCTTTTACTGGGTGGGTCGAAGCCAAAGGGTCGGCGCCGGACGCCCTTGGGCGGCCCGCTTGTTGAACTTTGTAGGCGAGCATCGCCTCTTCCGGGGAGAAGAGCTTGTGCGCCGACACGGCGGCAAATCGGTCTTCATCGTGCGCTTTTTCTACGGGCTCAGATTTGCCGGCGCCATGACCGCCGGCCTGCTGGGCATGGAGCTTCAGCGTTTTTTCTTTTTCAACCTTGCCGGGTCGCTGACCTGGGCCATCCTCATCGGCGCGATCGGTTATCTCTTTGGCCAGAGTCTCGAGACCATGGCCAGGGGAGTGAAGCTCGCGCGACTCGGATTGCTGCTGGTGATTGTCGGCCTCCTGGGCATCTACCTCGTGGGGAAAAGAAGGAAAAGGGCCGGCAAGGCGCCTTCTTAAGACCTACCCACCTACTCCCAAAAGCTGATCGAGCTCCCCGCTGGCGTCCAGTTGTCTCAACTCGTCAAAGCCTCCCACGGCCTTCCCGTCGATGAGTATCTGGGGAACAGTCATCCGGCCCGATAACTTCCGCACCTCTTCCTGGAGCCTCTCGTCATGGGTTACGTCGATCTCCGCGAAGGCGATTTCCTTGGACCGGAGTAGGGCCTTGGCGCGAGTGCAGAAGGCACAGTAATCCTTGGTATAGACGACCACTCTAGGCACGGGGTTATTTCCTCACCACGGGTTCCTGGAGGCGGGCTCGAACCCGCGCTGCGAGATGACGATTTTCGTCTCCCGCCAGCTCCAGAAACTTTTGATAATGAAACCGAGCGCGCTCCAGCTCTCCCAGATCCTCCAAGACTAAAGCCAGATTATAGTGCGTTTGAGGATAAGAAGGATCTATCGCCAGGGCCTTTTCCAGCAGCTCTCTTCCCTCGTGGAGTTGTCTTGTGTCTTTGAGCACGAGGGCCAAATTGTTATAGGAAGCCAGGTGGTCTCGATCCAGAGACAGGGCCATCTCGTAATTTTTCCTTGCCCGCTTGAGGTCCCCTTTAAACTGATAAATGGCTCCCAGATTATGATAGGCCATAATATATTTGGGATTTAAGGCCAATGCCTTCTGGACGGTTGCAATGGCCTGGTCGTATCTTCCCAGTTCTTTGTAGACGACACCCAAGTTATTATGGGCCTCAGCATAGAAGGGCCACATCTGGAGTGCCTTTTCGTACTCCCTTTTTGCCTGAGGAAAATTCCTCGCCTCCTGATAGAAAAGGGCCAGGTTAAAATGGTAGCGCACCTGCTCCGCAAGGTCCGTGGCTAATTCAGGGCCCCCTGCGCCCTCTCCTTTCTTGGAAACCTCCCCGGCCCCGGCTTCGGCCTCTGGCTTGGCCTCTTTCCTACCTTCGACCGCCTTGACCGTGACGCCGGGTTCCGCACCGGGCTCGGATATCCGCCTCTCCCCTTCCGTGGGGACCAATAACTTTTCAGCCAAACTGCTTTCTTTCTTTTCAAGAGGGGAAGGTTCCGGAGCCGGAAGCTTCGGAGGCGGAGCCAGGACCAAATCTTTTCTCTCCACCCTTGGGGAGGCCGTTGAAGTGGGCTTCACCCGCGCCGCTCCCTCGGAGAAAAAGTAGGCGAACAGGAGGGCAAAGAGAGCTATTCCGGAGCCCAAGCCTACCCAGAGGGTCGTGGAGGGATTAAACCGACTCAGGATGGAACCCGTGGGGCTTTGCCCACCAGGGCGCTCGCCCACGCCGGCCATAGACGACGCATGGGAGGGCTCCGCAGCTACGCTCAATGTATCCGCCGTGAGGTAGCGCCTGCCGATCTTGGCGGCCTGCGCCTTTTTCAAGGCATCGGCAATCAAGCTCATGGCGCCCCCTGGGGAAGATTGGCGGCGGTCAGAACCACCTGCGCCGCAGAGAATCCCTCTACCTTCCTGAAAGTCCTCTCCGCCTCCTGGGCCTCCTCCTTGTTGGCAAACTTTCCCAGATAGAGGTGGTGGTCCCCCGCGCCATCGCCCGCATCCCTCTTGGCCAAAAAGAGGGGATAACCCGTGGCCTTAATCCTTTCGGCGGCCTCCAGGGCCTCAGCCTCGGTTTTGTAGGAGCCCATCTCAAGGGTATAGAAGGCGCCTTCCTGGGGGCCGGAGCGGGCCTGGACCTCGGCTAAACGAGAGGAGGAATGGGAAGGTTCGGCGCCCAGGAGCTTTTTGCGGACTCTATCCAAGTCGAGAAAAGCGGCGGCGAGGAAAAACCCAACCAGAAAAATCACCAGCCCGGCCAATCCCTGCGTCAGCGTCCTTCTCAAAATCCCGTGCGACAGGGTAACGACCTCCCCTTCTAGGCTCTTTAAGCCCTGGATCACAGTCTGGCGCTGGATCTTGCGGCGCTGCTGGACGTAGCCCCCCAGCAAGGCGCGATCGGCGGCGAGGTTGATGAGGCGCGGGATCCCCAGAGAATAATGGTGGATCTCCCGCAGGGCGCCAGAGGTGAAATAGATATCCCCAGGAGAGCCGGCAACCGTCAAACGGTGCTGAATATAGCGCGCCACCTCCTCCCGTTCCAGGGTCTGCAAGTGGTAGCGGATCGAGATCCGCTGATTGAGCTGGCGCAATTGGGGCAGGGAGAGTTTTTCTTTCAACTCGATCTGACCCATGAGGATGATCTGCAAGAGCTTTTCCTTTTCCGTCTCAAGATTGGACAGGATGCGGATCTCCTCCAACACCTGGAGCGGCAGATTCTGCGCCTCGTCAATGATCAAGATGGTGTTGCGATTGGCCGCCTGCTGGCGCAGGAGAAAGCCGTTGAGCTCATCCAGAAGCTCTTTCTTGGTTGGCACCTTCCCCTGGTACCGCCCACGGCCCCGCTTGCCTGTCGCCTTACTCTGGATGCCGAAGTCGCTCAGGATACACTGGAGCAGCTCGTGTCCGGAAAACATGGGGTTCAGGATCAAGGCGCAGTCGGTTGCCTGGGACTCGATCTTGTCTATCAACACCCGGCAGAGGGTCGTCTTTCCCGTTCCCACCTCTCCGGTAATGAGGATGAATCCTTCCTTCTCCCTGACTCCGTAGAAGAGGTGCTCAAACGCCCCCCGGTGGTTCTCGCTCAGGAAAAAAAAGCGCGGGTCCGGGGTCAGGTTGAAAGGTTTCTCCTTGAGGCCGAAAAATTCCTCGTACATGCCTTCCCTTATCCGGGCTCCTCACCAGGGAGAAGACCCTTGCAGTCTCCTCAAGCGCTCTAAGTCTCGGGCCGTGACCTCACTCACCTTCCGGCCCACCAAAACGGTCGGCGTCAACAGGACTACGAGCTCGGTCTTCTTCCGTTCGTGGACGATCTGGCGGAAGAGGTGGCCGATGCCGGGAAGATCTCCCAGGATGGGCACTCTCCTCTCTTCATCGACCCTTTTGTTCTGTATCAATCCCCCCAGGACGATGACCTCTCCCTCCCTGGCCCGCACCACCATATCGACCTCTCGCACATTCAGGACCGGAACCTTAAATTCGGTCGCCCCGTCTTTGAAGGTGGCATCCACAGTCTTCTCCGTCACCGTGGGTCGAACGTGGAGAACGACGCTTCCGTCCTGGCTCACCTGAGGGGTCACGGCCAGAACGACGCCTATCGTCACCGTGCGGGGAATGACCTCGGTGGTCACTACCGTAGTGCCTGACGCACCAACGGTCTGGATGACGCGCCTTTCAAAAAAGACATCATCGGTCGCTGAACGGATTACCGCAGTCTGGTTGTTCAGCGTCAGGAGCTTGGGGCTGGAAAGGACATTGACCTCTCCCTGCTTGCTCAGAGTATCCAGCAGGGCCTCAAAGTTGCTGCTGGTAAGAGCGATCTGAAATCCCTGTGTACCGGGACTCAGCCTCTGAGCTATGATCCGTGCAGGAGAGCCAGGGGAGAGGACCGTATTGCCCACGAAAGAGCCCGCCTGGGCCACGGCGCCCCAATCGATACCGAAGCGAAAGTCCGCTGTAAGGCTCACCTCGATGACCCTGGCCTCGATCAGGACCTGACGCTGCACCGAGCCCTCGACGTTCTCCAGGAAACCAGCAATGCGCTCCAGGAATTTGGGGAGATCGGTCACCAGGATATTGCCACCCTGCCGGTCGACAACCGTCTTCCCCGCCGGGGAGAGGAGCTTCCCCACGCCGGCTTCGACCTCCTTCCACAGATCTGTCTCAGTAGAGGTGGTCACCGAGGTTTGACCGGCGCTGCCTCCCGAAGAAGTCCCGGTGGTCACACCGGTCCCTCCGGGCGCCGCGGTGGCAGTTGCCCCCGCCCCCGAGGTGCCGATCTGCGCCGATGTGGCCGAGCCTGCTGTACGCTTGAGGTTCACGTAATGGAGCGAGAAGATCCTGGTCTCCGGGATGGGTTTAAAAACCCGGATGGTGTTTTGCTTGACCCGATAGCTCAGATCCAGCAGATCTGTCAGGATATCCAGCGCCTCTGTCAAGGGGACATTCTTGAGGTCCAAGGTCGCCCTGCCCTGGACATCCGGG
>Ga0184640_10000311_pt1 | contig 12411 bp, 14 predicted proteins | sample PLM31_200_b2_FD_133161 | JGI IMG/M metagenome (GOLD analysis project Ga0184640, IMG submission 133161) | Groundwater sediment microbial communities from an aquifer in East River, Colorado, USA - PLM3-1_200_b2 | ecosystem: Environmental > Terrestrial > Soil > Riparian zone | place: USA: East...
CGGCGAGCTTTTTCTGCTCGGCCAGGTCGTCGAGGTCGAAGCCTAGCGAGCGGACGTTCTGGGTCAGTTCCTCGGAAGTCTCCTCGAAGGCCATGAACACGCCGGGTTCGCCGAACTGCGTGACCCCCCGGACCAGGAATTCCATCGCCAGGAGCGTCTTGCCGCAGCCGGCGCTGCCGCAGACGAGCGTGGGCCGGCCTCGGGGAAATCCGCCGCCGGTAATCTCGTCCAAGCCGGCAATGCCCGTGGGCGCCTTGGAGAGGGTGCGTAAGGGCGCCTTCTGCTTCATCGCTGGCTTGGTCATAATCTTTTCTCGCTTGGATATTGCTCCGGTGAATCAGGTGTCTTGATTTTCAGTTGGTCGTCGGACAAGGCCAGCAACTGCATCAAGGTGTCGTACTCCACCGGCTTCACTAAATGGCCGTTGAACCCGGCCTCTCTGGACCTTTGCCGGTCCTCGTCCTGACCCCAGCCGGTCAAAGCCAGCAACACCATGTCCTGGCCCCCACGGCGTTGTCAATAGGTGTGTAAAAGGATTTAGGCGGCGACCCTGATTTCCTTTCCGTTGTCGTACTTTGTTCCACGAGCCACTTTCTCTACCAACTGCGGTGCATCGAGTTTTCTAAAACTTTTCTCCGCCACCATCATTGTCTTCCAAATTAAGCAGGTGGCATTGACCTGCGATTTAAAGCGTCTGGAAGCCGTGGTTCTCAGCCTCACCCGTGAGAAAGGAGATTCCACCACGTTGGAAGTCAGTAGGTGCTTCCAGTGCTCGCGGGGAAAGTCATAGTAAGTCGTCAGCCTCTCCCAGTTCTCCACCACCGTCTTGACCGCCTTGGGGTTGTGCTCAAACGCTTGCTCGAATTTCTTTCTCTCCTTCAGCGCTTCCTGCCGGCTTTCGGCATACATCATGGTGGTAAGATGCTTCTTGACCTCAACCTGATCCTTCTTGCTTACCGCGTCGATCACGTTGAGCATCTTGTGATTCCAGCAATGTTGCTCCTGGGCCTGGGGATAGACCTCCCCAACCGCTGCCCACAACCCCAGGTTCCCATCCCCGACAAACAGCCTGGCGCTGTTAACCCCTCGCGATTTCAATTCCCTGAGCACCAAAGCCCACGACTCCTTGCTCTCTCGATACCCAGCCTCCAGGGCTAAAAACCGCTTGCTCCCATCCCAGTGTACTCCGATCACCACCAACAACGCCGCCTTCTCCTTGCCTAGCCCCGCTTTCACATAGATCCCATCCGCCCAAAAATACGCCCAGTCCTTCTCCTCAACCGCCGTGCTCTTCCACTGCTCGTATTCACTCTCCCATTTCTCCTTAAGTCGCCGTAACGACGATGCCGAGAGCGGCGCCCCCTCCCCCAACAATCCCCTCAACGCCAATTCAAAATCCCCACTGGCCAACCCGTGAAGATAAAGCTCCGGGATCAGATCCCGCACTTGCTGAGTCTGCCGCTTAAACAAAGGCAATACCTTCGAGGCAAACCGCTCATCCAAACTTCGCACCCTCGGCCGGCGAATCTCTATCGTCCCCATGCTCAATGTGAACCGCCTCGTCTTACCGTAACCGTTGCGATACCCCAGTTGTTCTGATGCATTGATTTTCCGCTCGCTCTTGTGTCGCCCCAGCCATTCGGTGACTTCCTGCTCCAATAATTCTTGCAAGTGCTCGCGGATCTTCCCCCGTGCGAATTCCTCCAGCTCCCGATAATAAATTTCCTTTGACTCTATCTTTTCTCTATGTTCATCTCTCATGGGCGTATCCTTTCTCTGCCTGCTCCAACAGGCAGCCTTCCGTTTTTGGTTTACGAAAGGGTACGCCTACCTATTTCCTATTTCCACACTTTTTAATTATAGCTCGACTTCGAAGTGCCTAATGACAACAGAATCCGAGAAGGTGCCAATCAATCGGTTTTACTCCAGCAAAACCAGACAGGCGAGATTATAGCCTTCTTTTGTGTCATCGGGATACTCAAAGGCTACCATCACTGATGGTGGCTATAAGCTACGGGTGTATCAAGTACCTGCATTAAATCTGTTTCTTACTAATCGACCTTATGGTCGAAGCTCTCGACGCTTTTGACGAGCCTCAACTCCTTTCCATCCTGACAGCTAAGAAATCTAACGGAAAATCCAGCCGTTCCCTCATCACAGGTCTGGCCCTCAACTTGCCATATAATTTAGTTCAGAAAAGAAAACCCAAACGGAGGGCGTCGAGCGGTGCGGCCGCGATTCGGGTAGATACGCGCAATCACGTCGCCACAAACGCCGACGAAAGCTAAGGAGAATTTTATGAAGAAACAAATCGAAATCCACGGACAGCGCATCGAACTCTACAGTCCGGACAAAGGGCGCACCTGGTCGAGTAGTCCGCAATCGATCGTTGCTTATGGACAACGCCAGGAGATATTGCGCTTGGAGTTGAAGCAGAGATTCGCACGGATAGACGAGATGCAGGATCCCGATCCGCATAGCGATGTTGGATTTGAGATGCCAAACCGATTTACTGGACGGTGAGAAGAAATGCTAGCAGGCTGCTGAAAAAAGGTGGTACATGCTTCGACGAGCTCAGCATGAGCGGAAATTTCTCAATCTTTTCCAATCTCTCTCCGCTCGTCCTGAGCCCGTCGAAGGACTCTTCGAGGGTTTTTCAGCAGACTGCTAGAGTTCTTGCCTGCATTTTTCTATCTAATAATGTGACGCGTCTAGCTTAACGGTGATTCGATCACGCGAAGAAAAGAGAAAACGTCATGAACAATATTTTCTACATTGTCGGCGTTGTTGTTGTCGTGCTGTTCGTTGCCGGCTATTTCGGACTGCGCTAGACCCGGAGCGTCGCGGCTCTCGCGATAATTCTTCTCCAGATCGTCCAATATTAGACGGAAACCATTGTCGATTCGGCTTAGGTTAATTCGAAAGAGACGGAGGTAACCCATGGCTTCGGACAACCGCCGTGCTGAGGGTCGACAACCCCCGCACCGAGGCAGAAGTGACCGTGAAAGCAATCCAGCATCAGGGGAGATTCGAGATGAAGAAACCATCCCTTTGGGGCAAGGGCTATCAAATCGAGAATCGCGCGATTGGCAACGACGACGTGGGCGAGCGCATTTACAGCCGCCGGATACGCACAACTAGAGCTGAATCTATGGCCAGCGGAAATCTCGTAAACCTCATCAAAGTTTTTTTTCTTTCAGCTTTGGCGCTCGCATTAGGCTTGCCCCATCAAAGCACGCTGGCAACCCCGATAATGATTGGATTGGGCGGAAAGATTGCTTTAGCGTTTCGAAGACGGCCGAAGCGGTCATCAAAGGACTCTAGCCGCGTCGGACTCCGACACGAAGAAACTATCGATCGTGGGGAAGGATTCTATCGAAGTAAGTAACATGTCATTAAGTCAATCGGATCGTCGCGGCGGTGGAAGGTTCCGGCATGGTCGGTGGCCTGAGTGCTTTGGACGCCTTGCCGCATATTTTGGGCATTTCTCGGAGCGAGGGGCAATATGAACACTACATATATCGACGCTCAGCAAAATGATTTATTGCAGGTAGAAGAGGTGTTCACCGCTCGATCCAGCCTCGCTGCAAGGCAGCCGGAAGCGGCCTTGATGTGCGCCGTGCTTGAAGATGCCGTGGATTGTTTTCAGAAACAGTACGTCTGCGCTACACGGCGTGCCAAGCGTTTAGGTCACGAGGCCGAGGAGTGGATGTTTAGCGATGACGCCAAGGGGACTTTCTCCTTTCTCTCCATTTGCACCGCGCTTGATCTGGGTCCGCAGTACATCCGGCGCGGACTCAAACGCTGGCGCGAACGCGGACAGGATCCATCGCGCCAACAACCGGCCTATGTCGTGAGAGTGCAGCAGCGGCGGGTGGCCTGAAGTGAGGATGAAAATATCGTGGAGGTAACCATGAAGGTTGATTATCTGGAAAAGCAATTATCCCCGATTGGACTCTTGGCGCAGGATTCCTTCAGCGGCGTTGCAGCGCTGGTGAAAGAGGTTTTCACGCGTACTCGTGTTTCTGGAGACGAAGAGGGCAAGCTCAGCTACTGGCAGCTCATATTCTCCCAGAGTAAGACAAATGGCTGCTGTTATCGCGGCGAGGATCTCCCTCATGTGAAGTGGCGATGGCCGAGGGATACATGGTTTCAGGAACATCTGAGTGACCATCTCAAAGCTCTCGAATGTGCTGCGCCCCAAGCGAGGAACTGAAGGCGTCCGCGATGAGCGCGCGTCTGGGTAGTAAAACCGCCTTGCCATCGATCCGAGTCTCGACATGAGAAAACGGACAGGCCATGTAGACTAAGATAAGGAAATCGCTGAGGTATTTTGCTCTAGACTGATTGATTATCCGCATCATCTCCCCGTCTGGCCTTGGGCGCGCGGCGGGGCTCCAGGCCAAGACGATAATCTCTGAAGTTCGTCCAATATTGGACAGTAATCCGTCACCTGTCAGGGTAATTTTATAGCGAGTCCTAGCATAGGGTTTCACGCCATGGCTACCTGAAATTCTTCAAGTTAGCCTACCCAACCCTCTGATCGGTCCAACCAAGGAGGTTGAGATGTATAGTCGAAACGTGAGTTTCAAACTCAAGCCCAAGAGCGCGGCGGAGTTTACCAGTATTCTCGAGGGGCAGATCATTCCATTGCTCCGAAGACAAAAAGGATTTGAGGATGAGATCAGCTTCATCGCACCGGAACGCAATGAGGCAGTCGCAATCAGTCTTTGGGACAAGAAAGAGGACGCGGAGGCTTATAACCGGAAGACATATCCTGAGGTCTTGAGGGCTCTGCCGAAGGTGATTGAAGGGGCTCCCAAAGTGGAGACCTTTGAGGTTGGAAACTCGACCTCCCACCAGATCGCTGCTAGCGCGGTTAACTAGACAGGCCTTCCGATTCGGAGAAAGGGAAACCCCTTCTCCGGATCGTCATTATTAGCGCAGGAGAGGGTATGAACGTCATAGTTCGAATCGTAGTCGGTGCAATCACCGGTTGGTTGACGGGAAAACTGGTTGAGATCGAGGGTCGCGGCAAAGTCGTAGGAGAAGGACATGTTCTTGACATGATCTACGGGATCGTTGGCGCCGTGATCGGGGAGTATCTGTTTTTTTGGATCGTTATTGGTAAGGGCAACGCTTTCAGTGATTTTGCTACGACGGTTCTTGGCTCCATCACTCTTGTGGGAGTAGCTCGACATCTCGCTGCCCGGTGGCGCCTGGCCCGACCGTACAAGAACAATACGCTGCCCGGATCATTTGGAGTTGGACGAGTGAATCCTGAGGGAATCGACCGAAGCGAAGCCTTGGTCACGCCTTAATGTCTTCCAGAACCGTTCGATAAGAGGGAGAGCTGAAGCCATGAACAGTGCCACAGAGACGACGGAGGATCTGGTCAACCGCGAGTATAAGTACGGGTTTGTTACCGAGATCGAGACTGATACCGTACCTCGCGGGCTGAACGAGGAAACTGTTCGCTTGATTTCGGCCAGAAAAAAAGAGCCGAACTTCATGGTGGACTGGCGCCTCAAGGCCTACCGGCACTGGATGAAGCTGAAAAAGTCGCAGGCAGAGCCGCAATGGGCCAACGTCCACTATCCGGCGATCGACTACCAGGACATCATTTACTACTCGGCGCCAAAGACAAACACTGAGGGGCTAAAGAGCCTCGACGAGGTAGACCCCAAGTTGCTCGAAACTTATGAGAAGCTCGGTATTCCCCTGTCGGAGCAAAAGTGGCTCACCGGCGTTGCCGTCGACGCGGTCTTCGACAGCGTCTCGGTGGCGACGACGTTCAAGGAAAAACTGGCGGGATTGGGGATCATTTTTTGTTCCTTTTCCGAGGCGCTGCAGAAGCATCCGGTGATAGTGAGAAAATATCTCGGCTCGGTGGTGCCCTACAGCGATAATTTCTTCGCCGCCTTGAACGCGGCCGTCTTCAGTGACGGATCGTTCGTTTACGTCCCCAAAGGGGTGCGATGTCCGATGGAGCTATCGACTTATTTTCGCATCAATGCCGCTGAAACCGGCCAGTTTGAGCGCACGTTGATCATCGCCGATGAGGGCAGCTACGTGAGCTACCTGGAGGGATGCACCGCGCCGATGCGCGATGAGAATCAGCTGCATGCAGCGGTCGTGGAGCTGATCGCTCTCGACAACGCGCAGATCAAGTATTCGACAGTCCAGAACTGGTATCCCGGCGACAAGGACGGCAAGGGTGGAATCTACAATTTTGTCACGAAGCGGGGCAAGTGTCAGGGAATCAACTCCAAGATTTCTTGGACGCAGGTAGAGACCGGCTCGGCGATCACCTGGAAATATCCGAGCTGCATCCTGCGGGGTGACAACTCGGTTGGGGAGTTTTACTCGGTGGCGCTCACCAACAACTATCAGCAAGCGGATACCGGCACCAAGATGATCCACATCGGGAAAAACACCAAGAGCACGATCATTTCGAAGGGGATCTCCGCGGGACACGGGCAGAACACCTATCGGGGGCTCGTGAGAGTCATGAAGGGCGCTACCGGCGCGCGTAATTATTCTCAGTGCGATTCATTATTGCTTGGCGATAAGTGCGGCGCGCATACTTTCCCCTACCTCGAGGTGATGAACAGCTCGTCGCAGGTGGAGCACGAGGCTTCGACCTCGAAGATCGGCGAAGACCAGCTTTTTTACTGCAGGCAGCGCGGGATTTCGCCGGAGGATGCAGTGAATTTGATCGTCAACGGCTTCTGCAAGCAGGTGTTTCGCGAGCTGCCGATGGAGTTTGCCGTGGAGGCGCAGAAGCTTCTCGGCGTGAGTCTCGAAGGCAGTGTCGGCTAAGATAATGGCTGTTCCGGGTTTGCTGTGGAGGAGTATTCACCACGAAGGACACGAAGGCACGAAGCCGGAAAAAGAATTTAACCGCAAAGAGCGCAAAGAACGCAAAAAAGATTTAGGGGCGACCGGCTGGTCGCCCTGCTTTCCAATCCCTCTTCTCCGCGGCCTCAGCGCCTCAGCCTTGAAAACTGTGGCTGATCAGCCTTAGGCTGATCCGCGGTGCAATCTCCGAGTCCTTGCACTGAAGTAGCGTTGGCCAGGTGAGCCACACGGAAGCCTGAAGTCCCAAAAAGGAGAAGAGCACAATAAAAATTTTTCTTCCGGCATTGTTCGTACTTATTTTCTTTCAACTCCAGCCGTCGGCCTATGCGGCAGATAAGATCCGAATCGGCGTCCCTCCGGACGCCGGGCACTTCACCTTACCTTTGGCGCAGAAAAAGGGGTTCTTAACAGGGGAGGGTTTTGAGGCTGAGATCATCTCGATCACAGGCCCTGTGGCGAATATAGCCTTGGCAAGCGGAGACATTGACTACTACACCGGCTTCGGGTCCAGCATGCGGGCCATGCTTCAGGGATTGCTGCCGTCCAGGGTCGTGGCTTGTTACCGGCCCTCGCCACACTTCGTGTTGTTGGCCCGGCCTGAAATCAAATCAGTCAAAGAACTGAAGGGCAAGACTATCGGGGTGCTCGCCTTCGGCGGAGGCCCCGATCTGGTGGTGCGACTGATGCTCAAATACTTTGGCCTGGATCCGGAAAAGGACGTGAAATTTATTGCCGGAGGTTCGGCTGAAGGCCGCTTTATCAGGATTACGCAGGGTTTGCTCGATGCGACTTCAGTCGCTGTGCCTTTGGATTACCACGGCAAGAAGATGGGCTTCAATATTCTGACCCGAGCCGAAGAACTCTTTACCTACCCCATCAGCGGTCTGATAGCTCACACCAAAAAGATCAAAGAGAAACCGGATGAGATCAAACGGCTGGTTCGCGCGGGAGTCAATGCCAACCGCTACCTGCGAGCAAATCGGGAGGAAACCATCCCGGTGCTGATGAGCACTTATCGTATCGACAAAGAGGTTGCCACCGCGCTCTACGACTCTTTCGTGAAGGGGTTCAATCTCGACGGAAGTTTGCCGGAGGACGGATTCCGGCGACTCATCGAGGACACCAAGAGTATTACGAAGGTAAATCGTGAGGTCGCCTTCAGTGAAGTCGCGGACCTCTCGATTCTCAGAGAGGCGCAGAAGGAGTTGGGAATTAAATAATTTTGGATTTTCGATCCTTCGACAGAGTTTATCCTGAGCGGCACCGAAGGGCTCTGGACAGGTTTTGGATCTTGGATTAAGGAGACGGATGCATGCATAAGACAATTCGGACTTGCTTTCTTGGCTCTTACTCCGGCAATCTAAAATCGAAAACCTATCCAAAGATATTTGAAATTTTGGTGCGATGAAAACGGGATCGGAAAAACTGTGACTCGCGCAAAGGCACAAAGGGCGCCAAGTATAAACAAAATTACAAATTCGAAACTCGAAATCCGAACTTCGAAACAATTTCAAATGGTCAAAAATCAGAAAGTTCCAAACATGCCTGTATCGGATTTCGTAATTGGGATTTAAGCCTTTGGGTTTGTTTCGGTCCGCGGGGCCTCTTTCGATATTCGGATTTCGGATTTTTGTTTCGCTGGCGTGTTAGCGCGAGCAACTTTACAGTAAACCCGGAAGAGCCCCAAAAAGAGAGAGGAGGAGGACACGATGCACAACACGCGGATCACCACTCACCGATGCCAGTCACGCCAGCTGGTGTCCGCCCGTCGAGCCGCCGCATATGAGCGGCCTGCCGATGGCGGCCTGCTTCCTGAACAGTTCTTCGACTCTCGAATCAAACTCGCAGCCGTGTGCCCCGAGGCGGCATTGATGTACGCCGTGCTCGAAGATGCGTTTCTCTGCTTTCATAAACAGTTTGAAGCGGAGCCGCGGTTTATGCGGCGCGCGCGGGAGGCTGAGAAGTGGTTTTTTAGTGATGATTTTCGCGGTCTTTTCTCCTTCGTGTCCGTCTGCGATGCGCTCGGGCTGGAGCCGCACTACATACGGACAAAGCTTAAACATTGGATCCCATCCCGGCTGGACATAGCGCCGGCCATGAGGTAATATTATTGGCGCGCGTTACCGCCGAGGTTTCGCGCTCCAGCAATAAATGACCGACCAAGCCCCAGGGGAAGTCGCCTGTTGTTATAATCATCGTGGGCATCTATAGGAGACATGATGACGATTCAACAAACACCTCAAGCCGACGAGTTCAAACAGCAACTACGTGCTTCGCTAATACGCGAGACCATGAACTCTCGCGCCGTCAAGATCGCGCGACACGCGAACGTCTACACTTGTGGCGATCAAGACGAGATGGTCTATTTTGTTGAAAGTGGCCAGATCAAACTGCTCATGCTCTCGTCCGAAGGCAAAGAGTGCCTGCTTGCCATTCATAGCGAGGGAGACATTTTCGGCGAGCTATGTCTATCCGGGTTAGGCGCACGGGTGGAAACGGCGACAGCGATGAAAGTAACGACCTTGAAACAAATACCTTGCTCTCAGTTCTTTGCGCGTTTAAGCCACGACTCGCTGTTTGAGGGCTTCGTGCGTTACCTTGCCGTGCGCATTGCCGACCAACAGCAGGTAATCGCCAACCTGGTGACGGTCGATAGCGAACAGCGGCTGGGCCAGACTTTGTTACAGTTAGCCCGCACCATGGGCAAGAAGGACCCGCGCAGCATTCGCATCGAGCTGAAGATTTCCCATGAAGAGCTCTCCGAGATGGTGGGAACGACGCGGCCACGGATCAGCTTGTTCATGCAGCGCTTCCACAATCTCGGGCTGATCGAAACCAATAGAGATCGCTTTCTCATCATCAAGGAAAAGAAACTCACCGACTATCTCGCTCAGATCGCTTAGAGCAACTGCGCAGTTCGGCGCACCCCGTGATCATTGTTTTCAAGATCGTCCAATATTAAACGGCAATCCGTCCGGAGTTGGCGTATCGTAAGATGAATTTTAAATACGGGCGTTCACTCCTCGGTTGCCTGAAACTTTTCAGGTAAGCCTGATTTAACCTTCCTACGAAGCCCAACCAAGGACGCTGGAATTCATCGGCCCTCAGTGCGATTCGGTCAAGAGCCCAAAGCAGGTCTACCAGGAAGACGGGCAAGACACTTTGGGTGGTTAGCGAATCCGCGCTGTACGTTCTATAGCCCGAAAGGAGCAAAAAGATGCTTTGGATTATCTTTGCGATGCTTTTGATCATGGCCCGGGTGGCTCTATTTGCGTCTTACTCGTTGGTGGGACCTACCGCGGCCTCCCCAGATAGTAACCGCGTGCCATCGGAATGAGATGCTCCTCGTCCTGTGCTGTAGGGCAGTATTCAGCTTCTAACCACTCCTGTACTGCACATCACTTGATTCCCGGACCGAGACCTCGCGGCCTAAAATAATCCACACCTTTTCTAAAAATTCCTGAAGCCATTTGTTTTTGATCGTCTTGGGACTTACCTTCAGACGCGCTGCCACCTCGCCGATGGTAAGATATTGTTCCGAAGTCATAGTCGAGGATACTATTGAACAGTGAATTCGCTTGTCAGTCTTTAGCGGATCACAATCTGTTCCGCCATCCCAGTGCTTGATTTCCATCAGCTTTAAATGTTATCTGACTCCCATGAATTTACTCGACCTGACAGTTAATCAACTTAAACGGGCTGCCGCGATTAAACAACAAATCGAGCAGCTGAACAAAGATCTCCGCAGTATCTTCGGTGCGCCAGCGAATTCTGGAGCTGCGCCAAAGAAAAAGCGGACCATGAGCGCGTCTGTAAAAAAGAGCATTGCCGCTGCTCAAAGGGCGAGATGGGCAAAGATTAAAGATAATAGAGCAGCGACGCGTTCTGTCAAACCCGCCACGAAGGCCAAGAAGAAAACGATGAGTCCGGCAACCAGAGCGAAGTTGTCGGCCAAATTGAAGGCTTTCTGGGCGGCGAAGAAATCCGGCAAAAAGTAATCCTGGGCAGCATTCTTATCCAACTAAGTCGCCAACTGCGCGACGGGGGGGTAGGTTTGTCATCCTGACAATTTGCCCGGAAATGTGACTTCCACCAAAAAACCTCTTTGCCGCCAATTCGATTTTCTTTAAGCCTGCTCGCATCAGTGTCCGATCTTCTCACATTTTATCAAACCGATGTGCGCGGTTTGTGCGCGATCAGTTTGTGATATGATTCATTCCATTAGACTTCGAGAAAACTCGCACAATCATTAGTCTCGTTGAAAACCTGAGCGGCTGTCCGTTTGTCGTGAGTGAAGACGTCTCGCTGAAGATATTGGCTGGCTTATGCAATACTAATAGCTGAACTATAAATGCACCCCACGGCTCAGTTTCTCAATTACACGCCCGCCCCGTTGGCGTTTGGCACCAGCGGGCTGCGCGGCCTGGTCAAAGACATCACCGACCTCGAGGCGTATATCAATGTCAAAGCCGCGCTGCGCTATTTGTTGAGCATCGGCGATATCCGTGCGGGCAGCACGGTGGTTATCGCCGGCGACCTGCGGCCGAGCACCGATCGCATCATGCGCGCCTGCGCCCGAGCGATTGTCGACTGCGGTTGCCAGGTGGAAAATGCCGGCAAAATTCCCACTCCCGCGTTAGTATTTCACGCCATCTCCAACGGATGCGCCGGCGTGATGGTAACCGGCAGCCACATCCCATTCGATCGTAACGGCATTAAGATCAATAAAAGTATCGGCGAAGTACTGAAGTCCGATGAACCCGGTATCAGCCGCGAGGTCGAGCGTGTGCGCGTCGAAGAGTATAGCCGGACCGCGACGACATCGGCATTCGACGCCGCCGGAATGCTGAAGCAGGCCCCAGAGCTGCCAGCGCTTGATCACGCCGCCGAAGAAGCTTACGTCCGTCGCTATCTGCAGAACTTTCCCAGCGGTGGCCTCTCCGGCGTGCGGATTCTCGTGTATCAGCATTCGGCGGTGGGGCGCGATATCTTGGCACGCATCCTGCGGGTGCTTGGCGCGGAGGTCGTCACTGCGGGGCGCAGCGAGACGTTCATTCCCATCGACACGGAGAATATCACTGACGAGCAGTTGGATCGTCTAGAGGAGTTCGCCGTCGACGCCGAAACGAGGGGCGAGCCGCTTCAGGCAATCGTGTCGACCGACGGTGACTCGGATCGGCCGTTGGTAACCGCTGTGATACCCGCCGCCGAGATTAAACCGGGCGGCAGGCGCGTGCGCTTCTTGCCCGGTGACCTATTAGGCATCGTCGTTGCCGAGTATGTGCGCGCCGATGCGGCGGCGGTTCCGATCAGCGCCAACGATGGCGTCGAGCGCCGCCTGCGTGAGCGCAAAGTTTTGCTGGAGAAGACCAAAATCGGCTCGCCCTACGTGGTCTCCGCCCTCGACGAGTTGCGCGCCGCCGGCAATGCCCGACGAATCGTGGGCTGGGAAGCTAACGGCGGCTTTTTGACCGGCAGTGATATCGCATTGGACAACTCGACTCTGGTGGCGCTGCCGACGCGCGATTCGACGCTACCGATCTTGGCCAA
>Ga0184640_10000312_pt1 | contig 12410 bp, 11 predicted proteins | sample PLM31_200_b2_FD_133161 | JGI IMG/M metagenome (GOLD analysis project Ga0184640, IMG submission 133161) | Groundwater sediment microbial communities from an aquifer in East River, Colorado, USA - PLM3-1_200_b2 | ecosystem: Environmental > Terrestrial > Soil > Riparian zone | place: USA: East...
ACGGCGAGCTTGACGACGGACCGGTCGCTCGAATCGACCGGAATGAAAGCCTGTTCCCAGATCGAGCGATGAACTGAGGAACGCAATCCGCCTTCGGTCACGCGTAATACTGACAGACTGAAGGCCGTCGCCGCAGCAGTCGCAAAGCTTGCTCCGCCAATCAGGGCGAACGGCAAGACCATGAGACCGCCGCGAATGCCGATTTTCTCTTGAATCTTCGGCGTCGCAAAGAGCTGCAGGAGTAAGGCGCCAAAATTGAGCATGATATAAAAGTTGGCGAAGAAATTGGCATTGCCCTTCGAGCCCATAGCGGCGCTGGTGGCCGAGATGTAAAACTGCACGTCGATCAATAGTCCTGCCAGTGCGCCGGTCATGGCGATCAGCAGTAGCGTCAGCGCATACGGATTCGACAGCGGCTCCAAGTAACCGCTTTGCTTCTTGTCATTTTTCTTCGCCGCGATGTTGGTTGGAAATTTTCGATGGATCGCCGCCACCAGGGCGGTGACCAGCAAAATAATCAGCGCACCGATCAGGATCAGCCACTTGGGTTCCAAATACGTGCCCAGCCCCTTGGCGACAAATCCGCCAACCATGCCGCCGCCCAGGGAGCTTGCGCCGATCTTGCTGAACGCGAGAGCGGCTTGAGGCTTGGGAGTGTTTTCGAATATGTCCGCGGCGAGGAGCCAAAGACTCGCGAATATGATGCCAAAGAGCGCGGGAATTAAAATGAAAACATTAAACAGCAGACGCGAGTCACCGGGCTGGAGAAACGGCGCGGCGAGCGCGATCACCGCGGCTGCGAATAACATGATCGCGATGCGCGCCGGACGCGCGCCCCAGGTTTTCATCACCTTGACGAAGACCATCGCGAGAGGCAGCGAGGCGGCCGCGAGCATCATCGTGGCGACCGGCAATTGAAAGACACCTTTGCCTTGGAAGAACAGCGCGTCGCGGCCCGTCTTTGCGATAATGAATGCCGCGGTCATCAGTCCGAGGGCCAGGGCAGGATAGATCGTCTTGAGGCGATCTTCGCTGAAGTTAATCACGTTGTTCGGTTCAATCTCTGTGGGTCTATTCCCCGCAGCTTGCTACGTTAAGTAAATTGCCTATCCAAAGTTCCGTCATTTCCGCATGCTTTAAGCGGTGGTTCGACTGAGCTCACCACAGGTGGGTTTGGAACTGGACCCCTGATAAAAACATTCGGGGGTGACGCCTTTAAGACACATCTCATCGCCCAGTTCCGATACCCCGCAGCTTGTTGCGGGGTTATTCTTACCTCTCAATCACGCCGCCATCGTATCAAAGATCGCGCCGCCGAAGGTAGGAAAAACATAGTGCATCGCGCCGACTTCGGATTTCTTTAAGCCGCCTTTGATCGCCACCGCGGCGATCTGAATGATATCTTCGGCATGGGCGCCGATAACGTGCACGCCCAAAATTTTTTCTGTTGCCTCTTCGTAGATCACTTTAACCAGGCCTTCGGTTTCATCGCGCACACCCGCCGCGGGATTATATTCGTAGGGAAGCTTGCTCATCTTCGCGTTCATTCCGCGCTTGAGAGCTTCTTCTTCCGTCAAACCAACCTGACCGATGGCGGGAATCGTAAATATCGCGCTGGGAAAAACGCTGAAGTCAACCTTGCGCTCGTTGCCCTTGAGCGCGTTGTGCGCGGCGATCGGTCCTTCGTACCAGGCGACCGGCGAGTGTTGATGCTTGCCGGCGGCGTCGCCCGCTGCATAAACGTGGGGCGCGCTGACAGATTGGAGATATTCATTAACTTTGACCGCGCCGTGGTCGAGATCAATACTGGCTGCTTCCGGCTTCATTGACTCGACGTTGGATGGGCGGCCGGTGGCTAGCAGCACTTGATCGGTGGGAAATTTTTCCTTCCGCCCATCGAATTCCGCTTCAACTGTTTTATCGCTCTCGATTTTCGTCACTTTTACATTGGTTTTGATCGTCATGCCGGCTTCTTTGGCGCAATCGAGGAGTATGTTGCGAATGTCGTGATCCAGAGCAGGCCCGATTTGTGGTCCTGACTGCAGCAAAGTGACTTTCGTCCCGGCCCGCGCGAGGGCGAAGCCAAATTCGAGACCGATAAATCCGCCGCCGATCACGACAAGCCGCTTCGGTTGTTCCTTTAGATGAAGCAGCTCATCGCTGGTGATGGCGTGCTCCGCTCCCGGGATTGGCGGCCGCGCCGGTTTCGACCCTGTGGCAATAACGAACTTGTCCGCCGAATAGTTCCGGCCATCGACGGTTGCTTCATGGGGTCCGGCAAATGTCGCGTGACCACGCAGCGCGGGAATTCCCAAGTTGCCGGGAGTCGCGTTTTTACTTTTCGACCAACTGGCGACGATTTCGTCTTTTCGTGAAATCATCGCCGGCCAATCCAGGCTGAGCTGCTCGGAATTTTTTATGCCGAGATGATTGGCGCGGCGCGCGCGGGTGAAAAGCTCGATGGTGCTTACCAGCACCTTTTTCGGAATTCAGCCGCTGGTTAGACAAGTGCCGGCGAAAGTTTCTTCTTCGACGATCGCGATTTTCGCGCCAAGCTTGTGCGCGGTTTTCGCCGCGTTAAGACCGGCCGTCCCACCGCCGATGACGATAAGATCGTAGTCCATGGCACTCCCCTGTCGTAGCTCTGGAAATTCGGCTCAGACTGAGAGTATGTGAAAAAAATAGCCGATCGCCCTTCGACGAGCTCAGGACGAACGGCTAAGCTCTTGAACTTCCATCTAAGCCATCCCGTTCATGGTGAGCCCGTCGAACCATGAATAAATTTTTCACACACTTTCAGTCGATGACGTTATTGTATCACGCCGTTTAGATGCCGAAAGCGCAGGAAACGTTGCGCGGGAGGGGTTGTTAATCGCTGTATTGCTGAATCAGCTTGGCGATCAGCGCGGTCCAACCGGTTTGGTGGCTGGCGCCGATACCGGCGCCGTTGTCGCCGTGAAAATATTCGTGAAAGGGAATGAAGTCGCGCCAGTGCGGATCGCTTTGAAACTTTTCCGTGCCGCCGAAAACCGGCCGCCGTCCGTTTTCATCCTGGAGAAAGATGCGTGTCAGCCGCTGGGAGATTTCGCCGGCGATTTCCCAGAGATTTAATGACTGGCCCGAGCCGGTGGGACACTCGATCTTGTAATTGTCGCCGAGGAAGAAATGAAACTTTTGCAGCGATTCGATCAGCAGATAGTTGACGGGAAACCAGATCGGCCCGCGCCAGTTGGAGTTGCCGCCGAAAAGGCCGGTGCTCGATTCCGCCGGCTCGTAGTCGACGCGATATTCCATGCCGTTGACCGGCATGGTGTACGGGTGATCCAAGTGGTAGCGCGAAATGGCGCGAATGCCGTAGGGCGACAGAAACTCACTTTCATCGAGCATGTAACCGAGCACGAGCTTCAAGCGGTGCCGATTGACCAGCGAAAGAAAGCGACGAGGACCTTCGTCGGTGGATTCGATTTCGATGTGTTCGCCTAATTTCGGCCGGTTCTCGATAAACCATTGCATGCGGCGCTTGAATCCCGGCAAACCGTCAACCACGGTCGGGTCGAGAGTTTCCACGGCAAACAGCGGTATCAGTCCGACCATGGAACGTACTCTGAGAGGAAAACGGCGGCCGTCCGGCATGTGCAGAACATCATAGTAGAACCCGTCTTTGGCGTCCCATAGTTCGATATTCTCGCCGCCGAGATTATTCATCGCCTCGCAGATATAGACGAAGTGCTCGAAGAATTTACTGGCGACGTCTTCATAGGCGGAATTGTCCCGGGCAAGCTCCAGGGCGATGGCCAGCATGTTGAGAGAGTACATGCCCATCCAACTGGTGGCGTCGGACTGCTCGATGTGACCGCCGGTGGGAAGCGGCGCGCTGCGGTCGAACACGCCGATATTATCGAGACCGAGAAAGCCGCCTTGAAAAACGTTGCGACCCTCGGCGTCTTTGCGATTGACCCACCAGGTAAAATTCAGCAGGAGCTTTTGAAAAATTCGCTCGAGGAATTTTCGGTCGCCTTCGCCGCGCCGTTTCTTTTCCATCTTGTAGACGCGCCATGCCGCCCACGCATGCACGGGCGGATTGACGTCGCCGAAGGCCCACTCATAAGCCGGCAGCTGGCCGTTGGGATGCATGTACCACTCGCGGGTCATGAGCAAGAGTTGCTCCTTGGCGAAGTCGGCATCGACGATGGCGAGGGCGACGCAGTGGAAAGCCAAATCCCAAGCGGCATACCACGGGTATTCCCACTTGTCCGGCATGGAAATGACATCGGCGTTGTAGAGGTGGCGCCACTCGTGATTACGCCCATTCAATCGTTCCTTGGGCGCGTCGGGGCCGGACGGATCGCCTTTGAGCCAGCGATTCATGTCGTAGTGGTAAAACTGTTTGCTCCACAGCAGACCGCCCAGGGCCTGGCGCATGATTTCCTTACGCTCCGGCGCGGTCGAGCCCAGATTGAGCGTTTCGAAGAATTCGTCGGCTTCTTTTTTGCGTTCGGCGAGAACTTTATCAAATTCGCCGTCGACGGATTTGCCGCTTACGGGAGCGGCGTCGCTTAGACGTAACCGCACGGTCACCGCCTCACCGGCGGGAACGCTCATCACGTAGTGCGCCGAAGCCTTCGTTCCTGCTCCGTCGGCGTGCGCTGCGTCTTTCGCGCCATGCACGATGAAATCGTTGATACCGTCTTTTACGTAACCTGCGCTATTCTCCGCGCCGAACACGCGCCGTTCGTTGGTTTCATTTTCGGTGAAAAGGAATTCCGGCTTCCCCTCGCAGTACAACCAGCGGTTGCCGTAATAATAGTGGGATACTTTCAGCGCTGCGATCTCGCTTGCTTCTTCTTGTGCGACGCGGGGTTTGCGCGCGTCCAGGCCCCAAGACCAGGTGTTGCGAAACCATAGAGTCGGCAGCAGATGCAGCTCGGCCGCTTCCGCTCCGCGGTTGACCGCTTCGATGCGGATTAAAATATCTTCCGCCCCGGCTTTGGCATACTCGATGAAAACATCGAAATAGCGGTCGTCGTCGAAGATGCCGGTGTTGACCAGTTCGAATTCGAAGTCGCGCTTGCCGCGGCGCCGGTTCTCTTCGATAAGGTGCGCATAAGGAAATTCCCGCTGCGGATACTTGTAGAGAAATTTCATGTAGGAGTGCGTCGGCGTCGAATCGAGATAGTAGTAATACTCTTTGACGTCTTCGCCGTGATTGCCCTCGTTGCCGGTGAGGCCGAAGAGCCGCTCCTTGAGAATCGGGTCTTTGCCGTTCCAAAGAGCCAGCGCAAAGCAAATGTATTGATGGCGGTCGCAGATGCCGCCGAGTCCGTCTTCGCCCCAGCGGTAGGCGCGGCTGCGTGCATGGTCGTGGGGCAAATATTCCCAGGCGGTACCGTAGGGGCTGTAATCTTCGCGCACCGTGCCCCACTGGCGCTCGGACAAATAGGGTCCCCAACGTTTCCAGTTGGCTTTACGAGCGCGGTCCTGCTGAAGTCTAAGCTCTTCCTGCGTCATTTTCTTTTTCGCCCGGCTGCTAATTCTTTTCTCGGCCACTGTAGCACATCCTGAGTTATGATCCTGCCGCCGTCTCCAGCCGACCGCGAAAATAATCGCGCCAGCCGTCCGGCAGGGCTTTGACCTTGGCGGCGCGCCGCATCCCGGCGAGGTCGTTTCTCTCAAAGGCATAGAGCCGCGTGATATCGGCGACGCTCACGCGGCCCTCGTCGCGGCTCAGAGAATGAATTCGGTCGCCGACGGCAATCTCGCCTTCGCGGGCAACCGCGAAATAGAATCCGGTGCGGCGGCTTTTTAGAAATCGTTTGACCATATCATCACGATTAAATTTGGCGTTGAGCTTGTAACAAGGAAGGCAGAAGCTCGAATCGGGCGAGATCCTTCGCTGGTGCTCATCAGGATGACACCTCTAATATCGCAACATCAGGCAAATCAGCCGAGAATCCCCAATAACTGTCAACGACACTGCGCGCTATGCCAGCACGATGCGATCGAGACGTAGCAATTCGGCGAGCGACCAGGCTTGAAACGGACAGCCGCGCGGGGTGTGCGGCGGATCGGCGTCGGCGATCTCGGAAACGTGACCGAGCCCCACGTGATTCAAATGTTCTTGCAGCGGCGCGACAAAGCGCGAGCGCGCTTCGCGTTTCGCATCGGCGCCGCCGCTGCGTATCCGCAGCCACGCCTCGACGAACGGCCCGATGAGCCACGGCCAAACGGTGCCCTGATGATAAGCGCCGTCGCGCTCATGTACGCCGCCTTGATAGCGCGGCGTGTAGCCGGGCTCTTCCGGCGCGAGGGAGCGTAACCCCAGCGGCGTCCACAGGCGGCGCTCGACGGCGTCGACGATCCACCGGGCTTGTTCGCCGTCGATAATTTGCAACGGCAGCCCGCCCACGGCGAAAATCTGATTGGGCCGAAACGACGCGTCGAGTTTACCGGGCTGATGATCGGCGTCGATGACATCAAATAGGTATCCGCCTTGCTCATGCCAAAAACGGCGGCGAAAACTCTCCAGGCCGCGCGCCAGCGGCTCTTTCCAACGATCGTTGAACTGGCTGCCGATCCATAATGCGTTGAGCCACAGCGCTTCAACTTCGACCGGTTTTCCGATGCGCGGTGTTACCACCCAATCACCGACTTTGGCATCCATCCAGGTGAGCTGGACGCCCGGAACGCCGGCGGCGAGAAGTCCATCCTCGTCCATGCGAATGCCGTAACGCGTGCCCTGCGAGTAGCCGGTAAGGATGGCGTCAACCGCTTTTTGCAGTGATTTCTTCTGCCGCTGAGAAACCATGCCGCCGTTTTCTTGCGTCGCGGCCAAAAAATCGTGCACGGCGATGATGTACCAAAGCGAGGCGTCGACTGAATTGTACTCCGGCTGGTCGCTCTGATCGGGAAAGAGATTGGGCAGCATGCCTTCGGAAACTACGTTGGACCATTCGAGCAAGATGTCGCGGGCGACGTCGAATCGGCCGGTTGCCAAACAGAGACCGCGCGGTGAGATGAATGTATCGCGCCCCCAATCGGTGAACCAGGGATAGCCGGCGACGATGGTTTTTCCTTTGCCGCGTTTGACCAGATAGCTGTCCGCGGCGCGATCCATCGCAGTTGGAAAGGCGGACCGGCGTTTTTGTTCCTTAGCCCGAAAGTTGGCGATCAGTTTCTCTGCCGTTTGTTCTTTGACGGGCGTGTCATTGGCGAAACCCTCGGCCGCGAAGATCAAAACCGCCTCACCGGCGGCTAGGTCGAAGCGAAGTGTGCCCGGCGCAGCGAGGTCCTCGGTAAAATCCAATCCGCGTTGCCGTTCCTGTTCGTAGGCGAAGTTGCGATACCAATCAGGTCGGTGCTGATAGTCGCCGTTATGGAGTGCGACGATTCCAGGTATGCCCGGATAGGGATACCAAATGATTTCCTTCCCGCGCTTCTCCGGTTGAAACTGAAACCCAGGATTTTCGTGATGCAATGAATGATAGTCGCGCCCGGAGAAAAATGGCTTGACGGTCAACATCGCTTTCGCGGCTGCATTCAGCGCCCGCCACGATAGAGCGACAATCGACGCGCCGTGGACGGCGAAGAGTTCTTGCTGAATCTTCGTGCCGTCTTCGAGCGCGAAGATCCATTTCGGCCAGGGCTCGCGCTCGAATTCCACGATCCGTTGCGCGCCGTCGGGATGCATGACATCGGGTGTGTAGAGCTGCGAAGAGAGCGGGTAGAGGGCGTTTGCCGTTTCCACCGACGCGTCGAATCCATTGACGAGCACCAGGCGGCCGGCCGGCGGCTTGGTCGCCGTGAGGAGCAGAGCATGATAGCGCCGCGTGCGAATACCCGAGACCGTGGCCGAGGCGAAGCCGCCGAGTCCGTCGGTTTCGAGCCATTCGTCTTGGGTCATTTGTGCCAAATTGCTCGTCATCGCGTCTTTTAGTCTATTCGGTCCAACCGAGTTTTACCTCCTTCTCCCATTCCGATGGGAGAGGGAAGGGGAGAGGGGTCAGCACTTGAACGTCAGGCCCGTTCGAGGTTTCGAATTCGGTTAATCTCAACGTGAGCCTACCGTCCGCAAGTTGGTAGATCGAGGCGAGCCCTTTCGTTTCGTGCGCAAGCCCTTTGAAGTTACCTTTTGTAATCGACATCGGCCCTTTTTCGATCGAAGCCATCGCCGTCCCGCCGGGAAACTCCTCGTTCACCGTCTTGTTAATAAAAATCAACTCCGGCCGAAACGCATACCAGCCAATCGCCAGCATGACAATGCCGACACCGATAATGATATTGCGCTTACTCATGGAAAAACCCTCCGTATATAGGTTTGGTAATTGATATGGTTAGCTTTCCGTCACGGCCGGCGCGCAGCCGAAAGGCACAGAAAGAATTTGCTGTTTAGATGACCTGGAATTGCGAAAGGATGCGGGCCGTTTACATGCAAGTCAGAGTTGCAAGTAAAAGGGTTTCGATGGGCGCATTCATACGCTTTAACGGTGAGTTAGGCTCTTCGCCTCAATTGTGATACATTGCACCGTCAAGAGGTAAGCTTATGGCGCAAGTATTTGATCGAATCACTGTGAACCCTCAACAGTGTGGCGGGCGGCCCTGTGTTAGAGGAATGCGAATTCGAGTGAGCGATGTTTTGGAGCTGCTGGCCGATGGAATGACTCCAGAACAAATTCTCGATGAGCATCCTGATCTTGAGCTTGAAGACATTCATGCTTGTCTTCGTTTCGCTAGCCAACGTGTGAGCCATCCCATTCTCGCCGCGTGATTATCTGGTTGGATGCTCAGCTCTCCCCGCGACTGGTGCGGTGGATGGAAGTGACATTCGGTGTCGAATGTCACCACGTCCGCGATCTTGCTCTGCGTGAAGCGGAGGATCCAGTAATATTTGCAAAGGCGCGAGATGCCGAGGTGGTCATCATGACGAAAGATGAAGACTTCGTGCGGCTCGTTGAGCGAAACGGGTCTCCGCCCCAGGTTATCTGGGTCACTTCCGGCAATATGTCCAATGCTCACTTTCAATCATTGCTTGTTGAGACTTTTCGGGATGCTATGTTGCTGATCGAAAAAGGAGAAAAGATCGTCGAGATTTGCCGTCAGGACAAGTAGACAAGACTTTGCGCTTACACGCTGTCGTAACGCAAGACGCGACCCCCAAAGAAACTACGCAAGTTGGTAGATCGAGGCGAGCCCTTTCGTTTCGTGCGCAAGCCCCTTGAAGTTACCCTTTGTAATTGACATCGGCCCTTTTTCGATCGAAGCCATCGCCGTCCCGGCGGGAAACTCCTCGTTCACCGTCTTGTTAATAAAAATCAACTCCGGCCGAAACGCATACCAGCCGATAGCCAGCACGACAACGCCCACACCGATAACGATATTGCGCTTACTCATGGAAAAACCCTCCGTAAATGATATGGCTTGCTTCCTGATCATGGCCGGCACCCCGGTATAAATGATCGGAGAAACTTGCTGATTAGATGACACAGAAAGGGAAATAGGTGCAGCGATGGGCAGATCGCCCCGGACAACATAAACGACCGTCGTCTTCTCAGCGGCGCCAAACCTGTGCGTTCTTGCGTGGGTTGGAGACTCGCCGTAGAATCCGTTTATGGAAAGCCTGATTAAGGGGCTGCCCCCCGAAATAGCCAGCCGGATTCACCCTGACTGGCAAAAAAACGAAGCCGAATATTGGGTTCAACGCGACGGGCTTCTTTCTAAATATGCGGATCAGTGGGTTGGTTTTGCCGATGGCAAGGTCATTGTTTCCGGTACGAGTCCGGTCGAAGTCTTTCACGCCGCACAATCGTCTGGTCAGCACCCATTCGTTACCTGTGTGGGGCACGAGCATGAACCCAACCGTATACGCCGCGTCTCTTTCCCATACGATACACGTTACCCGAACGAAGCGTTGCCTGTGATAACGGTAGAGTTTCGAAAACAGTCTGGGTCCCTGGGGTTGGCTTTGGATCATGTGATTCCCGACACTGGCGCGGATGCGAGTGCTTTACCGTGGCTGGACTGTGAACAGTTGGCCCTCGATCCTAGAGACGGCTTGCCTGGCTTGATGGGCGGTGTGGGAGAAAGCACAATCCCTACGTTGATCTTTCAGGCGTGGGTTTATCTTGATGGCGGCGAGTATCCGTGCCGGTTACAAGCCGACTTTACCGGTCACGAGCGTATCCTAGGTCGAGATGTGGTCAATCGGATCGACATTTTGTTTCGCGGTCCTGCCCGTGAAATTATCGTCAACCCGTGACGACAAGATCCTCGGCAATGCGGCAACTATCTTGTAAAGGGAGGACACGTTCCGTAGCGATTTCCTATTCCATGAACCATGGCAAACGCACGGAATCGATGAGCAGAGCAGTTCTATAGGAAGGTGCACAGTGAGCATTTACGCCACATTGTGGTCGCTAAAGTTTCCGCGTTTCGGGGATCACTTTTTTGATTGCGAATGGGTCGAAGTCGTCGCACAAGGTGTTCCTGGACACATCGGTACTCCAACGCCTGGGTTTGGTTACGAGGACGGTGACCTCTATGCCGAGTTTCTGCCGCCTCCAATTGAAGTCAATGCGGAAGGGGACAGCCAATTCATGCGTGCGGTTGTATTCGTCATCAAAGGGACGAAGAAGGGCACTGTCCGTTCACCTCAAGAGTACACTGATCCATTGCTCGTTTTAACCGGGCGAGATTACGCCTCAATGTCGTTTGTCGAATTGCACGATCGCATCTGCGACGCTCTACGGGGCAACGGCCCTCGCGTTGTCGCTCAGTCGTTGACGGACGATGGCTCCATTCAACTATTTCTTTCGGACGGGCGGATTATCGACACGAAGGATGGAATGAAGGGTAAGGAATAAACAGTTGAATGCTGTATGGCTCATAGAGGTTATCAAGTTCGTCGCGATTCTGTGCGCTGTTGTGACTGGCGTGTTCTGCGTTGCAGTGATTCTCAGCATTCTGTTTGGTAAGACCGCCTGGTTACGGATGTCGGAGGAAACTCCTGAGCAAAAGGCACGGCGCGATGCCTTACAGAGAAGAATGGACCTCCAGGCAAAGGCATTCGCACTGGGAGGTACTGGAACTTCTTTTCTGGGTATGCCGCTGGGCTGATGATAACCGCACTAAGTAAGCTGCGCTCGACCTCTCGTAATAAATCGAACGAGCCGTCTGATCGAGAGCCGTCATAGGCTGGTCATAAGCGTCGCAAAAAGAACAATCAAGAATGCCACGAAACATAATCATGGCGGCCTCGCTTCCGGCGGAGTCAGATAAGCTCTTCGACATGTATCTCGACGCGGCGGAGCACGCGGCGTTTACCGGTTTGCCCGTGACTATCGAACCGCATGCGGGCGGGGTGTTTCGGGCTTTCGATGGGATGCTTTCCGGCAAAATTCTCCACATCGAGCCGAAGACGCTGATCGTACAAACCTGGCGGTCGGCAAACTGGCCGCTTACCGCGATCGATTCGGTTCTGACACTTACGTTTTGGCCCGCCGAAGAAGGGGCTCGGATCGAGCTTGTTCATGTCAACGTTCCAGAGGAGGATTTTGCGGGTGTCAGCCAGGGTTGGGAAAAGTATTATTGGACGCCGTGGCGCGCGTATTTGACTCATGAAAATCCGGCCAGTTGATTATAGTCTATGCGCGTCAATCCGGGGATCGACGTTTCGATCTCGTCAGCTTTAGATGTTCCTTGTCACGTTGGGCAAGACAGATTATAGTCCTGCCTGTTTCAGAAAGAGCGAAAGCTAAGAGGGTGGGTTGATTGCAGTGATATCTTTGAGACCGATTGACAGGTTCGGACATGAGTTTAGTATCGGGGATCGGGTCCGGTTAGTTCAGCTGCTGACTAATATCGCTGCGCTGCCACGTACCATGCAACGGTTATTTCACGAAGCACTTGGACGGACATTCAAAGTTGAAACCTTCGGTAAATGCGGACACGCGGAGCTTCACCTCAGCAAGAAGGTTGTGATGTTGAAAACATCAATGTGGGTTGAACCGCAATGCCTCGAGTTGTCCTTACATGGCGGAAAAAAGTCAGGAACATTCGGCCCCAACCTCCATATCGCAAACACGTGAGTAGCACACGGCGAAATTCGCATCCGCATTAACTTCGTCCTCCTGCTAGTTCTGTCCCACGAAATTGGACGGACTTCATTAATTATTTTCAGGGACAGCACATACCGGATGTCACGGAATTCAGGGTAGATTGAAAATTTTCAATGATCGCTCGGGAGGCTTGCCATGCGCATCGACGTGCATGCTCATCTGTTCTCTAATGCTTATATCGACGGGCTGCGGCGCGTTTTCGGTGGTGACAATTCGCCGGCCGGGCAGGATGCGCAGCGTTTGATTAAGTGGATGAGCACTGATCCGCGCATGACCGATGTCGAAGGTCGCCTTGAGGAA
>Ga0184640_10000313_pt1 | contig 12409 bp, 8 predicted proteins | sample PLM31_200_b2_FD_133161 | JGI IMG/M metagenome (GOLD analysis project Ga0184640, IMG submission 133161) | Groundwater sediment microbial communities from an aquifer in East River, Colorado, USA - PLM3-1_200_b2 | ecosystem: Environmental > Terrestrial > Soil > Riparian zone | place: USA: East...
CCAACGTTCCGAGACGCCGCATGGCCGATTGTGCGGCCTGGCCCGTTCCGGCCTCATCGCCAATACACGGGACGATCACGACGCTGAATGTCGCGGTCATTGCCACCTGGCTCCGTTCACTCTCGATGCGAGGCGGGCGCGGACGGCGAGAAGGGACGACCGATCATCTCCGGCTGGGGGGCGAGCCCAAAATGCGCCAGGATGGTCGGCGCGATGTCGTAGAGGGGACGCACTCCCGACGTCAGGCCGCCCAAATCATGGCCCGTCTCGGCCATGATATAGATCCCGTGCCAGTCATGATTGGAGTCGTCCGGGCCGGTATCGTTCTCCTCCACATGAAGCTGTCGCATTCCGACCGAGCCGACTGAGCGCCAGGCGAGATCTCCAAAATACACCAGAAGATCGGGCGGCACACCGCGAAGGGTTCGGTAGAGCTCTTCAGGTCGATACACTTTGGTGTCCAGAGGCCGGCCGTCTGGATCCGGAATCGAGCGAAGCCCCTGGATCAACTCGTCGCGGACTCGGTCGTAGGCGTCGGGGGAAACCCGTCCTTCAGGCTCTCGCCCACTGACATTAAGGAAGACCCGTGCGTAGTATCCCCCTTCGGCCCACGCGGTCGTGCGGGCCCAATCGATGGCCAGCCCATCAGGCCGAGTGACTGTTCGTGGATATTCCTGCAGGACGAGGTAGCCCTCCCGGATCAACCATTCGTTGACGCAGATCCCCCCCTCCATCTTCTTCGCGCCATGGTCTGAGACCACGAGAACCCTCGTATCCTCAGGGATCAGGGCCAGGAGCCTGCTCAGTTCTTGGTCCACATACTGGTAGTATTCCCGAATGGCCTGCTCAAATGGATTCCCAGCCTCGTACTTTCGGTGCGCCGGATCCATAAATCGCCAGAATCCGTGCTGGATCCGGTCGGTCCCCATCTCGACCGTCATGAAAAAATCCCAGGGGCGGCTACTGATCAGGTATCGGGCGAGTTCGAAGTGCTTCCGCGTCTTTTCATACACCCGCGCGAGAAGGCCGACCTTGTCCGGGGTTCGGAAGCCCTCGACGTCAAACAGATATTCGCGGACCACCCGGCAGACTTCCTCTCGGAGCGATGGCGGGTAAGTGAACTGACTGTCCAAGGAGGGGGTCAGGAAGCATGAAACCATCTCTCCGTAGAGTGGGGCCGGGGGAAAGGTCTGAGGCACCCCCAGAAGAACAGATCGAATCCCGTGGCGGCCCAGGATGTCCCAGACCCGATCGACCCGCACGTCGCTCGCGGTGGCGAGCGCATAGGCCCCGTACTGGTACGAGACGCGGTTTCTGAAGCCGTAGCACCCCAGCTCTCCGGGATCTCGGCTGGAGAGCATGGCGCTCCACGCCGGGATCGTGATGGGCGGGTGGGTGCTTTCCAGCGGCCCGGAAAGTCCCGTGCGCGCGAGCCGGCTCAGGGCGGGCAGGTCGTTCGCCCAGCGATCGAACACGAGGGCCGGAGGCGCCGAGTCTAAGCCGATCACCAGGAGCTTTGGATGTCCGCCCACCAACTACTCCGCTCTCGCGCGATTATACTCCGTTAGTCTTCGGGCTCGTCAATGAAGGGAGACGGGGCCGCCTCAACACTGCTCGTTTCACGAAGGAGGCGGAGATACTGCGGGAGTTCGCGTATGCTCCACGGTAGCAAGACAAGGCTAGAACAGGCCCCGCCGATGAGGAGAAGAAGGGCGACGCGGCCCGCCGCCCCCCCAGGCGCGATACCGGGCCAAAGCTCTTTCGCCAGTGTCAGGGAAAGAATCATGGCCACGGTGGCTCCGACAGACGGCAGGAGCGCGCGCCCCCATTCCGAAGCGCGAATGTCAAGCTCTGACGACACGATCGGCAGAACGATGAGGGCGAGCAGGGCCGTCGCTCCCATCCCGCTCCAAGCCAGTCCTGACGGTCCCCATGGAAGGCCGAGCCACCACCCCAGGGCGGCAACTGCCAGACCACACAGGCTTAATCCCAGCACGAGTCCGGCTCGCCCCCGTCCCAGCAGCATCGCGCGGGGAAGCATCAGGAACGAGCCCACGAGGGCGCGCCCGGCGAAAATCCTCGTTAAGGAGACCGCCCCTGTCCACTTCCGTCCAAGGATGAGCGGCACAAGATCCTCGGCGAGCACACCGATAATGGCCAAAGCCGGGAACGTGAGGAGCCCCTGAAAGCGGATCCCGACGAGGAATCCGCGGTGGCTTCGTTGGGGGTCATCCTGAGTGCGAGCGAAGGCGGGGAAGGCGACACGGGCGAAGATCGCCCCGATCCCGCCCGCCACGCTTTCCGCCAGCCGTTGAGCCATCGCGTAAAATCCCAGGGCCTCTGAGCCGAAGGCCCGCCCGACGATGAATCGGTCCGCGTTATACCTCAGATATTCGACGCCCTGGCTTCCCAAGACCGGAGAGCCAAACCGGAAGAGCTCCGCGAATTCGCGACGGCTCCAGTGGTAACTCGGGCGCCAGGGGATGATGGCCCAGAGAAGAAGAAGGGACATGACGTCCGCCATCAGCTCTTGCACCGCAAGGCTCCAGACGCCGGCCCCGGCGAGCGCCGCCGCGATGCCTGCAACACTGCCGACGCCCTCGCTGACCAAGCCCCGGGTGGCGAGCCTTCGGAAGTCGAGGTGCCGCCAGAGCCAGGCCCGCGGAACCGTGGCGAATCCCCCCAGGAGTAGTTGCAGACTCATGACCTGCAGGAGCGGGGCCACCCCCGGGTGTCCCGTCAGGGCACTGAGAGGGCTGGCCAGGGCCAAGAGTGCGAGCGCGGCGATCGCGCCCAGTCCTACCTGGCTCCAGTGAGCCGTGGACAGGACTGCCTGGCTCGTCGCGCGACGCTGAACCACCGACTTCGTGAGTTCTAGCTCGCAGAGCGCACGGCTGCCGGCGACGATGACGAGGACCAGGGCGAAAAGGCCGAACGGTTCCGGTCCCAGAAGCCGTGCCAGGATCAACCGTCCCGCCATTCTGAGCCCATCTTGGCCCAGACGGGCGACCGCCGCCCAGGCCGTCCATTGAAGGGCCAGTGCACGAAGCCGCGGCGCCATGAGCGAATGGTATCACAGGGACGATATGATACTTTAGTCGAGGGGGTCTACCGGCCTAGGCTCCGACTAAAAGTCGTTTCAGGGAGTCCGTACGATGAGAGAAATCATCACCCCATATGGCGGGAGACTCGTAGATCTCACCGTTGCCGACGAAGTGGAACGCATGAAATGGATCGGCAAGGCCAGCAGTCTCCCTTCGCTTCAGCTCTCGCCTCGTTCACTCTGTGATCTCGAGCTGTTGGCCACCGGGGGGTTTTCCCCGCTGGACCGATTCATGGGCGAAGCGGATTATTTGCGGGTCCTCTCCGAGATGCGCTTGGCTGACGGGACCTTGTTTCCTATTCCGATCACGCTGCCGCTCCCACAGGATGTCCCGATACGGGTCGGCGACGAGATTGCACTGCGCAGTGTCAAGAACGACTTGTTGGCCGTCATGACTGTTGAGGAGAAATTCCTGTGGGATGTCGAAACCGAGGCCCGACAGGTCTATGGGACCACGGACGTTCGGCATCCGCTGATTGCCGAGATGACCACGTGGGGCTCGTATTATCTGAGCGGCCCGCTGAAGGTGATCAATGTCCCGAAGTATTACACGTTTGTAGACCTCCGCCACACGCCGGCCGAAGTGCGTCATTTGCTTAAGGGTCTGGGGCGACAGAATATCGTGGCCTTTCAAACACGCAATCCGATCCATCGGGCGCATGAGGAATTGACCAAACGGGCTGCTGCGGAGGCGGATGGCTCCGTCTTGATCCATCCCGTGGTGGGGTTGACCCAGCCCGGCGACATCGACCTCTACACCCGCGTCCGATGCTATAAGGCGCTCGTGAGTCGCTATTATGATCCGGGACGGACGGTGCTCAGCCTTCTGCCTCTGGCGATGCGCATGGCCGGGCCTCGCGAGGCGGTGTGGCACGCCATCATCCGCCGAAACTATGGGGCCAACTACTTTATCGTCGGGCGCGACCACGCGGGGCCGGGGAAGGACTCGACGGGCAGAGCTTTCTACGGACCATATGATGCTCAAAGGTTACTGGCTGAGTACGAACAGGAGATCGGCGTAAAGTCGATTCCGTTTCAAGAGATGGTGTATCTTCCGGCCGAGGATCGCTATGAAGAGTCGAGCCGTGTGAAAGGGGCGAGGTTCCTCTCTGTCTCCGGGACAGAAGCGCGCACTGACTATCTCGCGGAAGGCAAACGCCTGCCCGAGTGGTTCACACGTCCGGAGGTGTCGACGATTCTCTCGGAAGTATCCGTGCCCAGGCATCGCAAAGGTTTTTGCGTCTGGTTTACCGGGCTGGCCGGCGCCGGCAAATCGACAATCGCCGAAATCCTTGCCGCGCTCTTCATGGAGCGTGGGCGGCAAGTCACGGTGCTGGACGGGGATGTGGTGCGGACGCACCTCTCTAAGGGACTGGGCTTCTCTAAAGAAGACCGGGATACGAACATTCTCCGCATCGGGTTTGTCGCTTCGGAGATCGTTCGACACCACGGCGCGGTCATCTGTGCCGCCGTCAGTCCGTACCGCGCCGCGCGTAACCAGGTGGGAGCGATGGTGGGAGAGGACCAGTTTGTCCTTGCGTACGTGAACACCCCCCTGGAGGTCTGTGAACAGCGTGATACGAAAGGACTCTACGCGAAGGCTCGAAGAGGGGAGATCAAAGGCCTGACGGGCGTTGATGATCCCTACGAAGCCCCTCTAGATCCCGACATCGTTTTGTCCACTGTAGGTTGTGCGCCGGAAGACAATGCCAAGAGCGTAATCCTCTACCTGGTCGAGAGGGGGTTTTTGCTCGACGGCAGGCCTGGGATTGAAGGAGGATTGGGTGGCAAAGGCTCTTGAGATCACGAAAATCCACCTGCCGCCTTCCTTTTGAATCCTTTTCGAATAGAGTTTGCTACAATTGGGTTCAGAAGTGAGCGGGACAACGGCAAGGGAATTGCGGTCCTCGGCCCCGCGCCGAGATGGTGACGGCGTAATGCTTGGCAAGCGTCGCACTGGATGGGTGCTCCGGCTCATCGGCACCGATCTGGTGCCGCTCGTCCTTTGTTTTCTCGCTGCCTATCAGCTCCGCGTCCTGCTCAACCGCCCTCTCGGCCGCGATGCGGGTTCGCTGACCTCGTACCTCTGGTTACTCGTCTTCATCGTTCCTCTCTGGATCGGGCTCCTGGCGCTGATGGGGGGATATGGGGTTGGATGGATCGGCCACTCTCGGGCCTGGCTCGCCGTCCGGCTGAGCGGGCTCGGTCTCTTGCTCCTGACTGCGATCCTCTTTCTCTCCAAGGCCGAGATCAACCGGAGCCTGCTGATCCTCTTCGCCGGGCTCTCTGCCCTGGGGGTGTGGATCGAGCGCTGGCTCGTCGAGACGTGGCTCCGCCGAAGGCGGCATACTGGCCGCTGGCTCCGTCACGCATTGGTCGTGGGAACCGAGGAGCGGGCGGCCCGCCTCATCGAGGCCCTGGGGCAATATCCAGAAGCTGGCTGGTCAGTTCGAGGATGCGTGAGCCTCGAGCCGTCGGAGCCGGTCTTAACTGTCCACGGGATTCCGGCGGTTGGTTCCCTTCAGGATCTTCCCGACCTGCTTCAGGGGGAGATTGTCGTGGACGAGGTCTTTTTCACCGTTCCTCCCGATCGCTTGGACCAATTGGCCGAAGCTTTGGAGACATGCGAAAGCCTCGGGGTGGACACACGCGTGCTGGTGGACTTCCATCAACCCGCCCAGGCCCATCCCTTCGTGGAGGAGCTTTTCGGCCTCCCCTTTTACGGATTCTCACCGACCCTGACCCGTCAGTGGGCCCTGGCAGCCAAGCGTCTCGGCGACCTGATGGGGACCCTCGCCCTGCTCGTCATGACCCTTCCACTCCTGGTGGCGATCGGGCTCCTGATCCGGCTGACCTCTCAGGGATCGATCCTTTTTCGCCAGGAGCGGGCGGGATTTCACGGGCGGCGCTTCTGGATGTACAAGTTCCGAACCATGCTGCCTGGCGCGGAGGATATGCAGGATCAGGTCGCGTACCTTAACGAGATGGCCGGCCCGGTCTTCAAAGCCACCAACGATCCGAGAGTGACTCGACTTGGACGTTTCCTTCGGCGGTGGAGTCTCGACGAGCTGCCTCAACTTTTTAACGTGCTCAAAGGGGAGATGAGTCTCGTCGGACCCCGGCCGCTGCCGCGCTATGAGGTGAGCCGGATCAAGGGCCCTCAACGCCGACGCCTCGCGATGCGGCCCGGCATCACCGGACTCTGGCAGGTAAGCGGGCGGAACATGATCGATTTCGACGAGTGGATGCAACTGGATCTTCAGTACGTGGACCATTGGTCGTTGGGTCTCGACCTTATGATTCTCGTGAGAACGATCCCCGCAGTCCTGCGGGGAGAGGGGGCCTACTGATCCGGCAGCGGGCGGCGATTTAGTGAAACGGCGGCCGTCAGTCAGACCCTCCCCCAGACGTTTCCCAACGGTCGTGTTCGGGGGGACGGAATCCAAGATCGCCGGATGGGCCCAGACCATGGTCGCGGTGGGCCTCCACTCCGTGGTCATGGCGGTGCCATTGGTAGTCCTTGGAGGGGCCCTGGGCGCGTACGACGACCCTAAAGCCTGGGCCCTCCTGCTCCTCGTCGGTATCACGGGGGTGGCGTGGCTTCTGGTCCGGGCGTTGGGAGGGGGCCAGCGCGACACCCCAATCGCCACGGACAGGCCAACGCGCTTTCTTCGATGGGCCGTAGTCACCTACGGCGCGTGGTGGGTGATTACGACCGTCGTTTCCATCGCACCGGGCCAGAGCTTTTGGGGGAGCTTCGGCCGAGGCCATGGGCTCGCAGCCCTTGGCGCTGCTATTCTCCTGTTTGCCCTGGTCCAGGTGGAGTGCCGGGCCCCGCGGGCGCTCCTCTCCCTCATTGATGCGGCTTTACTCGGAAGTGTTCCCGTCTGCCTCCTTGCGCTAGGGCAAGGGCTGGGCTGGGATCCGCTGCCCCCGGGCGTGGACCCTTCTACCGTCTCGCTCCGAGTTCGGTCTACTTTTGGCCAGCACATCTTCCTCGGCAGCTATCTGGTCATCCTCATCCCTCTGACCTTGGCCCGGCTGGATTGGGCCCTGGAGACGTGGCGGGAGTCCCCGCAACGACAGGCCCCATGGCAAATCCACTTAGGCCCGATCCTGATCGGGTGCATCTGGGTGGTAGGAGCGCTCAGCATTGTTGAGCTGGCCTCCCGATGGCCCGTGGACTGGTGGTGGCTCCTCCCCTGGGGTGTTGTCGGAGCGATTGGATGGACGCTCCGGGGGGATCGGAACGTCGAGACCCCAGGCGCCAAGTTTACCGTAATCCTCTTGGGGGTCCTTCTTGTGGGGCAGATTTTCATCGTGGTGCTTTCTCGGGCCCGCGGCCCGTTTCTCGGGATGCTCGTCGGCCTCGGCGTGACAGGATGTGCCCTCTTGGTGCGGCGCCAAGCTTGGAAGACTCTAGCGACGGCTGCTGCCGGATTCGGAATCGTGGTGATCTTTTTGGTGCTACTCAACGTTCCCACCTCGCCCCTGGCCTCGCTCAGGACCGTACCAGTCCTGAGTCGCTTGGGCGCCTTCGTAGAGGTTGAGCCGGGCTCCCCCGGTTGGTTTCGCCTGCAGGTCTGGCGCGGAATCGTCTCTGGATGGGCGCGCCAACTCCGGGGCGAGGGAGTGATTTCCGGACTCTCGTCGCCGATCAGAAGCGTGGTGGGCTATGGCCTTGAGACCCAGCTCTCCACGCTCGACCGTTTGACCCGCCCCTCCCTGGGCCCCCTGGAAGCTGAGGGCCGGGGTTGGCGTGCGTTCATTGCAGTGGATCGAGCTCACAACGATCTCTTGGATCACCTGGTCACAGGCGGGTTGGTGGGGGCGGCGCTCTGGCTCCTCGTAGTTGGGGGAGTGCTGGCCCTCGGGGTTGAGCGTGTTCGGACCAGCGCGACCGGGCCGGAGGCGGGGGTGCGTCTCGGCTGTCTTGGAGCGATTCTGGCCCATCTGGCGGAGGGGCAGTTCGGAATCACAACCCCCACGACGCGCGCGCTCTTTTGGATTTGGGCGGCAGTGCTGACGCTTCCTCCCTGGGCCACTCTCTCCGAGCCCGTGAAGCTCACCCGGCCCACCACCGGAATCAGGGCTCGATGGCTGGTCTCATTGATCGCGGCAGCGGCGGTCGCGGCGCTTCTGGGATGGGGGAGCACACGCTGGCTCCTGGGCTCGGTGGCCTACGCACAGGGGATGCGTCTATGGATCGGCGGCGAGATCTCGGCGGCCCATCGGGAGTTCCAGCGTGCTAGCGATCTGGTCCCCTGGCTCTCGCTCCCTTCTGAGACGATGGCCGACCTCTCCCTCCGCCTGGGGGCCAAAGAAGGGAATCCCACCCGCCAGGTGACGCTCCTCCGTGAAGCTGAGGCCACGCTTGCCCGGGCCCGACGTTACGCCACACCCAGCGCCGCCCATTGGACCCTGACGGGGCAAGTCGCCTTTGCTCAGGCTCGGGTGGGGGACCGAAGCAAGCTCGCGGTGGCCCTTGACGCCTTTGCCGCCGCCGGACAACTGCGACCGGACGATCCACATCTCCTGCCCCAATGGGCACTCGCCTGGCTTGAAAGCGGGGATCCCCTCCGCGCCCGTCAAATGGCAAAGAACGCGGTGGCCCTGGGCCCCGAGGAGTGGCTGGCCTGGGCCGTTCTCGCACGCTCGGCACATCAGCTCGGGTACGCGAAAGAGGCTCGACGGGCCGCCACGGAGGCGCGCCGGCTGGCTCCGCCAGAGGCGCGTCGCCCCCTTGAAAATCTACTGCCGTAACTCCCAGGTATCCTGACGGAGTTTTTGGTTGACGGTGCCTGGGGGGTCCACTAAACTAAGGTGGACCTTGTGAAATTGTTAACTCATTCAGTCATGAGGGAGTGTGGTATGAAGAGGCGCCTGGTAGCTATTGGTGTGCTCGTCGCCGTCGTCGGAGGGGCAGTTGCGTCGGTCCAGGCCCAGGCCCCTCGGCCCGCAGAGAATGAGAAGGTCATTAACGACCAGAATCTTTTCAGCCCAACGCGCTCCCGGCCCGCTCCGCCCCCGGCCCCGAAACCGAAGCCCGTGGCCGCTCCGCTTCCCCCGCCACCCCCCCCGAAGTTTATGCTGAGCGGTGTCGTCCTCGATGGAGATACGGAGATCGCGTTGCTCCAGGAGCCGTCGCTGACGCAAAATCAAGTAAGAATCGTGGCCCGTCGGGGCGAGATTGGCTCATACACGCTGACAGCGGTTCTGGAGGATCGCGTGGAGCTGGAAGGCCCGGCCGGGAAGATCACGGTCCCCCTCAGTGGCCCCAGCAGGCCGACCGCAGCAACCGCCGCCGTCGCACCTCGCTCACCACGTCCACCACGTCCGTCCGCCCTTCCCCAGCTTGGCGCCCCGGGACCAGCCGGAGTGCTTCTACGTGGCGGAGGCGGAACCGGAGGGTCCGCGGTTTCCCGGACGCCTCCCACTCCCCCTTCCGAAGAAGCGCCGCCTGAAGCGATGGCCCCCGCGGCTCCGAAGCCTGCCATCCAGATCCCGCTAGACGATCCTCGAAGGGGCGAGGGCTTCAAGGGGTTGTTCGATGCCCTGCAGCAGAGCCTTCAGCCATCCGCAGCGGAGCCCTCGAGGACAGGTCAGTAGCGCCGATGACCGTCCCGCCATTCTACCCGGTCACCTGTCACCCGCGCCTGAGCCGCCGACAATTCCTCATCGGGGCTGGGACCTTCCTCGGCGCAAGCGCGCTGAGTCACAGTCGCGGGCAGGCTGGAGAAGCGGGGCTCGGGATCATCAGAGAGTATGCGACGCGCCCCGATGACCCGTGGGCCGTGGCCCATGGGCTGCGCGCGATGGGGAAGGGCTTCACAATCGAGGGAGGCAAGCGTGCAGTGGATCACTTGCTGGAGCGCTCCCTGGCTGTGATCCCGGCAAACGGGAAGAGCGCCCTCGGATTTCCGCTGGAGGTGGAAGTCCACCAGAACAGTTTCCTCAAGACGATGCTTGAGGCCGGCGTCCCCCTCGACTACAGATTCAACCACGAGGGGAAGCGGCGGACCCTCCAGGAAGTGGTGGATGGTGCCCGCGCCCTGTTCCAGCCGAAGTGGGCCACCTCGGATCCGAATCGGCTACCATGGAGCATCATCGCCCTGACTCGGACCACGTCGCTCATGCGCGGGCGCTGGACGAATGCCTGGGGCGAGTCGGTGGACCTCGAGGCTGTCGTCGAAATCGCCTTGGGCATGCTCGAGCGCGCCTCGGCCCCGATCGCCGAGGCCATGCAGCAAGGTCGCCCCCTGGTTGCCCAGGCCCCGGTCCACGCCTTTACCTGCGGCGGGACGCACATGCTCTATAGCCTCCTGACCGCCGTGCACGCCGGATACGCGGGGAGGGATCGCGCAGAGCGCGTCAGGCAGCAGGTGAATCTCCTCGTCTGGCGCCTCGGCGCGGACGTCGCCCTCATTGATCGCTTCTACAAAGAGCGCGCTGGTCAGAGCGGGGCGTTCTGGTACGATCTGGATTCGAAGCTCAAGCTCCTTGGCCACGCCGAAGAATGTCTGGCCTTTGCCGAGACGCGGGGCGTGGTCAGCCTCGCGCCGACGCAGCAGACGCGGAGGCAGGCCGCCGTGGCCACCGTGAGGCGGATGTTGGCGGATCTTCAAGGGCGGCGCCTGAGTGAGGCCAAGGCCCTCAATGTGGAGCTCTACCGGCAGTTGATCGGCGACACGTGCCACGCCTATCACGGCCTGCACCTGGCCTGAGGCGGGCACATTTTCCACGATTTTCAGCGTTGAGGGGCACACCATGAGACGTGCCATGCGAAGCGGGCTCCTCTTGGCCGCGGTGTTGCTCGGCGGTGTGGCAGCGGCCGAGGAGAAGGCCGTCCCCGCTCCCTCGGCCGAAGATGAGATCATGGTCCTCAAGGAGCGGGCTGCTGCTTTCTGGCAGGCCCGGATCAAGCGGGACTTCAGGGCGCAGTGGGAACTCTTGGAGCCCCGGATCAAGGGTCGTGTCAATGCCGACGAATTTATGGTGGGCCGAGGAGGCGTGCAGTATCTCGGCTATCAGGTCGAGGATGCCACGGTGACCGGGGCCTTCGCCACCGTGAAGGTACGGGTGCTGGCCCAGCCCGCGGCCGCCATATTGGGGGGGCGACGGGTCACCCCCCAGGCGGCCCTTCTGGACGACCCATGGATCCGGGTGGGCGGAGTCTGGTATCGTCGGCTGGAGAGCGATCAGAGCAGCCCACCCGGAGGGCCCGCTCCGTGAGGGTTCGGGGGGGATTTTTTTCCTTGACATGATAGAACGGCCCCAAGTACTATGGGTCGAGTTTTTGCCAGTCTCCTGATTATACTTTATTAGCTCGACCGCGTTGGCTGGTGGGGCGAAGGGGGTGGTAGCTGATCGTTGATATGGGCGAGAGGGAAACAAGGTGCCCCGTTGGGTAACGCGTGTCTGAGCTTGAAACAAAGTCGGACGAAGAGAAAAGACGGAGACAGAAGGACAGAAGATTGATGAATTCGACACACTCCAAAGCGTAAGGAGGGAGGAAGGTCATGAGGAAATTCGTCGCAGGATTACTGGTGGTGGGTCTTCTGGCCATGGCGGGACCGGCATGGGCCTTGTTAGGGGATCCGCTGACGTTGATCAACTCCGGGGCGATCGAGCCGTTCTTCGCGAGCTCGGGCAATTTCTCGTTCCTCGACATAAGGTCGCCGGTGGGGCCCAATGCCGGCGCAAACCCTGCTCACCTCGTGTTCTTCAACGCGTCGTGTACCAGGACTGAATCCGTCGCCTTGCCGTTGACGACCAATGACATCGAGGTTCTCCCCCTCCGGCCCCTTGCGGGGTCCATTGACGGCCTCGCGGTCATCGCGGGGTCGTTGAACGGCGTTGACCTGGTGGGGCTGCAAAACGGGATCCACGCGAGGGTGTACTGGATCAACATCAGCCAGGACTTCTTCCGTGGCATCGAGGGGATCCAGATGGATTGGGAGTCAGCCCCCTCTGGCTGCGGTAGTTGTACGTGGAGCCCCTACCGGAGCGGCGGGACCTTCTTCGCGCCGTTGCAGGGCTCGACGTTCCAGACCACGGTGTACATCTCCTGCCCCACCGTAAACGTAGTTGGGACTACGACGACGAATGGGGTGGTTGCTGGGGCGCCGTTTATTCCCTTGCCTGGTGCGACCACCATCCAGGGGCGGGTATTTGACGACAAGGAGAACTTCAGGCGCGACATTTCCACGGCGTGCTCGTGCCTGACGACGCGGAGTGTCACGGATCTCAGCACCATCTACGTTGACGCTATCGCGGCGCCGAACGGGACGTATACGGAGCTGCTGG
>Ga0184640_10000314_pt1 | contig 12397 bp, 10 predicted proteins | sample PLM31_200_b2_FD_133161 | JGI IMG/M metagenome (GOLD analysis project Ga0184640, IMG submission 133161) | Groundwater sediment microbial communities from an aquifer in East River, Colorado, USA - PLM3-1_200_b2 | ecosystem: Environmental > Terrestrial > Soil > Riparian zone | place: USA: East...
ATTCCGGCAGAGGCAGATCCCGCCTGGAATTGTGCCAGGTGTAGATCCAGTTCATCATGCCGAAAAGGGAGAAGGCGGCGACCCTGAGATCGATCCCCTTGCCTCCCTGGGTCTGGAGCTCTCCGATAAGATCCGTCAGGACCTTTACGTAGCGGCGCTTGAGAACGAGAATCTTTTCCTCGAATTCACCGGTAAGCGACTCGTCCTCATGCGCCATGACTTTCATCTCGTGCATGTTGTGCAGGAAAAAGCCGAGGTGATTCTCCGCAAAGATGCGGATGCGCGAGCGCACGTCGGTCTTGGGGCTCGCCGCCTTTTCCCATCTCTGAAGCAGAGTTAAAAAACACTGCTCCTGAATGAGGTAGAGGAGCTCCTCCTTCGTGCGAAGGTAATAGTAGAGACCCGCCAGGCTCATGCCGGTGATGCAGGAGATGTCGCGAATCGAGGTGCGATGAAAGCCCTTCTCGGCGAAGATCCTGGCCGAGGCCTTGAGGATCTGCTTGAGCTTCTCATCGTAATGCCGGGTGGCGGTTTCGGAACGGTGATTCATGGCTGGGAATAGTCTCGCAGATCACCCCGGGGGTGTCAACCAAAGGAGACCGTTCCCCACGTAGGGCGATCCCGCTCCTGCGGAGAAGAGCTTTCTAAAGATTATCCGACGCCGGCCTCAGGCCGACGCCTCTCCGAGTATCTTAAAAGTCCTTCTGACCTTCTCAAAGGTGGGATAGTCTCTGTCAAAGTAGTGCCTGGCGGGCGCCTCATAGAGAAAGTGGTAGTACCACTTTCCCACTAGGGCTCCATAATAGGCGACCTTTTTCGTTAAGCCCTCCTGCGTTTTGAAGCTATAGAGGAGCTTAAAGCCCGGGCGGCCGCCGACTCGGGCAGGGCTGTTCTCGAGGATCCTCTGCATAGCGATCTTGGGATTGGAGCGGATGTTGTCCACGATCACCTCGGCTGCCTCATGAGGCAGCATGCCCGGAGAGAGCTTTTTCTTGGTATGGGCCAGCTCCCGATCCACGGAGACCCGGGCAATGGTGAGCCGCTGGAGCGACATCCCGTCCCTGGTGACGTGAAGGGCATCCCAGCTGAGATTGTATCTCCTCCAGCCTTCGGGCAATTCCACCTCGAAGTTGTCCTGACTCGTCTTCTGCCTGCCTTCCACCATCACCCAGGTGGCGCAGCCTGAGAAGAGGAGCAAGAAAAATAAAACCAAGAGTAGGGCCTTCTTCATACTATCTCTCTATCTGTTGCAGGTACTGCTCGATATATCCCCGATCCTTGGCCTGAGGGGCCAGGGAGAGATATCTCTTCAGTTCCGCCCTGGCCTTCTCCTTTTTTCCTTGCTTGTAGTAGACGAGACCAAGCCCCTTGTAGGACTCTGGATAAGCAGGGTCATACTGGGCGGCCTGGCGGTATTCCTTCTCTGCCCTGTCCTGGTCCCCTGCGTCGCCCCTCTGGCGCAAGACCTCTCCCAGGTAGTAGTGGGCCTGGGCGCTCTTCGGCCTCTTTTTGAGAAACCTCTCCACACCCTCCTGGGCCAGGCTGAATCGCCCCATAGAAAGATCCAGCCGGGCGTTTTCTAAAAGCAACGGCTGGATCCTTTCCATGAACCTCTCCGTGCCTTTCTCCCCCTTCTTGCCGGCATATTGGCCTCTCAAGAGTTGGGCGTAGCTCTCTTTTCTTTCCTCCAGGCGGGGATGGGTGCCAAAAAAGAAGGGCTCTTTGATCTTTTCTTGCTCAAGTTCCCTTTGAATATGCTCAAAGAGCTTCGGCGCCTCCTCCGGGTCATAGCCGGCCCTGGCCATCAGATCCAGCCCCTCTCGATCCGCCTCTCTCTCGAAGCTCTTGGAGTAACCCGAGACCGCAGCCATCGCCCCGATCGTTCCCAAGAGACTCGCCATGCCCCCAAAGGGCCCGAAGGGCGCAGACGCCGCCTGTACCGTGGCTAGGACTGCAGTGGTGCTCTGGACGCCTCGATACTCTTGAATCGCATGCCGGTGGGTGACATGGGTGATCTCATGGGCCAGAAGGGTAGCTAGCTGAGCCTCGTTTTCCATCTTGGCCAGTATGCCCGTATGGATATAAATAACCCCATGGGGTAGAGCGAAGGCATTGGAGAGGGGATTTTTCATGACCCTGATCCGAAAGGAGACCTTTCCTTTAGCTCCCTCTGGAACAACCCTCCGGGCTACCTGATTGACATAGCCGACTAATCCCTGATCCTCATGGAGATGGCCGCTCTCATCCAGTTTTTTTTGTTCTTCTGCGGCCCGGTTCCAGATCCGTCTCTCATCCTCTTCCGGACGAAAGGACCCCTCTCTTCCTATAGGGGCAAGGGGCGTGCCGGTGCAGGAGACCACCCCGAGCAGAATCAGGACTCCAGGAAAAAGTCTCTTCCTTACGCTGGCCATCTTACCTATTGGATCGGGAAGCCATCCATGAGCACCTTCACGAAGCTGGCTGCGCCTGCCGGATCTCGTAAATCGTAGCCTCCATCGGACCAGGCGCGATTGTACCATAGGACAGCGCCCGTCTGGGCATCGACCAGGGCAACAGCCGCGGCCGTGATGCCTCCGCTCACTCCGCTCCACGTTCCCATGGCAAGGCCGGCGAGGACGCCGACGGCCTGCACCGCCTTCTGGCCCCCGCTGCTTATGTGGTCTACGCCTCGAACCAGAATCAGGACATCGGCCTTTGCCCTTCTCAGCCCCTGGACCTCTTTCCCCAGAGTATAGTCAAAATTCCTAATTTTTTCTTCGAAGCGATGTTCTGGCGGGCCGTAGGTATGAAGGAGGACGCTTGTCTCCACCGCATCAAAAAGGGCATAGGTCTCCTCCACATTGGACTCCACCTCTCTGGGCAAGGGGTTCTCTAGAGATCTGACTTGAATCCTGGCCCTGCCCTTGAGCTCCTCCTCGATGGCTGCGGCGATATTTTTCCTCCCCTGGATCGACCACTCGTCCATCTTTTCCCTCAGCCCTCCGGCGCTGATCTGGAAGACATCGATCCGCGGCGGCAGCACCACGACGGTCCTAATCGTCTTTGCCCTCTTCTCCATGTCGGGGTGGGCCCGGTAGAGTGGGACCGCGCACCCCCCCACGACGAGGGCCACTATGAAAAGAGCCGAGACCCTGAGCTTCACTGCCATTCGCAAGCGCTCCTTGCACGGGCGATTTTCCGAAAGAACTAGAAGATTATAACACAGATCGCGCCCAAGATTCCACGCCAGCGGTCGCAATCCATTGAAGATTTCAGCCTCAGCGTGGGAGACGGGGCTATGCTTCCTTGAATCCCCTCCTGCCATAGTGTATAGCTCTCCCATATAATATGGGCTACGAAAACATCGTGGTGGAAAAAGAGGGGCCCATCGGGATCGTGACCCTCAATCGACCCCAACAGCTCAATGCGCTCTCTTATTCACTGGTCCGGGAGCTCGCCACAGCGATGGAGGCCTTGGACCAGGAGGCAGAGATCCGCGTCATGATCCTGACCGGCGGCGGGAAGGTCTTTGCCGCCGGCGCCGACATCAAAGAGATGGTCGATGCCGGCCCTTTTGACGAGCGCGTCCAGGGCCGCCTGGCCTTCCGCGACCGATTCAACCGGATCACCAAACCGATCATCGCTGCTGTGAGCGGCTATGCCCTGGGCGGGGGATGCGAGCTGGCCATGAGCTGCGATATCATTATCGCCTCGGAGAGCGCCCGCTTTGGCCAGCCGGAGGTGAACCTCGGCGCCATCCCTGGCAGCGGCGGCACTCAGCGCCTGACCCGGGCCGTGGGAAAGTATCGCGCCATGGAGATGGTGCTCACGGGAGAGTTCATCGATGCCAACGAGGCCCATCGCCTCGGCCTGGTCAACCGGGTCGTCCCGGTGGAACTGCTTTTGGAAGAGGCGAAGTCGGTGGCGGAAAAGATCGCGGCCAAGCCTCCCCTGGCCATGAAGCTCGCCAAGGAGGCGATCCTTAAGGCCTTCAACACCTCTCTGGACGAGGGGCTGGATTTTGAGCGCAAGGCCTTCTACCTCCTCTTCGCCTCCGAGGACCGCAAAGAGGGGATGAAGGCCTTTTTAGAAAAACGCCAGCCGGAGTTTAAGGGAAAATAATCGGGAGAAGAGAGCTGTGGGCTACGAAACCATCCTCTACGAGAAGCAGGGCGGCGTGGCTACCATCACCCTGAACCGCCCCCAGGCCCTGAACGCCTTTATCCCCCAGATGAATGCCGAACTGCTCGATGCCCTGAAAGATGCCGAGCGCGATGGCGCCATCCGCTGCCTCCTCCTCACCGGCGCGGGCAAGGCCTTCTCAGCCGGGCAGGACCTCAAGGCCCGAACCAAGGAGCAGAGGGGCTCGCTGGGAGAATCCCTGAGGGAACGCTACCACCCGATCATCCTGCACCTGCGCCGCACGGAGAAGATCGTCCTGGCGGCGGTGAATGGAGTGGCCGCTGGCGCGGGATGCAACCTCGCGCTCGCCTGCGATCTGCGCATCGCCTCAGAGGAGGCGAGATTCATCGAGGCCTTTGTCCGGGTGGGGCTGGCCCCGGATTGCGGCGGGAGCTTTTTTCTTCCCCGCCTGATCGGTCTGAGCAAGGCGCTGGAGCTTCTTCTCCTGGGAGAGGCGGTAGAGGCGAGCGAGGCCATCAGGATCGGCCTGGTGGCTAAAGTAGTCCCGAGCACGGAGCTCCCCAAGGCAGCCCGGGAGATGGCCGAGAGGCTGGCCCGGGGTCCGCGCAGCATCGGGCTCATCAAACGCGCCGTCAATCGCGTCCTCTTGCCCGAGCTGGAGGCGCAACTGGAATACGAGGCCTGCCTCCAGGAGATCGCCGGAAGGAGCGCCGATTATGATGAAGGGGTGCGCGCCTTTCTCGAGAAGCGGCAGCCCGTCTTTAGCGGAAAGTAAAGGGACGATTGACTCATGACTACGAACCCGTCACTGATCGGAATCGTCGGTGCTGGCACCATGGGCGCGGGCATCGCGCAGGTCTCGGCCCAGGCCGGGTGGGACACCGTCGTCTACGACATCTCCCAGGAATTCGTCGATCAGGGGCTGAGCCGGATCCGCGGCTTTCTCCAGAAGGGTCGAGAGCGGGGCAAGCTCAGCGCCGAGGAGGAGCGAAAGATCCTCTCCCGGTTGCATGGGTCGGTGAAGCTGGAGGGGCTTCAGGATGCCTCTCTCGTCATCGAGGCGGCGCTGGAAAAGCTCGATCTCAAGCGCGAGATCTTTCACCAGCTGGACAGCATCTGCGACCCGACAACCCTGCTGGCCACGAACACCTCGTCCCTCTCCGTGACCGCGATCGCCGGAGCAACCAAAAATCCGCAGCGCGTCTTGGGCATGCACTTCTTCAACCCGCCACCGCTCATGGCGCTGGTGGAGGTCATCCGGGCGGACCGGACCAGCCCGGCAGCCATGGAAAAGGCCGTCGCAATCACCCGGCGCCTGGGCAAGACACCGGTCTGCGTCCAAGACACGCCGGGCTTCATCGTCAACCGGATCGCGCGGCCGTTTTATAACGAGGCCCTGCGCATCCTCGGCGAAGGCCAGGTCTCGGTGGAGAGCGTAGACCGGATCATGAAGGATGCCGGAGGCTTTCCGATGGGACCGTTCGAGCTCATGGACCTGATCGGCATCGACATCAACTTCGCGGTAACGGAATCGCTCTATCTCTCCTTCTTCCACGACCCCAGATTCCGTCCCAGCCCGATCCAGCAGCGCATGGTCCTGGCGGGAGAGCTGGGCAGAAAAACCGGCAGGGGCTTCTACACCTATGGCGCAAAGTAGTCTCGCCATCATCGGCACGAACCGCCTGGCCGAGGAGCTGCTGGAGATGAGCCGGACAAAAGGCTTCCAGGCCGCGCTTTTTCCTGACGCGGAGCGGGCGACCGCCTCCGCCTCGATGGTCATCGAAACCTGCGCTGGCCCCGAAGAGACTAAAAAGAGGTTCATCCAAAAGCTCGATGGCCCCTCCCGGCCCTCTGTCATCCTGACCTCCTGCCTGGGCTTTACCGCCTCGCATATCGCCTCGTGGACCGAGAGACCAGAGAGGGTGGTGGGCTTTGCCACTTTCTATCCCCTTAAGGATCGAAAGATGATAGAATTGACCGGAGGGTTGAGGACTCCAGAGGGGCCGCTCCAAGAGGCCGAGGGCTTCTTCCGCGCCCTGGGCAAGGAGACGGCGCGAGTCAAGGACAGCCCCGGGCTCGTCTTCCCCCGCATCCTAAGCCTCATCATCAACGAGGCCGTAAGGAGCCTGGACGAAGGCGTGGCGGGCGCGGAGGAGATCGACGTCGCGATGCGCCTTGGGACCAACTATCCTTCAGGACCACTCCGTTGGGCTGACCAGATCGGCCTCGATGAAGTGCTCGCGGTGCTGGAGGGGCTCGAGCGGGAGAGTGGCGACGATCGCTATCGGCCGGCACCGCTCTTAAGAAAGATGGTCCGGGGGAGGTGGCAGGGCGAGAAGAGCGGCAAAGGCTTTTACCAATACAAAGGTTGATGGCCATGAAGCAAGCAGTGATCGTTGATGCGGTGCGCACGCCGATGGGACGCCACGGAGGAATCCTCAAGGACATCCGTCCCGATGACCTGGCCGCGCACGTCATTGCCCAACTGGTAGAGAGGACCGGGATCAATGTCGAGGAGATTGAGGACGTCTATCTGGGCTGCACCAACCAGGCAGGAGAGGACGCGCGCAACATCGCGCGCAACTCCTCCCTCCTGGCCGGACTCCCCTATGCGATCCCCGGGGCCACTGTCAATCGCCTCTGCGGCTCCGGACTCGAGGCCATCAACCAGGCAGCCCGGGCGGTCGAGACCGGGCACGGAGATCTGCTCATCGCCGGCGGCGTGGAAAGCATGACCCGTGCCCCCTGGGTCATGCCCAAAAGCAGCGAGCCTTTCGCCCGAGGCAACGTCACGGTCTACGACAGCGTCCTCGGATGGCGCTTTCCCAATCCACGCCTGGGAGAGCTCTACCCGCTGTTGAGCATGGGGGAGACCGCAGAGAATGTGGCAGAGAAATTCTCCATCGGCCGCAAAGAGCAGGATGCCTTCGCCCTGGAGAGCCACCGCCGGGCAGTGCGGGCAGGCCAGCAGGGAATCCTCAAAGACGAGATCGTGCCCGTGGCGCTCCCTCAACCCAAAGGCGGCACCCTCACCCGCGACCAGGACGAAGGGCCCAGGGCCGACACTTCACTGGAAAAGCTCGCGGCGCTTAAGCCCTCTTTCAAGGAAGGCGGCACGGTCACTGCCGGCAACTCCTCGTCCCTGTCCGACGGCGCGGCGGCCCTGCTCCTGACCACACCGGAGAAGGCCCAGGCCATGAGGCTCAAGCCCCTGGCGCGGATTGTCGCCTCGGCCGTGGCTGGAGTGCACCCTTCTTACATGGGCATAGGACCGATCCCGGCCACGCGCAAGGCGCTCCAGAGGGCGGAGTTGACCATCGACCGGATCGATCTGGTGGAGATGAACGAGGCCTTTGCCTCTCAGACGCTCGCCTGCATCAGAGAGCTGGGGATGGATCCGGAGAAGGTCAACGTCAACGGCGGCGCCATCGCCTTGGGTCACCCGCTCGGCTGCAGCGGTGCGCGCATCATGACCGCCCTGGTCCATGAGATGAGGCGGCGCGGGAGCCGCTTCGGACTCGCCACCATGTGCATCGGCGTCGGTCAGGGGATCGCCACGATCGTGGAGAGGGTGGACTGATACCCAGGCCCTCTTCCCCGAGAAGATAAAAGCCAACGGAATATGCTTGTATTAGCCCTCCGATGAAGCGCCGAACCTTCGCCATCATTCTCTCCTCATGCGCCCTCTTCACGACCCTGCTGGTGCTCTCCCTGAACGCGATCCTGGATAAAAACCGTGAGCGCTTCCAGGAGGAGATCCAGTCGGCCCTGGGCAGGCCGCTGACCTTCGAGAGACTCGGGCTCAGCCTGTGGGATGGCTTGGGGCTGGCAGCCAAAAACCTGCGCGTTGCGGAGGACGCGCGCTTCGCCGCGACCCCCTTCATCCAGACCAAAGAGCTGAGGATGGTGCTCCGGTGGCTGCCGCTCTTCCTGGGAGAGATCAAAATCAAAACGCTGATCTTTGACGAACCCGAGATCCAGATCATCAGGAACGAGGCCGGAGATCTCAACATCTCGGCCCTGGCCGACTCAGAGAACGGAGCGCAAGGGGGAAGCTCAGGCAGAAAGGAAAAAAAGGGCTTTGCCCCAGAGCTGCTCATCTCCGCCATCAGGATCGAGAAGGGCAAGGCCGACTATATCGATCGCTCGGTCAAGGAACCGATCGAGATCACCATCCGCAATCTGGATTTGGAGCTCCGGGGTCTCAGCGCCAAAGGCACGATCCGGTTGAAGCTCTTGGCCGACCTCCTGGGAAGCCAGGCACAGAACATGAGGGTAGAGGGTCGGATTTGGCCCTCAGGGCGCGGGAAGGCTTGGACCCAGTATCCCATGGACCTCCAGATTCGCGTTGACCCGCTCCTCTTTCCCCAGTTAACCCGGGCCATCCCACTTCTCAGGGAAAGCGCCTCTCCCTACCTCGATATCCGAGGCCCTCTTACAGTGAAGACCAGGCTCCGGGGCACGATCGAGAGACCCCGGCTGAGCGATCTTCTTCTCACCGGCCCCTTCTTCGGCTCGACCCAAACCAACCTCAAGGCGACGGGCGAACTGGATTTCTCTCAGGGCCAATCCTGGACCGAGGCCTCCATCAAGGGAGATTTCCTCGCCGATCCGGCAAGCCTCCAGCACCTCAAAAAGATCCCCTTCCTCCAGGAGCTCCTTCCCGGCCCCCTCTCCTCTGACGGTCCCTTGAGCATCACCGGCGAGCTCCAGGGGAGCTTAGCCGACTTGAAGGTGCATACCCGGATCAAGGCCGACGAGAGCGAGGTCCGATATGGCGAGTGGCTGAAGAAGGCCAAGGGGGTCCCAGCCTCAGTGGAGCTCAAGATGGTATGGCAGAAGGAGCGAACGATCTTTGAGCCCTCGGCCCTGACGCTGCACAATCTGAAACTCCAGTTCTCCGGCAGGATGGAAGGAGCGCCGGAGCGTGCCCTCGCCCTGCGCCTGCGCACTGAGAAGACAGACCTCACCGGCTGGGAAAAGATCCTCTCGCCCCTCTCTTCTTATGATCTGGGAGGAAAGGTCCAGTTCGACCTCTGGCTCCAGCGCTCCCCCCAAGACCAGAGACACGATATCCAGGGGCAGCTCGACTTCAGTGAGGTCGAGGCCAGGGATAAGAAGAGCGGGTACGGCATCGAGCGGTTCAGCGGGCGGGTCGCTTTTCGCGGCAAAGAGGCGACTATGGAGGGCTCTTCCCTGCGCCTGGGCTCTTCCGATCTCTCCTTGGAGGCTTCGGTGCCCGACCTCTCCCAACCCCTGATGCGCTACACCCTGCGCTCTGCCAGACTCAACCTGGCGGAGCTGACCGGGACACCGGACGAGATGAAGGCCTTTCTGGGCACGGGGGAGATCGAGGTAGAAGAAGGGGCGGTCACGGCGCGCGGGAATCTTCTTTCTCTCGAGGGCACTGTGCAGCAAATCCCCTACCGCAATCTGCGCGCGGAGGCGGCCTGGTCTCCGAAGGGCCTGAGATTTGAGCAGCTCTGGCTTCAGGCCCTGGGTGGCAATCTCCAGGCCGCAGGCGCCCTGGAGATTGCCCCGGACGGCGCGCGCCGCCTCTCTCTGGAAGCGCGCCTCGATTCCGTGGATCTGAAGACGCTGGCAGCGCAGAAGTTTCCTGATCTGAAGGAGCAGATAGAAGGGAGACTATACCTCAAGGCCAGATTGAGGGGAGAGGGCAAGGATGGCTCCAGCCTGCGGGAGAATCTTCAGGGAGAAGGGGAGGTCCGGATCCGCAACGGCTCCCTCAAGGGTCTCAACCTGGTCCAGGGAGTTCTCTCTCAAGCCCCAGGGCTGCGCGACAACTCCGATCGGCGATCCTCCCGCCAGCCGTCTAGCTCCAGCACCCTCCTGGTAAGGCCCGGCACCTCTTTTGATCTGCTCAAGGCAGCCTTCACCCTGGAACCAGGACGGCTGCGGAGCCAAAACCTCACGCTCACCACCCCGGACTACAGCATCTATGGAGAGGGCTGGATCGGCTGGGACCGGAGCATGAATTGGGATGCCCGCCTGGTCATCTCTCCTGAGTTGACCCGAGATCTCATTCAGGAGTGGAAAAATATCCGCACCCCGCTCGATCCCAAAGGAAGAATCGCCATCCCCTTCCGCCTTGAAGGCACCCTGCCCCGCGTTCAGCCTAAGCCGGAATTCAAAGGATGGGCTGAGGTGCCCCAATAAAATAAAATGGACCTGCGCGAAATTTACTTCGAGATCCGGCCCGAGGACATTGCCTATGTCAAGTTCATCTTCGAGTCCTACGAAGGGGTGGGGATCCTCCGCACCGTGGAGCGAAAGAGGGCCCAAGTTGTCCTCCTGGCCATAGACGACTTCCTCCCCATCGCCCGATCCATCCTGACCTCGCTCAAGAATGAGCTCCCCCTGACGGAGATCCCCAAACCGGCGGGTCTCGCAGACGACTGGCTCTTACGAGAACTTAAAGTTGAAGGGCTAAAGAGCTCCTGAAACCCTGCAACCTTGTTAGCCTGCGTCTATAAACGATGGCCTCGATGACGAAAGAAAAAATTCTCAGTTTTTTCTTTTCCCGGCCGCGCCAGCGCCTGACCCCACAGGAGGTCCTCAAGAAGCTGGGCGGAGCGCGTGAGGGGCTCCAGGAGATTGTCGAGCACCTGAGGGAACTTACCCGAGAAGGGAAGATCGTTAGGCTTAAGAAAAACCATTATGCCCTTCCCGACGCGCAGGGCTTTGTCGCCGGCAGAGTTCAGGCGCACCCGGAGGGATTCGGCTTCCTCATTCCGGAGGAGCGGGGAAAGGAGGATATCTACTTAAGCCGGCGTGAGATGCGGCGCGTCATGCACGGGGACCGGGTCCTGGTCCGGACCGAGAGAAGGCCTCGGGGCCAGACCGAGGCCCGCGTCGTAGAGATCCTCGAACGCGGCCAAAAGCGTCTGATCGGGACCTATGAGGAATTCGAGGGTAAGGGCTATCTCATCCCCATGGACTTAAGAATAGCGCCTGCCATCCCGCTCACTCAGTCCGGGCCCAGACCAGCGCGGGGAAGGGTGATCGCTGCCGAGATCCAGCGCTATGGCACCGCCTTCTCTCCGGCCGAGGGGAGGCTGCTCCAAGTCCTGGGTGACCCGGATGATCCCGAAGCCCAGGCCCAGGCAATCATCTTCCGCTACGACCTGCCTCAAGCCTTTACAGCCGAGGCGCGGCGCGCGGCGCAGGGCTGCCCCCAAGGCGTCGCTCCGGGTGAGCTGGCAGCGCGCACGGATCTCCGCCGGCTCCCCACGGTGACGATCGATGGAGAGCAGGCGCGCGATTTTGATGATGCGGTCAGCATCGAGAAAAAAAACCACCTTTATCGCCTCTATGTCTCGATCGCCGACGTCGCCCATTACGTCAAACCAGAGGCTGCAATCGATCAGGAGGCCTACCAGAGAGGGACCAGCGTCTATTTTCCGGACCGGGCTCTCCCCATGCTCCCCGAGGAGCTCTCCAATGGCATCTGCAGCCTGAACCCGCAAGAGGAGCGCCTGGCCAAAACTGCCCTCCTGGAGATCGATGGACGCGGAGAGGTCGTGAAGAGTCATTTTTTTCCTTCGGTCATCCGCAGCGATGCGCGCATGACCTACACCGAGGTGCGCCTCATCTTAGTCGATAGAGATCCGGACTGCCTGCGGCGCTACCGGGACCTCGTGGACCAATTCAAGCTCATGGAGGAGCTGGCGCTCGTCCTTTATGAGAACCGGCGGGCGCGGGGGAATCTGGACTTCGACCTCCCCGAGACGGAAATCATCCTCGACCTCCAGGGGATGCCGGAAAACATCGTTCGGGCGGAGCGCTCGATCGCCCATCGAATCATCGAGGAGTTCATGATCGCAGCCAATGAGGCGGTGGCCCGCCACCTGAAGGAAAAAGAATTCCCCCTCCTCTACCGGGTCCATGAGGGACCGGATGAAGAGACCCTCAAGGCCCTTTCCCCCTTCCTGCTCAGCCTGGGATACCGCCTGCCGCTCAAGAGAGAAAAGACCGCACCCAAAGACCTCCAGAGGATCCTCGAGGCCTCAAGGGGAAAACCCGAGGAGAGGATCCTGAACCGCACCCTCCTGAGATCGATGAAGCGGGCCCACTACGCGCCGGAAAATATTGGCCACTTCGGCCTCGCCTCCACCTGCTACACCCACTTCACCTCGCCGATCCGGCGCTATCCCGATCTGATCGTTCACCGGATGCTCGAGAGATCGATGGACGGCCACAAACTCAAACCCAAAGAAAAAGACGATCTCTGGAGCTACCTGGAAGAGGCCGGCCG
>Ga0184640_10000315_pt1 | contig 12388 bp, 10 predicted proteins | sample PLM31_200_b2_FD_133161 | JGI IMG/M metagenome (GOLD analysis project Ga0184640, IMG submission 133161) | Groundwater sediment microbial communities from an aquifer in East River, Colorado, USA - PLM3-1_200_b2 | ecosystem: Environmental > Terrestrial > Soil > Riparian zone | place: USA: East...
CTCCTCTTGAAAATAGGTCCGGGCGATCCCGAGGCGGGCCTCGGGAATGAGGGGGCTGTCAGGAAACTGGGTAACGAAGAAGCGGAGCATCTCCCGGGCCTCCTCGTACCGCCCCTTCATAAACTCGAGATTGGCCCGCCAGAAGAGGACCTCCTCATTCCGCGGCATCATCTGGTCCCGCGTACTGGCACAGGCGCCCAGGATGAGCGACAACGGGACCAGCAAAACAAGGAGAACTGTCCGAGTCCGCAGACTCGCGATCACACGATGCCTCCACGCAAGAGGGTGACGCGATCCAGCCAAACCTACTGGACGCGCCGAGGGGTGTCAAGGAAAAATGGCGAAATGGACCGAATGCGACGCGCGCCAGGACGGGTTACGCCGATTCGGCCTTCTTCTTTTGGTATAAGAGGATGGGACGATTCCGGTCCAGGATCACCTCTCGCCCGATGATCACTTCCGCTACGCCGGTCTGAGAGGGGATCTCGTACATGACATCGAGCATGATATCCTCGAGGATCGATCGAAGGCCTCGGGCTCCCGTGTCTCGGCGCACTGCGGCTTGTGCCACGGCCCGCACCGCCTCATCGGTAAAGGTCAGCTTCACCCCCTCAAATCCAAAAAACCGCTGGTATTGTTTCAGCAGGGCGTTCTTCGGCTCCACCAGGATGCGAATCAGGGCCGCTTCGTCGAGCTCGTGGAGCGGGGCCACCACCGGGAGGCGCCCGACCAGCTCAGGGATCATGCCGAACTTCAGGAGGTCCTCCGGCTGAACCTCGGCGAGAGTTTCTCCGATCTTCCTGTCGCGCCGCCCCTGGATCACGGCCCCGAAGCCCATCGCCTTTCGGCCGATCCGGTCCTCGATGAGCTTCTCCAGCCCGATGAAGGCACCGCCGCATATGAAGAGGATGTTCGTGGTATCGACCTGCAGGTACTCCTGCTGGGGGTGTTTGCGTCCCCCCTGGGGGGGCACGTTGGCCACCGTCCCCTCCAGGATCTTGAGCAGTGCCTGCTGGACCCCCTCGCCGGAGACATCACGGGTGATAGATGGGTTCTCGGATTTGCGGGCGATCTTGTCGATCTCGTCGATATAGACGATTCCCCGCTCGGCGCGTTCGATGTCATAGTCGGCTATCTGGAGCAGGCGGAGGATGATATTCTCCACGTCCTCCCCCACGTATCCTGCCTCCGTGAGGGACGTGGCATCGGCGATCGTGAAGGGGACATCCAGGATCTTGGCAAAGGTCTGCGCGAGCAAGGTCTTCCCCGATCCGGTCGGGCCGATGAGCAGAATATTGGACTTGGCCAGCTCGGCCTCGTCGTACCGGGGCTTGGCGTTGATCCGTTTGTAATGATTGTATACCGCCACCGAGAGGATCCGCTTGGCGCGCTCCTGCCCGATGACGTATTGGTCCAAGATGGCCTTGATCTCCGCCGGTTTGGGAATATCCCCGAGGTCCCTCCCTCGCTCCTCCTCCAGCTCCTCGGAGATGATGTCATTGCACAGCTCGATGCACTCATCACAGATATAGACGGTCGGTCCGGCAATCAGCTTGCGGACATCCTCCTGGCTCTTGCCGCAGAAGGAGCACTGGAGTTTTCCGCCATGCTTGACCGGCTTGGCCATCTCTTCCCTCCTATTGCCGTGACGCCCGCGCCAGTATCTCTGAGGGGAGCTTCGCCCCGTCTCGCGAGACGATCACCTCATCGATGATGCCGTACTCCCTGGCCTGCCCGGCGGTCATGAAGAAGTCCCGGTCCGTATCCTTCTGGATCTTCTCGAGGGCTTGGCCCGTATGGGCGACCAGGATCCGGTTCACCTCATCCCGGACCCGGAGGATCTCTCGGGCCTGGATGTCGATGTCGGTGGCCTGGCCATGGACGCCCCCCAATGGCTGGTGGATCATGATCCGGGCGTGAGGCAGCGAGTAACGCTTCCCCTTCTTGCCCGCCGCGAGCAGCAGCGCCCCCATGCTGCTGGCCTGCCCCATGCAGATGCTCTCCACGTCCGGTTTAATGTATTGCATCGTATCGTAGATGGCAAGGCCCGCCGTCACCGAGCCACCCGGACAGTTGATGTACATGTGGATATCCTTCTCCGGGTCCTCGGCCTCCAGGAAGATCATCTGGGCGATGACCAGATTGGCATCGACGTCATCGATGGGCTGCCCGAGGAAGATGATCCGATCCTTCAGGAGACGGGAGAAGATATCGTACGCCCGCTCCCCGCGGCTCGTCTGTTCCACCACCATGGGCACGAGATACATGGGCAATCCCCCTCCCCTTGCCCCGGCAGCCTGTGCCGGGGGTCCTCCCCTACGGGATGGTAATGAGGTCGTAATTGTCCAGAATCCTCGCCTGCGCGAAGAGAAACTCCACGGTCTTCCGCTCGACAACGTTGGCCGCGACCGCCTCCATGCGACCCTCGCGGCGCAGGTGGGCCCTGAGTTCATCCGGCGTGTGGTGGAGCACAGACGCCAATTGCTCCACCTCAGCCTCCACCTCGTCGGGGGTGGCCGCAATCCCTTCCTGCCGCGCGATGGCGTCGAGAACCAGGATGTGCCTGGCCCGCTTCCGAGCCGCCTCCTCCAGCTTCAAACGGAACGAGACATCTCCTTCCAGGCGTTCCGGGCGACCGCCCCGCGAGGCGGAAAAGTCGCGAAGCATCCCCTCCATTTCTCGGCGCACCATGCCTTCGGGGACCTCAACGGGATGGGCGGCTGCGATCTTCTCCACCACCTCCCACTTGAGGCGCTGTTCCTCAGCGTGCTCCTTCCGCGTGAGAACATCCTGACGGACCTTCTCCCGGAGTTCCCGTAACGTCCCGCACTCGCCCACGGCTTTGGCAAAGGCGTCATCCAGGGGCGGGACCCTTTTCTTCTTGACCTCCTTCACCGTGAACCGAAAGAGGACCTCCTTCCCCCGGAGGTCCTTCCGTGGATCATCGGGGGGAAAGGCCACCAGGACATCCCGGAGCTCCCCCTTCTGGGCGCCGACGAGACGCTCGTCCACACCCGGGAGCAACTGGCCCGCGCCGAGCTCCAGGGTGAAATCCTCCACCCGAAGGTCCTTCCTCGGTTTTCCATCCACGAACCCCTGCGCATCAACGATCAGCCGATCCTCTCTGAGAGCCGGCCAGCCCTCCACGGGGACATATTCCGCTGCCCGCTCCCGGAGGAGCTTGAGGTGCTCCTCCACCTCCTGGTCGGTCACCTCCATCTTCTTTCGAGAGACCGTAACCCCCTTGTAGTCCTTGACCTCGAGCGGGGGCTTGACCTCCACGACGGCTCGGTACCGCAGGGGCTCCCCGAGCTGGAAGTCAACCTCCTCGACCGTGGGAAGCCCAACCGGGTCCAGGTGGGACTGCTGGAGCGCCTGCCGGTAGGTCGTCGGGATCATCTCCTGGAGCACCTCTTCCCGAATCTCATCTCGGAACCGACGCTCGAGGATCTCCCGGGGCACCTTTCCTCGCCGAAAGCCCGGGAGGGCGACCCGCTGACCCAGCTTTCGATACGCCCCTTCCACCGCGGGGCGGACCGCCTCAGGCGAGACCTCTACGGTGAGGGCGCGCTTGCATCCGGTGAGTTCTTCGACACTGATCTTCATCGCCGCGTCCCTTGGTGCGAGAGGGGGGAGTCGAACCCCCACGGTTTTACCCACGGGATCCTAAGTCCCGCGCGTCTGCCCATTTCGCCACTCTCGCCCTCTTGGTTCATCGTTCAGAGTTCATAGTTCAGAGTCGCTCACCCATGGTCCACGGCACTCCAAACTCCATGAACCCCTTACCCCGCAACCCTGAACCCATTTTGGTGGGCCGCCAAGGACTTGAACCTTGGACCCGCTGATTAAGAGTCAGCTGCTCTACCAGGCTGAGCTAGCGGCCCCCGTCTTTGGAGCTATCGGCTGTCAGCTATCAGCAATCAGCTCGCGTCAAGAGGCCCGACCGGAAACCTGCTGACCGCTGACTGCTGCCCTTCATGGCGCGCCTGAGAGGATTTGAACCTCTGACCCACTGCTTAGAAGGCAGTTGCTCTATCCCCTGAGCTACAGGCGCCCCGTCTAGTTCACAGTTCATGGTTCATAGAAAACCAAAAAAGCAAGCCTAGTGGACTTTCTGGGCACTGAACCATGAACCCTGAACTATGAACGCCGCCTTCAGCGGCTATGGCGCGCCCAGCAGGATTCGAACCTGCGACCTACGGATTCGAAGTCCGGCGCTCTATCCACCTGAGCTATGGGCGCACTAGCGAGCCACGAGTGATGAGGACTCACTCATCCCTCAGCACTCAGTCCTCAGTACTATATTCTTCTTCTTCTGGGGTGAACGGAGGGATTTGAACCCTCAACCCCTGGAGCCACAGTCCAGTGCTCTAACCGTTGAGCTACGCTCACCATCGCTCGTATTCGGTTCATGGTTATTGGTTCATGGTTCATAGCCAAACTCCGTTAGGCCACTACACCCTGAACCATGAACCCTGAACTATGAACGCCGCCTCTGGCGGTGTGGCGCGCCTGAGAGGATTTGAACCTCTGACACACGGCTCCGGAGGCCGTTGCTCTGTCCGGGCTGAGCTACAGGCGCACGAAATTCCACCCGACACGTCCCGTGGTCGGGATGATCGCGCAACGTCCTCTCAACGATTGGTCCGGGCGATCCCGCACCGACCCTCTTGAACGATTGGTCGGGGCGAGAGGATTTGAACCTCCGACCCCCTGCGCCCAAGGCAGGTGCGCTACCAGGCTGCGCCACGCCCCGATGATGATGCCTCCCTCGCCCCGACCGAACTTCGCTTATGAGCGTTGCGGGACGACCCTCCCGCTCCAGTGCGGGATGCGCACCCAGGCTGCGCCACGCCCCGAGTCGATGCCCTCCTCAGAATCACCCCCTATCCCTGAGCCGTATCAAGATCTCCTGACACGCCTCCAGGGCCCTGGCGCGATGACTGATTCGGTTTTTCAGGGCCGGCCCGATCTCGGCAAACGTCTGACGATATTCGGGGACGTAAAAAATGGGGTCGTAACCGAACCCGGCCGTCCCCCTCGGCTCCCACGCGATATACCCTTCGCAGACTCCTTCGGCAAACTCGGTCGGTCTCCCCGGTTGGGCCACGGCAACCACGCAACGAAAACGGGCGGTCCGTCCGTGCCAGGGGTAGGTCCGAAGCTGCTTCAGGATCTCCTGGATCCGATCTTCGTCGGTCGCCCCCTCCCCCAGGAAACGAGAAGAACGAACCCCCGGGGCCCCACCGAGGGCATCCACCTCCAGGGCGGAATCCTCAGCGAGGGCAACACAGCCCGTGAAGGCCACTCCGCGTTCGGCCTTCGCGGCGGCGTTCTCCCGGAGGCTCGAGCCTTCCTCCTTCAGAACCGGTGCATCCGCAAGGGTAGAATACGGAACCCACTCTACCTCAAGGTCACCGACGATCGCGGTAATCTCCCGGAGCTTGTGAGGATTCCGCGTCGCCAGGACAATTTTCATGGTAGACGCGGGGTTAGCTCTTGTCAAGGGGCAATTTGACCGTCTGGAGCCGCTCCGCGAGCAATCGTTGCTGCAGCCGAACGAGCTGTCGTACTCCCCCGGCCGCGACGGCCAACATGGCGTCGAGCTGCTCCTTGCTGAAGGGGGATTCCTCCGCCGTGCCCTGAATCTCGATGAATCTCCCCGCTCCCGTCATCACCACGTTCATGTCCACTTCGGCGATGGCGTCCTCGGCGTAGCAGAGATCCAAGAGGACGCGCCCCTCCACGATGCCCACGCTGATGGCTGCTACAGAATCCGGCAGGGGGTCCTCCTTGACCTTGCCCTGGTCCCTCAGCAGAGCCACGCTATCCGCCAAGGCCACAAAGCCGGCGGTGACCGCAGCAGCCCGCGTCCCGCCATCGGCCTGGATCACATCACAGTCGATGACGATCGTGCGCTCTCCCAGCCGCTTGAGATCAACCACGCCTCTGAGCGATCGGCCGACGAGGCGCTGGATCTCAGAGGTGCGGCCACTCACGCGCCCCGCCGTGACCTCCCTGGGAGTGCGCGTGGTCGTGGAGCGGGGAAGCAATCCGTATTCGGCGGTAATCCACCCCTGGCCCGAGTCCTTGAGAAACTGCGGAACGCGCTCCTCCACCGAGGCGGCGCACAGGACCTTGGTCTCCCCGATTTCAATCAAGGCCGACCCCTCGGGGTACTTGAGATACCCCCGAGTGATCGTGACCGGACGCATCTCGTCATCTCTGCGGCCGCCCGCCCGCATCTATCGCACCCTCTCAAATGAGTAGCGGGGCCTGAAGGGACGCCGGGTGTCGATGTGGCCGGCCAGTGTCAAGATTTCGGACCCCTCCACGAGGAGCTTGACCTGCTGGATTTCCCCAAAGTTGGCGGTGAGCGTATCCACGATGGAGTAGATAGTCAGGAGCTCTCCGCCGGTCCCCCCGGGGTGTTTTATCTGGAGATCGCGCGTGAAGTCCACGTATGCGGTCCCGCGGCCGTCCACATAGAGCTGCAGGAGCCCGACCCCCGGCGGGATCGTCGGGTTGAGGTCGGTCTGGGGCCCCTTGATGAGCTCGGCCACAGCCCGCTTTGCCTCCTCCACTATAGAGGCGGCCCGGGGGATCGTCCGCTCTTCTTCCTGAAGCCTATCCGCGTTGGGGACGGCGAAGAACAGGCGGATGCGCCGAGTGGTGGCATCGACCGCGCCTCCGTCCTGAACGGGAGAGCCTGGAGGTTCCGGGGCCCGCGGGGCGAGGACTCGACCCAGGAGAAACCCGAGAGCCCCCACCACAACGACGAGGAAAAGCAGGCCCAGGAGAAGCCTTCGATCCGGGAGGGGCGCCATTTCCCTCTACCTCTTGGCCGTGGGAACCGACCGACCGGGTGCAGGAGGGACGAGCCCCAGACGTCGCTCGTAGCGGTCCTTGAAGCGGACGATCCCCGCATAGAGAGCCTCAGCGACCCGGTCCTTGTGCCCTTCGGCTTGGAGGTTCTTTTCCTCCTGCGGGTTGGAGATGAAGGCCACCTCCAAGAGGACTGCTGGCATGGCGGCCCCCATCAGGACGAAGAAGGGGGCTGACTTTACCCCTCGATTGTCGACCTTGAGAATCTTGTCGAGCTCGTCGAGGAGGATCTGCGCCAGCTCGCTGGACTCCTTCAGATAGAGGGTGTTGGCCATGTCCCAGAGGATGGCTCTCAGGGCGTCTTCCTCTTTCGGCCTGAGTCCCCCGAGATTCACCGACAGGTTCTCCCGGATGGCGGAGGCCCTAGCGGAGCTGTCCGAGGGCTCTCGGCTCAAGAAGTAGGTTTCGAAGCCCTGAGCCTTGCTGCGATGAGCGGCGTTGACATGGATGCTGATGAAGAAATCGGCCTTGGCGCGGTTGGCAATGGCGGTCCGCTCTTCGAGCGGGACAAAGACATCCTCCGTCCGGGTCATGACCACCCGGATCCCCAACCGCTCTTGAATCAGACGGCGGAGTTTCAGCCCAATGTCTAAGACGACGTCCTTCTCCTGCAGACCATTGGGTCCGATGGCTCCCGTATCCCGCCCGCCGTGACCGGGATCGATGGTGATGGTCCTGAGACCCGTCACCGGGGGCACGGCGGGGGCTGCCGACGGGGCGCGGGGCGACGGGCGGGCAGGCGGAGTCTCGGGCGGGGGCTGGGCGGCTGCAGCCTTGACCCGGTACAGATCGACGACAATCCGTTCAGGGTTATTGAGGACAAAGGTCCGGGTCAGGCCCGCGAAGGCATCCCGGTGAATGCGAAAGATCGCCTCCCCCTGCCCTTGCGTCGGCTCCACCATCTCGACGACGCCATCGTTGATCCGAACGGCCTCGGAGAGCATGGGCGACAGGATGCCGCCTTCGATCCGGAGGCTCAGCTGAGACTTATTGTCCTCCTGCAGACGGAAATTGAGTGGTGTCAGCGCTTCAATCACCAATCGGGTATAGTCGGGATAGGCGTGGTGTCGCAGCAGGCGAAGGTTGTACCGCTCCTTTCCCAGCCAGACCACGCCGCCGGACCTATTCCAGTAGACCCGTCCTTCACCGTACCGAGCCTCGAGCGCCCGGACGAGAAACTCGACAGGAACCCAGAAGGCCCCCCGCTGTTTCACCGGAGGGGCCGTGAGGAGAAAGGTCGTATCGCCGACGACGACCCCTGCCTCGCCTTCCACCAGGCGGAAGGTCACGCCGTTCACCCGCAGTCCATCCCTCAGGACCCCTCCTCCGGTGATTTTTGCCACTTGGGCAAGGGGCACGTACTCCCGACCGCTCACCAGTTCGGTGGTGACAACCTTCCTTTGCCCTTCGTAGAGGATCTCGATCTCCCCCGGCCAGGCGAGATGAGCGAGGAGAAGGGACGCCGTCATCCCTACGAGGATCACAGATAGCTTACGCATCCGGTCCCGTCCTCTTCGGAGGCAAACCTTCATGTCCAGCATGAATAACATACATGTAAGGGCCTGTCAAGAAACTAAAATTTGGATGAGGGGACATTTCAGGATATATTGTTCGCGGTCGAGCATCACGGGGGGTAAGACGGTGAAAGAAGCTCCGGGGGCACGAAAGGCCAAGCTCTTCATCGCCATCCTCGCACCGGAAAGCCTTCTCGCAGCGGTCGAATCGTCCCTGAGTGCAGCCTTCGGTCCCCTCGACCTGAAGAGCGAGGTCTTCCCCTTCTCCTTCACCGAGTATTACGAGACGGAAATGGGATCCGGCCTCTATCGGCGCTTCGTGGCCGCCGAGACCCTGATCGCCCAGAATACACTTCCGGAGATCAAGCATCGGACCAATCAGATCGAGGGGCAGTTCAGCCCCGCGGGCGAGAGGACCCTGCAGCGCCGGATCAACGTCGACCCAGGCTATCTTACCCCGGCGAAAATCGTCCTGGCCAGCACCAAGGACTACGCCCACCGGATCTATCTGGACCAGGGGATCTTTGGGGACCTGCATCTGAAATACGAGCAAGGGGCGTACCAGCCCCTCCCCTGGACCTATCCCGATTATCGCACCCGGGAGGCGCTCGCGTTCTTCGCCGAGCTTCGCCGGCTCTACCTCCGGGATCGAGGCCCTTAAGATACCATTTCTCACGCTCTTGGGCGAGCGCTCCGTCGACCGGCCCCGCTTCGCGCGCCCCGGCACGCCCCTTGCAACCACCCCCTGACTACATAACATAGACGCAGCCGCTATGCTCTCTTTTCGCAAGAGTGCATTGGCTGCCGACGCCGGGGAGGCCCTGCGCCTTTGGCGCCCGGGAGGGTGCGGTAGTGCCGCGGAAGGTTCTGGTGGCCGATGACGACCGGCTCCTGGTTGGGCTCCTGCACGAGGCCCTCGAAGAGCGGGGCTATCATGTTTTGACCGCATTCGATGGGATCGAGGCCCTCGATCAAGTCCGCAGGGAGGCGCCCGACTTCCTCGTCCTGGATCTCGTCATGCCGAAGGTGGACGGGATCGAGGTTTGCCAACAGCTCAAGGAGGATCCCAGATCCCGGTCCATCCCGATCATCGTGCTCACCGGGACAGCCCCCGAGTCTTCGAAATGGCTCCGCTACGTCAGGGCCGACGCCTACGTCGCCAAGCGCAATATCGACGCGATCCTCCAAGACCTGATCCCGATCCTCCGGGCGTTCGAGGATGGAACCGCTTCTCCTGTCTGGGCCGAGCAGATCCGGGGTCTCGGAGAGATCCAGCCCCGCCGGATCGTCACCGAGCTGCTCGCCCACACCGCCCACTTCAATGCCCTCTTCCACAATCTCGGTGAAGGGATTCTCTTCCTGGACTCCTCCCATCGCATCCTCTACGCCAATCCGGCTGCCGCCGCGCTCTTTCAATGCCAGGAGCGGAACCTGGTGGGGGTGGCGCTCCCGACCATCCTGGATGGTCGAGACACCGACCCCTTGCTCCTCGCCCTGAAGGCCCTCGCCCGTCAGGAGGGGTTGGCCACGGAGCGGCTCGTCTATGCGTATCGGGACAGCACCCTCCAACTCACCATCACCAATCTTCTCGGGGAAGGATGGGCTGCGGGCCAGCTCCTGGTGATTCGTGATGTCACTCCGCTGTTCCTGCGGATTCGGGAGCTCGCGGCCCTGAATGACGTCTCCGCGCTCCTCACGGCGACCCTGGACCTTGACGAGCTTCTGCGCCTCATCATGGAGCGCATCCAGACCGTGATGGGCGTGGAGGCCAGCTCACTCTTTCTGAAGGATGACGAAAGGGATGAGTTGGTCTTTCGCATCGGATCGGGCGAACACGGGGAGGCGCTCAAGGGCCGGCGCTTGAAGGCGGGAAAGGGAATCGCCGGCTGGGTCTTCCAGCACGCGTGCCCACTCATCGTCCCGGATGTGCGACAGGACGGCCGGTTCTATCAGGGGGTCGATTATCTCACCGGGTTCACCACCAAGTCCGCACTCTGCGTCCCCCTCAAGCTCCGTGAGAAGATGATTGGCGTCATCCAGGTGTTGAACGGCCCGACCGACCGCCCGTTCGACCAGGACGACCTCAACCTCCTCTCGGCCATCGGTGCCCATGCCGCGACCGCCATCGAGAACGCCCGCCTCTATACCCAGGTGAAGTCCCACGCCGAGGGCCTGGAGCGCACGGTGGAAGAGCGGACCAGGGAAGTGGAGGCCGCCAATGCCCGCCTCCAAAAGGCCCTGGTGGAGGCCGAGGAGGCCTCCCGCCACAAGTCGTCGTTTCTGGCGAATGTGAGCCACGAACTCCGGACCCCCTTGAACACCATCATCGGTTTTTCCGAGGTCTTGCGGGACCAGCACTTTGGCCCCCTGACGGAGAAGCAGGCGCGGCACGTGCAGAACATTCACAACGCCGGCCACCACCTCCTCCAGATCATCGATGATCTGCTCGACCTCTCCAAGGTGGAGGTGGGACGGGTTGAGCTCCACCGGAAGCCGGTACGGATCGGCGATCTCATCGCCGAGACCGTCGCGATGATCAGGGACCAGGCCGGTAAGAACGATCTCGTCGTCGAGTCTGTCGTTGGCGCATCGCTTCCCTCCCTGTACGTCGATCCCTCCCGGGTCAGACAGATCCTGACGAACCTGCTATCCAACGCGGTGAAATTCACACCACCCGGCGGGCGCATCACGATCTGTGCAACAGTCCGAGGTCCGAGGTCCGAGGTCCAAGGTCGACCACAAGAGACGGGGCAGCCTTTCGGAGAATTCGGGACTTCGGACGTCGGACTTCGGACGTCGGACGCCAAGACCTTCGTCGAAATCGCCGTGAAGGACACGGGCATCGGGATCCGGCCGGAAGATCAGCCAAAGCTGTTCCAGCCCTTCATGAGACTCGAGGGGTCGCCAGGAGCGCAGTGCGAAGGAACGGGTCTGGGTCTTGTCATCATCAGGCGTCTCGTCGAGATGCACGGGGGACGCACCTGGGTCGAATCGGAAGGTGAGGGGAAAGGCAGCACGTTTACCTTTACCCTGCCGGTGGCTGAAGACCCCGGGCGGTGAGGCCGCGACATAACTACTTGTTTCGATTGGCCAGACATGCTGTTTAACGTTTCGTGAGGTCCGCCGTCTAACAAGATGAAGCGCCGGATGATGTTCATCACGGCGGACACACCAGAGGAGGAAACCGAGAATGCGAAAGTTCAGGTCTTTCATGGCCATGGCTCTTGTGGCTGGGTTACACGTGGCCGTTGGCGTCCCAGAGGGCTGGGCGCAGCAGGGACCCCCGCGGTCAACCCCGAGCGGGACGCAGACCGCAACCCCCGCGGAGCCCGGCAGGTTCAGTGAAGCAGACATCACCCCGGACAAGGTGGCGAAGGATGCGCGGTTCGCCGAATGGGTCGCGAAGCATCCCCGCTTGGCTGAGTTCCTGAAGGATCATCCCGGGATGGCCGAACGGCTGGCCAAGCATCCCCGGGCCGCCCACTTCATGCTGAACCACCCAGGCGCAGCCAAGTTCCTCGCAGAGCACCCGCGGCTTCGCGACGAAGCCAGGGAGGTCGCCAAGCATCGGAAAGAACTCCGGCAAGACACCCGGGAGCTGAGACAGGACCGTCGGGAGTTGCGCGAGGACCGTGGGGAGCTCCGGGAGGACAGACGGGAATTGCGCGAGGACGTCCGCGAAGGGGCTTCTCGCGAGGAGATCAGAGAGGACCGTGGGGAGCTCCGGGAGGACCGGAGAGAAATCCGTGATGACCGGCGGGAGATCCGCGACGACCGGCGAGAAATACGCGGGGACCGTCGGGAGATCCGGCAGGACAGGCGCGACGTCCGGCAGGACGCCGGCCAGGGTCGGCCCGCGCCTGCTCCGCGCAGCCAGAAATAGGATCGATTTCGAGTAAAGACCCTCAAAGCAGAAGCCCCGGGTCATCCGACCCGGGGCTTTTTTTGTCCCGGCAACGTCCTGCTCTCCCACCCCGATAGACGGCGTC
>Ga0184640_10000316_pt1 | contig 12388 bp, 13 predicted proteins | sample PLM31_200_b2_FD_133161 | JGI IMG/M metagenome (GOLD analysis project Ga0184640, IMG submission 133161) | Groundwater sediment microbial communities from an aquifer in East River, Colorado, USA - PLM3-1_200_b2 | ecosystem: Environmental > Terrestrial > Soil > Riparian zone | place: USA: East...
CGGCGAAGACGATGGCCGCCGCGCCCCGCAGGAAGAGCCCGAGCCCGATCGTGACCATGATCAGCGAGATCAACGGCTGACCGAACAGCCGGCGCAGGACCACCGCGCTGAAGGCCACGCCCACCGCCACCATCCCGGCGCCGCCGAGGCCGAGCGCCCCGCCGAGCGGAAGCCCGAGCGCGTGGAGCCCGGTGGCGACGAACCGCGAGGCCAGCATCGTCAGGTCGCCCACCGCGAAGTTGATCATGCGGGAGGCTTTGTAGACGACCACGAAGGCCAGGGCGACGAGGGCGTAGATCGCCCCCACCAGCGCCCCGTCGACGACGAGAAAAGCGAGGAACTCGAGATTGGTCATGGCGGCGGCCTCATCAGACCGCGCCCTCGAAGCGGAACTCACGCGTCTGACTGATGTCCTCCGGCAGCCTCCGCTCGCCCGTCTGCGCGAACCCCATGCGAAGGTACAAACGGTGCGCCTGGTCGAAGCGCGTGCCCGACCAGAGCACGAGATGCGTGATCGCGTTCTCGCGGCACCAGGCGAGCACCTGCTCGACGAGGACCCGGCCGGTGCCGCGCCCGCGCAGGTGGGCATCGAGATAGAGCCGGTGGAGCTCCGCGGTGGCGTCGTCGAGCCGCTCGACGCCGACGGAGCCGACGACCCGGCCATCGTGGCGAACGACGTAGAAGGCGCCGCGGGGCGGTTCGTAGTGGCGCTCGAAGGTCACGGCGAGGCCCATCAGAACACACACACGCCATTCCCGCGAGCCGCAGCGGACCGAATCGCTCGCCGAACACCAGCGACGACGCGAACGCACCGACGAACGGAACCAGGAGCGCGAACGGGGCGACGGTCGCGGCCGGATGGCGGCGCAGGAGATCGCCCCAGACCGCGTATGCCGCGACGGTGGCCACGAGCCCCAGATAGACCATGGCGCCGATCCCGAGCTACGTGGCCGTCGAGCCCGCCCGCCCGAGATCTCCGGGGCATCGAGCAGCATCGACAGTGCGGGAATCGGATGCGCCGGCTGGCAACGATGGACGATCCTCGGGTCGTGGAGCAGATCCTCACCCACCTGGGGCTGCCGAGCGCGCCGGTGCGGGCGGACCCGCCGAGCCGCCTCCGGCCCCTCCACTTCACACCTCTTCGCCGACACGCCCGCCTGAGCGCCCGCCCCTCGGCTTCACACGCCGGGCAACGCGGTGCTACGTGTTCCGCGGCGCGCCCAGGGTTGGGCGCGCCCGCGGGACGCCAGACAGCCCTTCATGCGAGCTGAGGGGCGGCCGTACGCTCGGTTCCGCGGCGCCGCGGCGCGCACCCGTTGCTGAAAACGACTGAGAACGGGCTTTATCTCGCCTAATCTCGCCTATCCTCAGAACTTAGTGGTCGAGCGGTGGACCGCGGCGGAACACCCATCGCCTTCGTCGGCCGCAATACACGCGCCCCGATGCCGCTCAGCGGTAAGGCACAGGCGGAACGGCCCAGCGGCGCGCCAGGACCGAGTCGGCGCGCCGCCGTGCCTTCTGCTGCTTTACGGCTGCGAGACCTGCCGCAAGTACCAGGGCACAAGCGAGATGTTCACGAGCTTCTCGCTCCCGTCGAACAGTGGGCGCAGATCCGGCACCATCACCCGGAGTGAGTACGCCTGGACCCGGTCGATCCCCGCGGGAACGCTCCGCACCACGTCCACGCCCTGGTCGACCTTGTAGAGGCGAAGGATCGTCGGGTCGGCCGCCGACCGCGGTTTGGCCTCCGGCCTCGACCGCATCGGCACCCCACGCTGATACTGCAAGCGCAGCTCGATTGTTCCGCTGCCGTTGCGCATTTCTCACGACTCAGTGCCCGTAGCCGGCTCGACCCCGTTGCCCTTCAGCGTTTGATCCAGGCGGACGGTGGCGGCGACCGACTCTTGTCGTCAGGACAGATCGGATGCAGCGCGAGGAGCTCGTGAAACCTCGTGCCCCCCATGTCCTGCGTCCACTTGTCGCGCAAGGACGCCAGCACCTGTCGGAACATGGTGTCGTCGGAAACATAGAAGGCCGTCGTGGTCGATTCTCGCTCTCGAAGGACGGCGACCTGCGCCCCGCCGGCGGTCTTCGTCTCGACGCGGAGCCGCTCGCTGGCCGTGAGCAGTGCGTCGAACCCGACGGTCCCCTCGGGCACGGACGCTCCATCCCCGGGGAGCGAGCCCCACTGGACGTGAGCCCGCCCGTCTGGATAGAAGTCGACGATCCATCCTGGACGGCAGAAGACGGTGATCATGAGCGCCGGCCCAGGGGCCGGCGGGGGATTCGCCGTGGCGCCGCCGGCCGCCATCATTGCCGACAGCAGCACGGCCGATGAAAGCGCCGCCACCCGCCGGCGGATAGATGACACAAGCGAGGGTCAGCCGCTCCCCGCCACCTTGAGCCCTCGTCCGGCGAGCGCGGCGAGCGCCTCCGGCCGGACGTCGTCGCCCGTCACCTCGAAGCCGCCGCCGAGCAGGCGCTCCGCGACGGCGCCACCGAGCAATTCCAGTCCCGGACCGCGATCGGCTTCATGCTGATCTCTCCCTCGGGGTCACACGCCGAGATAGCGTGACTTGACCGTGTCGTTCTGCCAGAGCTCGTCCGGCGTCGATGAATGCACGATACGACCGCGCGACAGCACGTGCACGCGGTCGGCCAGGCGCAGCGCGAGGGGCAGGTTCTGCTCGACGAGCAGGATGGAGAGCCCCTCCCGCTTGAGACTCTCGATCACGCGACCGACCTCGCGCACGAGCAGCGGCGCCAGCCCTTCCGTCGGCTCGTCCATCAGCAGGAGCTCCGGGTTCGACATGAGCGCGCGCGCGATCGCGAGCATCTGCTGCTCGCCGCCGGAGAGCTTGCCGGCGCGGTTCTCCGCGCGCTCGCGCAAGCGGGGGAAGAGCTGCATCGCGCGCTCGACGGTCCACGGGCCACCGTTGGCGCGCACGGCGACGGCCAGGTTCTCCGCGACGGTCAGCGACGGGAACACGCGCCGGCCCTGCGGGACGAGCCCGAGCCCGAGTCCGACGATGCGGTTCGACGGCCAGCGGGTGATCTCGCGGCCCTTGAAAACGATGCGGCCGCGGCGCGGCGGCGTGAAGCCGACGATCGAGCGGATCAGCGTCGTCTTGCCCATGCCGTTCCGGCCGAGCACGCCGATGACCTCGCCGCGGCCGACGGCGAGCGACACGCCCTGCAGCACGTAGCTGTCGCCGTAGTAGGTGTGGACGTCCGTGATCTCGAGCATCAGCCCTCGAGCGCTCCGAGATAGATCTCCTGCACGAGCGGGTTCGTCTTCACCTCGTGCGCGAGGCCTTCGGCCACCACCCGGCCGTAGTGCAGGACGGTGATGCGGTTCGTCACCTCGAACGCCACGTCCATGTCGTGCTCGATGATCAGGATGGTGATGGCGGGGTCGAGGCGCTTCAGCAGCTCGACCATGAGCTGCGACTCCCCCGGCGACAGCCCCGCCGTGGGCTCGTCGAGCAGGAGCAGCCGCGGCGACCGCGCGAGCGAGAGCGCGATCTCGAGCTGGCGCTGCTCGCCGTGCGAGAGATTGCGGACGACTTCCTGCTCCTTGCCGCCGAGGCCGACCGACTCGAGCACCGCGCGCGCGCGGACGAAGTGATCGGTGTAGCCGGCGAGCGGCCGGTGCAGGTGGAACTTCGTGGGCGACAGCGCCTGCACGGCGAGCACGCAGTTGTCGAGCGCGGTCAGGCGCGGGAACAGGTTCGTGATCTGGTAAGTCCGCGCGAGGCCGAGCGCGGCGCGCCGGTGCGCGGCGGCCCGCGTGACGTCGCGGCCGAAGAGCCGGATCGCTCCGGACGTCACGGCCTGCTCGCCGCTGATCAGGCTGAACAGCGTCGTCTTCCCGGCGCCGTTCGGGCCGATGATCGCCCGGCGCTCGCCGGCGGCGAGGGCGAGACTGACACCGTCGACGGCGAGGAGCCCGCCGAACGCCTTCGAGACGTTCGTGAGCTCCAGCGCGACCATGTTAGTGGGGGGCCCCGACATGGCCCCCCCCACCGTTCAAGCGAAGGGGGCTACGCCCCCCTCGGACTCCCCCGGCCCGACGCTCGGAGCGCCCCGGCGGAGCCGGGGCGCTCCTCGACACCCGCTTGGGGCGCTCCTCGACTCCTCTTGTCTGCTCGTTCATCCGCTCAGCAGTGCTTGCAGGGCGGGAAGTTTCGGTCGTACACGGGCTGCTTCAGGAACTCCTCCGGATTGTACTTCCAGAACTGGCTGACGGCCGGGTAGGTGTGCACGACGGTGTTCCAGAGCTCGCCGTCCTTCTTCTCCACCTTGCGGATGTAGATGTTCTGGATCGGGTTGCCGTGCGCGTCGAGCTTCACCGGGCCGCGGGGCGAATCGGGGATCTCGACCTTGCGCAGCGCCTCGAGGAACTTCTCGCGGTTCTCGACGTCGCCGCCGACGACCTTGGCCGCCTCGGCGATCCACCGGGTGCTCGTGTAGCTGGTCTCCGAGAAGTACGAGGGGACCTTGCCGTACTTCTTGCGGTACTCCGCCACGAACTTCTTGTTGATCGGGGTGTCGAGGGCGGCACTGTACTGGAGCGGGGTCATCCCGCCGATGGCCTCGTCACCGAGCGACGGCAGCACGAACTCGTCGAAGGTGGTGCCGCCGCCGATGAGGGGGAACTTCCCCTTGAGCCCGGCGTCCTGGTACTGCTTCGGGAAGCGCAGCGACGACTGCGCGACCATCAGGGCGAACACGGCGTCGGCGTCGCGCTTGATCTGCGACAGGTAGGGCGCAAAGTCGGTGGTGCCGAGCGGCGCCCACAGCTTCTGGATGATCTGGCCGCCGTTCTCCTCGAACGTCTTCTGGAACCCGCCGATCACTTCCCAGCCAAACGCGTAGTCGATGCCGATCGCCACGATCTTCTTGTAGCCGAGGGTCTTGGCCGCGTACTCGCCGAACGGGTGCGACGGCTGGCTCGACGCCCAGCCCGTGCGCACCACCCACTTCGCGGGCTTGCGCTGGGTGAGGTCGTCGGCCGCGATGACGGGATAGAGCATGGGGATGCGGTACTCGTCCACCTTCGGGGCCATCGCGTAGCCGATGTGCGCGAAGAGCTCGCCCACCAGCACGTTGACCTTGTCGCGCTCGACCAGCTTCTGGAGCTTGGTCAGCGCCACGTTGGGCTGACCTTGGCTGTCCTCGATGATGACCTCGACCTTGCGGCCGGTGATCTGGTTGCCGTTCTCGTCGAGCCACATCTGCAAGCCGTTCGTCATGTCTTTGCCGGCCTGCGCGGCGCCGCCCGTCATCGGCGCGATGACGCCGATCTTGATCGGGCCCTTCTGCGCGCCCGCCGGCAGCGTGCCGGCGGCGAGGACGAGGACTGCCAGAACGGTGACGATCAGCTGTCTGGTCATGCGACCCTCCCTCTCTCTTTGAGCCGGTCCCGGAGCAAACCGACGATGCCCTCCGGCGCGTACACGATGGTGCCGATGTAGACCGCGCCGAGGATCAACAGCCAACGGTGCGTGTAGACGCTGACGACGTTCTTCAGGAGCACGATCATGGCCGCGCCGAGCGCCGGCCCGTACAGCGTGCCGCGGCCGCCGAGCGCCACCATCAGGAGAATCTCCACCGACGTCGCCAGCTCCGCGTCGGCCGGGCTGACGAAGCCGTTGTAGTACGCCCAGAACACGCCCGCGAATCCGCCGGCCGCGCCCGCGATGACGAAACCGACGTACTTGTGCAGCCAGACGTGATAGCCGAGCGTGCGCATGCGCGACTCGCTCTCGCGGATGCCGACGAGCGTCTTGCCGAACGGCGAGTGCACGATGGTCCACAGCACCACGAAGGCGACCGCGAACGCGACGAGCACGAGGTAGTAGAAGGACAGCGTGTCGGTGAACGCCCACGGCAGCCCGCGCGGCCGCGGCACGCTCGCGATCCCGTTGTCGCCCGCGGTCAGCGACACCCAGCGGTGCGCGAGGCCCCAGACGACCATCCCGAGGGCCAGCGTGATCATGAGGAAGTACACCCCGGTGGCGCGGAGCGCGACGAGGCCGAAGATCGCCGCGCCGAGCGCGGCGAGCAGGATCCCGACCGCGAGCGTCACCCAGAAGTTCGCGCCGTGGCGCGTGGTGAGGATCCCCACGCTGTAAGCCCCGAGGCCGAGGTAGGCGGCGTGCCCGAGCGACGCGAGCCCCGTGTAGCCGAGGATGAGATCGAGGCTCATCGCGAGCATCGCCCAGATCAGCGCCTGCGTGACCAGCGACAGCATGTACGGCGCCAGGAGCGGCGGGGCGCCGAGGAGGATCAGAACGACCACGATCGCGGCCGCGCGGCCGGTGCCCCGCGGCACGGAGATCATCACGCGCGCCCGAAGAGGCCGGTCGGCCGCACGGCGAGGATCATCGCCATCGGCGCGAACAGCGTGAAGTAGCTGAGCTCGGGGAACAGCGCCTTGCCGAAGTTGTCGAGGAGCCCGACGAGGAGACTGCCGACCAGCGCGCCCTTCAGGCTGCCCATGCCGCCGACGATGACGACGACGAACGCGTAGGGCAGGATCTCGAAGTCGGCGCCGGGATAGACGCCGACGAATCCGCCGGCCACGACGCCGGCGACGGCAGCGAGCAGCGCGCCCATCGCGAAGACGCCCATCGAAATGAGGAAGACGTTGATGCCCACACCGCGCGCCATCTCGGGATCGTCGACGGTCGCGCGCATCATCGCGCCGAGCCGCGTCTTTTCGAGCACGAGCCAGAGCACGAGCGCGATCGCTGCCGCCACGCCCACGATGAAGACGCGGTACACGGGGAAGAAGAGCTGGCCGATTTCCCACGAGCCGGAGAGGCTGGCCGGGATCTTGATGGTCTGCGGGTCGCCGCCCCACAGGACGAGGCCGAGGTCCTGGAAGATCAGCGCGAACCCCATCGTCGTCAGGACCTGGCCGAGCTCCTGGCCGGAGAGCCGCTTGAGGAACGCGTTCCATTCGCCGATGCCGATGACCGCGATGGCGAGGGCCGCGGCGAGGATGCCGACGATGAACGGCGCGCCACCCCACATCACCGTCAGCGCGACGTAGCCGCCGAGCAGGTAATAGGACCCGTGCGTCATGTTGACGATGCGCATCATACCGAAGATGAGCGACAGCCCGCCCGCGAGGAGAAAGAGGAGCGCGCCGTAGGAGACGCCGTTGAAGATCTGTCCGATCAGGAACTCGAGATTCACGCAGGACCATCCCGACGATAGTTGATGCCGACACCGTTCGCGACCACGCGCATCGTGAGATTCCTCCGGGCCGGGGCTTGAGGGGCGGATTGTACTATAGCGGTCGCGTGATATCGCTCACCGCGAGCCGTCTGCCGTCAGCCCGCTGGTGGTTCCTCTTCTTCCTCGGCTCGGGCTTCGCCGGGCGCGCGGTCCTTCAGCTTCCTCTATCTGGCCAACGTCCTCGGCGCCGCGTGCGGCACGCTCGCCTCCGCGTTCGTGCTGATCGAGCTCCTCGGATTCCGGCCGACGCTCGCGACGGGTGTCGCGGTCCCGTCGGGCGCGGCTCTCACAGCTCCCATGAAGGACCGACCGTCGGGGCCGCGCGCCCGCCGCCCAACCCAGCACACGGCCGAAGGCATAACCCCGCGGCGTCCGGCGTGTCAAGGCCGAGGGCTGGCGCTCAGACGGAGGATCTCATCGGGCCGGGGCGCGGTGGCGAACGGGCCGGTTCGACATCGACGTCCTTACCTGTCCGCCCTGCGAGAATCGGATGCGCCTGCTGGCAACGATTGACGATCCCCGGGTCGTGGAGCAGATCCTCACCCACCTGGGGCTGCCGAGCGCGCCGGTGCGGGCGGACCCCGCCGAGCCGCCTCCGGCCTCCACTTCAAACCTCTTCGCCGACACACTCGCCTGAGCGCCCGCCCGTCGGTTTGGCCGCCTGTCGCCCGGTTGGCCTTGACACGCGGGGCGACGCGGTGCTACGTGCTCGACGGTGTGCGCTGGGTTGGGCGCGAGCACGCGGGACGCCAGACGGCCCTTCATGCGAGTTGAGGGGCGGCCGTACGCTCGGTTCCGCGGCGCCGCGGCGCGCACCCGATGCTGACAACGACTGAGGATGAAGGGCCCGAAGGTCGGGGACCTGCCGGTGGAGCGGCCATCGAAGTTCACGCTGATCGTCAACCTCAAGACGGCCAAGGCCTGGGGCTCACGCTGCCGCAGTCGCTGGTCCTCCGCGCGGACGAGGTGATCCAGTGACGGCCGGTCGCCCGACGGAGCCGATCCGTGCGCCGCGCGGCGTCGCACGTTCCTGCAAGGGCTGGCCGCAGGAAGCCGCGCTGCGCATGCTCATGAACAACCTCGACCCCGACGTGGCCGAGCGCTGGGAGGACCTCGTCGTCTACGGCGGCTCCGGCAAGGCGGCGCGCAACTGGGACGCCTACCATCGCATCGTCTCGACGTTGCGCCGGTTGGACGACGACGAGACGCTGCTCGTGCAGTCGGGCAAGCCGGTCGGCGTCTTCCGTACCCACGCCGATGCGCCTCGCGTGCTGATCGCAAACTCGCTTCTCGTGCCCGCGTGGGGTGACTGGGAGCACTTCCGGAAGTACGAGGCGATGGGGCTCACGATGTACGGCCAGATGACGGCTGGCTCGTGGATCTACATCGGCACGCAGGGAATTCTCCAGGGGACGTACGAGACCTTCGGCGCCTGCGCGCAGAAGCACTTCGGCGGCACGCTGGCCGGGCGGCTGGTGCTCTCGGCCGGGCTCGGCGGTATGGGCGGCGCCCAGCCGCTGGCCGTCACGCTGAACGGCGGCGTGGGGCTCTTCGTCGAGATCGACCGCGAGCGCATCGAGCGGCGGCTGCGCCTGAAGTACGTGGATCGCCTGGCGGGCTCGGTGGACGAGGCGCTGGGCTGGGCGGAGGACGCGCGTGGCAAGCGGGAGCCGCTATCCATCGCGATCCACGGCAATGCCGCGGAGGTGCATCCCGAACTGGCCCGGCGCGGCGCGCGCTTCGACGTGGTGACCGATCAGACCTCGGCCCACGACATGATCAACGGCTACGTCCCCGCCGGCATGTCGGTGGCCGAGGCGGTGGCGCTGCGCCAGCGCGATCCCAAGGAGTATCTGAAGCGCGCGTACGAGTCGATCGCCGTCCAGATGCGGGCGATGCTCGACTTCCAGCGCTCGGGGGCGGTCCTGTTCGACTACGGCAACAACTTCCGACGGGAGGCCGAGAACGCCGGCGTCGGCGACTTCGCGTACCCAGGCTTCGTGCCCGCGTTCATCAGGCCGCTGTTCTGCGAGGGGCAGGGACCCTTTCGCTGGGTGGCCCTCTCCGGCGACCCCGAAGACATCTACGCCACCGACCGGGCGCTCATGGACGCGTTCAGCGACAACGAGCACCTCGTGCACTGGCTCCGGCTGGCCGGCGAGCGCGTGCACTTCCAGGGGCTGCCGGCGCGCATCTGCTGGCTCGGCTACGGCGACCGCGCGAAGGCCGGGCGCATCTTCAACGACCTCGTCGCCACCGGCCGTGTGAAGGCCCCGATCGTGATCGGCCGGGACCACCTGGATGCGGGCTCGGTGGCCTCGCCTAACCGCGAGACAGAGTCGATGCGCGACGGGTCCGACGCCATCGCCGACTGGCCGGTGCTCAACGCGCTGCTCAACACCGCGGCCGGCGCCACCTGGGTGAGCGTCCACCACGGCGGCGGTGTCGGCATCGGCTACTCGATCCACGCCGGCATGGTGGTCGTCGCTGACGGCACCGCGGACGCCGCTCGCCGGCTCGAGCGCGTGCTCACGACCGATCCGGGGACCGGGATCATGCGCCACGCCGACGCCGGCTACCCGGAGGCACTCGACGCGGCGACGCGCCACCGGCTCGACCTGCCCGGCGTGACGACGTGACCGTGCGGCGCCTCCGACCCGACGAGACGGCGCTGTTCAAGACGTTGCGTGTTCGCGCACTGGCCGACTCGCCGGACGCCTTCGCCCACACGCACGCCGAGATCTGCGCCAAGCCGGATTCGTATTGGCAGGAGATGACCCGCTCGGTGACGGAGCCCGGCCGCCACGTCCTGTTCGTCGCCGAAGAGCGCGCAACGCCGATCGGGATGGCGTTCGGGATCCTCGACGCTGAGCGCCCGGAGGTGGCGGTGTGAACGCGCTGGCGCTCGACGGGGGACCGCTCGTGCTGGAGGACGTCGAGGCCGTCGCGCGCGCGCGCCGCCCGGTGGCCCTGGCCCCCGCGGCCGTCGAGCGGCTGGCCGCCGCCCGCGCCTTCGTCGACCGCCTGGCCGCCGGCAGCGAACCGATCTACGGCATCACGACCGGCGTCGGCAAGCTGAAGGACGTGGTCATCCCGCCCGCCGAGCGGGCGGCGCTCCAGCGCAACCTGGTGCTGAGTCACGCCGGCGGCGTCGGCGCCCCCCTGGCCGAGACCGAGACGCGTGCCGTGCTGCTGTTGCTCGCGGCCTCGTTGGCGCGCGGGGCCTCGGGCGTGCGCCCGCTCGTGGTCGAGACGCTGATCGCGTGCCTGAACCGCGGCCTGCATCCGGTCGTGCCCGAGCAGGGCTCGGTCGGCTCCTCCGGCGATCTGGCGCCGCTCGCGCACGTCGCCGCCTGCCTGATCGGCGAGGGAGAAGCGTGGATCGCCGGCCGGCGCGCGCCCGCGCGCGAGGCGCTGAGTGCGGCGGGTGTGACGCCGCTGGCGCTCCAGACGAAAGAGGGGCTGGCGCTGCTCAACGGCACGCACCTGATGGCGGGCCTCGGTGCGCTGGTGGTGCTCGACGCCGCCCGGCTGGCGCGGCTGGCCGACGTCGCCGGCGCCATGTCGCTGGAGGCGCTCATGGGCACCAACGCCGCCTTCGATCCGCGCATCCATGCCCTGCGCCCGCACCCCGGCCAGCGCGCGGTGGCGGCCAATCTGGTGAAGCTCACTGCCGCCAGCGGCATCATCGAGTCCCACCGGGACTGCACGCGCGTGCAGGACGCCTACAGCCTGCGCTGCATGCCGCAGGTCCACGGCTCGGCCCGCGAGGCGATCGGCTTCGCGCGCGGCGTGGTGGAGCGCGAGCTGGGCGCGGTGTCCGACAACCCGCTCGTCTTCCCCGCCGACGGCGCCGTGCTGAGCGGCGGCAACTTCCACGGCGAGGTGCTGGGCCTGGCGCTCGACACGCTCGCCGTCGGCCTGGCCCAGCTGGCGGGGATCAGCGAGCGCCGCAGCGATCGCCTGGTAAACCCGCTGACGAACGAGGGACTGCCGCCGTTCCTGGCCCGTGGGGGCGGCGTGAACTCCGGCTACATGATCGCGCAGTACACCGCCGCCGCGCTGGTCGCCGAGCTCCGGACGCTGGCCCACCCGGCCAGCGTGGACTCCATCCCCACGTCGGGCCTGCAGGAGGACTACAACGCCATGGGCGCGGGCGCCGCGCTCAAGGCGCGCCGGTCCGTCGGCCTGGCCCGCCAGGTGCTGGCGATCGAGCTGCTGCTGGCCGCGCAGGCGCTCGATCTGCGGGCGCCGCTGGTGCCCGGCCGCGGCAGCCGGGCCGCCCGCGAGGCCGTCCGCCGGCGCATCCCACCGCTCGGCGACGATCGCTATCTCAAGGCCGATCTCGACGCCGCGCTGGCGCTGGCCGAGGACGGAGGGGCGGTGGAGGCGGCCGAGAGCGCCGTGGGGCCGCTGGAGTAGCGCTGATGGACCGGCACGTCATGTGGCAGGCGTGGACGGGAGTCGGGCTCGATGGGTGCCGGATCTCGGGCTTTATGTCGCCTTCTATCCTCGCGGCGCCGGCGGTGGCCGCGCTCCTGGACGACGCGGCGGCCGCGCTCACGCGCACGCTGCGCGCCGAGCTCGCCAGCGAGCGCTCGGAGCTGCGGGCCTGGCTGGTCGAGCGCCTCGACCGCGCGCGGTTGGCACTCATCGCCGACGGCGAGCTGCGCAGCGAGGTCGACGCCTGGGCCAAGGCGCGCGTCAGCGAGCTGGTCGAGCGTCACCACGGGCGCATCGCCGGCTTCATCGAAAACGGCGTGCGCGCGCTCGGCCCCGAGGGCGCCGTGCGGATGATCGAGGAACACGCGGGCGCCGATCTGCAGTTCATCCGGGTCAACGGCACGGTGGTGGGCGGGCTGGCCGGCGGGCTGATTTAAGCGGTGCACCTGGTGCTACTCGGATGACAATTGTCGCGATCCTCACGGTTCACAGGGAGGCGGTCGAGGTGTTTCGGGAGGATGGGCCGGACTATGGTGGCTGACGCGGGCCCGGTCGGCATCCGTGATGCGCGGGCGGCCGACCGGGCGGCAATCCGTGAGGTCACGCTGGCGGCGTACGCGGAGTATGCCGCGGGGTTGCCGCAGATCTGGGAGGCGTACCGGCAGAACATCCTGTCCACGCTCGCCGACGTGGGACC
>Ga0184640_10000317_pt1 | contig 12369 bp, 8 predicted proteins | sample PLM31_200_b2_FD_133161 | JGI IMG/M metagenome (GOLD analysis project Ga0184640, IMG submission 133161) | Groundwater sediment microbial communities from an aquifer in East River, Colorado, USA - PLM3-1_200_b2 | ecosystem: Environmental > Terrestrial > Soil > Riparian zone | place: USA: East...
GCTTGGGCGACTGCTTCCGACTCAACGGCCACAGTCGCGTCCCGTGCCCCCCCGCCAGGACGACACCATACAGCGTTGATCGCGTATCGCCACTCATAGCTTCACAACCTTGTGGCGCCCCCGCCGAACTCCCTGCGTGGCATTGCGCGTATCCACCACCAGGTTGGCGTGCCGCACGAGCCACCCGTAATCGATAGACTGGTGATCCGTTACAATCAGCACGATGTCCTGGCCTTGAACCAGTTTGGCGGTCAACGGAAGTGACTTCAGGGGGGGGTCCACCTCACACAACTCTGGCACCCAAGGGTCATGATAGGTTACCGTGGCGCCAGCGCCCCGTAGGCGACGGATGATCTCTACGGCCGGTGATTCCCGCGTGTCACCGACGTTCGCCTTGTACGCTACACCCATGACCAGGATCCTCGAACCGTTGAGGCTCTTCCGTCGCCGGTTGAGTGATTCAGCAATCAGGGCAGTGACGTGCCCCGGCATAGCGGCGTTTACAGCGGTCGCCAGATCGATAAAGCGAGGCTCGAAACCGTTCGCCCGGGCCTTCCAGGAGAGATACACGGGATCGACAGGAATGCAGTGACCCCCCAGGCCAGGCCCCGGATAGAAGGGCATGAAACCGAACGGCTTTGTGGCGGCAGCGTCCACGATTTCCCAGACATCGAGCTCGAAGTTCCGGCACATCAGGGCCAGCTCATTGACCAAACCGATATTGACGCTCCGGAAGGTGTTTTCGAGGAGCTTTACCATCTCGGCGGCCCGCGCGGACGAGACTGGGATCACCCGATCCACCACCTGCCGGAAAAATGCCATGGCCATCTCGCGGCAGCGGGGGGTAATTCCCCCGATGACCCGGGGGATGGATGCCGGGGAGTATCTGCTATCGCCCGGATTGATACGCTCTGGCGAGAATGCAAGGTAAAAGTCGTGCCCAACCTTGAGCCCCGTCGACCCCAAAACGGGTAGCGCCGCCTCCTCTGTTGACCCGGGATAGGTGGTGCTCTCGAGGATGATCAGTTGTTCCCGGTGCAAGGATGCCCTGATTGCCTCGACCGCTGCCAGCACGTGCGAGATATCCGGGTCTCCAGTCTTTCTCAGCGGCGTGGGCACGCAGATACAGATGCAGTCCGCTTCCCGGAGGACATCGAAATCTCGGGTCGCCGATAAGCGGCCCGCCCGCACGAGAGAGGCCAGTGGGGCCGCCTCTACGTCAGGGATGTACGAGGACCCGGCATTCACCTGGTTCACGCGTTCCGAGTTGATATCCACCCCGATCACCCGATAGCCGGCCTGGGCGAAGCTGACGGCCTCAGGTAATCCGACGTATCCAAGCCCCATCACACAGGTGACGGCGACCTTTTGCTCGATCTTCTTTGCCAGCTGCGATTGATGCATCACTTCTTGGCCCTTGCTGTTTCTCTGGGTTCGCGCCGCGCAAGCGGATCATAGTAGCTGCGATACCGGTGGTAGTAGTACGGAAGCTGCCCTGGAGGGACCTGATTGAGGATAACCCCCAAGATGCGTGCTCCCCCCTCCTCCAGCAGCTCCTTAGCCCGCAGCAGATCTCGCCTTGTGGTCTGCCCGGCCTTGGCCACGAGGATGACTCCATCAAGCGATGTGGCGAAGAGGACGTTATCACTCACCAAGAGCACCGGGGGCGAATCGAAGAGCACGTAGTCCCAATGCTCTTTCAACCACCCGACGAATTCCCTGGCCCGCGCAGAACTGAGCATGGCCGCCGGATCGTCGATGGAATCGCCACTTGGAATGAAGGCGAAGTCGGACCCCCGTCTAGCCCCCATGCCGTCCAGCGAAGCGGCCATCGATGGAGCACCGGTGTCGAAACCCTGGCTCCCCTGCAGCAGCTGGGTAAGCCCCCGTTGTGTCCCCGATGGCAGGATCCGGTTTAGGCTGGGCTTTCTCAAGTCCGCATCAACGAGGGCTACCCGGTAGCCGAGTTCTCTGAGGGTCACGGCCAAGTTGATCGCCGTCGTACTCTTTCCCTCCCCAGGACAAGGACTCGTGATCATGATCGCCTTGAAGGGCGTTCGAAGCTTTGCCGCCTCAAGGTTGGTCCGAATCGTCCGGTAAAACTCTCGGGGCATCGTGGCCCTGTGCGCTTCATTGAACACGAGCAGCGGGCGCGGATGCGCCCCTTGCTTCAGCCTGGGCAACTGGACCTGCAGTGCCGAACCAAGGAAAGGTAGGTTCACTCGCCGTCGAATCATCTTCTCGGACTCTATGGGCTCATAGATGTACTCGATAAGAAACCCCAGGCCCCCAGCACCCCCCAGGGCGAAGGCCAAAAGGAACGCAAGCTTCCGCAGGCTGATGGGTTCGACGGGTGCGGAGGGAACGTTCGGCGGGTCAATGACCTTGACGTCGCTCCCGTAGATCTGTCCCCGGATTCGTAGTGCAACCAGCTTCTCCGAGAAGAAGGATAAGAGGGCGCGGTTACTTTCCACCGATCCACGAAGCCGGCTACTCTCGGATTCCCGCTTGCTCGACTTCGGGAGCTGGGCGAGCTGGCTCCGGAGGCTTTGTATCTCTCGTCGCACTGCGATGAGCGAGGGATGGTCCTTCGTGTATTTCGCTTGCATCTCAAGCAGGACTGGCTCCAATTGCGCGAGCCTCGCGCTTAACTTTTGGGCGCCCTCTACCGTCATATGGATATCGGAGACCACAGGATTGTCCGACGGCTCTTCGTGGGCCTTTAGCAGCGCGGTCTCTGATTCCGCCATGTCGGTTCGCACTTGATTCAGTTGGGACTTCAGGAATCTCTGCGTCGCAGCGGCATCCTCCTGCTCTGAGCGCCTCGACCAATCGACCAGGACTTGGATATACGCATTGGCCAGGTCCATCGCCACTCGCCGACTGAAGGCCGTTGCCGAAATCTCCATCAACCCGCTGCCGCCACGGCTGTCCTCTGGATTCACTGGATTGATAGGACGAAATGTCATTCGAGCCTCCTGCAGCTCAGCCATGGCCCGTTCGCGAGGGCTGACCGTGATCGGTGGCTTTCCCAGGAGCCACTGGGCGGTGTTCGAGAACGTCAGGAAGTAGTCCCACTTCAGATTCTCCTTCATCAGCTCGTCCACGGTTTCCTGGGGCACGGATTCCAGGACCTCCTTGGCGAAGGACCGACTGCGGAGCACTGCTATCTGGACGGGCATATCCGAGCGGACTGGCAGGTCTCGTGCCCCGGGAAAGATTTCCGCGATCGATGGCCTAATCTGCACCGTGGCAGTCGACCGAAACTGAGGGCGCTGCCCGTAGATGCTCCATCCCAGCAGGGGGACTGCGATGAGCCCGAAGGCCGCAAGAACCACCTTCTTTCGCCGCCTGAGGACCCCCCGAAGTATTTGGATGTAATCGAGGTCGGACTCGGCGTCGGTGCGCGAAGCCCGTGATGATTGGGGCATGGCTCGTTTCTCCGGTGGTGCTATCGAGCTCCTCGTCCGAAGAGCACGACCTGCACCGTACTTAACAGAATGACCAGATCCAAAAAGATTGACATGTTTTTGACGTAATAGAGGTCGTACTCTAGCTTTTGCGCCGCATCCTCAACCGTGGCTCCGTACGGATAACGGACCTGCGCCCAGCCGGTGATCCCAGGCTTTACGCTCACTCGCTGGAGGTAATAGGGAACCCGCTCGTGCAACATAGCGACGAAGGAGGGACGCTCTGGGCGCGGCCCGACAAAGCTCAGATCACCTCTAAGGACGTTCACAATTTGCGGGAACTCGTCGAGGCGCGACCTTCGAAGAACACGACCGACTCGTGTGACGCGCGGATCATCTGGCGTCGCCCACACCGGACCGGTTTGTCGCTCAGCCCCGTCGTACATGGTCCGAAACTTCAGGAGGCCAAAGACCTTGCCCCCCTGCCCCACGCGATCCTGCCGGAAAAAGATCGATCCCCGCGACTCGAGCTTTACGGCGACGGCAATCGCAACAAAGAGGGGCAATCCCAAGACCAGGAAGCCGAGGGCAAGGCCGACATCCATGACCCGTTTCACCGTTCGGGTCATGGAAGCTCGGTGAAATCCGTCAGAGAAAATCAGCCAACTTGGCCTCAGATTTTCGATCCCGATCCTCCCGGTCAGTCGCTCGTAGAAGGAGGGCCAGTCTTCAACTCGAATCCCGCGCAGCTTGCAGTCGAGAACAGGTGCCAAGGGGAAGATTCCCCGACGCTCGCTTAAGGTGACCACGATGGTTTCCGCTCTGTGTTCTACGGCGACTCGCCCTAGCTCCGACACTCTTCCCAGAACCTGGTATCCGTCGTTGAGACATAAGTCGGTCTCCGACCGGTCGTCCACGTACCCCAACACCTCATGACCACGATAGCGCATCGTCGAAAGGGTCTCGATGAGGCGGTCCGCCAGAGGTGTGGCGCCTAGCAACAAGAGCCGCTCCCGAAAGCGTGGGGAATCCCACAATTTCAACGTGAACAAGCGGATGGTGGTCACTGCCAAAAAGCCCAAGGCCAGCGCAAGCACGAGGGCCAGGCGACCCCAGCCAATGTATGGAAAAGCGAATCCGGTCGCGCTCAATAACAGGAGGAGGGAAGCAAAGCACCCCATGAGATGGATCACGATCTCTTTCCGGCCCTGCTGAGGGGAGACGTCATAGGCACCCCCGACAAAGAGGACGATCGAGCCGAATCCCACGAACGCAAGAAATTTCGGAAGGAAGGGGTCGTAGCCCATCCAGAGGGGCGGAAATCCGAAGAGTCGGCCAATCTTCCTGCATATCCAGCCCCCGAGAGGATGACCAAGTCAATGAGAAACAGGAAGAGCACTTGCCAGGAGAGATAGTGTCCGAAGATCCGTAGCACCGGCTCACTCCACCGTTACACTTTTTGCCAGATTGCGGGGTTGATCCACATCGCACCCCCGGAGGACGGCCACGTGATAGGCCAGCAACTGGAGTGGCAATGCCACTAGCAGCGGCTGCAGCCAGTACAGCGCGGGCGGGAGCGGGAGAACGACATCCGCCTGGGCTCCGATCTCGCTATCCCCCGCGGTCGCCACGGCGATGACGATCCCGTCCCGGGCCTTCACCTCTTCAATGTTGGAGGCCATCTTCTCGTACGTGGGACCTCGCGGGGCGATGGCGACGACTGGCATGCGCTCATCGATCAGGGCAATCGGCCCATGCTTCATTTCGCCTGCCGGGTAGCCTTCCGCGTGAATGTAGGCGATCTCTTTCAGCTTGAGGGCCCCTTCGAGGGCCAGGGGATAGTGCAGGCCGCGGCCGAGATAGAGGCAGTCCCGGCTGGCGGCGAACCGCGCCGCGACCGCCCGGATCGTCTCGTTCTGCGCGAGCACGCCGGCCATGAGATCGGGCATATCCCCCAAGCCCTTGAGGACGGTCCGGACCAGTGCCCGGTCGGCAAACCCGCGGGCGAGCCCGAGCTTCAGGGCCAGGAGGATGAGCGCGGTGAGCTGGGCGGTGAAGGCCTTGGTTGAGGCGACCCCGATCTCAATACCGGCTCGGGTATAAAGAACCCCATCAGCCTCGCGGGCCACGGAGCTCCCCACAACGTTGCAGATGGCGACACTCCGTGCCCCCTGCTCCCGGGCCTCACGGAGGGCGGCCAGCGTGTCCGCCGTCTCCCCCGATTGAGAGATCGGGACAGTCAGGACCCGGCCATCGAGGACGGGCTGGCGATAGCGGAACTCCGAGGCCACATCCACCTCGACCGGAAGCCGGGCAAAGGCCTCCACCAGATACTTGCCGACCAGGGCGGCGTGCAACGACGTGCCGCAGGCCACGAAACACAGCCGATTGAGCCCCACGAGCTCCCGCTCCGAGAGCCCTAGTTCGGGGATGCGGATCTCGCCGGCCTCGAGGTCCACCCGGTCCCGCATCGTGTTCCGGACCGCCTCGGGCTGTTCGAAGATTTCTTTGAGCATGAAATGGGGATACCCCCCCTTCTCGGCGGCCTCCCGATCCCAAGGGATGGTCGTGGCGGACCGCTGCACCGGCCCCCCCGCCAGGGTGCAAAGCGTGATGTCGCCTGCCCTCAGGATCGCCTGCTCGCCCTCGCCCAGGACGAGGATCTCGCGGGTCTCCCCCAAGAGCGCCGGGATATCCGAAGCGAGGAAGACCTCGCCATCGCCGACCCCGATGATCAGAGGGGAACTGCCACAGCGGACGGCGACCAGCATCCCCGGGGCCTCTTTGGCGACGCAGGCGATGGCGTACGCCCCCTGAAGCTCGCGGGCGGCCCGCCGTATCGCCTCGGGCAGCCCGTTTTCCCGGTGCCGCTCGATGAGATGGGCGATGACCTCGGTGTCGGTCTGGGAGTGGAACCGATGGCCCTCGCGGGCGAGGGCTTGGCGCAGCTCCCGATAGTTTTCGATGATGCCGTTGTGCACAATGGCCAGGCTGGCCGTACAGTCGATGTGAGGGTGCGCATTGGCGTCGGAGGGGCGCCCATGGGTCGCCCAGCGGGTATGGGCAATGCCCACGGCCCCCCGGGGGGGATCCTTTTGGAGGACCGCCTCGAGGCTGGCGATCTTCCCCACGGCTTTCCGCACCTCCAGGGTGCCTCCGTGGACCGTCGCAACGCCGGCCGAATCGTAGCCCCGGTACTCCAGTCGTCGGAGAGCGGGGAGGAGAACGGTCAGGGCCTCGCGTGGCCCGACGTAGCCGACTATGCCGCACATACTCCCGTCTGACTCCTCGAAAACCTCGGGCGTTAGCTACTGGGGTCAATATGTAGAAGGGAGAGAGTGCGAGTTGTATGCCACAGAAGGGGATAGGAGGCTGCTCCGATCGTTTACAATCCTATACGAAGGAAAATCAATGGGTTATCTCTCGGCGGGCAACGAGAATCGGCGCGAGATGTCCCTTTGATGTCGGCAGTCTTTCCACTAGAACCGTGCAGAATGTGCACGATATCTACGAATGTCGGTAGAAGATGGGGACGAGATGATTTGAAGTCAATGAGATCCAGGCGAGATAGACGGAGTGAAACACTTGCACACTGTCGGCAAGCGGGTCGCGATGTTGGTTCTGAGACTGGCTGGTCAGAACGGGAGACGAGATGACAACCCCATAGAAAGACCGATGAATACGCGGTGATCGGTCAGATCTTGATCCGCGACATTAGAGTTCCGATCAAAGAAGTTGTATCCGGCGGTGAGAAAAAGATTTTGCCAGAGCTGAAATCGGACATCGATCGTCGCCCTGCCAACCAGATCGGTCTGGTCCTGCTCCTGAAATGCCACGCGGCCATACGACCCCCTAACCGACAGGCTCAGCCGCGGCCCCAGCTGGTACGAGAAAGACCCGAATCCATTCGTGTTGAGTACCACGCCTACGTCATCTACCGTGGCAAATGTATTCTCGTACCCCTGGAATATCCCCAGCGTCAGGCTTCCATTGGGAAACGTCCATTCGAGGTTAGAATTGGTAGAGAATCTCGGCTCGGGGTTGCCCTCTTCCAAGCCGAATACCTGGACCCCTCCCGTCACATGCATCCGTAGCTGGGGATTGAACTCATGGTTGAGGCCCACATCGCCGCCGAGGATGGCTGTGTTCTCGCCCACCTGGTTGTCCACGAAGGACCCTAAAACCCCCAGGAGTAGCTCATCACGAGGGTTTAAGCGGTACGAGGCGCGCAGGGTCCCTGCGTGAGCGAAGGAGTTACCCTCGATTTCTCTATCGACATATGCCGCGCCATAGGTCACATTGAACCCGCCTCGGGGAAGGTCGTGCCTCCACCCGACCCTCCCGCCGTTAATTCTGCTATCATCTCCCTGGGCCTCATCGATGATGATATTTTCGTACTCTGCAAGCAGAGTATCCTGTGGACCAAGTCTGACTTCCATACCGGGAGACAGGTTGTTCTGTGTGGTTCGTTGTAGCCCGGGCTGGCCGATGCCCAGCGGGCTTGCTTGCTCTGCTGTGTTCTCTGTGATCAGCAGGCTCTCTCGCAGGAAGAGCCGAAGCCCTGGAGTTGGATCCCAGCTCGCGGCGGCTACAAGACTATGGTCCACATGATTTTCTTCAGGAAACCGAGCGTATAGAAAGATTCTCGGCGTGTATCGTAGGCTCAGCGACGTCTTTCCCTCCGCCAGCTCGATGGCAAGACCAGGCACGATCGTGGTGATAAAGTCGCCCTGGGGGTCGGTGCTTGTGTCAAACGCGTTAGAATCGTATACTTCTTCGACGGTAACGTCGAACAGGAGTTGCCCTGGTTGGATCAGATCGAGCCGGCGCTGAAACCGGTCGATGAGCCCTGGGGCCGGCGGTGGGGTTGTCGGACCAGGCGCCTGGAGATCGAGGACGTCCGCTGGGACCGGCGCGCCAGGCAATGTCACGGGCGGCGGAGGAGGAGCCTTTTCCACTTCCTCTCGTGGTTTTTCCTCGGGTTTCGTTGGGGCTGTGGGTGCCTCTCGAGGAGCCGACGGTTCCTGCGCGGAGACCAGAACGGCAGGCGAAACCACGGAGAATAGGGCAAAAACCGTGAGACCAACGAGCAACGGAGCGCGAATGCCCGTCCCCACTCGCTCTCCCTTCAGATCAGAACAGTCCTCCTTGCGGGACAAAGACCACGTCCCCAGGCTTGAGAACCACATCTTTCCCCCCCTGGGGATTGTCAATGATCTTCTCTACATCCACCGGAATAATTTGCTTTCCACTCCCCTCCTCCCGGATGATAACGGTCCGGGAGGGCTTGGCAAACTGGCTGAACCCCCCCGCTCGGGCCAACACCTGCAGGATGGTCAACCCGCCCTCCTGTTCTAGGGGAATCGGCCCAGGATTTTTGACCTCCCCCATGACGAAGACGGCGTTTTTGGAACTGGCCGGCACGACCACGACGTCTTCTGGCTTGAGGATGATGTTCTGGGAGAGATCGCCCTGCACGACAAGTTTCCGAAAATCCGCATCTACTCGCCTATTCCCCCTGGCCACATAGCCGAGCGTCAGGTCCGCTCCGGGAGTCAGGCCCCCGGCGAGGGCCAGGGCCTGAAGCAACGTAATCTGGCTCTTGCTCGAAAGCACCCCTGGCCTTGCCACGCCTCCCAAGACGTAGACGCGGTAGCTATTGATTTCCCGGAGGCTCACGCTCACAACCGGATTTCTTATCTTCTCGCCCAGCATGCGCGTGAGCACGTCCGCGAGCTCCTCTGCCGTTAGGCCCGCGGCCTGCACGTCTCCCACGAGGGGAAACGAAATCTTTCCGCCTGGCGTGACGCTCGACACTGTATCGAGGTCTTTGTTCCCCAGCACGGAGATGAACAGGACGTCGGCCGCCCCGATGACATACTCAGCCGCAAGAAGGGGCACCACTGCCAGAAGAAGGCATAAGAGGGACACGGTCGCGAACAGGATCCTCAATCGTCCAGACACCCTCTGCTCTCTCCTCGCTCCGCCAACTGTTAACTGGCTCTCGCCCGGATACCGTCCTTTGTGATCCTTTTCAGCTTGTAGTGGAGCCCCCGCAGGCTAATGCCCAACAGAGACGCGGCTGCCGTCTTGTTGCCACGCGTCTGGCGTAGGGTATCTAGGATAAGCGCCTTTTCCATGTCGGATAACGTGCCCCCCGGTTCGTGCGACCCGGCGGTCTGAAAGACCGGGTGGAGGACCTGGCGGAGACTCACGATATCAATGAAGTCCGTGTCGGCCATGACGCCGGCGCGTTCGATGCAATTCCGCAGTTCACGCACATTGCCCGGCCAGTCGTACTGGAGGAGGAGCCGGAGGGTCCCAGCGGTGACCCCGCGAATTTGTTTGTCGCTCTGCCGGTTCAGCTGCTGGACAAAGTGGTCGACGAGCAGGGGGATGTCCTCTTTCCGCTCGCGGAGCGGCGGGATCTTGAGGCTCATGACGTCCAAGCGGTAGAAGAGATCTTCCCGGAAGTGGCCCGCCTTCACCCGGGCCGCCAGATCCCGATTGGTCGCGGTCAGGATGCGCACATCGACGCGGATAGAGTGGTTGCTCCCCACCCGGCGGAACTCCCGGTTCTGGATGAGCCGGAGGAGCTTCGCCTGCAGGGGGAGCGGGAGTTCCGCCACCTCGTCGAGGAACAGCGTCCCGGTGTCCGCCAGCTGGAAGACCCCGATGCGATCCCCGACGGCCGAGGTGAAGGCGCCCCGGACATGACCGAACATCTCGCTCTCCATGAGCCCCTCCGGGATGGCGGCACAATCGAGCACGACGAAGGGCCGCCCCCGTCGGCGGCCAGTCTCATGGATCGCCCTGGCGACAAGCTCCTTGCCCGTGCCACTATCCCCGTAGAGGCAGACGTTCGCATCCGATTGGGCCACCTTGCTGATCCAGTGGTAGACCTCCTGCATGGTCTCGGAATCGCCGATGATCTCCGGCAGGGGGCGGGCGACGCTCCGCTTGGAAGGCTTGGCTAAGCCCAGTCCGTCCGCCGCGCACAGCTGGCTGCGCGTTACCGCCCGGTGGAGCGCGGTGAGTACCGCCGCCCGGCTCAGGGGCTTGGTCAGGACCTCGAAGGCCCCGGCTGCCACCCACTCGGCCCGCCCATTCATCTCCCCGGTGACGGCGATGACGGGGATGGAGGGGGCCTCGCGCTGAAGGGCCGCTAAGAACCTCCGTCCATCAGCAGGGGTTTCATCCAGGTCAATGACGGTTGCATGAAACCTCCTTTCACGGATTTCACCGACGATTTTGAGTGCCTCCGCCCACGAAGCGATTGGCACACTCGGCATGGAGCACGACGAAACTACGCCCTGGATATATGCTGCGGCGGCCGAGGAGCCTCCTACTACCAAGATCTCAGAAATATCAGAGCGCTCCACCCCACACCTCCAACTTAGAAGAATATTCCTACACTAGAACGAGCTTATAATCTTACGCCTCTGTAGGAAACTATCGGCTAAACCTACCAATCGAACTGCCAATGGTTTTCTCTCTTCTTTAGGTTGCAAAGTTGAGGGCCATGCAAGAGATGCACCACCTCCTTACCTATCCCCAGGAGAACAGAAATTACGAGGCCTTCTCCACCGACCCGGGTGAAGAAGGAACTTCGCATAGCATCAACTGTGGTGAAAAATTTGCACGGCTAGACTGGTAATGTGATAACGTTTTATCCAAACGCCGCTCCTCTGTCAATAGATTTTTGCCTACCTCTTCTCCCTCTACGCCCAGTCTCCGCGCAGAAATCGCTTGCATAACGTGAGGTTGACGTAATATGAAGACAAGGTAACAAACAAGAAACCTGTGAAGGAGAAGCCTCGATGCGCCGCGGGCGGCGGATATTGATCGTCGATAATGACCGGGTGATTCTGGAGGCTGTGAGCGACATGCTTTCGGCCAAGGAATACCAGGTTACCAAGGCCCACGACGGCCTTGAGGCGCTAGAACGATTCCGAGAGAGTCAATTTGACCTGGCGATCATCGACATCGTGCTTCCCAAAATCGATGGCCACGACCTCTGTCGTTTGATCAGGCAAGACGAGCGGGGCCGCTTGCTACCCATCATTGCCCTGACGGCGTTGGCCCCGCAGGATGTCGCCAAGCTCCCTGGTCTCAGCGCCGACGCGTACGTGGCCAAGGGCCCATTAACAGTGATTTTCCCCAACATCCTCGAGGCCATCAAATCGGTGTTGTCTGGTCGTCGCAGGCCTCTCGGGGAGCAGAGAGTTTTCGGCTATGAAGGGTTCCGCCCCCGCCGCATCGTATCGGAACTGTTCGATTTAAACCGGCACTACCGCCGCCTTGTGCATTGCCTCGCCGATGTGGTCATCGAGCTGGACGCCCATGCAAGAATCGTTTCGGCCAACCCTTTTGCGTTACGGCTGCTCGGGCGATCCGAGGCAGAGGTGACAGGGCTGACGTTCGGTGACCTGCTCACCCCCCGGGGCCGGACTGCGTTTCAAACCTTTCTGGCTCGTCTGTCCCAAGACCCTGTTGGCATGGCATCAGTAGCAGAACTGAGACTCGTTGGAAGCAGGCGTCGCCTCCGGTGCCACCCCGTTCTCGATAACGGAGGAATTGTGGGCTTCCTGATTACGGGGGGCTCCTGAAGACCTTTCGGAGGCCTTGTGTTTGTCTTGGGAACCCTCTTATGATATGTCTCGCCCGAGAGAGGTCCGTCCCCCTCGACCTTTGAAGGAGTGGCAACAGTGCTTCGGTGTAGCTTCGCTCTTCATCTCCCAATCCGTTCGAAAAGACGCGAGAAGAGGCCGCTTCTTTACTGAACAAGCTATGTATTTTGGGGAGAATTCTCCTCAACCGCTCTCCCCAGGCACGGGTTGGCACAGCAGTTGCTCTACGGGCAGAGGAAACCACAAACTAGGTTTTGGCCCACCTTTCCCCTATCTGGATTCACGCGAGAGGCGGAATGCCAAGTAGCTCCTGACAGTGTAGGCTTCCA
>Ga0184640_10000318_pt1 | contig 12359 bp, 9 predicted proteins | sample PLM31_200_b2_FD_133161 | JGI IMG/M metagenome (GOLD analysis project Ga0184640, IMG submission 133161) | Groundwater sediment microbial communities from an aquifer in East River, Colorado, USA - PLM3-1_200_b2 | ecosystem: Environmental > Terrestrial > Soil > Riparian zone | place: USA: East...
CGATGCTTCGCTGATGAGTCGTCTTTGTGCTAGGTATGAGCGGGATCGGGACAAACAGGCCGAAACCAGAGTGGCTCGATTGGCGGGAAAGAAAATAAGTCCATAATCAGGCCTGACCCCATAATTCCCTTTTCTGAAGGAGGAGGATATGACACAAGACATCCAGCCACACAATATCAAGGCAGCCGACACTTGGAACGCCGGTGGGCGGCACTACGATCAAATCAGTCAGACCATCGCCGACTCGATCGAACACTGCGTCAACCGCCTCGCGCCGAGGCCCGGCGAGCGTGTTCTTGACGTGGCGACCGGCACGGGATGGACCGCGCGCCGTGTGGCCGTTCGAGGCGCTGCGGTCACTGGTATCGATCTGGGCGCGAATCTTATCGAGGCCGCCAGGGCTTCCGCCGCGGAGGCCCGACTGAAGATCGACTTTCGAGTCGGCGACGCCGAGAAGCTCCCTTTCGAGGACCAAAGCTTTGACGCGGTCATTTCGACTTGCGGGGTCATGTTCGTACGGAACCCTGAGGCGGCCGCCGCCGAGCTGGCGCGGGTCTGCAGGAAGGGGGGCCGACTCGGGCTGACGACATGGCCTGCCGATGGAACCATCGCAGGCCTCTTCAAGGTGATGAAGCCCTACATGCCGGAGCCCCCCTCGCCACCGTCACCGTCACCGTTCGAATGGGGTAGCAGGGAGCGCGTGAAACAATTCCTCGGCTTGGCCTTCGACCTGCGCTTCGAGACAGGCACGACCGTGCTCCGCGAGCCAAACGGCCTTGCAGTTTGGGAGTTGTTCGTGCAGGGCTATGGCCCGACCAAGTCATTGGCGGCGGCCCTCGACCCGGAGCGCCGCGAGAGCTTGAAATGCGATTTCATCGCCTACCACGACGGGTTTGAGTCTGAACTTGGGGTTGCTATGCCCCGCGACTATCTCGTGACTATAGGCATCCGGAAGTAGCCCGTCTCGGGGGAAGGTCGCGCAATAAGCATTGGCCTAACCATTCGCTGAACACGGACGCGTAAAAGCGGCGCGCCGGTTAGCTCTGCGTTAGGCGAGAGAGTCGAATATGATGCGAGGTAAATGCCAACAGTACTGAGGGTCGGTCCCTGCCGTTTTTTTCTTCTATGCAGGCGATCGCGACGAACCGCCGCATGTTCATGCTGAGCGTGAGGACAAGGTGGCGAAGTTCTGGCTTGATCCGATCCGGTTGCAAAGGAGTGGTGGATTTTCTAGGCTAGAGATAGGTCGCATCCAAAAGCTCGTGAGCCGGCATCACGAGGAGTTATTGGAGGCTTGGAGTGAGTATTTCCGAGGTTCAAATTGAGATCCCCAAGGCTGAAGGCGTAACGGTAACAGAAGATACCTTAACCGTTGACCTCAGTGACGGGCGGACCATCTCTGTTCCCCTGGCATGGTTTCCTAGGCTATTACAGGCCTCGCCTGAGGAGCGCAAAAACTGGCGGTTGATCGGGAAAGGGCAAGGAATTCATTGGATGGACATAGACGAGGACATCAGTGTTGAAGGTCTGCTGGCGGGTAAACCTTCCGGTGAGAGCCAGTCATCTTTCAAGAAGTGGCTTGCAGCCCATAACTCTCGCCTAACCAAGCGCTCCAGCCGCCGCTCAACGCAGCGCGGCTGAGCGTGGCCATTAGACAGGCGCAATGCGAGTCGCGCTAGGTCCTTGTCTCCAAGGTCAAGAATGAAGCGGTGGTCAGGAGCGTAAAAATGCCGACAGCCGGTATTATGGGCGCGAGTGGTTACATGGGGGGCGAAGCCCTGCGCGTGTTGTTGGACCACCCGGAAGTAGAAGTTGCCTGGGCTACGAGTAGGCAGAAGGGATCCCTAGGGGACTTTCACCCCAATCTCTATGGCAGTGCAATCCCGCTCATTCACCCGGACGATGCGACGCCCTGTGATGTGGTGTTTCTCGCCTTGCCGACTAAGGAATCCATTCCAGTTGCCGCGAGATTTCTGGAGCAAGGATGTAAGGTGATTGATCTGGGCGCCGCCTTCCGCCTCTCAGATAGGAAAATCTGGGAGTCGGTCTACGGTCAGGTCCATTCCGACTGGTCTCGCGCCCAAGAAGCGGTCTATGGCATGCCAGAATTGCACAGAGAGGCCATCCGGGCTGCGCGATTGATCGCCAATCCGGGCTGCTTCTCCTCGGCGGCCATCCTCGGACTTGCCCCTCTCGTGCAAGGGCACTTGATCGACGAGCGCAAGATCATCATCGATGGTCTCTCCGGCACGGCGGGTGCGGGAGCTGAGCTTGCGCGGGCGGCGCATCACGCCGAGATCGGGAACAATCTGATTCCCTATAACGCCGTGGGCCACCGTCATACCTTTGAGATGGAACAAGAGCTCGGGCTCCTTGCAGGAAAGGAGGTCGTCGTTCACTTCACACCGACCTACGTGCCCATCGTGCGGGGTATTCTCGATGTCTGCCATGTCTTCCCGATCCGACCGGTCTCGCGCGCCGGTATGTTGGAGCGTTACCGCGCCTTCTACCAAAACGAACCCTTTGTCGTCGTGTATGATCTGCCGAAAGAGCACGGCGTCGCCTGGCAATACAAACCCTATCCGTGGGTCAGTGCCGTGGCGGGGACAAACTATTGCTTCATCGGCCTCGATGTCGACGACGCGCGCCAGCGGATCGTGATTTTCAGCGTCCTCGATAGCGTGGGAAAGGGCGGGGCGCAGGTCGGAATAGAGAACATGAATCTGATGTTTGGGCTTGAGCGGACGACGGGACTTCTCAGACGCGGTCTCCACCCCGGTTGAGCGGGGCGCCCGCCAGCCGGCTGGAACCACCCTCGCCAGGGTATTGTATAGGTCTCTCTATCCCTTAACGCTGATCTGCCCTCCGAGGGCGCGCGCGATCAGGGCCGCGGCCACAACCAACGCGACGATCATCACCGCCACTACGGTCGCCTTCTCGAACTCGGCCCCGGCGGCAAAATCGAGCATCAGGAGCGAGAGGGTGCGAGAGCGGCCCGTGCCCAGAAGGACCACGGTGCTGATATCGCGCGCCGCGGAGATGAAGCCGACCAGGGCCACGGTGATGAGGGCGGGGAGGAGCAGAGGGAAGATGACCCGGCGATAGGTGGTCCACCAGCCCCCGCCGCAGATCCTCGATGCCTCCTCCAGCTCGTCGCCCAGTTGCAGCACCACGCTCTTGATGAGCTGGGCACCGAAGGGCATGCTCTTAATCACCATCGCGATCGTGAGCAGATAGATGGTCCCGTAGATCGGGATAAAGATCTTGGTCTGGAGAAAGGTCCAGAGCAGCGCCACGCCCAGAAGGATCCCGGGTATCGACCAGGGCAGCCAGGAGAGAAAATCGAGCAACGCCCTGCCGGCGAAGCGGCTCTTCACGATGACGTAGGCGATGAGGGAATAGAAGAGGACCCCGACCGCGCCGGAGCCGAGGCCGATCGCGATCGTATTCCACAGAGAGCGCACCAGCACCGGGTCCCTCAACGCCTGACGCCAGTTATCCAGGGTCCAGGGCTCTGGGATATTGAAAAAGCCGAAGAGCTTCATGAAAGTGCCCAAGATGAGCAGCACGGTTGGAATCAACGTGATACCCACGGCTGCCACGAGCGCCAAGCCAAAGGCCGGATAGCGCCAGCGCCCTAAAGCCGTCGGTCTGGTGCTGAACCCCCGGCCGGTCACCGTGGTGTAGACCCTCTTCCCGATATAGAGACGCTGGAGGGCCACCATCAAGAGCAGGATCAGAAGGAACAGGGTGCTCAGGGCCATGGCCGGCGGAAACTGGGGCGGCTCCCAGGTCACCAGCTCGTGGATCTTGGTCGAGTAGACGTGGAGCCCTACCGGGACCCCCAGGACCAGCTCGATCTCGAAGGCCTCCAGGGAGCGGATGAGGCCCAAAATGGTCGTCACCAGGACCGCCGGCATCATGACCGGCACCACGATGCGCACGAGGGTGCTCAGGGCGCCGGCGCCGGCGATGCGCGAAGATTCTTCCAGGGCCGCATCCAGATTGCGAAACGCGGGCGTGAGCAGCATGACCTTGATGCCGATCGTGCCGCTCAGATGGACCCAGACGATGCCCCAGAAGGAGTAGATGTTAAAGAGAGAGTCCCGAAACAGACCGAGGCTCGACAGCGCCTGGTTCAGCAGACCGTACTTGGGATCGAGGAGGAGGATCCAGCCCATCGTGATCGGAAGCGGCGGAAGAAAAAAGGACAACCAGAAGAAGAGCTCCAGCGTGCCCTTCATCGGGATGTCGGTGCGCGCCAGGAGCCAGGCCAAGAGGACGCCGATCACCAGGGCGATGACCTGGCGCGTGACGGCGAGCGTGAAGGTATTGACCATCGCCCCAAGGATGCCCGGGCTGGTGAAGGCCTTGCGCCAACCCTCTATCCCGTAGACCACCTGCTCCCCTGGCCGAGCGAGCTGAAAGCTGTTGAAGATCATCAGGACCAGCGGGGTCAACACCAGAAAGGCCACCACCAGGAGGAGCAGGGACATAAACAGTCCCTGCCAGTGGAGCCCGAAGCTCCAGGGAAACGATCGCCCTATGGTCTCAGATTTGGCCATGAACTGAGGAACCCCTGTTTTGCTTTAATCCTTGATAATCTCCCGCGCGAATTTGGTGGAGATCTCCTCGCGCTCTTTTACTGCCCTGATGGTAAACTGCTCGTAATGCCTCACCCCATCGAGGATCTGGTTGAGCGCGTCGACCGCGTCCTTGGGGATATCCACCCGGGCGCTGTTATAGCCCGACTTCTGCTGCCACGCCAGTTGTCCCTCTTTCGAGAGCAGCCAGTTGATGTAGACCTTGGCAGCGTTGGGGTGGGGTGCCCGGTCCATGAAATTCACTGTGCCCCAGCCGGCCGAGAGGTAGTTGCCTTCGGCCAGATGGCTGATCTGGCCGACCGGCGCGCCCTTCTTGCCGAACTCCCCGACATGGACATCACTGAGGCCGGTGCCGAGGGGATACTTGCCGCTCGCGATCCACTCCACAGACTGCCGGTGATCGCGGGTGAGAACCACCTGCTGGGCCAACCCTCTCACAAAATCTTTGCCCAGGGCCTCCAGGTAAAAATGCCAGCGGGCATTCCCTGGACCGGCGACGCGCGGATCGACCATGACGACCCTTCCCTTCCATTTGGGATCCAACAGGTCCCGGTAGGACTTGAGCCCCTTGGGATCGAAGAGCTTGGTGTTGTAAGCGAGCGCCGGCGTGGGATTGATGCTGAAGACCAGGACAAATTTGCCCTCGGGATCGCCGAAATGGAGCTTGCCCCCCCACCAGCCCTTTCTGTCTTTCACATCGGGCAGAATGAAAGCCCCCTCTATGGGCTGCTGGGCCTTGGCCTTGTAGAGCGCCGTAGCCGCGGTCCCGACGCCGCCGATGTGCACATCGAGAGTGAAGAGTCCGGCATCGCGCTCCGCCTGGATCTTGGGCCAGGCCGCGGAGCCTGAGGCGCCCTGATAGTCCACCCGGATCTGGGGAAAGCTCCTGGCGAACTCATCCGCCAGCGTGCCCCGCGCCCAGCCACCGGGAGGACCCCAGAGGGAAACCACCCCCTCCCTTTTGGCCGCCTCTAAAACCTTCTCCCACTCCTCCTGCCAGGCCGGCTTGGCCGTCTGGGCCGACGCGCCGGAGAGATTCAACGCCAGCGCCACCATAACTAGGACGAGTCCTTTCACAGCTCATTCCCTCCTGCAGACGCAACTGCTTTCGCCTCAACTCCTGCTTCGGATCGGGGTTAGTCCATGAGCTTCCGCGCCACCTCGCTCGCTGGTCCCCGCACCGTCTCGAGCCTCTCTTCCGACTGGTTCTCCCACTCCCGGTACTGCTCCAGTGTAAGCTGATCCTTGGCCGCGATCACGCCGATCTCCGTCAGCCACCTGGTCTCCACATCGAGCCGCCGGGTACCCTGGCCCATGGCCTTGACGAAGAGCTCCTGCCCTTCCTTGCTGAGGAGCCAGTTGACGAAGAGCTTGGTGGCATTGGGATGAGGCGGGTTCTTGACGATGGTGAGGTTGCCGCTACCGCCTGTGGCATAGGCCCCCTCCTTGGGCGTCGGCAGGGGTTTGACTGGAAGGCCGGCCTTGATGAAAGGCAAAAGGGTGTAATGGGTGAGACCGACGACCAGGCTGACCCTCCCTTTGGCCAGGTTATCCGCCAAGAGCCTCTGGTCCCGGCTGATGAGAAGCCTTTGCCCCACCAGCCTCTTGAGGTAATCCTCCCCCTTGATCTTCCACAGGTAACCCCAAGTAGAGTCGCCGGCCCCGGGCGTGCGCGGATCGAGAAATCCAATCTTTCCCTTCCATTTGGGATCGAGGAGGTCATCGTAGGAGCGGACCTCCTCTGGCTTCATCAGTGTCGCGTTGTACCAGATCCCCTCGGTCAGATAGGCCTGAAAAGTGTAGATGTAGCGCCCTGCCCGATCCACCCACATATGACCACCCCACCAGCTCTTGGGCTCCCTCACCTCCGGCAGCAGGAAATAGGGCTCAATGGGATCAAGGACCCCTTCGGCCAGGAGGCCGGATACGGCAGAGCTCGATCCTCCGATATGAATATCGAAATGGCGCACTCCGGCCTTCCACTCATCCGCCATCCGGCGCACGATCGCGCCGCCCCGAGAGACAACCAGCTCCACCTCCAGGCCAAAGCGGGGCTTAAAGACCTCTTCGATCATCTTTCTCAGCTCAGCGCTGGCCGGCAGCGAGACGACGACCTTTCCCTCCTGTCTGGCGGCCTCGATGGTCTTATCCCACTCCCCCTTCCAGGCCGGCCTGGAGGATTGGGCCCGGGCGCCAGATGCGATGAGCAGCACAGAGATCAGGACAAGAATAGATAGGGCTAACCGTTTCATGATGGACCTCCGACTACAACTTCCCTCTACCTCACGTCTCACCTGCCCGCCGGCTGACTCCCCTTCGGCTGGAACTTTCGGCTGAGCTCAGTCGAAGCCGGCTCAGGTCGAAGCCTTGCGCCAGATGCGCACCGAATTGGGCGACAGCCTGAGGCAGACCTTCTGTCCCGCGGCGAAGGCCTCGGACCGGGCGGTGGGCAGGGCAAAGGTGGTCGCGCCATAGCGCAGATGACACTCATAGCGGTCGCCGAGAAAGACCGCGGCCTCCACCAGGCAGGGGATCTGATTGACGCCATCACCCTCTCGCTCCTGAGTGAGCCTGACCTCCTCGGGCCGAACCGCGATCACTACCGCATCTCCCTGCCGTATCCCCTCCTCGCTGGTCTCGCACCGGATATGGGCTCCTTCATTCCCGGAGAGGCCGATCAGGAGCCCGCCCCAGCCGGTGTCCACGACCTTTCCCTCGAGCCAGATGACCCGACCGATAAACTCCTGCACGAACGGGGTCTCGGGCCGCTCATAGATCTCCTGGGGCGAGCCCAGCTGCTCTATCCTCCCGTCTTTCATCACCGCCAAGCGGTCCGAGAGGGTCATGGCCTCGATCTGATCATGGGTGACAAAGATGACGGTGATCGAAAGGCGCTGCTGGAGGCCCTTCAGCTCGACGCGCATCTGCTCTCTCAGCTTGGCGTCGAGATTGCTGAGGGGCTCATCGAGGAGCAGGATCTTGGGGGAGTAGACGAGCGCCCGGGCCAGGGCGACGCGCTGCTGCTGGCCACCGCTTAAAAGCGTGGCCGACCGCCCCTCCAGCCCGGCGAGGCCCACCAGGTCGAGGGCCCCTTCCACCTTGTCGCGGATGACGCTCCCCTTCATCCGGCGCAGCTTCAGCGGATAGGCGACGTTTTCAAAGACGGTCATGTGGGGCCAGACCGCATAGGACTGAAAGACCATCCCCATCTCCCGCTTCTCCGGCGGGAGGAAGAGCCTCTTGGCGACCGAGACGATAGGGATCCGCTCGATCTCGACCTCGCCGCTGTCCGGCCGCTCAAAACCGGCGACGATGCGCAAAGTCGTGGTCTTGCCGCAGCCGCTCGGCCCCAAGAGGGTCAGCACCTCACCCCTGCCGACATCGAAGCTGACGTCGTTGACGGCAGTCACCCTGCCGAACCGCTTGATGAGACTTCGGGCCCTGAGAAATGGCGCGCTCATGGCTGCCTGGAGCTAACTCCTTTCCTCCTTGGCGCAAAGATAGACCCCTTCCATAAAAAGGCCGAAGTATGCCGAGCTGGTCTCCGCGCAGTACTCCGGCGTATAACCCGGGCGCGTCTCGACCAGCCCCCCCTCCAACAGTCGCTGCACCACCGCCCGGTTGAACTCCCCGTGCCCCAGGATGCCATTGGCATGGGTCACCAGATCGGCCTCCTCGTGGGTCTTGAAATAGCGGATCTTCTGCCACGAAAGACCATACTTCTCCGTCAGGGCCCGGCCGAACTCGCGCGCCCAGTGGCCGACGTTCTCCTCGTTCAGGAGCGAGGACCAGTACTCGAGCATGGTGCCTTCGTAGAGCAGCCCGCGGCGCCACTCGAGCAAGGCGCGGCACCTGGGCAGCATCTGGCAGGAGATCATCTCCTCGTCGGTCACCCCGAGGATGCGCCCCTGCTCCAGGACGATCTTCACGTGCCCCGGCGGCTCCGGGTGCATGTACTCATCGGCGACTTTGGCGCTGAAGCTCGCGAGCAGATCGGGATGGCGCTTGAAGAAACCGATATGGCGCTGGTAGGCCATGGCCACGATGTTGTTGACTTCAAAGACGAAATAGGCCCAGTTCTTCCAGAAGAGGCGGATGGTCTCCATCGGGAGAGTCCCCGCGACCAGCTCGCGCATGAAGGGGCTGTGCAAGACCGCCTCCGAAAACCGCTCATAGCAAAGCCGGTATAAGTGATCGACATAACGCCTGGCCTCCTCCGGGGCCAGCCCCTTTCCCAGTGTCGGCACTGTCCAGGTTGACTCGCTCATCTCTCTTTCCTCCTTCTCATCGGTTCAGTATCCCCTCCAGCAAGGCCAGGATCTCTTCGCGCAGGCGCACATACTCCTCTTTGTAGTTGGGCTGGTAGGTCACGCCCTCCTGAGGAATCAGCGCCGGATCGAGATGGTCGCGCGGCACGTCGAGCCGGCGACTCACATAACCGGATACCCTGCTCCACTCGGTCTGCCCCTCTCTGGAGAGCAGCCAGTTGAGGTACAGCCTTGCCGCGTTGGGATGAGGCGCCTGGTTGACCAGGACCACGCTGCCAAAACCGGCTGTAAGATAGCTCGACTCCTTGAGCTGCTCGGCGCGCACCAGCTCGATGGGCAGTCCCTTGCTCTTGAGCCCGGTGGCGTGGAGCTCGCTGGGCGCCACGGCGACGAGATAGTCCCCGCGCGCCACCCACTCGAGCAGTTGCCGGTCATCGCGCGAGAGCGTAATCTTTTGTTGCATGAAGAAGTTGCGGATAAACTCCTTTCCCAGACTGGGCTGGGCATACCAGAAGGTCGCCGTGGCCAAACCTGGCCCGGCAGTCATGGGGTCCCTCATGCCGATCCGCCCCTGCCACTTGGCACCGATCAGATCCCAATAGGAGCGCAGGCTCTCCTTTTTGACGATCCTGGGGTTAATCGCCGCCGGCGTCTTGACGTTGGTGGAAAAGACCAGGTTATACTTGGCCGCCTGATCGGAGAAGTCAAGCCTCCCCTGCCACCACTTGTTCGGGTCGATGGCGTCGGGCCGGATCAGCGCCGGCCGGATCGGATCCAGGGCGCCGGCCGGAAGCAGGCTTTCGAGCATGGTCGTGGTGCCGCCGATGTGAATGTCAACCAGGTATTGCCCGGCCTTGCGCTCGGCCAGCAGCCGGGGGGCTACCTTCGACCCCGAGGCGCCCGTGTATTCCACCTCGATGGCGGGAAAGGCCTTCTGAAAGCCCGAGGTCAGGGCCTGGCGCGCCTCAGCCCCCGGCGGTCCCCAGACCACAACCCTTCCCTCTTTTTTAGCCGCGGCCTGAAGCCGCTCCCACTCCTCCTGCCAGGAAGGCTTGCCCGAGGGCTGAGCCTGGGCCAGAGAGAGATGAAGGAGTAAAGACAATGCCCACGGCCAGAAGACTCGCCCCTCGAGGCACTTGAGTACTCTCCTAGTCAACCTTCAGATCCTCCCTGACTTTGAAGATCACCGGGACAGCGAGCGGTGTGCCGCGACCCTGGATGGCGGCGAAGAAGCGCAGCGGCTCTGGCGACAGATTCTGCGTGCCATGCCAGGTATTGGCCGGGACAAAGATCACATCGCCCTTTTCCACCTCATACTCTTTGTCGCCGATAATCTCTTTCCCCCGGCCCGCGAGATAATACTTCATCGCCTCGCCGTGCTGGTGATAGGCGCCTTCGCTGCCTCCCGGCGGAATCTCCAGGAAAAAGGCGAGAAAGTTATAGGCCCTGAAGCCCAGCTCGGGAAAGATCGCCTTGGCATAGAGGTAGGGCTGGCCATGAGAGGCCATGCCGATCCCGGCCCTGACCTCGCCCCACTCCAGCTCTCCTTTCCTCATGACATGGCGCTCCAGCGCGCGGCGCCGCTCCATCTCTTCCTCCAGTCTCCCCAGTTCTTGCAGCAGGTGGTGCTTGGCCCGGCCCAGCTCAAAGCCCTCCATGGGGCGGTAATCCCTCTGGGCCATGGCCAGCCCGACCTTGGATTTCTCGAACCCCTTTTCGCGCAGATCCTCGCGGATGCGGAATACGGGCTGGCGCATCAGCGGCGCGCCGGCGCCGGTGTGGGCGATGGCGAGAAAGCGCACGGTCTCGGAAAAAGGATTCTGCGTGCCGTGCCAGGTATGGGCCGGCACCAGCATCACATCCCCCTCCTCCACCTCATACTCCCTGTCTCCGATGATCTCCTTGGCCCTGCCCTTGAGATAGAACTTGATCGCCTCACCGTGCATGTGATAGGCCCCTTCGCTCCCGCCCGGGGGAATGTCGACGATGAAGGAATGAAAATTGTGGACGTTGAATCCCAGCTCCGCGGCCACCAGACGGGCGTTGCGGTGCTCTACGGTCTTGGGCTGCATGCCGATCGTCTGCCGGGGCGTGCGCCAGACCCACTGCCCTGGCTTGATCAGGTGGCGGTTCTCGGCGCGCCGGCATTCGATCTCCTCCTCCAGCCGGCCCAACTGCTGCACCACCTCGCTGTAGCTTCGCCCCAGTTTCCAGTGATCCAGATCGTTGTAGCTGCTCACGACAACCTCCTTATCTTCTCTTTAAGCCACGAATGAACAAGCCTCCCGGATGAGGTTCGCCTTGACCGAGCGATCTTGGTTAGTTTTTCGGCAAGTTGCGCGTCTAGAGCGATAAGGTGTGTCCGCCTTTTGATGCCGACTTCAAAATGGGCTTCGGGCATCTGTTCCCAGTAATTTCCTAAATCGTGGGTATCAAAGAATTCCACCAATTTATCTAGAGACCTAAATCGGGGCAGGGCTTTGGACTTACTTTTTGCCATGATGAGTTTGTCTACAACATCTCTGAGCCATATAAACCCTTCGATCGTCACCAGTCGCCTTCCAGTTGGGCACTTACACTGACCGGAGCACGAAACCGTTGCTTCCAGGATGCCAAATCATCCAGTTGTGGCTCTCTAAGCATAAAATCCACTCTGTGCGTCTTTCTCTATCTTGGCCGGCACTATCCCAACAGGTGCCCCCACTTTTCCTGCACCCGGTCCATGAGACCCCTGGGCACCGTGATCGCAGGCGCGAACTTCTCGCGCCACTCGTAGGGGCGCGTGGCGTCGATCAGGAGGCGGGAGTTGTAGTGGTGCCGTCCGCGCTCCAGGGCCGGATCCAGAAGGCTGCCCGGAAGGCGCCTGAGGATCTCCACGTCGCGCTCAGGATCCATGCGCGTGCACGCCACCCACATGACCTCCGCCAGATCGGTGATGTCCACATCCTCATCGACCACGATGACGATCTTGCCGTTTTGCACGCCGGTATAGCAACTGGTGGTCATAACCAGAGTCTGCTTGGCATGGCCGGGGTAGCGCTGCTTGATCGCCACTGCGATCAGCATCCTCCCGGCGCCGACCTCGTGGCACCATACCCCCCGGACATCTGGCACCCCAGCGGCCAGCAGCTCCTCCTCCACCGACGCAGAGCGCAGGATCGCATTGGTATAAGTGCTCTCGTTGGGCGGCCGAGTGGGAGGGGAGCCCAGGAGAATAGGCCCTGAGCGGTGATAGACCCCCTGGACCTCTACGACCGGCTCCTGGCGCGCGCCGGAGGCGTAATAACCAGTAAACTCTCCAAAAGGTCCCTCCACGCTCTTCTCCTGCGGAAGAAAGAATCCTTCCAGGACAAGCTCCGCTTCAGCCGGGATGGGCAGGCCCGTCACCTCCCCATGAACCACACGAATCGGCGCGCCCTTGAGCCCCCCCGCATAGTCATACTCGCTCCTCTGAGGCGGCACTCCCAAGGCACTCGCCGCAAGAAAC
>Ga0184640_10000320_pt1 | contig 12298 bp, 11 predicted proteins | sample PLM31_200_b2_FD_133161 | JGI IMG/M metagenome (GOLD analysis project Ga0184640, IMG submission 133161) | Groundwater sediment microbial communities from an aquifer in East River, Colorado, USA - PLM3-1_200_b2 | ecosystem: Environmental > Terrestrial > Soil > Riparian zone | place: USA: East...
CCCCCAAGCTCACCAAGGGCCTGAAGCTCCACGTCGCCAGGCGCCTGGAGGGGCAGGAATTCAGAGAGGTCCAGGCCCTCTATCGCCAGATCTGGCAGGGCCGATAGGCGCGGAAAATAAGCCAAGCAGGAGAGTGGATCCATCAAAAATTGGCTGCGAGCCGAGACCCTGATCCTGGGCGGGGTCATCGTGGTAGTCGCCTACCTCGCCATGACCCCCCTCGCCATGCTCCTCTACGGGAGCCTGCAGAGCGGCTTCATGGGCGAAGGGGGCTTCACCCTCGCCAACTACATCGAGGCCTATAGCGACAGGGAGTTCTACACCCTCCTATTTAACTCGCTCATCTACGCCCTGGGAGTCTCCCTCTTCACCTTCCTGATCGGCACCACCCTGTCCTGGATCTGCGAGCGCACCAACACCCCCGGGCGCAGGCTCTTCGCCGTGATGGCGGTGGCGACTTACATCATCCCGGGGGTTTTGATGACCATCTCGTGGATTCTGCTCCTCAGCCCCAGGATCGGCCTCTTCAACACCCTCCTGACCGGGCTTTTTGGCTTCAGCGAGCCGCCGCTCAACATCTATTCTTATTGGGGCATGATCTGGACCGCGTCGGTCCATCTCTACCCGCTCAACTTTCTGATCATGTCAGCCGCCTTCCGCTCCATGGACAGCTCCCTGGAAGAGGCCGCCTGGGCTGCCGGCGCCAGCAACCTCGCCTGTCTCAGACAGATCACGCTCAAGGTCCTGCGACCGGCGCTTCTCTCCACCCTGCTGATCCTTTTTATCCGCGGCATCGAGTCCTTCGAGGTGCCGGCCCTGATCGGGATCCCGGGGCGGATCTTCGTCTTCACCACCAAGATCTACGAGGCCGCGAGCGGCTTTCCCCCTGCCCTCGGGCTCGCCGGCGCCAACGCCTCCATCCTCCTCATCATCAGCATCCTGGGGGTCTACCTCTACCAGCGGCTGACCGCGCGCGGGGAGGGCTTTACGACGATTACCGGAAGGGGCTACCGTCCCAGGATCATCGATCTCGGCAGGTCGAAATATGCGGTCTCCGCCGGATGCGCCTTTTTTTTCCTCCTGACGCTTTTCCTCCCGGTCCTGGCCCTGCTCGGCACCTCTTTTTCCGGCTACCTGGTCGCCCTCACCCCCGAGGCCCTGAAAAACTTCACCCTCGACGAGTATCGCTTTGTCCTGAGCTACCCCATCATCGCGCGCGCCTTCAGAAACAGCGTGATCCTTGCCGCCAGCTCGGCCACGGTGGTCATGCTGCTCACCTCCATCATCGCCTGGATCACGGTGCGAAGTCAGATCCGAGGCAGGTGGGTCCTCGACGCCCTCACCTTTATCCCGATCGCCATCCCCGGCGTGATCATGGGGGTGAGCATGATCTTCGTCTACCTCACCCTTCCCATCCCGATCTACGGCACCCTCTGGATCTTGCTGGTAGCCTACGTGACCCTTTACCTGCCCTATGGGATCCGCGTCGCCTCCGCGACGATGGTGCAGATCCACAAAGAGCTTGAGGAGGCCTCCACCGCCAGCGGCGCCTCTTGGTTCCAGACCTTCTCGCGCATCGTCCTGCCCCTGCTCCTGCCCGGCTTTCTCTCGGGCTGGATCTATATCTCGATCATCTCCTTAAGAGAGCTCTCGGCCTCCATCTTTCTCGTCGGACAGGGGACCGAGGTGCTTTCTACCGTGGTCTTCGGGCTGTGGGACGCGGGCAACATCACGGCCGTCGCCGCCCTGGGGGTTTTGATGACACTTTTTCTGGTCGTGGTGGCTCTGGTGATTCAGAGATGGCAGCGCTCGCTCGGCATTTTAAGAGAGTAAAAGATAAAGGGTAAGGGGTAAGGGGAAAAGATGAAAAAAGTTATTCAGCCAAAGAAGTTATCGGACCCGAGGCCAAGGTACTCTCAGGCCATTCTGACACAACCCAAGAGGCTTCTTTTCATAGCCGGACAGACGGCCGTGGACGAAAAGGGGAAGATCGTGGGCATGGGAGATATAGAAGCCCAGACCAGGCAGGTTCTGGAAAATATCAAGGCCATCCTGAAAGAGGCCGGCGGGTCATTCGAGGACATCGTAAAAACCACTACCTACATAACCGACATCAAGTACCGTGAAGGACTCAACCAGGTCCGGAGAGACTATTTTAAAAAGACTCCGCCCACGAGCACACTCGTGGTGGTGAAGGGGCTTGCCCGAGAGGAGTATCTGGTGGAGATCGAGGCCATCGCGGTCCTGTAGGGTGTAAAGAATGAAGGTCACCATTTTAGATGACTACCAGCATGCCTTTGAAGGCGCTCCGGCCATCGAGCGTTTGCGACAGAGAGCCGAAGTCCAGATTTATACCGAGAAGTTTGCCGCGGAAGAAGCACTGATCCGTGCCCTCAAAGGCTCTCAGGCTATCATCCCGATCCGCGAGCGGACCCGCTTCTCCGCTCCCCTACTCAAGGCCTTATCCGATCTTGAAATCATCGCCCAAACGGGAAATCACGCCTACCACATAGACATCCCGGCGGCCACGGAAGCAGGGATTCTCGTGACTCTGGCTCCGGGCGGTCATGGCGTCACGGAGCTGACCATGGGACTCATGATTGCCGTGATGCGCCGCATCCCGCAGAGCGATCAGGCCATGAGACGGGGAGAGTGGCCTTTGGTTTTGGGCCATGTTCTCTATGGAAAGACTCTGGGCATTCTAGGCCTGGGCAAAGTCGGCTCTGAAGTCGCCCGTATCGCTCAGGCCTTCGGCATGAAAGTCATCGCCTGGGGTCCCACGCTCACCAAAGAGCGGGCGGAGAAGGTCCAGGTGACCTATATGGCCTTGGAAGAGGTTTTGAAAAATGCCGACGTGGTTTCCATCCACCTCAAGCTCTCAGACCAGAGCCGAGGCCTCCTGAACGAGACCCGGCTGCGCCTGATGAAAAAGTCGGCCTATCTGGTGAATACCGCCCGGGGGGCCATCGTAGATCAGGACGCGCTCCTCAGAGTTTTACGGGAGAAGTCCATCGCTGGCGCCGCCCTGGATGTCTTTGTCGAAGAGCCCCTGCCCTCTCACAGCCCTCTGCTCGATCTGGATAACGTCGTGCTCTCGCCGCACATGGGCTGGCCGACCGACGCCGGCTTTCAAGGCTTCGCGGAGAGCGCGGTGGAGAATATCCTGGACTACATGCAGGGCAGGCTCACCCGCGCAGTCAATCCCGATGCCAGGCAGGGGGAAAAGGCCCGTCCTCGGAAAACGACCTGATCCTCAGCGCGGTTGGGCATTCATCCTGGCCTTGTGCAGGGATCTATTGTTCTGATCGAGAATCTCGATCTCTGCATAAGGCGGCTGCGACCGGGCATGGACCCTGACCATGCCGTAGTTGTAGGACTCCTTGGAAAAAAACTCAAACCTCTCAGCGGCCCCGCCGGCTCGACCCATGGGCGCTGCTAAGGGCCCGACAATGAATTCCTTCAACCCCGATTCTCCGGGGACCTTACTCACGGCGGCGTAATGAACATCGGCGGTGAGGAAGACCACGCCAGGGATGCGCCGGCCTTCGATGAGCTTTAAAACCTCTTGCCTCTCCTCCGGGAAACCGCCCCATTTGTCGGCGTCGGGACTGGAAAAAGGCACCGAGGTGGCAATAAACTTAAACCAGGCGGTGGAGCTGGAAAGAGACTCCAGCAGCCATCTCTTCTGCGTTCCACCCAGGATCGTGCCGGCGAAGGGATCGCGGTACTGGCGGGTGTCCAGGATAAACAGCTCCAGCGCCTTGCCCCAGCGAAAGGAGCGGTAGAGCCGGTTGGGCTCTTGAGGACTCTGGCGGATCGGCCAGTAGTCGAAAAATGCCTGCTGGCCGATGGGGGCCAGAGGATGGCTCGCATCGTAGTCATCGGCCACCTCGTGGTCATCCCAGGTGACATAGAGGCTGGTCTCCGAGAAGAGCCTCTGCGTAGGGGGGTCGCTGCGATTGGCGCGATACTTGGCCCAGAAATCCGGCAGCCGGGAGGCTATGCCCCCCCTGTCGGCATAGATGGTATCACCGAGATGGAGGAAAAAGTCGGGCCGCTGGGCCCGGATGGAGTCCATGATCGAAAAGGGTTGGAAGCTCTCCCGGCTATCCCCGCTGAAGGCAAACCGTACATCTGCTGGATCCTCCAAGAGCGGCGCGGTCACGAAGCGCGAGACGGGTCCGGCGCTCTTCCCGGTCGCGACTCCCCGGTAGTAGTAGACCGTCTTGGGCTCAAGCCCATCGATCTTGATCTTCGCGGTAAAGTCCGTCTCCTTGCGGACCCTCAAAGGCATGGTGGCAACGAAGCTGCTTAGGCCCGGATCCTTACCGTACTGGACGGCGACGCCGCCTTCCGCATCGGCCCGCAGCCAGACGATCGCCCCCTCAGGGGTCACATCCCCCGCGGCGCAGCCGAACGGGAGTCCGCTATCCCCCGAGCCCAGCGCCGCCTCTGCCGCCGCGGCCTTCGGCAGCCAAGGCCAAAGACCGACGCCGGCGGCCGCGCCCCCGGCCACACAGAGGAACTCTCTTCGGGTCAGTCTGCTCCTTCTCCGCGCCATCCCCGACTTGCTCCTGTCCTGTGCCAGGCCCCTGGTTGATTTTACCGCAGGTAGCCCTGCTCCCGATAGTAGCGCGCCGCGCCCTCGTGCAAAGGGGCGCCGGTCCGCACCGCGAAGCGCGAGGAATAAAAGATGGAGGCGCCGAGATAATGGCTGCGGGTGTCGCGGTCTATGGCCCGGGCGATCCGATAGGCCTGATCCCCGGGGAGATCTCCCCGGGCAAAAAGGGTAAAGCCCTCGGCATCCAGCGCCAGGAGATCTGCCTGCTGGTTTCTGTAAGTCCCGGCCTTGATGGTCTCCACCTGGATCGAGAGCTCCTCGGAGACCTTGCGCGCCTGTTCCTCCGTCAGTTGAAAGAAGCTCATGTCGCAGAGCTGGGAAACGTCGTAGCGGAGCGGGCTGTTCTCGCGAAAGACACCGTCGGCCTCCCGGTTGGAGACGAGCCGCGGCACCGCCGGAAAATCGGTCAGGACCTTACCGCCCCAGCGCGGTATATCCACGTAGGGATCCACGCCAAAGAGCTTAAAGACGGACTTCACCGGATAAGCAACCAAGAGATCGGGCGCGGGAAGGCAGAGGCGCAGGGGCGGCCTCTTTCGTGCCAGCTCCGCAAAGGAGGTGAGCCCGGTGTCGGACCTGATCATAGGGACGAACCAGTGGAGGGGATATTGGACCTCTGCTATTCCCTGAATCCGCAGCTTCTTTGAATAGGGACCCTTGCCGTGATAGGCGGCCCGGGCGCCGAAGGTGGTGGTTACAGAGATATCGGCCTCGCCGCTGTCCACCCTCAGCGCGATCTCGGGGACCTCTCCGCCGGCCTTTAAAAGCTCGACCTTGAGACCGCCGGCCTCCAGCGCCTCTCCCATCCAGGCAGTGAGCCTTCCCCAGGTGCCACCGGTCGCTATCGTGGCTATCTTAACCATTTCTGCCATGGCCAAAACCCCTCATAGACTTAGAATCTAGTGTTGTGAGTCATAAGTCCTTTTACTTTGATTGTCATTCTGAGCCCTTCGGTTGTCATTCTGAACGAAGTGAAGAATCTCAGGGTAAACTCCGCGAAGAATCTCGTCTTTCCAAATACATGAGACCCTTCACTTCGTTCAGGGTGACATTGCTTAAGTAAAGAAGTGTTAGACTCACTACACTAGCAGAAACAGATCCGCAAAGACAAAGGGATTGACGGGTGGGCTCGCACAGGGATATCTTCGGTCGATCAGGGAGGGAAGAAAATGGCTATAGACAGAGAGTCGGCCAAGAAGGTCTTGACGCAGATCGACCGAGACGAGCTGGCTCAACTGGCGTGCGATCTGGTCAATATCCCGAGCCCGACGGGACAGGAGCAGGCCGTCGCTGAATTCATCCTTCATTGGTACAAGGCCAACGGCCTCAAAGCGATCCGCCAGGAGGTAGAAAAAGATCGCCCCAATGCCGTGGGGATCCTCAAGGGCGAAGGCCAGGGTTTGAGCCTGATGTTCAACGGTCATCTCGACACCAGCTTCACCGGCACCGACGAAGACCTGCGCATGGTCGCGCAGGTGGAGCCGGAATCCGAGTTAAAGGGCACGATCAGAGACGGCAGGGTCTGCGGCCTCGGCATCTCGAACATGAAAGGCGGGGTCGCGGCCTTTATGATCGCAGCCAAGGCGCTCAAGAAAAGCGGTATTAAATTAAAAGGCGACGTGATCCTGGCAGCCGTAGTGGGAGAAATTTCCCGCACGCCCATTGGACCGTGGCAGACCAAAGAGTACCGGGGTGAAGGCGCCGGCACGAGACACCTGCTGACTCATGGAATGCAGTCTGACTATGCCGTCGTCGCGGACGGCTCGGACATGAATATCGTCTGGACCCAGACCGGAGTGGTCCAGATCAAGATCACGACTTTCGGCAAGGCCGAGGCGGCGTGGGGAACGAAGAGGTCCACTCATCCGATGGTGAAGTTAAACGCGATAGTGAAGATGACTAAAATCATCGAGGCTGTGGAAAAATGGGCGGAGCGCTTTGAAGAGCAATCCATATATCAATCCCCCACCGGCCCTATCTATCCCAAGGTCAATATCGGCGCGATCGAGGGCGGAGCACCCTACCGGCCCAATTACTTCCCCGGAGTCTGCAGCATTTACCTCGATGTGCGTATCCCGCCTCAGGTGAGGCCCGTGACGGTACAACAGGAGATCGAAAAGACCTTGGCCCCGCTTGGGATCGAATACGAGATGGAGGCCTACAAGTCGCTCCTCGGACATGAGGGAAAAGGCGTGGAACCGCTGGTCGAGTCTATCGAAGAGATCTATCAATACCTCTTCGGCGAAAAGGTAAAGCCGGAAGCGCCTGATCGGGCCAGCATCTGGACCGACACCAACGTCTATAACGAGATGGGCATCCCCGCGGTCAAGATCGGCCCGCGGGGGAAAAGGATCGGTCCCAGGGCTGAGGAGCTGGAGATCGACCAGATGTTCAAGGCGGCTGAGATCTATGCCCTCGTGGCGCTGGATATCTGCAACCGCGAGCGGCCTGTCACTGCCCCTAAATGACGCTCACTCTTCATCCCTGCCTTCAGGCTAACCCTCCAGTTGACACTAAGATGCCCATCGGGTACTTTTCCCTCGATAGGAGATCCAGATTCGGTTGCTGACTCAAGTCTCAAGTTCTCTGGGGTCAGGGCTCAAAAATAAATTTTAGCGACTCCAGGTGGAGGCTTTCGATCCGGAGGTGTATCGATCTATATGGCAGTGACAACGGCGACATGGGGTCAGAAACAGCAGCAAGTGGAGGCTCGACCAGGGAAAGACTTGGCCTTGCTCCTGACCGGCGGCGGCGCGCGCGCCGCCTACCAGGTAGGGCTGCTCACTTATCTCGCCAGGCGCTTCCCCGGCCTGCGGATCCCAACCTTCACCGGGGTCTCTGCCGGTGCAGTGAACGTTGCGTATCTGGCATCACACCAAGGTACTTTCACTGAGGCCGTGCGCGGGCTCGCGGAACTCTGGGGCGGATTGACTTTTCAGCGGATCTTCCGCGCGGATGCCCGATCACTCGCGTGGAGCGCCGTGCGTTGGGCCACTCGCCTCGCTTCGGGAGGCCTCGCACATGGGCCGCAGGCCCACGGGCTTCTCGACACGAGACCGCTACGCGAGCTCCTGGAAAGCGTGCTTGCCGTCAAGGATGGGGGCATCTTAGCGGGGATCGAAGCGAACCTGCGGCGCGGCGCGGTGAATGCCGTCTCCATCAGCACCACCAACTACTCGACCGGCCAGGCGGTGATCTGGGTGCAAGGGTGCCAGTGCGAGATGTGGACACGGCCCCAGCGTAAGGCCGTGCAGGAAATCTTGACCGTCGATCACATCATGGCCTCGGCGGCGCTTCCGCTCCTGTTTCCCGCCGTCCGCATCGGTGACTCGTGGTACGGGGACGGCGGTGTCAGCCTGACCGCACCGTTTTCGCCGGCAATACACCTGGGCGCGGGCCGCATCCTGGCCATATCGACACGTTACGCCCGCACCCGGGAAGAGGCGGATCGGCCCAGCATCATTGGATACCCTCCCCCCGCCCAGGTAGCGGGCATCCTTCTGAACGCCATCTTCCTGGAGGCGATCGACGAGGACGCCCTCCGCCTCAGACGCCTGAACCAGCTCTTGGAGAAGCTCCCCGATCAGGTGCGCGGCAGCCTGCGCCGCGTCGAGCTCCTGGTACTGCGGCCCTCTCGCGACCTGGGCAGCCTTGCCCTCGAGTATGAGCGACAGTTGCCCTCGGCATTCCGGTTCATGACTCGCGGGCTTGGTACCCGCGAGACGCTCGGTGGGGACCTGCTGAGCATGCTTCTGTTCCAGCCTGACTACCTGAAGCGGCTTATGGAGATCGGCGAAGCAGACGCCGAGGCCCACAGCGACGAGATTGCGGCGCTGCTGGCCGACTGAGCAGAAGTGCCCGGTGCATCGCACCCTCATATCTGAAATCAACATCCGCACCCGGCTCGTGTAACCGAGAAGTCGAGTAGAGCGATGGCGGCGGTGGGTCTAACGACGCGGCAATGTTCGCTTTATGCTGCATCCCCCGAGGTTGCTCGGCCCCTGTGCCGACCGGGACACCCCGCCCTAAGACGGATGAGCCCCACGGGCCTTTTACATCTGGGCTTCCTTGAGATTCGTCACCTCCTCCCAAGCCAGACATGACTACCTGGCCGAACAGACAATCTGCCAGGGCGGGACTTTCACCCGCTAGACACGCAGCATTAAAGGCTGCACAAGACTCCCGACCCCATTTATCCTTAACGTCCTCGAAAATTTCATTTTTCATTCGAAAAAACAGGTTTAACACGCTTCGGTAGACTGAGCCTCTTTGAGTCAATTTGCAAATATCTCGCTCAGAGGTTTTTCCTTCTCCCCTGAGGGGAGAAGGTGAGGATGAGGGGTTGTCCGAGGAGGCTGGCCTCACCCCTGCCCTTTCCCGCTCGCGGGAGAGGGAGATGACAGATTTCCGTGTCGAAGTGTTTTTGCAATACTTTTGACTGTTTGGTCAGGTGCGCCTCTCATTTCTCCAAATTCGCAATAACTGGGCGTCAGCCCAAATAGCGCCGAGTACATACAGTGAAAGACCACCGATCGCTGTATACGCCCCGATAGCTCTTCCGCTCGTAAGAAAAGTCGATATGAACTCCACTGCCCATATCGAATATAAGGCAAGGGGTAATTCTAGAACGCGAACACCTAGAGCGACTTTGCCACGCGGGCGTCGGACCAGGAATATCGCCGCGAATATCGGCCAGACGAAAAGGGAAAGCTTATGCCATGCGTCTGCCCTTGTTGGTTCAAAATGCTCAAGGGCCCAGTTGTACTCAGTCTTCTTAATTACCCCCTCAGGAATCGGTTCGCCTTGTTTCAAATAGGCCACCTGGCCCTGCGAATCCCGGTACGTGGTGCATGTACTCATTGGCAGGAGTATGCTCACCAAAACGAGGATAGCTCCAACTGTCTTGCAGCGTTGACCCATTGATACCCGTGATATGGCGCGACGCTCCTAACTACTGAGTCTATTGTTCTGTATATTACGGTCTTACTTCGGCATAGTACCGATCAAGGCACTTTAGTACCGAGCGCCTTTCTATAATAAATTCAACGCTCTGTAAAGCTCGACTCATATTGTGCCCATCGACAAAGGTAATTAAAAAATCCTTGACATAACGGCGCCCTATCGGATACCCTCTGCCAAAAAACAGGGTGCGAACCGAAACGGGAGGAAGGGATGAACAAACTGCTGAGTTTTTTGGCCACCTTGCATTTGCTCATCGGCGTCTCCCCTGCCACGGCACAGGAGCTGCCACCTCTGGCCAAAGGGCTCAAGCCGGAGGAGACTGCCGTTCTCTTTGTCGATTTTCAGAACAGCTTTGCTTCACCGGATGGGGAACACTATCCCCGCATGAAAAAGTTCTACGACGAGAGCAGGATGCTGGAGAACGCCGTCTCTTTGGTAGGGAAGGCAAGGGCCATGGGGATCCTTGTGGTTCAGGTCACTGAGGCCTACACCCCCGACTACAGAGAGCTCGATTGGTCAACCCCCGGGAATTTCCATCGCAGCCAGATCCTGCGCCAGGCCTGGAAGATGGGGACAAGGCCGGTGGAGCTTTATGCACCGCTCCGTCCCGGGCCTAAAGACAGGGACATCCATCTGCCCAACCGCTTCATGGCCAGCGGCTTTGGCGGCAATGGCCTGGAGGCCATACTGAGAGGCAAGGGCGTCAAGAACGTGGCTATCGGCGGATTTACCACCGATGTCTGTGTTTATGCGACCGTCATCTCAGCCCACGATCTGGGATTTCATGTCTACGCCCTTAGTGACCTGATGGCGCCGGCCCGCGCAGACCTCTCAGCCATGATGCTCAAAGAGCTCTATCCCCGATGGTCGCAAGTCTTAAGCCATGGAGAATTCCTGCAAATGCTGGAAGGGGCAAAGACAGCCACGAGGTAATCGCGAACAATGGAAAGAAGAGGCTTCCTGCGATTTTCTCTCCTCTCGGCCGTAACTCTCGTCCTCAAAGGGCGACAGCGCCTGTTTGCCGACCCTGGTCCTTCGGACATCAGAATTCAGGCGCCCCTGCGGCCATGGCAAAAAGCCGAATTCTCATACACGTTGGGCCAACAAACCTATCCGGGCATCGCCGTCCGCCTTCCTGGAAAATCCGATGCCACCAGAAATGAGCCGGGAGAAATCTATGCCGCCTGTCGGCTCTGCCCCCATCAGGCCTGCCTTTTTAACTATGAGATGGATTACAGAAAGACCGGCGATGTCGTCGGCGTGACACTTGAAAACCCGGTCTTTTTCTGCCGCTGCCATATGTCCATCTTCGATCCCGCTCAACAGGGCAAGGTCATTACTGGCCCGGCTAATCGGCCGCCCTGGCGTTTTTCAATCCGGTTAGAGAAAAACGAAGTCATCATTGACGGGATTGAGGAAGGGGTCGGACAATTCGGATGAAAAAATCTCAAATGCAAGGAGGCTTGAACATGAGTCGGCGTCACCCGATCGTTTTTGCCCTTCTCACAGGGCTGTCTTTGCTCCCCTGGTGCAGTCCCAGTTGGGGACAGGAGCTCCCGCCCTTGGCGAAACAGCTCAGGCCGGAGGAGACAGCCCTTGTCTTTGTCGATTTTCAAAATAACTTCGCCGCTCCGGACGGAGAACACTACCCGCGCTTCAAGAAGGTCTTTGAGGAGACCAAGATGCTGGAGAGCTCCGTCGACCTGGTGAAGCAGGCGCGCGCCCTGGGAGTGCTGGTGGTCCAGGTCACCGAGGGCTATACCCATGATTATCGAGAGCTCGATGGGTCAAACCCCGGAAATTTCCACCGCAGCCAGATCCTGCGCCAGTCCTGGAAGATGGGTACAAAACCCGTGGAGCTTTACGAACCGCTCCGTCCCGGGCCTAACGACCGAGACATCCTTCTGCCCAATCGGATCACGGTCAGCGGCTTTGCTGGGAGCTCACTGGACTATATCCTCAAGTCGCGGGGAATAAGGAATGTCGCCCTGGGGGGTTTCAGCACTGAAGGCTGCGTCTACGCCACCCTACTCTCTGCCTATGACCTGGGCTACCACGTCTATGCCTTGAAAGATGCTATGGCGTCGAACCGGGCACAGCTCTCGGACCTGCTCCTTAAGGAAAGCTATCCGAAATACTCCCGGGTGACGGGCTACAAGGAATTCTTGCAGATGCTTTCCGGGGTCAAGACAGCCCAACGATAGCGCGGCTAAGATCGCACTTTACCGTATGCCCCCGTCGAATTGAACCGTCAGGTATCTCGCTCGCTCGTCGGACCCACCTCGCCGGTGCACCAGGGGACGAATGCCTTCATCCGGCACGGTGCGCCATGGGCCGCGAGGTCCTGCTCGAAGATCTTGTGAATCTCGCGCTCTTCGTCCTCGTACTCGATCTGCCAGCCGCCCTCCTTTCCTCGCCAAGCTTTTATAGGCAGTACCCGTCGTCTCTGATATAATGTCGGCTGGTCACCGGCCTTCCAAAGCGGGAGAGGGGGATTTTCCGGTCAAGCCTCCGTGAATCGAGACCTCGAAATCTGACAAATGGAGATACGAAAAAAGAAATGGCTAAACCGATGCTAAAGTCCAACGCCGCGGCGGCCGGCAGCCGGAGCGCCGAGCCGAAGGCGACGGTATCCGCGGCCGAGATGGGGGCTCGGCAGCGGGAGATCTCCGTTTCCGAGTTCTTTACCAAGAACCGTCACCTGCTGGGCTTCGA
>Ga0184640_10000321_pt1 | contig 12277 bp, 12 predicted proteins | sample PLM31_200_b2_FD_133161 | JGI IMG/M metagenome (GOLD analysis project Ga0184640, IMG submission 133161) | Groundwater sediment microbial communities from an aquifer in East River, Colorado, USA - PLM3-1_200_b2 | ecosystem: Environmental > Terrestrial > Soil > Riparian zone | place: USA: East...
CTCTCCCACAGGAGAAAAAGTGGGTCCTTCCTCCGATGAGGCGCCGCAGCGGAGCCTCTACCGCGAATGGGCTCGCTTGATGGCCGGGGTCTAAAAATCAGGATGGACCTCAAACGTTCAGCCCTGATTCTCATCGACTTCCAAAACGATTTTTTCCACTCCCAGGGGCTTCTCTCCCGCGCAGGGATTTCCGGCTTGTCCGAGCCCGCCCGGCGCTCTTTCTTGATCAACGCCCGCTCTCTAGTGGAAGAAATGAAAAAAGCCGGTAGGCCGGTCATCTGGGTCAAAACCGTTCTCCGGCGCGACCATCTCGACAGCGCCCTCGCTCCCGCCGTCCGAGACTCAATGGGATTGACAGCGGAGAGGGGTTTTCTGGTTGAGGGATCGTGGGGGTCGGAAATTATGGAGGAGGTCCAGCCGGCCTCGGACGACCTCGTGGTCGTTAAGAAAGGCCATAGCATCTTCCAGTTCACCCACCTGGATCGGCTTCTTGCGAATCTCGGCGTGGACACTTTCATCGCCGCCGGCGGGGCCGGGCTCGATGGTATCGCCGATTCCATCCGGCAAGGAGGAGCCTTGGGCTACGAGATGCTGATTCCCGCGGACGCGACCGGCTATCCTCCCGAGTCTGTCCACCTGAAGAACCTGAAAAACCGGGCGCTGCTTACGACCACGAGCAACCTGCTGGCCGAACTCCGTCCGTCGGGAGAAACATTCGTGAAGCCGTCCAAGACGGCGCTCCTCCTCATCGATCTGCAGAATGAGTTTGTCCATCCCGACGGCTTTCACGAGCGGCTGGGCTACGCCCACATGAGCGCCGAAGAACGCGACCTCGTGATCCGCAACAACCAGCGTCTTCTCCGGGCGATGAGAGAAAAAGGGTCACCAATTATTTTCGTGATCACTCTCTATCGAAAAGACCGCCTCGACGACGCCTCTTCGCCCACGGCCATAAGAAACCGGCCCATGCCGCCGGGAGAAGACTACCTGCTCGCCGGCACCTGGGGGGCTCAGGTGCACGAAGGGCTAGAAGTGCGCGACGAAGATCTCGTCATCCCCAAAAAGGGAAGAAGCTGTTTTGGGTTTACGCCTCTCCACCGCGTCTTGCGGAATCTCAAAGTGGATCGCTTGATCGTCACTGGGGGCGGCATCTATGGATGCGTCGAAGATTCGATTCGGGAAGGGAGCGGCTTCGGCTACCGCTTCACGGTGGTATCCGACGCCACTTATGAGCCGAACTCGCCCGTGCTAAAAATTCTCGCCGAACGGGTGGACTGCAAGTCCACGGATGAAGTCCTGGCCGATCTAGCCTTGGACACTTAGGCAAAACCAGCGGCCCGCTTAGGCGGTGACGATTCCCCTCCTGCCTCGGCACAGGCTTTAATCGCTGAACCGACATAGCGTTTGGGAGAAGAAGATGCAGCCGATTCGCTTCGGCTATTTCTGTGACTGGGATCTTAGTATCTACGGGAACAGCCTTGCCAAGGTTTGAGAAGAGGTCCATTGAGGCCGGGTGGAAGGCTGGTCCCTATTTTGCTACCGGTCTAAGACCGGGTGGCCATAGCAGCCTCAAAGACGTGGGTCACCGGACGCGAACCAGTCGTTTTATCCAGAGGTTATCTCATATTCATATGGGAAGAGTTTAGACGGAGTGAGTAGAAAATACGCCATCAATGGACGAAATTTGTAATCAAGAAAACGCGCCGCCAGAACTGGCGCCCTACGGGGAAAACCAATCCTGCAGGCCGACAGGCGGCACCCAGAAGTAGTCCCGACCATGCCCATAGTAGAAGCAGACCCATGGCGCATCCAGTATTTCACCGGCGTTCCCTGTCCGGACGATGTCCTAATCGCCACCGATGACGAGCTTGCCTACCGGCTATATCCAAAGTACCGCTGGATCTTCAACAAACTTCTGATCTGTGAAACTCAAGGGCTGGAGAATGGCCCCCATGGTATCGTGCCACGCCACTTTCCTGTCTTTAGCAAGCCTATCTATAATCTCCGGGGGATGGGAAGCGGGGGCAGGATCGTTGAGTCGGCGGACCAACTTAAGGCCGAGCTACAGCCCGGCCACATGTGGATGCCGCTTCTGGTTGGAGAGCACGTGAGCACGGATGTGGTCGTGAGCGACGGAGAAGCCCTTTGGTGGCGGCACACGATCGGCAAGGCGCTCGAGGAAGGTATGTTCGACTACTGGGAGATCCTCGGTGAGTGCCAGCCCGAGATCGAATTTTACTGCGGCGAATGGATCCGCCGTCGTCTAAAAGGCTATATGGGCTGCGTCAATTTCGAAACCATCGGCAGCAAGATCATCGAGGCACACCTCAGGTTTGCCGATCAGTGGCCGGACCTCTACGGCCCAGGCTGGATCGAGGCTGTCGTTGAGCTCTACGCGAACGGGCGCTGGCCTCTCCTTGAAGCGTCTCGCCGGACAGGCTACAGTGTTGTGTTGTTCGGAGAGCACGGCCCACATTACAAGAGGCCCGGGCAAGACGCCGTCGAGCAGTTGCTCCAGCGGCCTGAGATTTCCAGCATCCAGATCACTTTCCATGACGACCGGCCTCCGGAACGGCACTCGATGCCGCCGGGAGGGTTCAGGCTCGCCATCATCAACTGTTGGGACCTGGAGGCGGGATTTGAGGTCCGCGAAGAACTCGCGTTGATGTTCGGTTCGATGAAGCGGCTTCACCCAAGGCGCCCAAACCTAAACGCCGGGCTCAAAAATGTAGCATAAGGCAGGCCTAACGGCACCCCGATGAAGATCGTCGATCGGTTTCCGCACGCCGTCACCGTGATCGAAAACTGCTGGATTCCGATGTCCGACGGTTGCCGTCTGGCCGCCCGCATCTGGCTTCCCGCCGACGCGCACAAGACCCCCGTGCCGGCGATCCTAGAATACATTCCCTACCGCAAGCGCGATTTCACGCGCCCGCGCGATGAGCCCATGCACTACTACTTTGCAGGCTACGGGTACGCCGCCGTGCGTGTCGACGTAAGAGGCTCGGGAGACTCGGACGGCCTTTTGCTGGACGAGTATTTGATCCAGGAGCAGGACGATGCGCTGCGGGCGATCCGCTGGATCGCGGCGCAGCCGTGGTGCAGCGGCGCCGTGGGCATGATGGGAAAGTCCTGGGGTGGATTCAACTCCCTGCAGGTGGCGGCGCGCCAGCCGCCGGAGCTCAAGGCGATCATCACTGTATGTTCCACAGACGATCGCTACGCCGACGATGCGCACTACATGGGCGGTTGCCTGCTGAATGAAAACCTGACCTGGGGCTCGGCGCTGATGAACTTCAACGCCTATCCGCCCGATCCCGAGCTGGTTGGAGAGCGGTGGCGCACGATGTGGCTGAACCGCCTTGAGCACTCCGTTCTCTTTCCCGAAGTTTGGTTAAAGCATCCCCGGCGGGACGAATACTGGAGGCACGGATCTGTGTGCGAGGACTACGGAGCGATCGGTTGTCCGGTCTATGCGGTCGGCGGCTGGGCCGACGCCTACACCAACGCGATCCCGCGGCTGCTTTCGGGCCTCAAGGTGCCATGCAAGGGCCTCATCGGTCCGTGGGCGCACGTCTACCCGCATGACGGCTTGCCCGGTCCGGCGATCGGATTCCTGCAGGAGGCGTTGCGTTGGTGGGATCAGTGGTTGAAGAGAATTGATACGGGAATCATGGTGGAGCCCATGCTACGCGTCTGGATGCAGGAAAGCGTTCCGCCGAAAGCTTTTTTCGAAGTTCGACCCGGCCGCTGGGTGGCGGAGGAAAGGTGGCCCTCGCCGCGTATCACGATGCAGCGTTACTGGCTCAATCCGGGCCGTTTGAGCGTCGCCGCGACGATGAAGAGCCGCCTCGATTTCCGCTCGCCGCAGACTACGGGGCTGGCCGCCGGCGATTGGTGCGACTTCGGCACGCTGAGAGAAGCGCCGCTAGACCAGCGTGGCGACGATGACGGTTCGTTGACGTTTGACTCCGAGCCGCTCCGCGAACCAATGGAGATCCTGGGTGCGCCAGTCGTAACCCTGGAGCTCGCCGCCGACCAGCCCGTGGCGCTGATCGCCGTGCGCCTGAACGAGGTTACTTCCGACGGCGCCTCCACCCGCGTAACCTACGGGCTCCTCAACCTGACACATCGAAACGGCCACGCCGTGCCTGAACCGCTCGAGCCGGAAAAGCGTTACCGGATACGCCTCGCCCTGAACGACATCGCGCACGCGTTTCCAGCGGGCCACACGCTCCGCCTCGCGATCTCCACCAGCTATTGGCCGGTCGCTTGGCCGGCGCCGACGCCGGTGACGGTGAGCCTCTTCACAGGGAAGAGCTTCGTAGAATTTCCCGTGCGCCCAGAGAACCCGAGAGACGCCGACCTTCGGCCCTTCGAAGCGCCCGAGCACGCTCCACCAGCGGAGCAAACCGAGCTCCGGCCCGCCCCTTTAAAGCGGATCGTCGAGCGGGACCTCGCCGCGAACGAAACGGTCTGCACCATCTTCAACGATAGCGGCAACGCCGATGGCGAGCTGCTGGCGCGCGTCGAGGCCATCGACCTCGATCTACGGCATGCCACTGAGAAGCGCTTTCGGATGGGTGAGGAGGATCCGCTTTCGGCCGAGGCCGAGGTCGTGCAAAAGACCCTGTTTCGCCGGGGCTCATGGAAAAGCCGCGTCGAGACGCGGACCCGCTTCACCTCGACCAGAGATCACTTCGTGCTCCAGGCCGAGATCAAGGCATACGAGGATGAAAAAGAGTTCTTCGCACGCAGCTGGGAGCGCCGGGTCAAGCGCGACCTGCTCTGAGACTGGCGGGAAAAAGGGGACATTCTCACTCTCGTCCAAGACAGATTCCTGAAAATCCTCCGACTGGAGTAAGGATAGTGGGAAGCTTTTCCTCAAACGGTCTGTGTCAAGATTGAGACGGCTCGAGTCAGCAAAGACGTGAAATTGGGGACGGGATAGCCGAAACTAACTTGGCCCGTGGTCTTTATCCTGCTTCAGGATCGGGTATAATAAAATACGTGAGGTTGGCTCACTGGTTTAACGAGGGGGCGATTTGGTTTCGACGGGGGTGGAAAGTCAAGGCGGCATGCCGGGGTCCTGTTTACCCCGTTAAACTAACAGGCTGCAAATTTAACTGCAGATAATTTCGAATACCAACTAGCTGCCTAATCGCAGTTAGCGTTTTGCCGGCTCTCTCCCACGGGGTCGGACAAAACGTCATTTAGTGGGATGGGCCGATTTTCCCGCCGGAGGGGATGAAGCCGAGATCTAAACCGGATAGTCCTTCAAAACCCTGCCGCTGGGGGCTTGAGGGACGAGATCAAAGCAACGGCTAAGCATGTAGTCTTCCTTGATGGAACGCCTTCGGACGGGGGTTCGATTCCCCCCGCCTCCACCATTCGACTCGCAACAAAACTGCTCGCTCATGGCAGGCCATAAAAATTCGTCTAAGATAATGCCTGAGTCGAATGGTGTCCCGAGCGACTGGAAGGAGTCGAGGGACAGTTGATCTATCGACTCGCTCCGCCGAGGTCCTTAATGTTCTATCTATACATTCTCCGCTGTGCTGACGGCAGTCTTTACGTCGGTTCAGCGCAGAACCTCGATGTTCGGGTAAAGGCCCATAACGACGGTCGTGGTGCGGCATACACCTTCAAGCACCGCCCTATCCGTCTGGTCTACTCTGAGGCATTTCCCTCAGAAGACGAGGCTTTAAGGCGGGAGCGGCAGCTAAAGCACTGGAGCCATGCAAAGAAAGATGCGCTGATCGAAGGCGACCTCCCACGCTTGAAGCATCTCAGCAAACAGCGCTCGTAGACTGACCATTTCCAACCAGTTAACCCCATCTCGCTTCCCTTACTAGACAAGCCTGCCTGAGCTTATCGAAGAACCGGCCATTTGGCCCTCCCATTTCCATTCAGACTTCAGCCGTGCTTCAAAGCACCACCAAGATTGTCAAGAAAGTTGAGCCTGCGGACCCAAAAATCTGCTCATAGATTTCCTTTGCCATCGCTGCACCCTCCCCGGTAACTCTACCGTTTTAGTCCTCGGTAAACGTCCCCTCTGTGTCCGATGCCTACAACCAAAACCACGAGCCTTTTCCCCTGGACCTGGTAAAGAATACGGTAGTCGCCCACGCGCAAACGGTAAAGATCCTTTTCGCCCGCCAGCTTCTTTATCCCTTGTGGAAACGGATTCTCCGCCAGGGAGTCGATCCGGCGGGCAAGCCTGGTCCGAATCGGTTTATCCAGGGCGTTAAAGTCCCTCTTAGCTTTGGGAGTAAACTCGATCCGGTAAGCCAACTAAAGCCCCAGCTCTTTCTTGATCTTTTCCCAGGAGACCGTTCCTTTCTTCTTCGCCTCCAGGAGCGAAGCCCTGGCTTCTTCCAGATCCATTCTGTCCTCCAGAGCTTCAAGTAACTTTATGTCCTCTATGGGGACCACGGCTACCAGTTCCTTTCCCCGACGGGTAAGGATCATCCGTTCCTTGCCAAAAGCCGCCCGATTGATAATCTCAGAAATCTGCTTCCTTGCTTCGACTGTGCTGACTTGTGCCATATCCCCTTGACCTCCTTTTCTAGCTGAAATGTACATTTCAGCCGTAGTGTTGTCAAGGGACGAGGGTTGTCAATTGGGGATAGCCTCTATTGGATTTGCCTCCAGGTATCTTTCCAAGTCTGCTCTTTTGATAATGATCCGACTGCCTACCTGGAGGGCTTTTAACTGCCTCCTACGGATGGCAAGCCTTATTGTTGAAGGCCCAAAGCGGGAAACCTCTGCGGCCTCTTTGACCGTCAAATACGGCTTCGATGTCTCGTGTGAATTGTCCGGCCCGTGTTCGTTCTGGACTATAACGGCCCGGATCTCCTGCCTTATTATGCGGCGGATCTCCTCGAAAAACGGCTCAAAGGGGTTTTGTGTCTGTTCGCTCACGCACGTCTCATGACCAGGACCAAGGGTGTACTTTTACCGCTCGATCGTAGGATTTTGCTTCGCTCTGGCTGCCCGGTTCGCCATCTGCTTAGCCTTTCCTTTTCGTCCGTTCCCTCTATGCCATTCGAGGATCTTCCAAATCTGCCGTGCCCGCGGGTTTGGGGAGTCTGGCTTAATGTCATCAGAGCGGGGGAAATACTCATCAATAAACCGCTATATTCACCTACAACTCATACTACGTGTTTTTTCAGCGTGATTTGATCCTCCGAGAATTTATCTTAGCCCTCGCGGGTTCACTTTCGCAAGCTAGTTTCAAAAACGGCGGGGTTTTAACAGACGAATCTATCAGGCAAAGTGTCGGTTATTGGTAGGCAGGAAGGGGCAATAGAGCACCACTAAGGGGAAACCTCCCAGAAAACCCACAGAGCGGGAGAGGGCCACACCCCAGGGTAGGGGGTGGGGGTGCGTCAGGAAATGTTCCAGAAATGTGCCAACTTCAGTTAGCAAACCCTGGCGCTCGGTGATATGGCCGCTCGGATAAGTGCTCAATTTTTCAAGTGACTGCTACTCCTTATCACTCGATGAATCCGGCTTCGGGGCTTTCGGACGGGGGTTCGATTCCCCCCGCCTCCACCAATTACCCGCTTCATTTTCTTTTCTTATCCTTGACCATAGGGCTTCTCGGGATTCGTTGACAGAGGGAACATCCCTACGCTAGTTTCGGCAAATGGTTTCTCTGCACACACTGATCGCATCGGGGGTTTTTTTACTCGGCCTTTCCGCGGCGACCTATAGCCAGGGCGCAGCGCCGCCAAAGACGAACAGGCAGGCCAAGAGCGTCGAAGGCATCCCGTACCAGAAAGTAGAGCGGGGCGCGGCCCCTCGCCGGCGGACACTCGATCTTCATCTGCCGCCGTCCGGCGGAGCCAAACCGCCGCTACTGGTTTTTGTCCATGGGGGCTTCTGGGTGCTGTCCGACGACGAGCTGAGGATCGGTTCGTCGTTGGCTAATGATCTGGTCGCGGAGGGGGTAGCGGTCGCGGTTGTTCGTTATCGTCTCGGCCCCCAGCACCGCCATCCGACGCAGGTGCGGGATGTGGCGGCGGCCGTGGCCTATCTCATTCGCGAGGCCGATCGCTACGGGTATGACACCAAGCGGATCTACCTAGCGGGCCACTCGGCAGGAGCGCATCTCGCTTCCTTGATCGCGCTGGACGGCCGGTACTTGAGCGCCCATCGCCTCGCCCCGGATGCTTTGGCCGGCGTCGTTGGAATCAGCGGAATTTATGACCTCTCGGGGCGGGATGAGTTCTCTCCTCAGCAGAACCAGGCGATTCGGGACATCTTCAGCCGCGATGCGGCGGCGTTGCGAGACGCTTCGCCGGTCCATCGTGTGAAGCCGGGCGCGCCGTCTTTCTTACTGCTGAGCGGATCGAGCGACCTGCCGGGCTTCAGCATCGATACGCGCCGGTTCAGTCGGGCGCTCAACGGCGCGGGAAAGCAAAGAACGACCCCCATGGTCATCTCCGGCCGCGACCATTTTTCCATGGTCAGCCTGGCCGGGGCAACTAATTCCGTCCGAGATTTGCTGTTGGATTTTCTCAAGTTAAAGCCGCTTCCGTCCCACCTCGCGGCCCTGATGGAGGCCAAGCGGGGATGGCTCCGATCTTCTCCGTCCACGCTCCCCTTTTGGCAGCATCAGGGGCTCGTCCGCTCTTATCCTATTGACCTCCGCTTTCTCGATCCGGTCGTAGCGCACTATGGCCCTTTGAGACACGAGCTCCTGCAGTGGCCGCTGGAGAAATTCCACGCCATTGATTTGTTCGGCTATCTCGACGCCCTGCCGCCGGAGCGCGTGGGCAAGGGGGATTATCTGGTTCTGACCAATCTCCGGAACGAGAAACAGATCTGGCGTAAGCAAGATATCGCGCCGTACAATCCCGTCATCGTCATCGGCATCGACGACGAGCGGAATCTCTTCGAGATGGGCGGATTTTATCGCATGCAACAGGAGTATTCCTGGAAACCCGGCCCGCAGCCGCCTACGATGGCGCGGCCCGTAGGAGCATTTATCTACTTTCTGAAGCCGCCGCCGCCCGAATTGAATCCGCAGTCCTGGCACTTCGCTTTGACGCCCGACAGCTTTCGGCTGGTCGAAGAGAATCCGCTCGCGCCGCTCAAAAATGCCCCGACGACGATCCGGGAAGTGTTGACCTACCGGAACGGCTGCGTCTACTGCCACGGTTTTCGCGGGATCGGTTCGCGGAGTAATCACGTCCTCGCCGAGAGCGGCGGCGCGGAGGGCGGCTTTGCCTTGTCCCTGGAAGACTATCCGGCGGACGTTTTTAAGGCGTTCCTGTACGATCAGGCGGCCGTCGCCGAGAAGATGGGGGCCACGCCGAACATCGTCGAGGAGAGCGAGCGACCGGCGCTCCACAATCTGGTAGCCGGGGAGCGGGAAAAAAAGCGTCCGCAGGAACGGCAATGAGGCTCTTCCTTTCCAGGTTAAGAGAAGACCGACTCGCTAGCGGTGTGACTTCAAAGAGCGCTCCACCTCGCGCCGGGCATCCTTCTGTTTGAGCACCTCGCGCTTATCGTAGAGCTTTTTCCCCCGCGCCAGCCCCAGCTCCACTTTCGCCCTGCCGTTTCTAAAGTAGAGCTTCAGGGGAATGAGGGTCAATCCCTTTTCCTGGACTTTGCCGGTAAGGCGCGCGAGCTCCTGCCTGTGCATGAGGAGTTTCCGGCTCCGGGTGGGCTCATGATTGAACTGGTGGGCCGCCGGGTAGGCGCTGATGTGGCTATTTACGAGGAAGGCCTCGCCCCTGAAAAAACGGGCGTAGCTGTCTTTTAAATTGGCCTTCCCTTCGCGCAGGGATTTGACCTCGGTTCCGGTCAAAACCAGGCCGGCCTCGTAGGTCTCTTCGATAAAATAGTCATGCCGCGCCTTCCGGTTTACGCAGATGATCTTTTCTCCATCCGGCTTTTTCCCCACGCCCTACCTCGACGCCGGCTTCCGGATACGATTCCGCTCATCCACGAACACCAATGGGGGGGAATATCCCTGGACTTCTTTGTCATCCAGCCAGACGAAGCTCGCGATGATGACGATCTCTCCCTTTTTGATCCGGTGGGCGGCGGCGCCGTTCATGCAGATCTCACCGCCCCCGGCCTTACCCGGGATGGCGTAGGTCTCCAGCCGCTCCCCGGTGGTCATACTCCAGACGGAGACTTGTTCGTAGGAAACGATACCGGCGGCATCCATCAGGAGGGGATCGATCGTGATGCTTCCTTCATAGTCAACCCGCGCTTCGGTTACCGTGGCCCGATGAATCTTTCCCCTGAGCATGCACCTCTTCATTCACAGATCCTCCCTACTTTTCAACTTGCAGGATGATGTTGTCGATGAGACGAGTTTTGCCGATCCGGACCGCCAAGGCGAGTAACGCCCTCTCCCCAACGATCTCCACTGGCTCCAGACTCTCCGGATCGCATACCTCAATATATTCCACCCGGGCGAGCGGCTCCTTGCCGATCTCGGCCTCGGCCACTTCGACGATCCGCCGGCTCTCGCGCTGCCCTTGACGCACCAGAGACTCCGCTTTTTGAAGCGAACGATAGAGACTCAGCGCTGCGTTTCTCTCTTCTCCATTAAGATAGGAATTGCGAGAGCTCATCGCCAGTCCATCTTTTTCCCTCACCGTGGGATGGCCTACGATCTCCACGTCCAAATTCAGGTCGCGCACCAGGCGACGCACGACCTGGAGCTGCTGGTAGTCCTTTTCCCCAAACAGGGCCGCATGGGGCCTCACGATGTTCAAGAGCTTCGTCACGACCGTGGCTACTCCCCGAAAATGGCCCGGACGAAACGGTCCGCAGAGGGGGCGGCTCAACTGCTCTACCTCTACATAAGCCTGGGAGTTTTTGGGGTACATGGCGTCCGCCGAAGGGGAAAAAAGAAGATCCACCTTTTCTTTCTCCAGCAATTCACGGTCCCGGCCCGGGTCGCGCGGATAAGCGGCAAAGTCTTCGTTCGGGCCGAATTGCGCCGGGTTCACGAAAATAGAGACGACCAACCGGTCCCCCCTCTTCTTCCCTTCGCGCACCAGGCTCAAATGGCCGTCGTGAAGAAATCCCATCGTCGGGACAAAGACGATCCGCCTGCCGGCGCACCGCTCCGTCTCACTCCATCTCCGCATCTCTCCGACGTCCTCAATGATCTGCATAGCTTTTCCGGCTCGCTGACACCTATCCGCAGACCTTAATCGCCGGCCTGGAGGTTTCTCGAAGGGCCGATGCATCGAGCGAAGAGCATCAAGCGTGTTCTCCGTTTAAGCGTAATAGAGGCCCATTGCATCGGACCTGAGAGAGACTTTCAGGCCGGCTGGCAGCAGATGAACCCTTTTTAGTGGCCTGCTAATGGAACGAATGCTCCTCACCCGGAAACTTCCCTTCCCTGACCTCGGCAATATAGCTTTGGACCGCGTCTCCACGACGCCCTTCAGATTCGCGTACCTCTTCACAAACTTCGGGGTATAGCGATCGAAGAGCCCCAGCATGTCGTAGATCACCAGGACCTGCCCGTCGCAGTTGAGCCCCGCGCCGATCCCGATGGTCGGGATCGAGAGGCGACGGGTGATCTCCTGAGCCAGATCCTCGGGGATCCCCTCTAGGACCACCGAAAAGGCCCCGCCTTCTTCTACCGCGAGCGCGTCCCGAAGAACGGCCTCCCGCCCGTCCTTTTCTTTTCCCTGGATCTTGTAGCCGCCAAACCGGTGGATCGACTGGGGAGTCAACCCCACGTGGCCCATAACAGGGATCCCCATTTGGACGATCGCCTCGATCGTCTCGAGCATGTTCACCCCGCCTTCGATCTTTATCGCCTCCGCGCCTCCCTCCTTCAGACACCGCCCCGCGTTCCGCTTCGCCTCTTCCACGCTCACCTGAAAGGAGAGAAAAGGCATATCCGCCACCACCAATGCCCGCGTTCTTCCCCGAACCACGGCCCGGGTGTGATAGATCACTTCGTCCAGAGTCACCGGCAAAGTGTTTTCGTGCCCCTGGATTACCGAGCCGAGTGAATCCCCCACCAGCAAGATGTCCACGCCGGCTTCGTCCAGGATGCGGGCAAAGGAATAATCATAGGCGGTCAGGGAGGAAATTTTCTCCCCCTTCTGCTTCATTTTTTTTATCTCCTGGACCGTTACCTTTCCCGCCATAGATGAAACCTCCATAATCGACATAGGTAAGCGGTTGCCCGCTGTCCCTGTCACACCACCGTGCATACGGGTCCGTACACGGCGGTTCGGCAGATTGAGCTATCCACGAACCGCCAGCGTCGGAAGACCGAGCGAGC
>Ga0184640_10000322_pt1 | contig 12271 bp, 12 predicted proteins | sample PLM31_200_b2_FD_133161 | JGI IMG/M metagenome (GOLD analysis project Ga0184640, IMG submission 133161) | Groundwater sediment microbial communities from an aquifer in East River, Colorado, USA - PLM3-1_200_b2 | ecosystem: Environmental > Terrestrial > Soil > Riparian zone | place: USA: East...
GCCGGGTTGCGCGAAAGCCAGTTGATGACCTGCTGCGCGTTCTGGTCGGGCGGAAACACCGGATAAAACACTTTCACAATCCGCCCGTCGCGCACGATCAAGGTAAGCCGCTTGATCAGTGTCATCTCTCCCACTTCAAAAGTAGGCAGACGCAGCGCACTGACGAATTGAAGCTCCCCGTCGCTCAATAACGCAAAGGGCAGATGCAGCCTTTGCGCGGCTTCCTGCTGATACCGCGTGTTTTGCGTGCTCAAGCCAAACACGCCTGCGCCAAGCGTGTTCAGCTCATCATAATGATCACGAAAGGCACAGGACTGCGGTGTGCATCCTCTTGCTCCCGGAATCTCGTTCCAACCTTTCGGCATTTCTTGATCCGGCCTGCCGGTGCGGGGATAACAGTAAAGCACCGTGGTTCCGGCCAGACTCGATAATTCCACCTTGCCGCCGCTGGTTGCAGGCAAGGCTATCGAAGGCAGGCGCAAACCTAGCAGATGATTACATGCGCCGTCATCCACTGGGAGCGGCAGATTTTCAGGCAGTTGGTAAATGCTGTCAGTTCTTGGCATGCTAAACGCTTTTCAAGCCGCGCTCAACGTCGGCCTTGATATCATCCAGCGCTTCCAATCCAACCGCAATCCTAAGCAATCCATCCACCACCCCTGCCGCGTTGCGCGCTTCCTGGGAAATGCGCCCATGCGTCGTGGAGGCGGGATGGGTAATCGTACTTTTCACGTCGCCGAGATTGGCGGTGATTGAAATCATGCGGGTTGCATCCACCACCCGCCACGCCGCCTGCTTGCCGCCTTTCACCGTAAAGGAAACGATGCCGCCGCCCGTTTTTTGTTGCTGCAAAGCCAAGCGGTGCTGGGGATGCGAAGGCAATCCAGGGTAATACACCTTCTCTATCACAGGCTGTTTCTCCAGCCAGCGCGCAAGTTCCAAGGCATTTGCTGAGTGCGCATCCATTCTGATTTTCAAGGTCTCCATGCCTTTTAACAGCACCCAGGCATTAAACGCGCTTAAAGTCGGCCCGGCAGTGCGCAGAAACCCGAATACGCCTTCCATGATGACATCGCGTTTCCCCAGCACCGCGCCGCCCAACACCCTGCCCTGCCCGTCGAGATACTTGGTGGCGGAATGGATGATGATGTCGGCGCCGAATTCCAGCGGCCGCTGCAGCACCGGGGTGCAGAAACAGTTGTCCACCACCAGCCACGCGCCGGCCTTCTTTGCAACCCGGCTCAACGCCGCAATATCGGATATTTCGGTGAGCGGGTTGGAAGGCGTTTCCAGGAACAGTATTTTGGTGTTGGGTTTTACCGCCGCTTGCCAAGCGTTCACATCGGTCGCCGAAACGAAAGTGGTTTCCACGCCGAAACGCGAGAAAATGTTGTTGAAGAGCTGCACGGTGGCGCCGAAAATGCTATGTGAAGCGATGATGTGATCACCGCTTTTGAGCAAGCCCATGACGCAGGCGAGTATTGCCGACATGCCGGAAGCGGTGGCGACACAGGCCTCCGCCCCTTCCAGCGCGGCAAGCCGCTCCTGGAACGCGGTGACGGTGGGGTTGGTGAAGCGCGAATAGATATTGCCGGGCTCGTCTCCTGCAAAGCGCGCCGCCGCCTGCGCCGCATTCTCAAACACGAAGCTCGAAGTAAGATACAACGCTTCCGAGTGCTCGTTGAACTGGCTGCGGTGTGTACCGGCGCGCAGCGCCAGGGTTTCCAGTTGAAAATCGTCAGCCATGGTTCCGCCCTTTAAAAAAACAAAAAACCCGTTTCGCTTTTAGCTAAAACGGGTTGTCCCTCGCTTTAGCGGTATTTATTCGAACCTGTCTCACCAGTAGGCACGTGATGCGTTGCTTGTCAAAACAGAGCGGATGTTAGGAGTGAGGTCGAAGCCATATGTCGATATGGCGAGACCGAACAACAACACAGATGCTTGTTTTGACAGCAACCCTTCGGGACGGGGCGATTTGCGCGCACTCCGTCGTTGCTCGCCGCTTGTTGAGAGGGCCTCAACGGCGCGACTCGCGCCTAGGGTTGCATCGCAAATCCCAGCCGTCGCACACGCGGCTACTGGTGAGACAGGTTCCTGCGCCCGCAAGCTGATATCAAATCGGCGCAGTTGTTAAGTTACCCTGCCGGAACTTAATTGTCAATCCACGGTCAGCAGGTTCAAATCGAGCTGGTTGCTGGATGTGGCCTCTTCTTTCTGCATGCGTGCGCCGTCCCGGCGCTGCGCTTCGATGTGGGCCAGGTATTCCGGGGAAATATCTCCGGTGATGTACTCGCCGCTGAAACACGAGGCCTCGAAACGGGTAATTTTCGGATTCACCTGCTGTGCAGCGTGCAACAAGGCGTCCAAATCCTGGTAAATCAGCTTGTCCGCACCGATTTCGCGGGCGATTTCGTCGTCGCTCCTACCATTGGCAATCAGTTCCTCCCGAGTCGGCATGTCTATGCCGTAAACATTGGGAAAACGCACCGGAGGTGCGGATGAAGCGAAATACACTTTGCGCGCGCCTGCCTCACGCGCCATCTGCACGATTTCGCGGCTGGTGGTGCCGCGCACGATGGAATCATCCACCAGCAGCACATTCTTGCCTCTGAACTCCACGCTCATTGCGTTAAGCTTCTGGCGCACCGATTGCTGACGCTGCACCTGGCCTGGCATGATGAAAGTGCGCCCGATGTAGCGGTTCTTGATGAAGCCTTCGCGGTAAGGAATGCCAAGACGGTTGGCAAGCTGCATCGCGCTGGGGCGGCTTGAGTCTGGTATCGGTATCACCACGTCTATGTCCAAATTCCGGTGTTGCTGCTTGATTTTGTCGGCCAGGCTCTCGCCCAAATGCAGGCGGGTTTCATATACGGAAATGCCGTCAATCACTGAATCCGGGCGCGCCAAATAAACGTATTCGAATATGCAGGGGCTGCGGATTGCGTTCGCCACGCATTGTTTGCTGTAAAAATTACCGCTATCGTCTATGAATATCGCTTCGCCCGGGGCGACGTCTCGTGTCAGCTCAAAACCCAGGGTATCCAGCGCCACGCTTTCGGAAGCCACCAGATATTCCGTCCCGCGTTCGCTGCGGGACTGCCCCACCACCAGCGGGCGGATGCCGAAGGGGTCGCGAAACGCCAACAGACCATAACCCGCAATCATCGCCACCACCGCGTAAGCGCCGCGGCAGCGCCGGTACACCCCCGACACCGCGTTAAAAATGGTAGCCGCATCCAGGGAGTGATTGCCGCAGGATTCCTGCAATTCGTGCGCCAGCACGTTCAGCAACACTTCGGAGTCGGAATTGGTATTGACGTGGCGCAAGTCCTGGCGGAACAGCTCGCGCTTTAATTGCTCGGTGTTGGTAAGGTTGCCGTTGTGTCCGAGCACGATGCCAAACGGCGAATTCACGTAAAACGGCTGGGCTTCGGCCGCCGATTCGGCTGATCCAGCGGTCGGATAACGCACATGGGCGATACCCATATTCCCCTGCAGTGCTCGCATGTTGCGGGTGCGGAACACATCGCGCACCATGCCGCTGCCTTTGTGCATATTAAAAGTGTTGCCTTGCGCCGTGACGATGCCCGCCGCATCCTGGCCGCGATGCTGCAGCACCAGCAGGCCATCATAGAGCAGCTGGTTCACCGGGATTTTTGCCACGACGCCGAGAATTCCACACATTCCGGATTTCCTCTACTGGTAATTAATACGCTTTGACAAACCTTCAGGAAGCCAGGTTTTAACGTAGGTGGCCACTCTTTCCAGCTGCGAGCTGAATTGCGCGTCCTTCCACGTCGGCTGTTTGGGCAGCGAAGTGAGGCCTCCTAGCAGCACCAATATCAGCACCATCAAGAAACCTCGTGCCAAGCCAAATACCGCTCCAAGGCAGCGATCGGCCACGCTCAAAACCGAGGCTTTCACCAATTTGGAGCATAGAATCGCGATCACGCTCATGATCACCAACACCGTTAAGAATATCACTGCAAATCCCACCATCAGCCGCAGCGATGGGTTGCTCAGGGTATCCGGAAGCATCGCAGCGATTTCCACTGTGTAGGACTGCGCTGCCAAGAACGCCAACACCCACGCTGCAAGCGCCAGCACTTCGCGCACTGCGCCGCGAATCACGCTTAACATAACCGACAGGCCGATGATAAAAATTACCGCGTAATCAAAAACCGTCATGGTCCGGCTACCTGGAAGTCACCACTCCGTCCATGCCCAGCGCCTTCATGCGATCCAGCGCTTTTTCCGCGGCATCACGGCTTTCGTAAGGCCCGGCGCGCACCCGTGTCTTTTCGCCATCCGCGGTTTTCAGTACCTCTGTGTATGCGCGGATGCCGCTTGCGGTCAGCTTTTGCTGCAACTGCTTTGCCTTATCGCTATTGGAAAACGCGGCGAGCTGCACCACATAGGCGCTGGATTTACTTTCCGCTTTGGTGACTTTCTCGGTTTTTTCCTGGGCCGCCGTTTTGGCTGGCTCCTTGTCTACACCAAGTTTGGGAGCGGGTGGCAGCGGTGGAGGTACCGCGATTTCGGTCTTTTGTGGCTTGATGGCAGCCTCTGCAGTGCCGGATTTTTCGGGAACCGGGATCACGCGGGATGCGAAACTTCCACCATTTTGCGCCAGAATCTGGATGTTGATGTCCTGGCTCACCGGCCCGGGCTCACCGTCCAGCAGCATGGGCAGCACTACCACCATCAGCGTGACCAGGGTAATCGCTCCGATTAAACGCCTTCTGGCGCGCTTCTTCAGTTGCAGTTGCTCGTCACTGATCGTTCTTGCCATATACGCAAAATCCTCTTGCCACCAGGTTTTACTCGCCGCTGCGCCTGCGCAGCACACCAGCCACGGTATGGAAAGAGCCGAAAACGAGAATTCTATCATTTTCAGCCGCCAATTCACAGGCTTGATCATAGGCATCGCCCGGATTCGCAAAACCCGAAATCGCCGGTTGCGGCACACCTGCCCGCAACAACTCTTGCGCGACATCGGCAGCCGTAGCCCCGCGACGCTCGCTGCTTATGCTTGCTATGAGCCAGCTGTTCACCTGTGGTTTCAGAACCCGTGCCACGCCGGCGATATCCTTGCCTTTGAGCATGCCGAAAACAGCGAATGTGTTGCGGTAATATCCCATGTTCGCCAGATTCACCGATAACGCGGCAGCCGCGTGCGGGTTGTGCGCCACATCCAGAATCACCGCGGGTCTCCCCGGCAGCACCTGGAAGCGCGCGGGCAAATCCACTTCTATAAGCCCGCGGCGGATTTCTCCCATCCCCACCGGAAATCTGTCTTTAAGCTCATCCAGCGCGGCTAGCGCGGCGCTGGCGTTTTGCAACTGGTACGCGCCGCGCAATGCGGGATAAGGCAGCGCGTGACGCTTGCCGCTGCGTCCCCAGTACAGCCACTGGTTTTTCTCCGCAATAAATCCAAAATCCCGGTTGATGCGAATCAATCGTGCGCCGATACTCGTTGCATGCTTGGTGAGCGTTTCAGGGATATCCGCTTCAGCGCATATCGCAGGCTTGCCGGTGCGGAAAATGCCGGCTTTTTCGAAAGCGATCTGCTCTCTGGTATTGCCGAGATATTCCATATGGTCAAAATCCACGCTGATCACCGCCGCGCAGTCGGCATCGAAGGCATTGACTGCATCGAGCCTGCCGCCCAAACCCACTTCCAGAATCGCCACATCGAGCCCGGCTTCGATGAAGAGCAACATCGCCGCCAATGTGCCGTATTCGAAATAAGTGAGTGGGATACCGTCGCGCGCCGCTTCGATTTTCTCGAACACGCGGATAAACGCCGCATTATCCACAGGCCTGCGGTTGATACGCACCCGTTCGTTGTAGCTGAGAAGATGCGGCGAGGTGTAGCAGCCGACGCGATAGCCGGCAATGTTCAGAATGGCTTCCAGAAATGCGCAGGTGGAGCCTTTGCCGTTGGTTCCGCTTACCGTGATGATGGGAAATCCGGGTTCGAGCTTGAGCGTGTTCTTGACTTGCAGTACGCGATCCAGCCCGAGCGAGATCGCCCGCGGGTTCAGGCTTTCCAGATAGGCAAGCCAATCAGACAGGCTTTCCGGCTTGGCGTTGGGAATCTCGGGTTTCACAAATGATTTGGGGCTGGAGATTTCGCGTTGGAAGCGTTCATGCCGTCCGAATTCAGGCTCGCTGCAGGTAGCCGCATCAGCAGCGTGATCAGGTTGGCGAGCTTGTCGCGCATCTGCCTGCGGTCAACGATCATGTCAATTGCGCCGTGCTCGAGCAGGAATTCGGCACGCTGGAAGCCCTCGGGCAACGTCTCGCGCACCGTCTGTTCGATGACGCGCGGGCCGGCAAAACCGATCAGCGCTCCCGGTTCGGCGATAACCACATCGCCTAGCATGGCGAAGCTCGCGGAAACGCCGCCCATGGTGGGATCGGTTAGCACCGATATAAACGGCAGCTTGGCCGCGGATAATTGAGTGAGCGCCGCGGATGTTTTCGCCATTTGCATGAGTGACAATAATCCTTCCTGCATGCGCGCGCCCCCGCTTGCAGTAAAACACACCAGCGGCAGGTTTTGATCGATGCATACCTGCACGCCACGCACAAAGCGCTCGCCTACCGCCGAACCCATCGAGCCGCCGAGAAATTTGAATTCAGACGCCGCGGCAATCAGCGGCACGGTCTTGGCGCTGCCCTGCATCACCACCAGCGCCTCTGTTTCTTCCGTTTCGGCTTGCGCCAGCTCCAGGCGTTCGCTGTAGCGCATGTCGTCTTTGAATTTCAAGGTATCCACGGACGCCACTTCGGCGCCGATCTCGTAGCGGCCTTCGCTGTCCAGAAAGGCGTCCAGGCGCGCTCTCGCGGAGAGGCGGTTATGATGGCCGCACTTGGGACAGACATTAAGATTGTTTTCCAGTTCGCTGCGATAAAGCACCGCTTCGCACATCGGGCACTTGGTCCACAACCCTTCGGGGACGGTTTTCTTGGCCCCGGTTACGTTGCGCTTGATTTTCGGAGGCAGCAGTTTCTGAAGCCAGCTCATCAGTCGTCCTATGCCCGCTTAGTGTTGATCAATCGCCTGGCGCAAGTCTTTGACTAGGGCGGAAACCCTGCTCAACACTTCCTGCCTGGGGGAATTTTCAACTTCTTCCACAATGCGGCTTCCCACCACCACGGCGTCGGCCAACTCCGCCACCGCTTTTGCCGTTTGCGCGTCACGAATGCCAAAGCCCACGCCCACCGGCAGTTTAGTGCGCGCGCGAATTTGCGGCAGTTTTTTCGCCACTTCGCTCAAATCCAGATGCTTGGCGCCGGTCACTCCTTTAAGTGAGACATAATACAGATAACCGCGGGAAAGTTTAGCCACCTGCTCAATACGCGCTTCTGTGGTGGTGGGAGAAAGCAGAAAAATCGGATCAATATGATGGCGCTCCAGATGTTTGACCAGATCCACGCTTTCTTCCGGGGGATAATCCACCACCAGCACGCCGTCCACTCCGCTTCTCTGCGCCAGGTCGGTGAATTTTTGATAACCCAGGGCCTCTATTGGATTGGCATAACCCATCAACACTACCGGAGTGTTTTGGTTGGATTTGCGGAACTCCGCGACCAGCTCAAGTATCTGCTTCAAGCCGATTCCGTATTTCAAAGCGCGCTCGGATGAGCGCTGAATGGTCGGTCCGTCCGCCATCGGATCGGAAAACGGCACGCCAAGCTCGATGATGTCCGCACCTCCTTTGGCCAAGGCATGCATCATTCCCACCGTCATTGCCGGCTCAGGATCGCCCGCTGTGATGAACGGAATCAGCGCCTTTTTCCGCTGCTGCTGCAATTGGCTGAAGGTGGCGGCGATGCGTGACATAGTAAATTCAGTGAGGGGTGAGGTGTAAGGAGGGAGGGGCACGTCGAGTGTAACTGGATTTTAACGCCTTACTCCTGTCTCCTTACGCATTTAGAATTTGATACCGGAGAGGTTGGCTACGGTATTCATGTCCTTGTCGCCGCGCCCGGAAAGATTTACAAGGAGCAGTCTGTCTTTGCCCATTTGCGGCGCGATCTTTGCGGCATAAGCCAGGGCATGGGCGCATTCCAGCGCCGGTATGATTCCTTCGAGGTGACATAGATCATGGAACGCCTTCAGCGCCTCATCGTCGGTGACGCTCACGTATTCCGCGCGCCCGCTGTCCTTGAGCCAGGCGTGTTCGGGACCAACACCCGGGTAATCGAGCCCAGCGGAAATCGAGTGGGTTTCCAGAATCTGCCCATTTTCATCCTGCATGAGATAAGTGCGGTTGCCATGCAACACGCCGGGTTTGCCCACGCACAGCGTTGCAGCGTGCTTTCCTGTCGCAATACCCATGCCCCCGGCTTCCACACCGATGAGCCGCATATTCTGGTCTTCGATATAGGGATAGAACAGTCCCATGGCGTTGGAACCGCCGCCGACGCAGGCGATCAGCGCATCCGGCTGGCGCCCAAACATCTCCTGCATCTGGGTTTTCGCTTCGCGCCCGATAATGGACTGGAAATCCCGCACCATCATCGGATAAGGATGCGGCCCCGCCACGGTACCGATGATGTAAAAGGTATTTTCGACTTGGGTCACCCAGTCACGCATCGCTTCATTGAGCGCGTCCTTAAGAGTTTTCGATCCCGACTCCACCGGCACCACGCTGGCACCCAAAAGCTTCATGCGGTAGACGTTAGTGGCTTGGCGCTTGATGTCTTCCGAGCCCATGTACACCACGCATTCCATGCCGTAGCGCGCCGCCACGGTCGCTGTTGCCACTCCGTGCATGCCGGCACCGGTCTCCGCAATCACCCGGGGTTTGCCCATGCGGCGCGCCAGCAGAGCCTGCCCCACGGTGTTGTTGATTTTGTGCGCGCCTGTGTGGTTGAGGTCCTCGCGTTTTAACAGGATCTGCGCGCCGCCAAGCTCGCGTGACCAGCGTTTGGCGTGGTAAATCGGGCTCGGACGACCGACATAATGCTTGAGCTCATACGCGAATTCGGCCTGAAATTCCGGGTCGTTGCGGTAACGCTGATAGCTTTCGCGCAGTTGATCGAGAGCCTGAATCAGCGTCTCGGCGACGAACACGCCGCCGTATTTGCCGAAATGGCCATGCTCGTCGGGAAGGTCATACATCTTCATATGGAGCACCTAACATGATGAAACGCGCATGCGTTGCGGCCAGAAATCGATGAATGCTAGGCGCGAGGTGCAGCTTGATGCGCCACATCAAGCCAGCCTCGCAACAACGCAGGCGCGGTTTCTGGTCGCAACCCGATAGGGACGGTGCGATTTGGGCGCATGCCTTTGTCGCAACCGCGCCTTGTGGGATGAGCAACCCCACGGCGACGGCTTGCTTCGCGGCCTGCATCCTAAATTGCCACCGTCGCAAAGTACGTTTTATCATGTTAGGTGCTCCTGATCTCTTTTATGAATGCGGCGATTTTCGCCGCGTCCTTGATTCCTTTTGCCGACTCTACGCCGCTCGAAACGTCCACCGCCCAGGGCCGCACCTGCCTGATCGCGCGCGCCACGTTCGCAGCATTCAGCCCGCCGGAAAGAATAATCGGCAATGGCAGATTGCCTGGAATCAAGCTCCAATCGAAGGCCTCGCCCGTGCCGCCGTAAGCTCTTTCGCTGTGTGCATCCAGCAACAGCCCTTTTGCATCGTGATAGCGGGATGCGTATTGTAGCAAATCCATGCCCTTCCTGACTCGCACTGCCTTGATATAGGGTATGCCGAACCGGGCACAGAACTGCGGTGTTTCGTCACCGTGAAACTGCAATAAATCAAGACGCAGCGCGCCAAGAATCGAATGCACCTGTTGTTCTACAGGATTGACGAATACACCCACACGCGTGACAAAAGGCGGCAACACTCCAATTACTTTATTTGCCTGATCCACAGAAACAAAGCGCGGGCTGTCTTCATAAAACATGAGTCCGACGGCATGCGCGCCAAGCTCTGCTGCCGTCACAGCGTCCTGCCCGCGCGTTATGCCGCAGATTTTGATCCGGGTCGCCATGAAGATTGCCGGGTTTACGGAAAAAGCAGCATGGTACGATTAAAATCCGCTATGCGCCACTTCGCGTCGTAGCGCACGCCTGACAAATAAAGGCCTGCAGCGCTGAAAGTGGGCGCCGCCCGGCTCCTGTCCTTGCTTTGCAAAACCTCGCCCAGCCATTGCACAGTGCATCTGCCACTGCCCACGTACACCAGGCAACCGACGATGTTGCGCACCATGTGATGCAGGAAAGCGTCAGCGCAGAATTCAAACACGATCAAATCCCGCTGGCGTGTTATTTCTAACCTGCGCAATTCCTTCACCGGCGTGCGCGCGCGGCACTCCGCTGCACGGAAGGCGCTGAAATCGTGTTTACCGAGCAATAGCTTTGCGGCACCGCGCAGCGCCTCTACATCGAGCGGCTGATGAAACCAGCCGACTTGGCCTTGATAAAGCGCGGGGCGTACGGCGGTATTCAATAGCAGGTAGTGATAGCAGCGCTCAATGGCACAATAACGCGCGTGAAAGTCCTCCGCCACCGTCTGCGCCCAAAGCACGGCAACATCCGGCGGCAGCAGCGCGTTCACGCCCCGTATCCAAGCGGATGCCGGGCGTTCAGCGCGGCTATCAAAATGCGCGACTTGCGCCAGCGCATGGACACCGGTATCAGTGCGCCCCGCCGCAGTAAGGGTTACCTTTTCGCCGGCGATTTGCGCCAGCGCAGCCTCGATCACGTCCTGCACCGCGCAGCCGCCGGCCTGGCTTTGCCAGCCGCAAAAAGCGGCGCCATTGTATTCCAGCCCGAGCGCAATTCTCGCCATCTGATCCAGCCGCCTCACCAGGCGTGAATCAGAGTGAGCGCCAGCCACATTAGTATCCTCGTTGCTGGATGCAGCTGCATCGCTGAATTATATTTGAGAGGGTTAAAAAAAGAGGTGTTGCTGAACAGCGCGGGATGCAGGTCTAGATCTTCGCCAGCAGGCCTTTGGCTTCTTCCTGCTGCTTCGCATCGCCTTCCCGGATCACTTCCTGCAGGATTTCGCGGGCGCCTTCCTTGTCGCCCATTTCCTGATAAGCCTTGGCGAGATCGAACTTGGTCTGCACCTCGTACCAGTGCTGATCTTTGGCTGGTTCTTCCGCGGCTGGGCCGGCTGTGGGCTCATCGAGGGTCAGGCTGATTCCGGAAAGATCGATTTGAATCGCTTCGGCTTGCGGAGGCGACGACGGGGTCGCAGCGGGCCTTGAGGGCTCAAAATCAAAGCTGATCATGTCCAGCGGGGCCTCCTCAGTGGCCGTCACTGCTGCAGGTCCGCCCGCAGCGGGGAGCGGACTCACGTCGAAATCCAGGCCAGCGGCGGGCTTTTCGCTTTCCAGCGGCAAATCCGCAGCTAATTTCACCGGCTCGACAGAAGGCACTTCAAAATCGAAGCTGGTGAACTCTTTCTCTGCGGCGGGCGCATTGCTGTCCATCCCGATATCGGTCTTCAGTTGATCACCGGAAGTGACCGGAAGAGCGATATTGAAATCCATCTCCGGCGGGCTCGCCGGTGCGCTCTCCATCGGCGATTCTATGGCTGCAGATTTTGCCGACTCATACATCGGATTGTCCGGGTTGAGCGCATAGCCGAGTTGCGCGGCTCTATCCCAGATCGGTCCGGGCTTGCCGCCGGTCGCGGCATAGAGCTCGCGGGCGAGCGTTTCGAATACCGGCACGTTCTTACGCGCGGCATAGATTTCCAGGAGCTTTAAGCGGATTTTGTGGTGCGTGGGACTTTTTTTCAGCGCTTCCTTGAGGATTTCCTCGGCTTGCGTGTCGCGCCCGTAAGCAATGTAAACCTCGGCTTCGGCTACCGGGTCCACTTCATCAGTCTTGACGGCGCCGCCGCTCCTGACAGCGAAATCGCTCATCAGCGAGCTGTCGCTGGTGTTGACTACCACGCCGCTCTTAGTATTACCGAAGACTGTGCTAGCTTTCAGGTCGTCAGCATTGATAACGCTGTCTTCAAAACTCGTTAAAGATTTTTTTTTTCTCACGGCTATATAGCCGAGTCCGAGTAGCAAGATTACTACGCCTGCCCCGCCCCCTAGATACAGGGGATTATCAAGTATGTCATCCAGCAAGGACGTCTCGGGCGGGGGTGACTGGGCTTTGGTTTTGTCAGCGGGTTTGGGTGCCTCAGCGGGCTTTACAGCTGCAACCATAGCCGGTTTTTCCTCTGGTTTCTTAGACTCGGCTGGTTTGCTCTCAGGCGCTTTGGCCTCTGCA
>Ga0184640_10000323_pt1 | contig 12271 bp, 11 predicted proteins | sample PLM31_200_b2_FD_133161 | JGI IMG/M metagenome (GOLD analysis project Ga0184640, IMG submission 133161) | Groundwater sediment microbial communities from an aquifer in East River, Colorado, USA - PLM3-1_200_b2 | ecosystem: Environmental > Terrestrial > Soil > Riparian zone | place: USA: East...
GAAAGCAGTCTCGCCTTTCGTCGCTCGCTTTTTGTCGTCAAAGACATGAAAGCTGGGTCGGTCTTCACCGCGGAGAACGTTCGGTCGATTCGGCCAGCGCACGGTCTTCATCCCCGCCATCTTCCGGAAATCCTCGGAAGACGCGCGACACGGGATATTCCCCTCGGTGAACCTCTGACGTGGGATTTGGTGGCTAATGCCTGACCGGATAAGAGTCCCCTGGTAGCTTCGCGCGGTATTTTCGGGGTATTTTGCCGCACAAACCTGTGTGGCCGGAATGGAAACGCGGAGGAGATAGTACGAAGGTATTGGTGACGGGCGGTGCGGGTTATTTGGGTTCAGTCTTGTCCGAGCATCTCCTGAAGCTCGGATACCAGGTAACCGTAATCGACAATCTGATGTACCAGCAGCAAAGCCTGTTTCACCTCTGCGCCAATCCTGACTTCGAGTTCGTAGTTGGCGATGTCCGCGATGAGAATCTTATCAAGCGACTTTTGAAAGATGCGGATGTCATAATCCCGCTGGCGGCTGTGGTGGGCGCTCCTGCTTGCGAGCGGGATCCTTGGCTTGCAGAGTCTGTCAATCTTGGAGCTGTACGGGCGCTCAATCGATTGCGCAGCGCCCGGCAGTTGGTGATTTTTCCAACGACAAATAGCGGCTACGGGACAAAGTCTGGAGATGCCTACTGCACGGAGGACACGCCACTCGAGCCTATCTCGCACTACGGCCGGACAAAGGTAGGAGCCGAGGCAGAGCTCCTGAACAGCGCGAACACTATTACTCTGCGACTCGCTACGGTTTTCGGCATGTCTCCGCGGATGCGTCTCGATCTTCTAGTCAACCACTTTGTCTATGCGGCGATCACGGAAGGTTACATCGTCATTTTCGAGAAGGATTTCAAGCGAAACTATATCCACATTAGGGATGTGGCGGATTGTTTTGTTCACTGCATCGGGAATTTCGAGCGGATGGTGGGGCGTCCGTATAATGCAGGGCTCGATTCGGCCAATCTATCGAAAAAACAGCTTGCCTTGAAGATCAAGGAGTACGTTCCGCGATTCTACGTTCATTTTGCTGAGGTCGGGGAAGACCCCGATAAACGGAATTATATCGTCTCCAATCAGCGGTTGCGGGAGGCGAGCTTTGAGGCGCAGAGAACTCTAGATGAGGGTATTCAGGAGCTTGTCAAAGGATATCGAATGATCGGGGGTGGGGCGTTCAAGAACGCGTAAAGGAAGCTGCCCAGGGCGCTATGCCCCCCGTGGCAGGCGAACTTTCCAGCCTTGACGCGGCAATATTGGCAGGGGGTTTGGGAACCCGGCTGCGGCCTGTCGTTTCAGACTGCCCAAAGGTTCTTGCGCCCGTCCGAGGTCGTCCTTTTCTATCCTATTTGTTGGACCAATTGGCCGCCGCCCGGATTAAGAGCGTCGTCCTATGTACGGGATATCTCGGAGACCAAATTGAAGCGACTTTTGGCGAATTCTATAGGGATATGAAGTTACTTTACTCGTGCGAGACTTTTCCGCATGGAACGGGAGGGGCGCTAAAACTTGCGTTGCCATTGCTCGAATCTCAATCGGTGCTTGTCATGAATGGCGACTCATACTTCGACATCAATTTATCTCGTTTCCGTGATTGGCACCGCGCTCGCCCGGCGCGAGGCACCTTGGCGCTGGTAGAAGCGCCGGATACGAGACGTTATGGCAGAGTGCGAGTGGACGAACGGGGAGCGATTCTGAGTTTTGAAGAAAAAGCCGCTGAAGGCGAACCCGGTTGTATCAACGGCGGTATTTATTTGCTTTCCCGGTCTCTGCTTGAAACGATTCCCGGCAGTCGTCCGGTCTCTTTAGAAAGGGAAATGTTCCCCGCGTGGACAGGTCAGGATCTCTACGGGTATCAGGGCAGAGGGCGCTTCCTGGACATAGGTACCCCTGAGAGTTATTTGGCAGCTCAGCAAACGCTGGGCAAGCCCCCGCAGGCTCAGCCGCGGGCCGCCGAGCCAGACAGAGAGGCCTAGACTTATGATTATCAGCAGAACCCCTTTTCGGGTCTCTTTTTTTGGCGGCGGAACCGACTATCCGGCATGGTACCGGAAGCATGGCGGTGCGGTTTTAGCGACGACAATTAACAAGTACTGCTACATTTCCTGCCGGTATCTTCCGCCCTTCTTCGAGCACAGAACGCGGGTCGTCTACTCGAATATCGAGAGCTGCCAAAGCATCGACGAAATCAAGCACCCTTCCGTGCGGGAGGTCCTGCGCCATCTGAAAATAGATCGGGGAGTCGAAATCCATCACGACGGAGATCTGCCCGCCCGGAGTGGAATGGGAACGAGCTCGGCATTTACGGTAGGGCTGATGCACGCGCTCTACGCGTTGAAGGGGTATATGCCGAACAAACAGCAGTTGGCGACGGATAGCATCTACGTTGAGCAGGAAGTGTTAAAAGAGATAGTGGGGTCTCAAGACCAGGTATTGGCTGCTCATGGAGGTTTTAATCATATCATTTTTACCTCGAACGGTGAGATTGCCGTGAAACCCATGACTCTCTCCCAAGAGCGCATCGCGGAGTTGAATTCCCACTTGATGCTGTTCTACACGGGAATCAAGCGTACCGCCTCCGATATCGCGGAGAGCTATGTGAGGAATCTTGACGGGAGGAAACGGCAATTGCGCGCGCTGGAGAATTTGGTGGAGGAGGGCATCGCGCTTCTTAACAGCAGCCACGATATCGCCGCATTCGGCGAGCTACTGGACGAGAGCTGGCAGGAAAAGCGCAGCCTGAGCCTGAAGGTGTCGAATAGCTTCGTGGACGAACTTTATAGGGACGCTATCTCCGTTGGTGCAATCGGCGGCAAGCTGATTGGTGCCGGTGGTGGTGGATTCATGTTGTTGTTCGTTCCTCCAGCAGCGCAGCAAAGGGTTAAAGGCAAACTGAACAAGCTAATCTATGTTCCTTTCAAATTTGAATCTTCCGGAAGCCAGATTATCTTTTTTGATCCCGAAGAAGACTATTCGGCCGAGGAAAGAAATCGCGCCCAACTCCGCGGCTTCCTGAGCGACGCGGCGGGCAAACGAGCGTAGGAGCAGTTGTCTTTGAACAGGACAGACGCGATATACGTCGCTGGGTCACAAACGGTCATAGGGGCAGCCATCGGCCGTGAGTTGGAAAAACGCGGCTATACTTGCATTGTTGGGAGACAAGGCGGAGAGCCCGAGCTAACCGACAGCTCCCAAGTAGACGCCTTCTTTGCCGAGACCCGTCCTGATTACGTGTTTCTCGCAGCCGGAAAGTCCGGAGGCATCATGGCCAACCGACGATACCCGACGGAGATTATGCGCAATAATTTATTGGTTTCCTGTTATGTGTTGGAGAGCGCACTGCGGTACCGAGTCAAGAAACTCCTCTATTTCGCAAGCTCGTGCAGTTATCCGAAGGCTTGTCCCCAACCGATGCGCGTCGAGTCGCTCCTTACGGGTCCGCTGGAACCAACCAATGAGGCTTACGCGATAGCCAAACTCGCCGGAATGAAGCTATGTCAGGCCTATCGAGAGCAATATCAAGTCAACTTCATTGCCGCGATACCCGCTGATGTCTTCGGCCCTGGTGACGATTTTGACCTTGACAGTTCGCACGTTGTCGCCGCTCTCATACACAAGATGCACGAGGGAAAAATCGGATCGGCGGAATCTGTGGAGATCTGGGGAAGCGGCAATCCTCGCAGGGAGTTTATTTACGCCGACGATTTGGCGAGCGCTGCGCTTCACGTCATGTGTGAATATCATGATTCTGCCCCGATTAATCTCGGGGGCGGCTTCGATCTGTCTATTAAAGAGATCGCGATGGTCATCAAAGAGATTGTGGGTTATCCCGGGGATCTGCGTTTCGACACAAGCAAGCCGGATGGTATGCCGATGAAGCATCTCGACTCTACTGCGCTGACGCAAATAGGCTGGCGACCGACAGTTTCTCTGCGTTCCGCGTTGTCCGCCACGTACGAGTGGTATTTGAATTCAGGCCAATTCGGCGAAGGCGTTTTGCAAGAACCGACGTCCGCTAGTGGAAAATCGATCTTCACCGGGTGAGCCTAAAGTCAAACTCTCCCATAGGAGGTCGAGTTGAAAGATTATCGCATCACCTTTGGTCATATCGAAGTTGGAGAAACAGGTCGTAAATACCTGAACGAGGCCCTTCGGCGTCACTGGGTGTCGGAGGGTCCAAATGTCAAAGAATTCGAGGCGAGCTTTGCCAGGAAGTTTGGTTACCGCCACACGGTTGCCACAAGTTCGGGAACTGATGCTGGGATCGTCGCTATGACCGTCCTAGCGGAGCTTGGCGCGGAGCGCGGGGATGAAGTCATTACCCCGGCGCTCGCTTTTGTGGCCACCGCCAACTGCATTCTGGCTGCAGGCCTTATCCCAAAGTTTGTGGACGTGGAGCTTGAGACCTTGAACATCGATCCCTCTCTAATCGAGTCGGCCATTACTCCACGCACCCGGGCCATTCAGGTCGTTCACACGATGGGGAAGCCGTGTAAGATGAGTCAAATTCTTGAAATCGCGAAGCGGCACAATCTTCTCGTCATAGAAGACGCATGTGAGGCTCATGGCGCCACGTTAGATGGGAAGGTGGTTGGTTCGTTCGGGGCTATGGGGTTGTTCAGCTTCTATGCGGCCCATATGATTTGCAGCGCCGAGGGAGGAATGATTTCTACCAACGACGATAAGATCGCCGATCTGTGCAGATCGATCCGAACGCACGGCCGTAGAGGGGGAGAACTCTATTTTCACTTTGATCGAGTGGGATTCAATTCAAAAATGAATGACTTGGAGGCCGCCATCGGTCTAGAAGGTCTGGAAATGTTCGACTGGACCTTCAACACTCGCAGACGCTATCTGTTGCGCCTTCGGGAGCTGCTTTCTCCATTGGAGAGGTATATCATTTTATATCGCGATGAACCCCGAGAAGTGGTTTGCCCTCACGCGTTTCCCATTGCCTTACGAGACGAAAAGGAATCGATAGAGGGCTTATACGAACATCTCGAAGGGCGTGGCATCCAATGCAAAACACTTTTTGGCTCCTTGTCTACTCAACACGGGGCATTTTCTTTTCTTGGATATCGGGAAGGTGATTTCCCCGTGGCGGAGAGGATTGGGCGAACGGGGCTTCATTTTGGCATCCATCAATACCTTACCGATGACGATCTAGATTTTATTGCGCAAAGCGTCAAGTCTTATTTCGACTAGGGGGGGTGGGTGTGATGGACAAGGAAGAGGCCCTTTCCTTATATCGTAAGTTGATTCTCACCCGGCGAGCCGAAGAAAAGATTCGCGAGGAGTACGGGAAGGACGAGATGAAAACGCCCGTCCACCTGGGAATCGGCGGCGAAGCCATTCCCGTAGGCGTTTGCCATTGCCTTCCGAAGGGGACAAGCATTTTTGGAACCTACCGCAACCATGCGCTCTACCTAGCGGTCACTGAGGATACCGATGGTTTTTTTGCCGAGCTTTATGGAAAGACCACCGGACCGGCGAAAGGCAAGGCCGGCTCCATGCACCTGTCGGCGCCGCAGCAAGGACTTATGGCTACTTCCGCCGTGGTAGGAACCACGATTCCCCTGGCGGTGGGCGCGGCCTTAGCTCATGCCTACCGGAAGTCTGATGGTGTCGTGGCAGTTTTCTTTGGCGACGGAGCTATGGAAGAAGGCGTTTTTTGGGAAAGCTTGAACTTTGCCTGTCTTCGCCGCCTGCGAATTTTGTTTGTGTGCGAGGACAACGATCTAGCCATTCACGCTTTGGCGGCTCAGAGACAGGGATTCCGTTCCATTGCTGAGGCCGTTGGTGGCTTCCGTTGCCATCTGGCGAGCTCGGATGGTAGCGATCTCCGCGCTGTTATCTCCACGGCCCGCCACATGGTGCAACTCGTTTCGGAGCAGCCAGCGCCGGGTTTTCTTCATTTTACTTATTTCCGGTTTCTAGAACATGTGGGACCGGGAGAGGATTTTGATGCCGGTTACAGACCCCGCCCGACGCCCGAGGAGATCGAACGACTGGATCCGGTCTGTCGCTTCGAAAGGGAAATTTGTGCCAAGGGCTGGCTTACGGACGAAATGCTGGTCAGAGAACAGCAAAAAGTGGATCAGCAGATCCATCGGAGCGTAGATTCAGCTCAGAAGGCTCGTTTTCCGGACGCCACCGAATTGTATACAGACGTCATTTCATGAAAGCTTCAATTACTTTTAGAGAAGCCTTGAATCTCGCGCTTGTGCGGGAGATGGAAACAGACCCGAATGTGTTTCTTTTTGGGCTCGACGTAGCCGACCATAAGCGGATTTTCGGAAGCACCGCGAATCTGGTGGAGAGATTTGGGACCGATCGGTGTTTCGGGACGCCCCTGTCGGAAGATGCAATGACCGGCGTCGCCTTGGGCGCTGCGATCTTGGGCTTACGACCCGTGCATGTCCACATTCGCGCGGATTTCTTGCTCCTGACCATGAACCAGGTTGGCAACATGATGTCTAACCTGCGGTACATGAGCGGCGGAAAGCTGCAGATTCCGCTGGTCATTCGTGCCGTCATTGGCCGGGGATGGGGCCAGTCCGCACAACACAGCAAATCCCTGCACGGCGTCTTTGCGCATTTCCCCGGGCTCAAGGTTGTGCTGCCGACGACGCCTCAGGATGCTTACAGTTTGCTAAGGTCTGCCATTCGCGATGACAATCCCGTCATCTTTTTGGAGCACCGCTGGTTATACGATATCGCAGGGGAAGTCGATGATGGCGCTCAGATCCCGATCGGCCTGCCTGTCATGCGCCGAAAGGGGGCAGCTGTAACCGTGGTCTGTACGAGTTGGATGAATGTCGAGGCGCTCAAAGCAGCGGAGGTCCTGGCGAGGAGGGGTGTCGATATCGAGATTATCGATGTCCGTACGGTATCCCCTTTACAGGCGGAGCTCATTGTGGATTCGGTTAAGAAAACGAGGAACTGCATCGTTGCAGATTATGATTGGGTATTTTGTGGTTTTGGGGCTGAGATCGCGGCGATTGTTAGTCATCGCTGCTTCGGCAGTCTGGAGAGGCCTGTTGAGCGACTGGGCTTTGCGTTTTCTCCCTGCCCGACCACTCGTCCCCTGGAAAATCTGTTTTACCCTTCTGCCCTTAGCATTATTAGGACTGTAGAGAGAATGTTAGGACTCGAAGAAGCGGACTTGAGCCGGGAGTCTTTTTATACCTACGAGCAGCGGTTTAGAGGGCCATTCTGAGAGAGTCCCAGGGACCCATAGAGATTGAAGACAGCCATTATTATCTCGGCTTCGAGCGATATCGGATGCGCGATTAGCCAACGGTGGGTCAGCCAAGGGATGAGGGTCTTTGGTACCTACCGAACCTACTCGGAACATGTCGCAATACTCGCGGAGAAGGGAGTAGAGCTGGTTCGGTGCGACCTGGCCAGCCGGGATTCTATTGCGAGCGCCTGTTCATCCCTCCGAGATTTATGTCCGGCTTGGGACGCGCTTGTTATATGCGCCGGTCTGCAGTATCCGATAGCCCCCTTCGAGAGCTGTAACTTCGATCAATGGGAAGACTCCATTGCGGTAAATTTTGTTGGCCAAATCCGGATAGTGCATCGGTTGCTTCCAACGAGGCGCTCTGGCCAGCCTGGCCAAACTACAGTCCTTTTTTTCGCCGGAGGAGGGCCCAATAAAGCTACGGTGAATTACTCGGCGTATGCCGTATCGAAAATCGCTTTGATCAAGATGTGTGAACTTTTGGATGCCGAGCTGCCGGATACCAGATTCGTGATTCTTAATCCAGGCTGGGTTAAGACGAAGGGCCATCGGCACATGTTGGAGGCGCCGGAGACTGGCGAGGACCACAAACGCACCATCGAAAAGTTTGAGCGAGGCGGGTGGGTTCCCATGGATCGGGTGCTGGATTGTTGCGACTGGGTGGTGAATGCCCCCCGGGGTCTCGTAGGAGGGAGGTACTTCGGTGTCGAATTCGACGCTTGGGGATCGGAAGAGATGAACAAACGGTTGGCTGAGGATCCGAACCGGTGCAAGTTGAGGAGATATGAGGCGTGAAAATCGGACCCCACGGACAGTAAGGTCTCGAAATGAAAGCAACTGACTACATCGCGAAGTTCTTGGCCGACTTGGGAATCCATTACGTTTTTGGGCTCATCGGCGGCGCGGCCATGCACATCTTTGATTCTCTCGATAGGCAGCCTGGAATTCAACCCATATTCCATCATCACGAGCAGGCCGCCGCCCTGGCGGCTCAAGCATATGCCCGGGCAAGCAGCGGACTCGGTGTGGTTGTTGTAACACAAGGCCCCGGATGCGCCAATACGATCACCGGTTTGTGCGCTGCCTGGTTGGATTCTATTCCTTGTGTGTTCATTTCCGGTCAGGCCCGGCTGATTCATACCGTCAGAGGAAAACCCATAAGGCAGGTTGCCCCTCAAGCGATTGATATCGTGCGACTGGTCACGCCGATTACAAAGTATGCGGTCTTGGTCGATGATGCAAAAAAACTCAAATATTACCTGCAAAAGGCCGTCCATATCGCACGCTCGGGAAGGCCGGGGCCCGTATGGCTCGACATTCCTTTAGACGTACAATGGGCCGCAATCGACCCTGAGGAGCTTCAATCTTTTCATCCCGAGGAATTCGATAATCATGAGGGCAATTCTACGCATTCTATAACCGACGAAGTTCGGGCCTGCGTAGCTTTGATGGCTGAAGCGAAAAGGCCTATGATCCTGGCCGGTCACGGTATTCGGCTGGCCCATGCCGAGAGCGAGTTTCGGGGCTTGGTCGACACCTTGAAGTTCCCTTTCCTATCCAGCTGGAACGCGAGCGATCTCCTGCCCACGGACCATCCTTTATATTTGGGGCGCCCCGGTATTTTCGGGCAGCGAGGAGCGAATCTTGCGATGCAAAACTGTGATCTATTGATCAGTATTGGATCCCATCTTGGTATTGGGCTCACTGGAACAATGTTGCATGCCTTCGCGAGAGAGGCTAAGAGAGTCGTTATCGATGTAGACCGGCAGGAATTGGAACACCTCAATGTCCCGGTTGACCTGACGATTCATAGCGACGCCAAGGTGTTTTTGAGGGAAATATTGAGACTTGTAGGCGAGGCCAAGACCCAAGACATCCAGTCATGGCGCCAAAAGTGTTTTGATTATAAATCAAAGTACAACCAGGTTCCGCAGGAGTGGAGTACGCGAAAAGAGTACGTCAACCCCTACGTATTTGTCGACACGCTCTCGGAGGAAATGAACGGTGAGGATGTCATCGTTATTGACGGAGGGGGCACGATCACGGAAATTGCGCCTCAGGCCCTGCGAGTCAAAGAAGGACAACGAGTCCTCATATCGGCCGGGATTTGCACCATGGGGACCCTACCCGAAACCATAGGAGCTTGTCTTGGCAGCGGCCGGAGACGAACGATATTTTTATGCGGCGACGGGAGTATGCAGTTGAACATTCAGGAGCTCCAAACCATTGCCCATCATGACCTTCCCATAAAAATGTTCGTGCTCAATAACGACGGATATCTCCTTATGCGTCATAGCCAGCAGGATTTTTTTGAGAGCAAGTTCTTCGGCTCGTCCCGCGAGGGCGGCGTGAGTCTGCCCGACTTCTTGAAAGTGGCGGCCGCCTATGGCATCAAAGCGGATCGTGCCGCAAACCACGCGGAGCTGCGAACCAAAATCCGCTGGGCCCTGGACGAACGCGGGCCCGTATTGTGCGACCTTATGATTTCAGCTACGGAGGAAATCAACCCCCGGCTGGGATTCGGCCTGAAGCCTGATGGAACTCCGGTGTCGAGACCCCTCGAGGACATGTATCCGTTTTTGGATAGAGCGGAGTTCCTCGCCAATATGCTCATTAAACCACTTCCCGAATCCTCAGCCTGAGCCTTTTGATTGATCCCAGTGTCATTTTTTCCAAGTGATTCATGATGAAGATTGAAAAGGTTCTGCTAACTGGAGCCGCGGGGTATATCGGATCGGTGCTCGCGAGGCGTCTGCTAAAGCGCGGTTTTAAAGTGTGGGGACTCGATAATCTAATCTTCGGCGACCGGGGGATTAAAACGATCCGGGAAAATCCTGAATTCCGATTTATTGAAGCCGACGTTCGAAAGACAGATTCTCTTCGGCCCATTCTCAACGAAGTCGATGCCGTCGTGCACCTTGCCGCGTTATCAGGAATGCCGACCTGCGCCAAGTACCCGGAGTTGGCGCAACAGATTAACTGGCTTGCAACAAAAGATTTATTCGACGCCTCTCATGAAACCCCCTGCATCAAGAGATTTCTATTCGCCTCCTCGACCAGCATTTACGGAGCGGTCAAAGATCGAGAATTCGTCGATGAGCAATCGCCGGCCAACCCCATCTCCCTCTACGGTGAGCTCAAGGCCCGGTGCGAAGAATATCTCGGCCGTTCGAAGCTCAGGAGCGGCTTCATTCCGATTCTTTTGCGGTTTCCTACGGCCTATGGGCTCTCGCCGAGGATCCGGTTTGATCTGACGGTCAACGAATTTACCCGGGACCTGACTCAAGGGAAGGCATTGGAGATTTTTGGAGAAAACTTCTGGCGACCTTATTGCCACGTAGAGGATCTGGCGCGAGCGTGCATCTGGGCTTTGGAAGTGGATTCGAACCTAGTTGATCAAGAGGTTTATTGTGTGGGGGATACAGGCGAGAACTACACCAAGCGGATGATTTACGAGGCTCTCTCGGAATTGATCCCGGAGGGAAAGATCTCCCTCGTCCAAAAGATAGAGGATCTGCGGGACTACCGCGTGGATTTTTCCAAGATCAAAAAAGCTGGGTTCAACGTTACAAAGACGGTGCGAGACGGAATTCGCGAGATTCACCAAGCCTTGCGTCAGGGCCAGATTCCAAATCCATTCGATCCCGCGCATACGAGCGCCCTGTAGAGGGCCTGACATCCCTTCTTGTGTAAGGCTTTTCCAAGAACTCCTCTTCAGGATCTAACTCCCGTGTTTGCCAACAAGAAAGTCCTAGTCACCGGAGGAACCGGTCTCGTGGGCACGCCCCTCGTTGAGATGCTGCTCGACCGAGGCGCGGAGGTTCGCATCGCCTCCCTGGACCATCCGTCGCGGGCCCATCCGAATGCAGAGTTCCAACGGACCAACCTGCTCAGGTTCGAGAGCTGTCTCGAAGTCTGTGCCGGAATGGACTTTGTCTTTCATGTCGCGGGGATCAAGGGCTCGCCCGCTATGACGGCAAAGAGGCCGGCGAGTTTCTTTGTGCCAACGATTTTAATGAATACCAATGTCATGGAAGCGGCCCGACAGTCGGGAGTCCGGGGCTATCTTTTTACCAGTACCAACGGCGTTTACGCCCCGGCAAGCGTGCTCCGCGAAGACGACGTCTGGAAAACGTTTCCATCGGAAAACGATAAGTTTGCCGGATGGGCAAAAAGGATGGGAGAACTGCAGGCCGAGGCGTATCAGATTGAGTATGGATGGGATCGTGTGACGATTGTTCGCCCGGCCAATATTTATGGACCATGCGACAACTTCGACCCGGATAACGCGATGGTGGTCCCTTCGCTGATCCGGCGCGCTGTGGACGGAGAGAATCCTCTGGCCGTCTGGGGAGACGGGTCGGCAGTGCGGGATTTCATTCATGCCCGGGATGTGGCCCGAGGTATGCTCCTGGCCGTGGAAAGCGGCGTAAAGGAGCCGATTAATTTAGGAAGCGGAATCGGGATATCAATCAAGGAGCTGGTGGAAGTCATTGTGAGGCATTTGGATCCTAAACCGGAGGTGGTTTGGGACAAGTCCAAGCCCTCTGGAGACCGAATCAGAGTTTTGGATACCTCGCGGGCTGCCGCGATCGGGTTTCGACCCTCGATGTCGATGGAAGACGGGATTCGTGAAACCATCCGGTGGTATCAGACCAACCGCCGGACGCAGGAGGGCCGCTACAACGTGTTTAGGGAGGAAAAGTTCCTGACGTGAAGGTCTTGTTCATAGGAGGCACCGGGACTCTGAGCACAGCCTGTGTCCATCGGTGCCTGGACCTGGGAATGGAGCTTTTTGTGCTGGTGCGTGGCACTCGGGACCAGAGGATTCCGCCGAAAGCACGTGTCATTCACGGGGACATAAGGGGTGCCCCGACTCACGTGAGAAGCCTTCTGGCCGGCCACACCTGGGATTGCGTCGTGGACTGGGTCGCGTTCGAAGAAGAAGACGTTTTGCGAGACGTAGAATTCTTCGAAGGCAGAA